>Ga0180219_1001796_pt1 | contig 13292 bp, 9 predicted proteins | sample eDN3rd30CBELigMG_FD_151338 | JGI IMG/M metagenome (GOLD analysis project Ga0180219, IMG submission 151338) | Enriched Miracle-Growth compost microbial communities from Emeryville, California, USA - eDNA 3rd pass 30_C BE-Lig MG (version 2)... ...
GCTTGCGGGTAAACTTTTTACCACCGGTCGAATGGAAATCAACCCTTCAATGCAACGGACCCCAGCGCAAATGGGTGGAAAAAACGTGCAGATGGTGGACCAGCGCTACGTGGTAAAAAACCGGAGCAATACCGTAGACGGTTATTACCAGCAGCGCTATAACAGCCTGGATAACGAAGATGCCTACAGTGTTATGGAGGAGCTCTTACAGGTAATGGATGGATCCGGCAGTCATCCCGCTGGCCGTAAAGCGGAAAACCAGGCCTTTATCAAAGGGCACCTGGCTGATTTTAATATCGGTTACCTGGCAGATAAAACTTTACTTACACTTTCCAGTGGAGAACATAAGCGTTTTCAACTGGTAAAAATGCTTTTAAGCCCTGCGCCGGTTGTCATCTTGGACGAGCCCTTTGTAGGACTGGATGTGGCGGCAAGAGCGGTTTTAAACCAGCAACTGACAAAACTGGCCGCAACCGGCGTGCAGCTAATTATACTGTCAGGGGCAAAAAGCCATTTTCCGGACGTAGCCACCCATGTATTGGAATTGCAGGCGGGCAAAGCCACTTATTTTGGTGAGATAGCGGGCTATGAACCGGGTTTTCAACCCTGCATTAAACACTATGATCTGGAAAGTCTGGCATTACCACAAATAGACAACGATCCATTTGACTCCATTATCAAAATGGTGGACCTGCACATTGGTTATGCGGATAAATTAATTTTTAACCGGCTGAACTGGACAGTAAATCCCGGTGAACGGTGGCTGCTCAAAGGGCCCAACGGCGCAGGTAAATCCACTTTGCTCAGTCTTATTTATGGTGATAACCCAAGGGCCTATGCCAATGAAATCTATTTGTTTGGGAAAAAAAGGGGTACGGGTGAGAGTATCTGGGATATTAAAAGGCAGATGGGATTTGTATCGCCTGAACTGCATGCGTATTTTGATAAGAATATTACTTGTTTTTCAGTGGTCGCCAGCGGTTTTTTTGATACCATGGGACTTTACCGAAAATTAAATGAACAGCAACACCGCCAGGTAAACAGCTGGTTGCAAACCCTAGGCCTTGGCGCTATCAGCGGCAAAAAACTTTCTGAGATATCCACCGGCCAGCAAAGGTTGATGCTACTGCTGCGTGCCTTTATCAAAAATCCACCCTTGCTAATACTGGATGAACCCTGCCAGGGATTGGATGAGTGGCAGACGGAGGCCTTTGTGAAACTGGTAGAAGATTACTGTAAACGAACCGGCGCTACACTGATCTATATCAGTCATTACCAGAATGAAATTCCTGCAGTTGTCACCAAGGTGCTGGAACTATCCGGTGACGGATTGGGCGGTTACGATATTTATGATACGGAAAATAAAAAGCGCTTAAAAAAACAACAGCCCATAGGTTATGCCTCCTCATAAACCTGACAGAAATAAGGCAAGGTTAAAATGTAAAGTAAACTGGAAATATAAGCAGATTTAAAATAAAAAATAATGAAAAAAAGTATTACGGTCATCTTAGGTGATGGTATCGGACCAGAAGTAACAGAACAATCCATCAAAATCTTAAACGCTGTGGGCGAACAATTCGGTCATGAGTTCACCTATGATTATCAGTTAATGGGTGCAGTCGCCATTGATCAGACCGGTAACCCCTTGCCTGATGCGACCATTGAATCGGCACTTAAAAGCGACGCCGTATTATTTGGTGCGATCGGTCATCCTAAATATGATAATGACCCCTCAGCCAAAGTGCGTCCGGAACAAGGGCTGTTAAAATTACGCAGCTCCCTGCAGTTATTTGCCAATATCCGTCCGGTAATCACCTACCCGGCGCTTAGCCACCTGTCGCCCTTAAAACCGGAGAAAATGGATGGGGTCGATTTTGTGATTTTCAGAGAATTAACCGGAGGCATTTATTTCGGGGAAAAGAAAATTAATGAGGACAAAACCGAAGCTTCGGATCTTTGCATTTATACCCGTCCGGAAATTGAAAGGATCGCCCATCTGGCCTTCCAGTATGCAGGACGCCCGGAACGTCGCAAAAAGCTGACCCTGGTCGATAAAGCCAATGTACTGGAAACTTCCCGTCTGTGGCGCAAAGTCGTACAGGAAATCGCGCCATCCTATCCAGATATTGCCGTGGATTATATGTTTGTAGACAATGCGGCCATGCAGATCATCGTCAATCCAAAACAATTCGACGTGGTGCTGACAGAAAATATGTTTGGTGATATCATCAGCGATGAATCCAGTGTATTGAGCGGTTCTCTTGGATTACTTCCTTCTTCTTCCGTTGGCACAGGAACGGTTCTGTTTGAACCCATCCACGGTTCCTATCCACAGGCCGCCGGTAAAGATATTGCCAATCCGATTGGCTCTATCTTAAGTGCCGCCATGATGCTGGAACATTTTGCGATGAATGAAGAGGCTGCCCTGGTCAGAAAGGCAGTGGCATGGACCCTGGCCCAGGGATTTGTCAGCCAGGATATTGACAATGTCAATAATTACGGGACCAGCGTGATCGGCGATTTGATCAAGGATTTTATCGAACAGAAAATTCCATCAGATATCAATAAAAAATCTGTAGAACTAGGTAAATCCACCATCATATAAAGGCCTTAGTCCTGACTTTGATATTTGGCTGATCAAAATATTTTTTTCAGCTATTGCTCTTTGTTTTAATTTTTTTTCTACATTTGTTTCGGCTGAATGAAAAATCAGCATGTTTTGATAAATGAAAACAAGTGTAAAAAATATAATCCCTGTGGTGGTCATTATTATTGTGGTGGTCATTATTTCTTCAATTCGAGGGAGTGGATTTGTTTTGTAATACATCAGACAAAATAAAATAATAAGCACCACTTCCCCTGATGGAAGTGGTGCTTTCGTTTTAGGCCGCACTAAAAATGGCGTCAGATGATATTCTAATTTATCCCAATATTCACATGGATCTGCGCTTTAGAAAAGAAGCGCCAAAGGAAAGGATATAAGAAACAGGTAAACGTATAAAAAGACTATTCAAATTGTTCATTAAATAACATTTAAATAAAATGGAATCAAATCTCAATAAATATTCAAGGAACCTGACTCAGGATGAAACCCAGCCAGGGGCACAGGCCATGTATTATGCCCTGGGCATGACAGATGAAGACCTGAAAAAGGCTCAGGTGGGGATCGCTGCCATGGGCTGGGATGGCAATCCTTGTAATATGCATTTAAACGATCTGGCTACGGAAGTGAAGGCCAGCGTCAATGCAACGGGTCTTGTCGGCCTGCGTTTTTATACGATCGGCGTTAGTGACGGAATGGCCAATGGTACAGACGGCATGCGTTATAGCCTGGTCAGCCGTGACGTCATTGCGGACAGTATTGAAACCAATGCCGGTGCACAGTATTATGACGGGTTGATTACCATTCCGGGATGTGATAAGAATATGCCGGGTTCCCTTATGGCTATGGCCAGACTTAACCGCCCTTCTATAATGCTATATGGCGGCACCATTGCCCCCGGTCATTATAAAGGGGAAGATTTAAACATTGTCTCTGCTTTTGAAGCGTTGGGTCAAAAAATAGCGGGCAATCTGGATGAAGCTGATTTTAAAGGAATCGTACAACATGCCTGTCCGGGTGCCGGCGCCTGCGGTGGCATGTATACGGCCAATACCATGGCCAGCGCGATTGAAGCTTTGGGGATGAGCCTGCCCTATTCTTCTTCCAATCCGGCTTTAAGTGAAGAAAAGAAAAAAGAATGCGAGGCAGCCGGCGCCGCCATTAAGGTGCTGCTGGAAAGAGATATCAAACCCTCTGATATCATGACCCGTAAGGCCTTTGAAAATGCGATTACTGTTATCATGGCGCTTGGAGGAAGCACCAATGCCGTACTGCATATGATTGCCATTGCCAGGACAGCTAAAGTGCCCCTGACGCAGGATGATTTTCAGCTGATCAGCAATAAGGTTCCTATGCTGGCCGATTTTAAGCCCAGCGGAAAATACCTGATGGAAGACCTGCACCAATACGGCGGTACGCCGGCGGTCATGAAATATTTATTATCCAAAGGTTTAATCCACGGCGATTGCCTGACAGTAACCGGTAAGACCATTGCAGAGAACCTGGCAGATGCGCCCGATCTTGATTTTGAAAAACAGGACATCGTACATCCTTTGGAGAACCCGATTAAAGCCACCGGCCATTTACAGATTTTATATGGCAACCTGGCCGTTGATGGCAGTGTGGCAAAAATTACAGGTAAGGAAGGAGAACGGTTTGAAGGGACCGCCCGCGTATTTGATGGCGAAGCGCACCTGATTGAAGGGCTGGCTTCTAAAAGAGTGCATCCCGGAGATGTCGTGGTAATTCGTTACAGCGGCCCTGTGGGCGCACCGGGGATGCCGGAAATGCTGAAACCTACCGGTGCCATTATCGGTGCGGGCCTGGGTAAGACCGTAGCCCTGATAACCGATGGCCGTTTCAGTGGCGGAACCCACGGTTTTGTGGTGGGCCATATAACCCCAGAAGCGCACAAAGGCGGATTGATTGCGCTGGTGCAGGATGACGACATCATTGAAATCGATGCGGTCAATAACAAAATTGAATTAAAAGTACCTGAAGAGGAAATCGCCCGTCGCCGCAGCCTGTGGAAACAACCTCCATTAAAAGTACGTTCAGGAGTCCTGTATAAGTATGCCAATACAGTCGCCTCAGCGGCATATGGCTGTGTGACCGATGAACTGCCCGAAGATTTATCAGGCAATAATTAAAATCAAATCATTTTACCATTCATAAATAGTATTAAAATGGATACGCTTGAAGTTAAAGAAGCCGCCGCGCCCCAGACGGAAAAATCCAGGAAACTCTCTGGCAGTCAGGCACTGCTGGAAGGCCTGCTGATTGAAGGGGTTACAACCATCTTTGGTTATCCTGGCGGGGCGATTATGCCCATCTACGACGCCTTATATGATTATCATGATAAACTGGAGCACATTTTGGTACGCCATGAACAGGGCGGTATCCATGCAGCCCAGGGATATGCCAGAAGTTCTGGTAAAGTAGGTGTCGTCTTTGCGACAAGCGGTCCGGGGGCAACCAACCTGATCACAGGCGTAGCCGATGCGATGATCGACAGTACGCCGCTGGTATGTATTACCGGTCAGGTATTTGCACACCTTTTAGGGACCGATGCGTTCCAGGAAACCGACGTTGTAAATATAACGGCTCCGGTTACTAAATGGAATTACCAGATTACAGATGCGACGGAGATCCCTGGTGTCCTGGCGAAGGCTTTTCATATTGCCAGAACAGGCCGGCCCGGTCCGGTCCTGATTGATATTACCAAAAATGCCCAGCTGCAGCAATTTGACTTTACAGGCTATACGCCCTGTAAGCATATTCGCAGCTACCGCCCGGCGCCCAAAGTACGTAAATCCTATATTGAACAGGCGGCTAAGCTGATCAATGAAGCAAAAAAGCCTTTTGTGATCTTTGGTCAGGGCGTTATTTTAGGATCAGCGGAAAAAGAATTCAAAGCTTTTATTGAAAAGGCTGGCCTGCCTGCCGCATGGACCATTTTGGGGGAGAGCGCCATCCCGACGGACCATCCCCTCAATGTAGGGATGTTAGGCATGCATGGCAACTACGCCCCCAATGTGCTGACCAATGACTGTGACGTAATGGTGGCCGTGGGTATGCGTTTCGATGACCGGGTAACAGGCCGTCTGGATAAATATGCCAAACAGGCAAAAATTATCCATCTGGATATTGATCCCGCAGAAATCGATAAAAACGTCCCGGTCACTGTTCCGGTATGGGGTGATTGTAAAGAAACGCTGCCCATGCTGACGGCACTTTTGGATCCAAAGGAGCATGCGCAGTGGCTGTCCCGTTTCCGCGAGCTGGAACGTCAGGAAATTGAAGAAGTCATCGAACCGGAACTTAATCCGACAAGCGAGACTATGTCTATGGGTGAAGTGATTAAAGTGTTGAATGAATTAACCGGCGGCGAGGCGATCATCGTTACCGACGTAGGACAACATCAGATGGTAGCCTGCCGGTATGCTGATTTTAAAAAATCACGCAGTAATATTACCTCGGGCGGCCTGGGAACCATGGGCTTCGGACTGCCTGCTGCCATCGGAGCTAAATATGGTGCTCCAGACAGAACGGTAGTCGCCATTTGCGGAGACGGCGGCTTGCAAATGACCATTCAGGAGTTCGGCACGATCATGCAGTTCGGAGCTGCTGTTAAAACCCTGATTTTAAACAATCATTTTCTGGGAATGGTGCGCCAGTGGCAGCAACTCTTTAATGACAAACGCTATTCCTTCGTCAATATCACATCACCTGATTTTATCAAGGTCGCGGAAGGTTACGGTATACCAGGTAAAAGCATCGATCAGCGTGCAGATTTGCGCGCAGCACTCAAAGAGATGCTGGATCATGAGGGAGCCTATGTGCTGGAAGTGATGGTGGGCAAAGAAAACAATGTATTTCCGATGGTGCCGCAGGGATGCAGCGTCAGTGAAATCCGCCTGAAATAAAAAGGGTTGTCCCGGTCAATTATTCAAGATTTGTAATGCAACCGGTATTGGCCCCATCAGGCCTAAACCGGATCAAAAAGAAAACAAATGAAAAATCAAGCATCCATCAAATATGCGCCTGCTGCTGAAAGCAGCAGTGCCCCCCATCAGAAAAAAGAATTTACAATTTCTGTATTCACGGAGAACCAGATCGGGCTGCTCAGCCGTATCGCGATCATGTTTTCCCGGCGAAAAATCAATGTGGAAAGCTTAAACGTATCTCCTACAGAAATTGAAGGCATCTCCCGCTTTACCATCGTCATTGCCGAAGTAGAGGAAGTTGTCAGCAAGCTCAACCGCCAGATAGAAAAACAGGTGGAAGTGCTCAAATCCTATTACAACGTCAATGAGGATATCGTCTGGCAGGAGCTGGCCATGTATAAAGTGCCAACCAGTGTCATCTCCGAGAAAGCTAAGGTGGAACGTCTGCTCCGTGAATATGGTGCCCAGGCCGTTGCCATTCGCAGTGATTATACGGTTTTTGAAACAGTGGGCCACAGAGAGGAAACCGAAGGTCTGCTCAATGCCCTGGCTCCTTATGGCCTGATTGAGTTCGTGCGCAGTGCCCGGGTAGCCATTATTAAGGACAGCGAAGGTTTCCATTCCAAATTGAAGGAATTTGAACAACATGAACCTTCTCAGGAAGTGATTGAAAACGAATTTCTGGATAAAAGGGATGAAGTATTTACCATGTAAACCTACGGGTTAAAAACAGAACACAACAATGATGGAACCGGCAACAGCACTGAGTATCGCTTATTTACGCAAATCCAGAGCCATTTTTCTGGAAACGGTAGCGGACCTGTCCCTGGAAACACTCAATGAGATTCCACAGGGCTTTAACAATAATATTATCTGGAATATGGGCCATATCCTGGTAAGTACACTGGGACTTTGTTATATTCGCAGTCAGGTAAACCCTGATCTTTCCCTTCCCTTTGCCGGACGGTTTGGCAAAGGTACCCGTCCGACAGTAAAAGCGACCGGGGAAGAAGTGGCTGAAATAAAAAGGCTGCTGATAACCAGCCTGGACCAGATTGAAAAGGATATACACGCAGGTGTCTTTGAAAATTGGCAGACTTGCACGACCGATACCTACCAGATCCCCATGGACAGCGTGCAAAGTACGCTTGTTTGCTGCCTGGCGCATGAAAACCTCCATCTTGGGATTGCCCGGGCGCAAAAGGCAGTATTGAAGCAGGCCGAGGCGGCTAAAAATATACCGATAGCGCCAGATCTGAACGTAAAAGTGCTTTAAGTGCCAAAATTATTTACCGGGCTTGGCCACAAAGGTGTATTCAATCAGGGGGTATGTTTCTTTGTAACAAAAAACGATACAAAGAGAATTTTTTAATAGAAACTTTTGAACAGAAACTTAGATCAGAAAATTAAATCAGAAAACAAAAACAAGAAACAATGGCAAAATTAAACTTTGGCGGTGTTGAAGAAAATGTGGTAACCCGCGAAGAATTTCCTTTGGCGAAAGCGCAAGAGGTGCTGAAAAATGAAACCGTAGCTGTGATCGGTTATGGTGTTCAGGGGCCGGGACAGGCACTGAATCAAAGAGATAATGGCATCAACGTAATTGTGGGCCAGAGAAAAGACTCTAAAAGCTGGGATAAGGCAGTAGCTGACGGATTTGTTCCCGGCGAAACCCTTTTCGATATTGAGACAGCGCTGGAAAAAGGCACCATCATCTGTTATCTGCTGAGCGATGCTGCCCAGATTGAACTGTGGCCGACCGTTAAAAAACACCTGACCGCGGGAAAGGCTCTGTATTTCTCTCACGGTTTCGGTATAACCTTTAACGAACAGACAGGTATTATACCCCCCGCTGACGTAGACGTGTTCCTGGTTGCACCAAAAGGTTCCGGAACCTCCCTTCGCCGCATGTTTTTACAGGGCCGCGGTCTGAACAGCTCTTTTGCTATTTTCCAGGACGCTACCGGTAAAGCGCATGACAGGGTCATCGCACTGGGCATTGCCGTAGGAAGCGGTTATTTATTTGAGACTGATTTCAAAAAAGAGGTGTTCAGTGATCTTACCGGTGAAAGGGGTACACTGATGGGCTGTATCCAGGGTGTATTCGCTGCTCAGTACCAGGTGCTGCGTGAAAAAGGCCATACGCCTTCTGAAGCTTTCAATGAAACCGTTGAAGAATTAACGCAATCACTGATGCCGCTGGTAGCGGAAAACGGTATGGACTGGATGTATGCCAACTGTTCTACTACTGCACAGCGCGGGGCATTGGATTGGTGGAAAAAATTCCGTGACGCTACCCTTCCTGTATTCAATGAACTATATGAAAGCGTAGCCACCGGTAAAGAATCTCAGCGTTCTATTGATTCCAACAGCCAGAAAGATTACCGTGAAAAACTGGATGCAGAATTAAAAGAACTGCGTGAAAGTGAATTATGGCAAGCTGGCAAGACGGTCAGGAGCCTGAGACCGGAAAATAACTAATAACAAATAATTTGTTATTAATCATATCAAAGAAAGCTGTCGCACAGATCAGGCAGGGTTAATATTTACTGACTGAACCTGCGGCAGCTTTTTTAATGGCAGTAGGCCTGGCTAAAATTATGCTATGAAATACATTTTAGCCAGGATGATTGCAGGATGGGCAAACCACTACCCTTCCATCTGGAGAAATAATTTGGCCGGTAATTGATTTAAGCCGGCAACAGCAAATATTTAATATAATTACATTTATAATGGAAATCGATTTTGAAGGGGCGGCAGCCAGACTTAAACCTATTGTGAACAGAACGCCCTTGCAGCTCAATGAAGGTTTATCAAAAAAATATAATTGTCAGGTTTATCTTAAAAGAGAAGACCTGCAAAGAGTCCGCTCTTATAAGATCCGCGGTGCTTATAATATGATCAGCACGCTGCCGAAGGAAATCAGCGCTAAGGGAGTCGTTTGCGCCAGTGCAGGCAATCATGCGCAGGGTTTTGCTTTCAGTTGCCATAAGTTGGGTATCAAAGGGGTCGTATTTATGCCCAGTATAACTCCCAAGCAGAAAATAACGCAAACCAGAATGTTTGGCGGCCCAAATCTGGAAATCGTGCTGACCGGTGATACTTTCGATGATTGCGCTGCAGCGGCGAAAATTTATACCAAGCAGCACGACATGACTTTTATTCCGCCCTTTAACCATGAGAAGATCATCGAAGGCCAGGGAACAGTGGGCATTGAAATTTTGGAAGATCAGCAGGGAATCGATTACTTATTTGTGCCAGTTGGCGGCGGCGGTCTCGCAGGCGGAGTAGGGCTTTATTTTAAGCAGCATTCTCCCGAAACTAAAATTGTCGGGGCCGAACCTGAAGGAGCGCCCTCGCTGAGCGAAGCTTTAAAAGCCGGCGAGCCCGTCGTACTGAAGTCCATCAACCGATTTGTCGACGGTGCTGCGGTTAAAAGGATCGGTGACCTTAACCTGGAAATTTTCCAACAGATTAATGGCATCGCTACAACAGTGCCGGAAGGCAGGATTTGCTCCACGATCCTGGACCTCTATAACAGAGACGCTATTGTTGTTGAACCGGCCGGTGCCTTGTCCATTGCGGCCCTGGAAGGGTATAAAGAAGAAATTAAAGGTAAAAAAGTCGTCTGTATTGTCAGTGGCAGTAACAATGATATTGACCGGATGCCGGAGATCAAGGAATTGTCCTTGCAATACGAAGGGTTAAAGCATTATTTTCTGATAGGCTTTTCCCAGCGCCCCGGAGCGCTCAGGGAGTTTTTAAACCTGGTATTAGGACCGACGGATGATATTGCCCGCTTTGAATACCTGCACAAAACCAATAAGGAACGTGGTACGGCACTTGTAGGGATAGAATTGCTAAATAAGGAAGATTACCTGCCATTGATTGAGCGGATGAACGAACATCATATTAAATTCACGGAGCTAAATAAAAATGATTCGTTGTTTAACTTTTTAGTCTGATGGATCTTCTTAAACGGGAAAAATAGTGCAGGTCGCATCTTCACATGGTAAAACGATGCATATGGATAAAAACAGGAAAACGGAAAAACAAAAACTGGCGGCAGGCAAACTCTATAAAGTAGAACTGGATCCAACGCTACAGCAGGATTTACTGCGCGCAAAGCAATTATGCTTTGAGTTTAACCAAGTAGCTCCCCGGGATATACAGCAACGTTTAGCACTCTTGGATGCGTTGATTGGCCGCTTAGGCAAGGAGCCGGTGATCGAACAGCCGTTTTATTGTGATTACGGTTATAATATAGAAATCGGCCATTATTTTTATTCAAATGTCAACCTGGTCATTTTAGACTGTGCCAAAGTCAGGTTTGGCGATCATGTTTTTATCGGACCCAACTGTGGGTTTTATACCGCCGGGCATCCGCTTGACAAAGAACGGCGCAGCGCAGGGCTTGAATTTGCAAAGCCAATAACAGTAGGAAGTAATGTCTGGTTCGGTGCACAGGTAGCGGTCCTGCCAGGTGTAACTATTGGAGATGACAGTGTCATCGGAGCCGGCAGTGTCGTAAGCCGTGATATCCCGGCTGGCGTACTAGCCCTGGGCAATCCCTGTAAAGTGGTGCGAGGTATTACGGAGGCCGACAAAGAAAAATTCAGCCGTTGATTTGGAGTGGAAAACGCCCACCCTATAAAATATAATTCAATGAGTAAAGCCTTGCATCAGTTTAAAGGGGCGATTTACCGCTTCTTTATAGATAATGCAAGGCTTGCTTTTTTGGGCTAAATAAAAATTGCTATATACCTCATAAGCCGGATTCTGTTTCTACACTATCATTTATCTGCTCAAAACATTACTGTTTTGATGTAGCTGCCTACCCCATCAGGTTGCAGGAATCTGAATCCCTGCATCGAACGAGCCGCTCTCTACCCTGACTATATGTGACATTGCAGCGCTTAAGGCTTACCCGAAGGCATTATTGCTAATGCCTCCCGTACGCGCTTACCGTACGTTTTCACCCTTACCTGTTTTGCCCTAAGGTAAAGCAGGCGGTTATTTTCTGTGGTGCTGGCTGTGATCAGTCATCCTGACCCCCGGTGTTTCACCGGTAAGCTGCTCTATGCTGTCCGGACTTTCCTCGACCGGTTTATTTTTGAAGCCGGCCGCGATAGCGCGGGTATATAGCCCGGCAAAGATAAGGCCTTTTGAAAGAGAAAATATTTAAAGCCGGCACTTTCGGGCTTTTTTGCGTAGCTGATGCGATAAGTGCGCCCATGCTATGATTTGGCCGGATTGTTTTTCAAAAACCTGGTCCTCACGGCCTGCGCCTCACTGTCAGACAACGTAGATGTTTTTTTCAGTACCTGGATAAAATAATCAATTTCCGCAGGCTGTGCCGGGCATCCCATATTCTGATTATTAGCCTTGTCACCCGGATCATCGCTGTGAAATTTAGAATCTGCCAGTAGTTTGCCATCGGGAGAGAATATCAGCCAAAACGGAATACCAGACTGTCCGCCGCCATAATCTTCCAGCATTTTCTGTGCGCCGGGGTTTTCCAGACTGACATTGGCGCCGTTTTCCATAACCGTCAAATGCTCGATAACATAGTTTTTATCAAAATAATCCTTGCAGGCCGGATCCTGCATACTGGCATCCATTTTTTTACACCAGCCACACCAGGAAGCGTGGAAAATAACAAAGACGTTTTTATGCTGCGCCTTGGCCTTTGCCTGGGCAGCTGCCATAATCTCCTCAGCAGTGGCCGGCGCAGTAGAAGGCTTGCGGTTGATGGGTGGTGGCTGGTGAAAGGAGGTTGTTTTTACTGTCCTGGTTTCATATCGTTGCGCACTTACTGTTTTGGTAAGGACCGTAATTACGATGGTTGCCATGAGTAGAACGGCTAATTTTAGCGGGTTACTCCTGTCTGATTTTAAAATGAACTTTTTCATTTTTGCTTAATTTTTTACTTGATATACTATGTTTTGGTGACTGCCTGGTAATAAATGCTATGGTTCTCAGCCAAAATTAAGTTTAATTACTCATTTTTTTGCAATGCTATAATGAGAACATAACAACTGCCAGTCAGACAAACTCCAGTACCGTGATTTCCGGTAATATCCCTACTCTGCCCGGATAGCCCAAAAAACCGTAGCCTCTGTTGACATAAAGGTATTGGTTGCCCTGCCGGTACAGACCGGCCCATTGTTTATAAACGTATTGAATAGGGCTCCATTTAAAATGCGGGAGTTCCACGCCGAATTGCATGCCGTGCGTATGGCCGGCAAGTGTCAGGTCGATTTCACCGTATTCGGGCCGGATCTGGGCGTCCCAGTGACTCGGATCATGGCTCATTAGTAACTTAAAAGGAATGTTTTCCGTACCCTTATAGGCCAGGTCCAGGCGGCCATATTTTGGGAAGTTGCCCTTTGCTCCCCAGTTTTCCACACCCAGTAGCGCAATTTTTTCTCCGTTTTTCTCAAAAATCTTGTTTTCGTTCATCATCAGGCGCCATCCCATATCTGCGTGCACTTTTTTTAGCGCCTCCAGGTTGGCTGCTTTTTCCTGTGGGGAATCCCAGTGGGCATAATCTCCGTAATCATGGTTGCCTAAGGTGCTGTAAACACCCATGGGCGCCTTCAGGCGACTGAAAAGGTCTTTATAATTGTCCATTTCAATGGCTTTGTCGTTGACCAGATCTCCCGTAAAAAGGATCATATCCGGTTTTTCGTTCAGGACCATTTCTACACCTCGACTGACAGCCGGTTTATTGGCAAAACTGC
>Ga0180219_1001798_pt1 | contig 13280 bp, 12 predicted proteins | sample eDN3rd30CBELigMG_FD_151338 | JGI IMG/M metagenome (GOLD analysis project Ga0180219, IMG submission 151338) | Enriched Miracle-Growth compost microbial communities from Emeryville, California, USA - eDNA 3rd pass 30_C BE-Lig MG (version 2)... ...
TCAGATGTCGGCCGACCTCGGCGGAAAGGCCCGGTCAGGGCACCCGGCCAGGGCGCCCGACCGAAGCCGCTTCGGTCAGAGCGCCTCGGTCAGTGCACTGCGGCGACGGTCGAGGTCGCGCAGCGCGACGCGCACCGCACGTCCCTCCTCCGAGTCGGCGGGCACCCGCTGGATGGCGCCGAGCAGCTGGTGCTTCTCGCGATCCACGGCCAGCACGCGCAGCCGCCGGCACAGCGCAAGGGTCGACGCGTGCGCCTCGGCCTCGGTCAGGGCAGGGAAGACTCCGGTGAGCAGCTCCACAGCCAATGATCGGTACGGTTCGCGGGTCGACTCGGCGGCGGTGGCCGCCCAGCCGATGCGGGTGCGATCGGGCTGCGCGATGATCGCCTGACGCACGGCCTCGAGCGCGGGATGGACCATGGGCAGTGCCAGCGCGGCATCCACCTCCGCCTGGTCGACGGCGTGACCGTACTGCAACACCCCCATCAGCGCATCGCGTGCGGTCGCCACGTCGGGGTGGCGCGGGAGGGATGCCAGGGTGACACGGGTCGGTGCCGGTGCGCCTTCGTCCGGTGCCTGCAGCGTGCCGTCCGGAGTCTGCGCGCCCGACGGTGCGCGCGTCTGCGTCGCGGCCGCGCCCGGTGCCGGCTGTGCGGCTCGGGCGTGCTCGCGATCGCCGGCCAGGCGGACGGCGCGCTGCACCTCGGAGAGCTCCTCGCCGAGACGCTTGGCGAGCACGCGTTCGTACCGGATGCGGATGCCGGTGTCGCGGATCTCGGCCACGATCGGCGCAGCGGACTTGAGCGCGGACAACCGCCCCTCCACCGAGTTCAGATCGTGCTCGGCGATGCGCCGGTCGATGACGAACTCGAACAGCGGTGCCTTCAGCTCGATCATGGACCGCACCGCGGCATCGCCGCGTCCGAGTCTCAGATCACACGGGTCCAGCCCCTCCGGCCCGACCGCCACGTAGCTGTGCAGCGAGGAGTGGCGGGCCTCCGAGAAGGCGCGCAGCGCCGCTTTCTGGCCGGCGGCGTCGGGATCGAAGGTGAACACGATCTCCCCGGTCGACTCGGCTCCCACGATGCGACCGATGATGTTCATGTGGTCGCTGCCGAATGCGGTGCCGCACGTGGCGATCGCGGAGGTGACACCGGCCAGGTGACAGGCCATGACGTCGGTGTACCCCTCGACGACGACGACGCGGTGGTCGCGCGAGATCGACTTCTTCGCGAGGTCGAGGCCGTACAGCACCTGCGCCTTCTTGTAGATCGGCGTCTCGGGTGTGTTCAGGTACTTCGGTCCCTTGTCGTCCTCGTACAGGCGCCGGGCACCGAAGCCGATCGTCTGGCCGGTCACGTCGCGGATCGGCCACACGATGCGGCCGCGGAAGCGGTCGTACACGCCGCGCTGCCCTTGCGAGAGGAGCCCGGCGGTGGCCAGCTCCTCGTCGCTGAAGCCCTGCGCGCGGAGCGCGTCGCGGAGGTTGCTCCAGCCCTTCGGCGCGTAGCCGATGCCGAAGTGGGCGGCGGCGCCGGCGTCGAAGCCGCGTTCCCCGAGGAAGCGCCGTCCGGCATCCGCTTCGGCGGTTGCCAGCTGGCCGCGGAACCATTCCGCCGCGGCCGTGTTCGCCGCGTACAGCCGCGTGCGACCGCTCGTCTCCGGAGCAGGCCCGCCGTCCTCGTACTGCAGCGGATATCCGATGCGCGCGGCGAGCTTCTCGACCGCCTCGGTGAACGAAAGGTGATCCATCGCCCGGAGGAAGGAATACACGTCGCCGGATTCGCCGCAGCCGAAGCAGTGGTAGTAGCCGACCTGCGGCCGCACATTGAAGCTGGGACTCTTCTCGTCGTGGAACGGGCACAGCCCCTTCATCGATCCGACGCCGGCGGACTTCAGTGCGACCCGCTCACCGATGATGTCGGCGATGTTGGTGCGGGCCTTGACCTCGTCGACGTCGGCCTGCCGGATCCTCGGCATCAGAGTCCCTCGATGGGTTCCGGCAGGGCGAAGGCGTGCGACACCGTCGCCCGGCCGTCGGATGACCACAGGCCGAGCTCGCGGAGATCGACCGGGCCGATCAGCCGCGCGTGCCACTCGATCGCGAACCGGTCGGTGAGTGTCGCGACCTGGTCGACCACGACGCGCCGGCGCGCCGCGTCGGTGCCGGCCAGGGCGAAGTCCTCGGCGTGCAGGCGGTCGAGGTGCTCGGGGCGCTCCCACAGGGCGGTCGCCAGGCGCTTGAGCACGCGGCGCTGCTCCTTGTAGAGGCCCTTGCGTCCCTCGATCGACACGACGAAGGCGCCCAGCACGCCTTTGAGAACGGCCATCTCGACCTCGATCACGCGCGGGACGATCACGCGGCCACGGTACCGCGTCAGCACCGGTGTCTCGAAGTGCTCGCGGGTGGCGGCCGTCGCGGCGCGCGCGAATCGGCCGATGAGGTCGGAGGTGAGGTTCTTCAGCTGCGCGAGCGACCCACGCGACCCGTCGAACGACCCGAGCCACTCGGGCAGGCGGGTCAGCCGGTACAGCGCGTCGGCCAGCTCGTCGCGGGTGTAGCCGTAGCCCACCCAGCTCTGGATCGCCGTCAGCAGCGCCTCGCGCTCCTGCGGGTCGGCAAGCCGCCGCGGGTCGAGGTAGCCGTTGAGGATCGCGTCCTCGAGGTCGTGCACGGAATACGCGATGTCGTCGGAGAGGTCCATGACCTCGGCCTCGATGCAGCGCACGCGGCCGGGGGCATCCTGGCGCAGCCAGTGGAAGACCGCCTCGTCCTCGGGGTAGACGCCGAACTTCTGCCGCCCACCCGGATCGGCCACGGCGCTCTCGGCGGTCCAGGGGTATTTGCACGCGGCATCCAGACTCGCCCTCGTGAGGTTGAGTCCGAAGCTCTCCCCCGCGGGACCGAGCACCTTCGGCTCCAGCCGACTGAGGATCCGCAGGGTCTGCGCGTTGCCCTCGAACCCGCCGATGTCCTCCGCCCACTCGTTCAACGCCCGTTCGCCGTTGTGACCGAAGGGCGGATGGCCGATGTCATGACTGAGGCACGCCGTGTCCACCACATCCGGCGACAGCTCGAGGGCGACCGCGAGCTCGCGACCGACCTGCGCGACCTCGAGCGAGTGCGTGAGGCGGTTGCGGGCGAAATCGGCGGGGCTGGCCGGGCTCAGAACCTGAGTCTTGGATGCCAGCCGGCGCAGCGCCGCGGAGTGCAGCACGCGCGCCCGGTCTCGGGCGAAGCCGTCGCGCTGCGACCGGTGCTGCTCCGGGTGGAAGCGCTCCACGTCCGCCTCGGTGTACCCGGCCGCCACCGTGCCCGTCGCTTCCTGAGCCTGTCGAAGGATCGAGCCCGTCTCGATCCTTGAGCTCGTCGAAGGGTCAGCCACCGCTGTTGTCCATCTCCGCGTCGGCGATGGCGCACGTCTCGGCGGCGTCCAGGTCGCGGGTCTCGAGCCAGCGATCCGGCAGCGCCGGCCGCTTGGGCGTCCCGGCGCGCCCGCGCTGCCCCTCTGCCGCCGCGCCCGGATACGGGGCATCGAGGTCCAGCGTGGCGATCAGGTCGTCGATCTCGGCGAGGCTCGACACCGTCGCGAGGCTCGCGCGCGTGTCTCCGCCGACCGGATAGCCCTTGAAATACCAGGCGACGTGCTTGCGGATGTCGCGGCAGCCGCGGACCTCGTCCTCGAAGAACTCCACCAGCAGCTCGGCGTGGCGCCGGAACGCCGCCGCGACGAAACCGAGGGTCGCATCCACGCCCGGTCCGTCGACCGGTTCCGGGATAGCACGGCTCCCCAGCGCCGCGGAGAGGTCGCCGAACAGCCACGGACGCCCGAGGCAGCCGCGCCCGACGACGACGCCGTCGCAGCCGGTCTCGGCCATCATGCGCACCGCATCGTCTGCCGACCAGATGTCTCCGTTGCCGAGCACGGGCACGCTCGTGACGGTCTGCTTGAGCGTCGCGATCGCCTCCCAGTCCGCGGTGCCGGAGTAGAACTCCGCGGCGGTCCGGGCATGCAGGGCCACGGCCGCCACACCGGCATCCTCGGCAATGCGTCCGGCATCCAGGTAGGTGAGGTGATCGGCGTCGATCCCCTTGCGCATCTTCACGGTGAGCGGCACGTCGCCGGCCGCGCGCACGGCTCGCGTGACGATGTCGCGGAACAGGCCGAGCTTCCACGGCAGCGCCGCTCCCCCGCCCTTGCGGGTGACCTTGGGCACGGGGCAGCCGAAGTTCAGGTCGATGTGGTCGGCGCGGTCCTCCTCGACGAGGATTCGCACGGCCGCTTCGGTGGTGGCAGGGTCGACGCCGTAGAGCTGGATCGAGCGGGGCGTCTCGGACTCGTGGTGGGTGATCAGACGCATCGTGGTGGCATTGCGCTCCACCAGCGCGCGCGTGGTGATCATCTCGCTGACGTACAGTCCCGCGCCGTACTCGCGGCACAGCCGGCGGAACGCCGTGTTCGTGATCCCGGCCATCGGGGCGAGGACCACCGGCGCATCGAGCGTGATGGGCCCGATGCGCAGCTCACGGGGCAGCGTCCGCGCGGGAGCCTGTGCCGGCGCAGGGGCGAAGGAAGTGGACATCCTGTCCATTCTCCCAGACATGGACTGGGTCCCGGCGTCCGGCGCGGGCATATTGTGGACAACATGGCCGATACGACGACAGTGGACATCCGCGACATCACGTTCCACGACGCCTCCGGCGCCGAGAAGACACTCGGCGACTTCGGCGACAAGCTGCTGCTCATCGTGAACGTGGCCTCCAAGTGCGGGCTGACCCCTCAGTACGAGCAGCTGGAGCAGCTGCAGCGCGAATACGGAGACCGGGGGCTGCAGGTGGTCGGGTTCCCGTGCAACCAGTTCATGGGCCAGGAGCCGGGATCGATGGACGAGATCCTGGAGTTCTGCTCGGTCACCTACGGCGTGAGCTTCCCCATCATGGACAAGGTCCGGGTGAACGGACCGCACGGGGCGCCGCTCTACAAGGCGCTCAAGAAGTCCACGAACGTCGAGGGAGCCAAAGGACCGATCATGTGGAACTTCGAGAAGTTCCTGATCACGCCCTCCGGGCAGGTGCACCGCTTCCGCCCGCAGACCAAGCCCGACGCCCCCGAGGTCGTCGCCGCGATCGAAGCGAGCCTGCCCGCCTGATCAGCCCGCGACGGTTGCCGAGCGCTCCGCCCAGACCTGGCGGGTGATCTGCGCGAACGCGTCCGCAGGCTGAGCGCCGGAGACGCCGTACTTCCCGTCGATGACGAAGAACGGCACGCCCTGGATGCCGTAGGCCGCGGCCTGCGCCTGGTCGGCACGGACATCCTCGAGGTGGCGCCCGGACTCGAGCGCGCCGCGCGCGGCATCCGCATCCAGTCCCGCCTCGGCGGCGAGCTCGACGAGGTCGTCGATCCGCCCGACGTGGCGGCCTTCGGTGAAGTAGGCCGACATCAGTCGCTCGGCCACCTCGTGCTGCACGCCCTGCTGCTTGGCGAAATGCAGCAGCTCGTGCGCCTTGACCGTGTTGGTGTGCTGCAGCATGTCGAAGCGGTATTCCAGTCCGGCATCCGCTGCGACGCCGGTGACGCGATCGAGCATCTGCTGCACCTGCTCACGCGGCATGCCCTTGTGCCCGGACAGGAAGTCGATCTCGCTGCCGTCGAAGTCGACGGGAGTGTCCGGAGACAGCTCGTAGGAGTGGAACGTCACCTCCACCTGCGGGGCGTCCTCATCGCCCGCGGTCTGCGCGAGCCCGTTCTCCAGGTTGCGCTTGCCGATGTAGCACCAGGGGCAGGCGATGTCGCTCCACACGTCGATTGAGATCTTCTCCGTCACACCGGATGCAACCGCACAGCGGCGGCGTTCTATTCCGAGTTCGGGCTATGCGGACTCGGTGGGCGCGTCCACGGCACCGCCGAATCGGCGATCACGGTCGAGGTAGAGCTGGATCGCGTGCCACAGGTCGGCGCGGGAGAAGTCGGGCCACAGCGTGTCCAGGAACACCATCTCGGCGTAGGCCGACTCCCAGAGCAGGAAGTTCGAGGTGCGCTGTTCGCCGCTGGAGCGCAGGAACAGGTCGACGTCGGGCATCTCCGGGATGTACAGGTGTCGGCGGATCGTCTTCTCGGTGATCGCGCTGGGCTTGAGGCGCCCGGCCGCGATGTCGATGCCGATCGCCCGCATCGCGTCGACGATCTCGTGCCGCCCGCCGTAGTTGATGCACATTGTGAGCGTCAGCACATCGTTGCCCGCTGTCAGCTGCTCGGCGACCTGCAGCTCTTTGATCACCGAGCCCCACAGCCGCGGCTTGCGCCCGGCCCAGCGGACGCGCACGCCCCACTCGTTGAGCTGATCGCGGCGGCGGTGCAGCACGTCGCGGTTGTAGCCCATCAGGAAGCGGACCTCCTCGGGTGAGCGCGCCCAATTCTCCGTGGAGAAGGCGTAGACGCTGAGGTGCTTCACTCCCGCCTGGATCGCGCCGGCGACGACGTCGAGCAGCACCTCCTCCCCCGCGCGGTGACCCTCGATGCGCGTGAGGCCACGCCGGTTCGCCCAGCGGCCGTTGCCGTCCATGACGATCGCGATGTGCCCGGGAACGCCTCCCTTCGGGAAGGCGGGCGGGTGGATGCCGGTCCAGTCCAGCGGACGGTACGGCACCGCGTCACGATGCGTGTAGGGCTTCGGGGTCACCGTGCTCCTTCGATGTGGGACAGGGAACGGATGCCGCGCTCGAGATGCCACTGCGCGTACGCGGCGACGAGGCCCGAGGCCGCGGCGGTCGCGCCGTCCGATGCGGCGCCTACGGCATCCCACTCCCCGGCCATGAGCGCGCGCAGCAGCGCACCGGTGTCGGGGCGCAGCCGCGCCGCGCCGGCGGGCGCGCAGTCGCCGCACACGACGCCGCCCAGCTGGGCGACGAACCAGTCGTGCGGGCCGGGACGGCCGCAGCGGGCGCAGTCATCGAGCCCAGGCGCCCACCCGGACAGGGCCATGACGCGTAGCAGGTACGAGTCCAGGACAGAGCGCGACGCGTGCTCCCCGCGCGCCAGCGCGCGCAGACCGCCCAGCAGCAGCAGATACTGCTGCGGCGTGGCCTCGGCTTCGTTGAGCCGGTCGGCCGTCTCCACCATGGCGTGCGCGGCGGTGTACCGGTCGTAGTGCACGGCGATGTCGGCGCCGTACGCGCCGAGCGACTCGGCCTGCTGCACGATGTCGAGCGAACGTCCCTGGTAGAGCTGCACGTCGGCGACCATGAACGGCTCCAGCCGCGCGCCGAACCGTGAGGATGTGCGCCGGACGCCCTTCGCGACGGCGCGCACTTTGCCGTGACGACGGCTGAGCATCGTCACGATGCGGTCGGCTTCACCCAGCTTGTGGGTGCGCAGGACCACGACCTCGTCGCGGTAAGTGGGCACGCATCGATTCTCCCGCACTTCTGCGACATCCCGGGCAGCGACGAGAATGGATGCGTGGATGAGCAGCTGTTCGTGATCCCCCTGTGGGCCGACCTCGTCGCCGTCGGGCTCGGCGGCGTACAGGGCGCCCTGTTCGCGTCGGGTTTCGTGGGCCAGCGCCGCCTCGACATGCTGGGGGTCACGATCATCGGGATCGTGATGGGCATGGGCGGCGGTCTCATCCGCGACCTCATGCTCAACGTGGAGCTGGCGACCATGCAGAGCAACTGGTATCTGATCACCGCGGTCGCGGCATCCCTCGTCGGCATGCTGCTGGCGAATCTGTTCCAGCGGCTGAACCGTCTCATCGTCGGTCTCGATGCGGTCGTCATCGGCCTGTTCGGCGCATTCGGCACCGCGAAGGCCCTCGGCCTGGGGCTGCCGGTGGTGCCGGCCGTGTTCGTCGGTGTCTGCGCCGCGGTGGGCGGCGGCATCCTGCGCGACGTCATCATGGGTCTGCCGGTCGCGATCATGCACGTCGGATCGCTCTACGCGGTGGCGGCAGCTGTCGGCTGTGCCGTCCTGGCGGCCACGCATGCGCTGGGCGCGCCCCTCGTGGCGGCGGCCGTGACCTGTGTCGTGGTGACCACGATCATCAGGCTGCTGGCGGTGATCTTCGACATCTCGCTGCCGGAGCAGCGCGCGCTGCACCGCCGCAAGGTGGCGCTGGAGACCCGCGCCATCCCCATCATCAAGCCCTGACGCGCGGCGCGCGTGGGGTGCGGGGCGCCGGGTGTGGGCACGCGGCACCGGCGGGCACGCGGCACCGGCGGGCACCCGCCCCTCCCGCGAGACCGCCTCTGTGCACCGAGACCGGCCTCCTGCACCAGGGTCTCGGGGAGAGATCGCGGTCTCGGCGACGGGCATCACCACGGCCGGCAGCGCCGGCGGCAGCGCGGCCGCGGTGCCGCACCACCCGGGTCAGCGCGCCTGCGGGCGGAGTGCGCGGGCGAGCGACCGGAGCGGTGCGCTCTGCTCCGGTCGGACCGGGTGCAACCCCACGGCGACAAGCAGCGCCCGCAGCTGTTCGTAGGCCACGACATCCGGCCACCCCCAGTGCGCGATGGCCTTGACCCCGCGCTCGCGCAACCGGGCGTCGCGCGCGTTGCGCGCTCGCAGCGCGGCGCGCGCATCTCCGAAGGCGCCGCTGTACTTGACCTCGCCGTCGGCTTCGCCCGCGATCGCCCACTGCGCCCACCAGCAGTCCACCCGATCGTCGTCGCCCGGCACCGGCGCGTTGAACCACTTCTGCAGCTCGGGCGTCGGGAACCCCAGCCACTCGATCACGGCGAGGCTGACATGCTCGAGCGGAGACTCCGGCTCGCCGCTGGCCCGTTCGAACACCCAGCGGGCGTGTCGGCGCCCGCGCCCCGAGGGTCGAGCTTCACTCAGCCGTGACAGCCGATCTGCCGACAGCTCCGGGTCCCGGCGCAGCGCGGCACCCGCAACGGCCAATCCGGCAGCGGGATGCCGCGTGCGCGCGATGTCGACGGCGATCTCCTCCGCGGTGGCGACCTGGATGCCGCCGATCCGCTCGTGCTCCGGCATCCGCTCGGTCGTATGCACACGGATGCCGGTCAGCGCCCGCGACTTCGACGGATGCGGAAGCAGGAGGTGAACCTCCGGCGGCTGCCCGAACACCGGGAGCCCGCGCAGCGCGGCGCCGGATTCGGCGACGAACACGGCATCCGGATAAGACTGCGCCGCCGCGTGCACGCGGGCCAGGTACTTCTCCCAAGGCGGCAACGGGCGCCACACCTCCGCGGGAGCGAACACGCCGCGGGCGACCGGCACGAGCTCCCCGCCGCGCACCGCGCGGTCGGCATGCGGTGCATCCGCGCGCGTGATCAGCGGCACGGGACTGGCGACGAAGGTCGGCGAGGCAGGTGGTCGCGGCATCCCTCCAGCAAAGCCGTCTCCCGCGTCATCGAGCGCCCCTAACGACGATCTGTGGACAATCCGCCCACTCTCGCCCCCTGTGCAGGAACCGCCGACGCGGCGCCCGCCCGCACCCCGCTGAGCCTCGAGACCGCGTCCGTGCACCGAGACCGCGCCCCTGCACCCGGGTCTCGGGGAGAGGACGCGGTCTCGGCGAAACGGGGGGCGAGCCCGACGGCGGGCGCGCCCGGTCAGACCGACGCGAGCGAACCCGCGGCGTGCGACCGCGTGCGGATCGCGCGGTTGACGCCGGAGACGATGGCCTTGAGGGATGCCGTGGAGATGTCCCCATCGATTCCGACGCCCCACAGGCGCTCGCCGTCGACGGCCAGCTCGACGTACGACGCCGCCTGGGCGTCGCCACCGGCGCTGAGCGTGTGCTCGACGTAGTCGTACAGCGAGATGTCGAACCCGTGCGAGCGGACGATCTCCAGGAACGCCGCGATCGGCCCGTTGCCGTGACCGGTGGCATCCTGCACGTCGTCGCCGTCGCGCAGCCGGACGACGAGCTCGACGTCGCCGGTCAGGTCGCTCTGCGTGCGCGTGCCCAGGATCTCGAACCGGCCCCACTTGTCGTCGGCCGCAGCCGCCGGCAGGTACTCGTCGGTGAAGATGCCCCAGATCTGGTCGCTGGAGACCTCGCCGCCCTCGGCGTCGGTCTTGGCCTGCACCACGCCGGAGAACTCGATCTGCAGCTTGCGCGGCAGATCCAGCGAGTGGTCGCTCTTGAGCAGGTAGGCCACGCCGCCCTTGCCCGACTGCGAGTTGACACGGATGACGGCCTCGTACGAACGGCCCAGATCCTTCGGGTCGACCGGCAGGTACGGCACAGCCCACTCGATCTCGTCGACGCTGACGCCGGCGGCAGCGGCCCGGGCATCCATCGACTCGAAGCCCTTCTTGATGGCATCCTGATGCGATCCGCTGAACGCGGTGAACACGAGGTCGCCGGCCCACGGGCTGCGCTCGGGCACGGGCAACTGGTTGCAGTACTCGGCGGTGCGCTTGACGTGGTCGATGTCGCTGAAGTCGATCTGCGGGTCGATGCCCTGGGTGAACAGGTTGATGCCCAGCGCGACCAGGTCGACGTTTCCGGTGCGCTCGCCATTGCCGAACAGGCATCCCTCGATGCGGTCGGCACCGGCCATGTAGCCGAGCTCGGCTGCCGCCACAGCGGTGCCGCGGTCGTTGTGCGGGTGCAGCGAGAGGATGACGTTCTCTCGATGGTTCAGGTGGCGGCTCATCCACTCGATCGAGTCGGCATACACGTTCGGTGTGGCCATCTCGACGGTGGCCGGCAGGTTGATGATGACCTTGCGCTCCGGCGTCGGCTCAAACACCTCGATGACCTGGTTGCAGACATCCACGGCGAACTCGAGCTCCGTTCCGGTGTAGCTCTCCGGCGAGTACTCGTAGTAGACGGTCGTCTCGGGAATGCGCTTCTCGAACTCACGGCACAGCCGGGCGCCCTCCAGGGCGATGTCGATGATGCCCTGCTTGTCGGTGCGGAACACCACCTCGCGCTGCAGCACGCTCGTCGAGTTGTACAGGTGAACGATGGCCTGCTTGGCGCCACGGATCGACTCGTAGGTGCGCTCGATGAGGTGCTCGCGCGCCTGCGTCAGCACCTGGATGGTGACATCGTCCGGGATCAGGTTCTCATCGATCAGCTGCCGGACGAAGTCGAAGTCGGTCTGACTCGCGCTCGGGAACCCGACCTCGATCTCCTTGTAGCCCATCTGCACGAGAAGCTCGAACATGATGCGCTTGCGCTCGGGGCTCATCGGGTCGATGAGCGCCTGGTTGCCATCACGCAGGTCGACCGCGCACCAGCGCGGGGCCTTCTCGATGCGCTTGCTCGGCCACGTGCGATCGGGCAGGTCGACGCGGATCTGCTCGTGGAACGGCCGATATTTGTGGATCGGCATGCCGGACGTCTTCTGAGTGTTGTCCATGGTGGTTCGCTTCTATCTCGTCGGATGATGCGGGCCGAGCGTCAGACAATGACAAGCTCCGCGACGAGGAAGGCCCTAGAACGAGGTCTCGTCGCGGCGGCTAAGGAGAAGCAGACCGCGGAAGCGCATGGAACGAGAGTACACCCGTCGCGCGAGTGCGGGCGAACCGTGAGACGAAACAGGATGCCGCGACACTTCTGCAGCATGAACCTTCTTCGACGGTGTGTGGGTGTGGCGGCGGCACTGGGTGCGGTCGCTCTCGTGACGGCGTGCGCAACGCCGGCCAGCAGCGGCAGCGCACCGGATGCCCCCTCCGGCCAGTCGCTCGGTTCGCTCTGGCCGGCTCCTCCGGACGGCGAGGTCATCGGTCAGGGCACCGTGATGGACGTCGACGGCGACGCCGAGCTGTGCGTCGGACCGGTTGCGGAGTCGTGGCCGCCGCAGTGCTCCGGCATCCCACTCATCGGCTGGGACTGGGCGGGCGTCGACGGCGCAGAGAACTCGGGCGACATCACCTGGGGCGCGTATGCCGTTCAGGGAACATACGACGGCGAGGAGTTCACCGTCACGCAGCCGCCGATCCTGCTGGCGCTGTACGACCCGCAGATGTATGAGGATCCCACCGGCGGGGTCGCCGGCGACACGGACGAGGCGACCCTGCTCGGGATCCAGGAGCAGCTGCCCGACCGGCTCGGCGCGGACTACCTCTCATCGGCACCGCGCGACGGCCGTCTCTGGGTCGACGTCGTCTGGGATGACGGCACCTGGCAGGACGCCGCGGACGACGACTTCGGCGAGAACGTCGTGATCATCCGTTCCGCGCTGCGCGCGGTCGGCTGAGCTACCCGAGCAGCGCGGTCGGCTGAGCTACCCGAGCAGCGCGATCTTGCCGCCGGGATGTCCCCCGGCAAGCATCCGCAATGCCGCAGGCGCGTCGGCCAGCGGATAGGTGGCCGCGACCGGAACCTGCAGTTCCCCGGCGCCGGCGAGGGCGATGAGCTCGGCGCGCACACCGTCGCGGAAGCGGGCGCTGGCCGGCAGCGACCCGCGAATCCAGACGATGCCGTCGGTCGCCGCACGGCGGGCGGCGGCGATCGTGACGATCCGACTGCGGTCATCGACCAGAGCCAACGACACGTCGATCGCCTCATCGGTGCCCACGGCGTCGAGTGCGGCGACGACCGGCGCAACGCCGGCGGCCTCCCTCACCCGCGCCTCGAGGCCCGGCCCGTACGCAACGGGGATCGCCCCGTACCCGGCGACCACCTCGAATCGGCGCGGCGAGGCGGTGCCGATGACGCGGATCCCGCGGCGCGCGGCCTGCTGGAGCACGCTGACGCCCACCGCGCCGGAGGCGCCGTGCAGCACGATCGTCTCGCCCGACTGCGCGCCGGTCACGGCGAGCATCTCGGCGGCTGTCGTCCCGGCCAGCAGCAGGTTCGCCGCCTCCGGATGCGACAGCGAGGCCGGCTTGGCGAACACCTTCTCGGCAGGGACGGTGATCTCGGTGGCATAGCCGCCCTGCACGCGGAACGCGAGCACCTCGTCGCCGACGGCGGCGGGCCCCGACGCGATGGCCGTGTCGGGCCCGATCGCGGTCAGCACCCCCGACACCTCGTAGCCGATAGCCACCGGCCAGCGCTGTCCGTCGTCGACGGCGACGTGCTTGTGGTCGGCGGGGTTCACGCCGGCCGCGTGCACCCGGATCGTGACCTCGCCAGGTCCAGGCTCGGGCACATCCGTCTCGGCGAACTCCCACGACTCCGGCGCTCCCGCGGCGCGCGCGACCCAGTGCCGAGCCATTGTCAGAATCCGAGGCGGCCGAGCTGCTTCGGGTCGCGCTGCCACTCTTTGGCGATGCGCACGTGCAGCTTCAGGAACACCTTCGTGCCCACCAGCGGCTCGATCTGCGCGCGAGCGCGAGCACCCACGTCGCGCAGGC
>Ga0180219_1001800_pt1 | contig 13260 bp, 11 predicted proteins | sample eDN3rd30CBELigMG_FD_151338 | JGI IMG/M metagenome (GOLD analysis project Ga0180219, IMG submission 151338) | Enriched Miracle-Growth compost microbial communities from Emeryville, California, USA - eDNA 3rd pass 30_C BE-Lig MG (version 2)... ...
CCTGGCTCTGCCGGGTGAGCGCCCCGTAGCGCTGCTCGAACCGGTAGCCGAAGAACCACAGCGGGATGGAGATGATGATGAACGCCGTGCCCAGCGCCCAGTGCCAGCGGAACAGCAGCACCGTTCCGATGATGATCGTCAGCACGTTGACCACGAGCATGATGAGCCCGAACGCGATCCAGCGCCGGACGAGGTTGATGTCCTGCATCATGCGCGAGAGCAGCTGACCCGACTGCCAGCGGTCGTGGAAGGCGACCGGCAGGCGCTGCAGGCGCTCGTAGAAGTCCTGACGGATGCGGTACTCGACCTTCGTGGCCGGGCCCAGCACGAATGCGCGGCGCAGGAACACGAAGACGGCCTCGCCGATGCCCAGCACGAGCACGAGCAGGCACGCCCACCCGATGAGCGGGATGTTCTGGTCGGCGATGGGGCCGTCGACGACGCCCTGCAGCACGAGCGGGATGATCAGCGTCATGAGGGCGCCCGCGAGCGCGGTGACCAGGCCTGCGATCAGGCGCGGCAGCACGGGTCTGACGAAGGGGACGAGCCGCGCCAGAGCGCGCGGAGTGGACAGTCGTGGCGTAGACGTAGAGGTCATGATCCTTGAGAGAGGGGGTGGGAGCGAAGACAGATGTCACCTGGAGATGTGGTGGTGACGGGGCGGCGCACAGCTGCGCCGGGGGGAGGTGGCGGTGCCGGACGGCGGTTGTCCGGTGTTATCCCTCGAACGGGGCCCCGGCCGCGAGCGGACGGAAGACGACCGGCTTGACGTCGATGACGGCCTGGTACATGACTTCCTCCTCGGATCGCGGGACAGGGCTGCCGCGTCAGGACGCGACAGCCCTCCAGCCTATACCTGAAGATTCGCTGTGCACAACATCAGTTCACGCCGAGTGCCGATCGGTCCGCACCCTCTCGTGCGAGCAGCCGCCGCTTCACGTCGACGCCCCACGCGAACCCGCCCATCGAGCCGTCACCGCGCAGAACCCGGTGGCACGGCACGAACAGCGCCGGGGCGTTGCGCGCGCAGATGGATGCCACGGCCCGCACCGCCTGCGGGCGCTCCAGCGCGAGCGCGAACTCGGTGTAGCTGAGCGGCTTTCCGGGCTCGATCGCACGCAGCGCCGCCCAGCCCTCATCCTGCAGGGCAGTGCCGTGCTGACGCACCGGCACGCGGTCGATCGCGGCGAGGTCACCGTCGTAGTACGCGCGGACGGCGGAGGCGGCATCCACCTCCCCCTCCTTGAGGGCACGCGGTTGCAGGCTCGCGTGGATGCGGGCGGCGAGCGCCGGCACGTCGTCGGTCCAGCCCGAGGCGAGGACCCTCCCGTCGGTGTCGGCGATGATCGTGAACGGGCCGTCGGGGGTGTCGAGGGTCTGGGTGAGGGCGGTCATGATTCCTCCTGGTTGACGATGGGGGCGACGACGGGGGTGGATGCCGCGCGCCAGAAGTGCGCCGTCAGGTAGCTGCGCCAGGGCGCTGCGCGTTCGGCCCAGGCGGTGAGCGGCTTCGCATCTGCGGGCAGCCCGAGGCGCGCAGCCCCGGCGCGGGCGGCGACGTCGCCGGGCAGGAACACGTCGGGGTCGCCGGTGATGCGCATGCGCACGTAATCGGCGGTCCACGGGCCGATGCCGGGAAGCGCCAGCAGCGCCGCGCGCTGGGCCGCGGGGTCGTCGCCGGCGCTGAGTGCGAGCGTGCCGTCGGCGAGCGCCGCGGCGGCGCCGGTGACGGCACGAATGCGCGCACCCGGGCCGCGCAGCACCTCCGCGCCCTGCGCGGCGATCGCCGCCATGGTCGGAAAGAGGAGCGCGCCGTCGGGCAGCCGCTCCCCCAGCGCGTCGGTCAGCCGGGAGAGGGCGGTGCGGGCCGCGGCCACGGAGATCTGCTGGCCGATCATCGCACGGATGAGCATCTCGCCGGCGTCGACCGCGCCGGGCACCCGGATGCCGGGGGTCGCGGCCACGGCGGGCGCGAGCGCGGCGTGCCGAGACAGCGCCGCGTCGATGCCGACCGGGTCGGCGTCGAGGTCGAACAGCCGCCGGGCCCGCGCGATGAGCACGGGCAGATCCGACAGGTGCTCCAGGCGCGCATCCAGGCGCAGCAGCACGCCGTCGGCACGGATGCGCATCCAGCCGGGGCCGTGCGGCAGTGCGAGCGTGCGGGAGTATGCGTCGGGCGAGGCCTCTTCGACGTCGGCGACGGCGCGGGCCGACATCCACGCGAACAGCCCGTCGAGGTCGATCGGCGCACGGTGCGCGAGCACGAGATGGATCTCGCCGGGGCCGCCGGCGCCGGGTAGGGCGTGCCGCCGCGCGCGTAACGCGAGCGGCGGCATCCCGAACACCTCCCGGATCGTGTCGTTGAACTGGCGGACGCTGGCGAACCCGGCCGAGAACGCGACGTCGGCGGCCGGCAGGTCGGTGCCCACGAGCAGCATGCGTGCGGTGTGCGCGCGATGAGCGCGTGCGAGGGCGAGCGGGCCGGCGCCGAGCTCGGCGGTGAGGATGCGGCCGAGCTGACGCTCGGAATAGCCGAGCCGCCGGGCGAGGCCGGGCACGCCCTCGCGTTCGATGACACCGTCCTGGATCAGGCGCATGGCCCGGCCCGCGGCATCCGTCCGCAGGTTCCACTCCGGCGACCCGGGCGCCGCATCGGGCAGGCACCGCTTGCACGCGCGGTAGCCGGCCTCGTGCGCAGCCGCGGCCGTCGGGAAGAACGTCACGTTCGCGGGCTTCGGGGTGCGCGCCGGGCAGCTGGGCCGGCAGTAGATGCCGGTCGAACGCACTGCGGTGATGAACTGCCCGTCGAAGCGCGCATCGCGCGCGTCGATGGCGCGATAGCGCTCGTCGAAGGTCATCGCGGTCAGGCTCATGCCTCCAGCCTGACACGCTCGCGCCACCCGCGCTCGCGGGAATCGGACATCGCCGTGACCCGCCTCTTCTGCGGCGGTTTCACATGAATTTGTCCCCGGCACACCAAACCGTCGGAGGTTTGACGTGCAGGGGACAGTTTCACATGAATTTGCCGCCTCGCCAGATGACGCTTTCGACCGCGCTGAGCGGGCCGCGCGGGGCGGGGTTCCGCCGGCGCGGCAGCGCGCCTAGCGTGAGACCCATGGACATCTACGACCTCATCGTGATCGGCGCGGGACCGGTCGGCGAGAACGTCGCCGACCGCGCCGTGCAGGGCGGCCTGACCGCCGCCATCGTGGAGAGCGAGCTCGTCGGCGGCGAATGCTCGTACTGGGCGTGCATGCCGTCGAAGGGGCTGCTGCGCCCGCCCGCCGCGCTGCGCGCCGCACGCGACGTGGACGGCGCGCGCCAGGCGGTCACCGGACCGCTCGATGCGGCCGGCGTCTTCCGTCGCCGCGACACGCTCACCCACGACTGGTCAGACGCCGGGCAGGTCGAATGGCTGCGCGACGCGGGCATCGATCTCGTGCGTGGGCACGGCCGCATCACCGGCGAGCGCGAGATCACGGTCGCGCCGGCCGACGGCCCCGCGCGCGTGCTGCACGCGCGACACGCCGTGGCCGTGTGCACCGGGACGCGGGCCGTGATCCCCGACATCCCGGGGCTGCGCGACGCCGAGCCGTGGACGAGCCGCGAGGCGACCTCCGCTCATGCCGCGCCCGAGTCACTCGCGGTCATCGGCGGCGGCGTGGTCGCGTGCGAGATGGCGACGGCGTATGCGGCGCTCGGCAGCCGCATCACGATGATCGTGCGCAGCGGCCTGCTCGGCCGCGTCGAGCCGTTCGCCGCCGAGGCCGTGCACGATGCGCTCGTCGAGTCCGGCGTCGAGATCCGCACCGGCAGCACGACACGCGCGCACCGCGAGTCCGACGGCACCGTCACCCTGTCGCTCGACGACGGCAGCACCGTGCACGCGAGTGAGGTGCTCGTCGCGACCGGCCGCGCTCCGCGCACGGACGACATCGGGCTGGATGCCGCGGGCCTGACCCCCGGCACCTGGATCGACGTCGACGACACGATGCAGGTGCCCGGCTCCCCCTGGCTGTACGCGGTCGGCGATGTGAACCACCGCGCACTGCTCACGCACCAGGGCAAGTACCAGGCCCGGGCCGCGGGCGACGTCATCGCCGCGCGCGCGAACGGGCAGGAGGTGGATGCCGCGCCCTGGGGCAGGCACGTCGCCACGGCCGACCACGACGCGGTTCCGCAGGTGGTGTTCACCGACCCCGAGGTGGCGGCGGTGGGTATGACCGAAGCGGACGCCCGCGCCGCAGGCCGCGGCATCCACGTCTTCGACATCGATCTGGCGCACATCGCAGGCGCCGCGACGTTCTCCGACGACTACCGCGGACGGGCGCGCGCGATCGTCGACGCCGAGCGGCAGGTGCTGCTGGGCGCCACGTTCGTCGGCGCCGAGGTCGCCGAGCTGCTGCACGCGGCGACGATCGCCGTGGTCGGCGAGGTGCCGCTGTCGCGCCTGTGGCACGCGGTGCCGGCCTACCCGACGATCAGCGAGGTGTGGCTGCGGTGGCTGGAGGCCGCCGGTCGCGACACCGCGTGAGGCTCAGTGGAAGAAGTGCCGCTCGCCGGTGAAGAACATCGTGATGCCGCGCTCGCGCGCGAGGTCGATGGTCTCCTGGTCGCGCACCGAACCCCCCGGCTGCACGATCGCACTCACACCGGCGTTGATGAGCGTCTCGGGTCCGTCGGAGAACGGGAAGTACGCATCGGATGCCGCGACCGACCCGGCGGCGCGGTCGCCGGCGCGCTCGACGGCCAGCTTGCACGAGTCGACACGGTTGACCTGACCCATGCCGATGCCCACGGTGGCCGAGTCCTTCGCGAGGACGATCGCGTTCGACTTCACGGCGCGACACGACTTCCACGCGAAGATGAGGTTCTGCATCTCCTCGTCGCTGGGGCGCTCGCCCGAGACGAGGTCCCAGCCGGCCGCGACCGACGCGAAATCGTCGTCGGGGAACCGGTCGGCATCCTGCAGCAGCAGACCGCCCGAGACGAGGCGGACGTCCATGGGCTCCTGCTTCCAGTCCGCCGGCAGACGCAGCACCCGCATGTTCTTCTTCAGCGCGAACAGCTCGAGCGCTTCGGGCGCGAAGTCGGGGGCGACGATGACCTCGGTGAAGATGTCGCGCAGGTTCTCGGCCATCTTCAGCGTCACCGTGCGGTTCGCGGCGATCACGCCGCCGAACGCCGACAGCGGGTCGCACTCGTGGGCGCGCAGATGGGCGCTGGCGATCGGGTCGAGCGCGTTCGGCGCCGCCACGGCGATGCCGCAAGGATTGGCGTGCTTGATGATCGCGACGGCCGGCAGCACCATATCGAACGCGGCGCGCAGCGCGGCGTCGGCGTCGACGTAGTTGTTGTACGACATCGGCTTGCCCTGCACCAGATCAGCCTGCGCGATGCCATGGCCGCCCACGCGCGAGTAGATCGCGGCGCGCTGGTGGGCGTTCTCGCCGTAGCGCAGCGGCACCAGTCGCTCGGCCTTGATGGTGAGGTGCTGCGGCAGGTCGACGCCCTCGGCGAGGGTCTCTTCCGAGAACCAGGTCGCCACGGCCCGGTCATACGTCGCGGTGTGCGTGAAAGCACGCGCGGCCAGCTCTCTGCGCTCGCCCAGGGTGGTGCCGCCGTTGCCGAGCGCCTCGATGACCGCGGGGTACGACTCGGGCGAGACGACGACCGCGACGTTCGCGAAGTTCTTCGCCGCGGCGCGGACCATCGCCGGGCCTCCGATGTCGATCTGCTCGACGATGTCGTCGGCCGCGGCGCCCGAGCGCACGGTCTCGACGAACGGATACAGGTTCACGATCACGAGCTCGAACGGTTCGATGCCGAGTTCGGCGAGCTGGTCCTCGTGCGTCTGCAGGCGCAGGTCGGCGAGCAGCCCCGCGTGGATCTTGGGGTGCAGCGTCTTCACGCGCCCGTCGAGCATCTCCGACACCCCGGTGACCGAGGCCACCTCGGTCACCGCGAAGCCGGCCTCGCGGATCGCCGCCGCCGTCGACCCCGTCGACACGATCTCGACCCCTGCGGCGACCAGCGCCTGAGCGAGGGGCACCAGATCAGTCTTGTCGCTGACCGAGAGGAGCGCCCGCCGGACAGGCACGACGTCGCGTTCGCGATACAGGGACGGGTCGTGGTGGGGGCCGGCCATGGATGCTCCTTCTCGGGTGCGGTCAGTTCTGCGGGGCGGGAGTGGATGCCGCGGCCAGATCGAGCTCGCCGGTCGCGACGCGGCGCACCACATCGATGAGCAGGCGGCGCTCGACGGGCTTGATGCGCTCGTGCAGTGTGTGCTCGTCGTCGTAGGGCAGGACAGGCACACGCTCCTGCGCGAGGATCGGCCCCGAGTCGACGCCGTTGTCCACGACGATCACGCTGGCACCGGTCTGCGCCGCGCCCGCCGCCAGCGCATCGCGGACTCCGTGCGCGCCCGGGAACTCGGGCAGGAAAGCAGGGTGGGTGTTGATCAGACGCGGAGCCCAGGCATCCACCACCGCTGCGGGCAGCAGGCGCATCAGGCCCGAGAGCACGACGAGATCGGGGTTCCAGACGCGCAGCTGCGCGTCGAGTTCGGCGCCCCACTCCTCGCGGCTCGAGTACGCGGCATAGGGCACGGTGAAGGTGGGAATGCCGTACGCCTCGGCGTGATCGAGACCGTCGGCCTGGCGATCGGCGCCCACGGCGACGATGCGGGCGGGATAGTCGGGATCGTCGGCGGCGTCGAGCAGAGCCCGAAGATTCGAACCGGTTCCCGAGATGAGCACGGCGACCGTCAGCATCCGCTCAGTCTACCCATCTGAATGGATCGCCCCGATCAGGGCCGGATCTCGTCCGGTCCGCCCAGAAAACCGGGGTCGATGGGGGCGGTCTCGATGTCGTCTTCGCCCGCGTCGATGCCCTGTGCCGGCTCTGCCGTGGGCGCGGCCTCCGGCGTGCGTTCGGGCGCGGCTCCCGGCCCGTGTTCCGGCGCGACTTCCGGCCCCCGTGCGGGCGGAGCCACCGGTGTGTCGCGCGGCAGATCGGGTTCCGGCTCCCACGCCGGGGTCAGCAGCAGGATGCCGGCTCCCACGAGCACCTCGACGCCGACGGCCAGCGCCACCCACCCGGGCTGAGGGCCGATCTGCGCGAGACGTCCGGGGCCGAACGCACCCGCCGACACCCACGCGAGAAGCGCCGCTCCCGCCGCGGTGACGAGGGCCACTCCCCCGGCCGTGGCGGCGCGCACCACCGCGGGGGCCTCGTCGTCCAGCATCCTGCCCCGCAGCGTCCATCCCGCGATCACGCCGGCGCCGATCGGCAGCAGCACGATCAGCAGCAGCCACGGCGACGACGTCGCGGGCAGCGCGCCCAGCACCGGAATGCCCGGGACCACCCCCGACTGCGTACCGGCGGGCGAGAAGGCCGTCCCTGCCCCAATGGCGAAGCCCGGCCCCGCGACGAACGAGAGGGCCCATACGATGAGCGTCGGCAGGTACGCGAGCTGTGCGAGCGAGACCACGATCACGCCCATCAGGTCGACGTTGGCCGACTGGTACAGCGCGACGACCCGGTCGCCCCGCAACAGCAGCGCGGCCACGACGCCCAGCGCGCCGATGCCGCCGAGCGCTGCAAGGGCCGCGCCCGCTCCACGCAGGGCGAGCCCGGGAACATCCGGCCAATGCCCGGGCAGGTCGGCGACGGACTCACGCAGCCGACCGACGATTCCGGAGTCGGTGCGCCACACCGCACCGACGACCCCCGCACCGGCGGGGATCGCGAAGACGAGCACTGGCAACAGGATCGCCTGCCACACGGGTGCGACGACGACGGGGCCGCGCGCGGTCAGGCACACGACCGCGCTCACGGCCGCGAAGGCGACCGTGCCGCCCCCCAGGCCCGACGCCCACGAGCCGCTGCGACCGGCGCGGATGCCCGAGCGCACCCCGCGGTACGCGGTGAAGCAGGCGAACGCGAGCGGGGCGAGGGAGACGGTGAAGGATGCCGCGGCATCGGGCAGGCCGAGTGCGGCGAGGTATTCCGCAGACAGATGCACGGAGAACGGCACGAAATGGCCGAGTTGCCACACCGCTGCCGTCGCAGGCCACAGGGCGGACCAGTCGGGAGCGCCGATGCCCAGCACCCACAGCAGCGTGAGCGTCGCCAGGACCACCGCCAGCCCGGTGGCTGCGGCGATGAGCGCGTCGAACGCGGAGAGCAGGGCGATGAGCAGTCGGTGCATGGGCGGAATCGAGACTACCCAGGCCCGCGGCATCCACCCTCCCGGGCGCGCCCACCGGACCGAAACCATCGCGCCCGCGCGCGGGATACCCCCGCTCAAGCTGGGCGGATGCTGTGAAAACGGCCCCGTGACTGTATGTTTCTTTCGGAGGTCCCCCATCACATGAGCACTACCCCTGCGCCCGAATCCACGGCCGAAGACACTCGTCCCCCCAAGAACGGCTTCGACAAGTACTTCGAGATCACCCAGCGCGGATCCACCCTCGGCACCGAGGTCCGCGGCGGCATCGTCACCTTCGTGACGATGGCCTACATCGTGATCCTGAACCCGATCATCCTCGGCGGCACGAAGGACGTCGCCGGAACGATCCTCGACGGCCAGCAGCTGGCCGCCGTCACCGCCCTCACCGCGGGCGTGATGACGATCCTGTTCGGTCTCATCTCGCGCCTACCGTTCGCGTTCGCCGCGGGCCTGGGCATCAACTCGTTCCTCGCGGTCAGTGTGGTCGGCCAGCTCACCTGGCCCGAGGCGATGGGCCTGGTGGTCATCAACGGTCTGATCATCGTGCTGCTGTCGGCCACCGGCCTGCGGCGCATGATCATGAACGCCGTGCCGATGGAGCTGAAGATCGCCATCACGGTCGGTATCGGCATGTTCATCGCCTTCATCGGTCTCGTCGACGCCGGCTTCGTCACCGCGACAGGCCTGTCGTCGCCGCCGGTGGGCCTCGGCGTCGGCGGCTCGGTCGCCACCATCCCCGTCCTGCTGTTCGTGCTGACCCTGCTGCTGGCCGGCATCCTCATGGCGCGCAAGGTCAAGGCCGCGCTGCTGATCGCCCTGGTGTCGGGCACGGTCGTCTCGATGATCATCGAGGCCATCTGGCACATCGGCGCACGCAGCGACGACAACCCCGGCGGCTGGGGCATGTCGGTGCCGACCCTGCCGACGCAGTGGTTCAGCCTGCCGGACCTGAGCCTGGTCGGCCAGGTCGACCTGGTCACCAGCTGGGGGCGTATCGGTGTGATCGCCTGCGTCATGCTCGTCTTCACCCTCGTCTTCACGAACTTCTTCGACGCCATGGGCACCATGACCGGCCTTGCCGAAGAGGCGGGCCTGGCCGACAAGAAGGGCGACTTCCCCCGGCTGAAGTCCGCGCTCATCATCGAGGGTGTCGGCGCCGTGGTCGGTGGTGGCACCTCGGGTTCGTCGAACACCGTGTTCGTCGAGTCGGCGTCGGGTATCGGCGAGGGCGCCCGCACGGGCGTGGCGAACCTGGTAACCGGTGTGCTGTTCCTTCTCGCGATGTTCATCACTCCGCTGACGTCGATCGTCCCCAGCGAGGTCGCGGCGTCGGCCCTGGTCATCGTCGGTGCGCTGATGATGTCGCAGATCCGCCGCATCGACTTCTCCGACATGTCGGTGCTCGTGCCGGTGTTCATCACCGTCGCGGTCATGCCTTTCACCTACTCGATCGCCAACGGCATCGGCGCGGGCTTCATCGCCTGGGTCGTCATCCGCTCGCTGTCGGGCAAGGCACGTCAGATCAGCCCGCTGCTGTGGATCGTGGCCGCCGGCTTCGCGATCTACTTCGCGCGCGGACCGATCGAGACGCTGATCGGCGGCTGAGCCGCAGCATCCACTCTCCAGGGCGGTCGCCGGGCATCACGAGCCCCGCGGCCGCCCTCGCCGTTGTCCCCCGACCGCATGTGTCGCGACTGCGTCACCGCAGTGGCACGGCGACGTCCGAGCCGCCCTCTTCGGTGATGCGTGCTCCCATCTGCACGAGCTGCGGCTCTGCGCTGAACCACCGGCGAACAGCGCCTGCCCCTGGGCGAATCCCGGCGACCGGTTGATGAGATCCGACGGCGCGTACGCGAACACATCGGCGAGGTCGTCGAGGTCACGTGCCGAACTCATCTTCATCAGCGCGAGGTTGTCGCACTGAGAGATGACGTTCACGTGCACCTTCGACGGCCGCTGCGTGGACAGCAGCAGCCAGATGCCGTATTTCCGGCCCTCAGCCGCGATCTGCACGATGCGCTCGAGCACCGCACGCGCGAGCGGAGTCTCGGCGTTCGGAGATGCGAGATTGTGTGCCTCGTCGATGACCACGAGGCGCGCGACACGCTCGTGTCGCTGAGCCCACAGCTGATCGAGCACGGCGAGCGCCGTGGTCTGCAGCTGCGCGATCGACGCGAACCCGCCGAGGTCGACGACCGTTGCGTCGGCCCGCTCGTCGATCACATCGGTGACGTCGCGTCCGCCCCATGCCCACAGATCCCAGTCGGCGATGCCGAGGTTCTCGAGACGCAGGGCAATGCGCTCGAACATCGGGTCGGCGCTCGCGCGCAGCCAGCTGACCAGCGGTTCATCCAGCCGGCCCTCCAGAACACTGCCGATGCGCAGCATGGCGTTGAACTCCTCGGGGTCGAGGACTGGGTCCAGCTGCAGCACGGCCGCACGCGAGCGCACGTCCATCCCGACGAAGCGGACGGCGGGCGAGACGTCTCGCCCGCCGGCCCTCACCCGCGCGGGGTGACGACTGCAGCCCCGTGCTCAGTTCGATGTCGTCTCCACCGTCGCGGCCGCCTCTTCCGTCGCGGCCACTTCTGTGGCGTCTGCCGCATCGCCCGTCTCGGCCGTCGCCTCTGCCGACGTGGGGCGACGCAGCAGCTCGATGAGGATCACTGCCACCACGATGCACACCGTGGCCGTGATGACGGCAGCGGCGGTCACCGGGCGCGAGACGAACACGGCGAGCACCGCGATCGCGACCACGACGATCAGCACGGCGGTGCGCCAGCGGTCAACGGCCCGACCGAAGGCGCGGGTGTCCATGCCGTGCGCGTCGCAGAAGCGGCGCACATGCCCGAGCGCACCGTCGACGACGCCGCGAACGCGCGTCGCGGAGGGCGACCGGCCGGCGATCCAGCCGCCGATCGCGAGCAGCACCGAGACCATCACCAGCGCCGCGATCGTCGAGAACATGAGCTCGGTGACCTGGTGGAACACGACGTTCGCGGTCGCCACCGGCATGATCGACGGGCTCACCGTACCGACGAAGAACAGGCGGCCCGTGCCGAGTCCGGCCGCGAGCAACAGCAGTGCCAGGGCGAAGGCGACTCCCGTCCAGGCGAGGGTGCGCAGCCTGTTGCGCGCGACGGCTATGCCGAGTGCCACCAGGCCGAGAACAAGCCACGGCAGCCAGTATCCGACCCCGACGGCGACCTCGTACACGATGCGGATCAGCACCATCGAATCCGATGTCGTGAGGGGGATCGTCTTGTCGATGGCGGGGATCATGTCCGCGATGCCCAAGCCCTGTTGCTTCAGCGCAGTCTTCACCTGGGCGATCACGACGCCGAGGTCGATGGAGAGCGTGCCGCTGTCGCTCAGCGTGACTGCGGTTCCCGGCTGCCCCTGGATGATCGCTATCGCGCGTGAGTGCACCTGTCGCAACGTCTGAGCCCAGATGTCGGCGAACGCCGGTGAGGCGACGAGCCGGTCGACGGCCTGTTGGATGATCGAGTGCACGCCCTGTGCTGCCGGCGCCTTCAGCAGGGTGAGCGCATTCTGGGCAGCCGGAGGCAGGTCGAGTGCCGCGAGACCTCCGAACGCGTTGTCCACGAGTCCGTCGATGTCGACGTTCTCGTTGATCGCCTGCACCGCCTGATCGGCGATGAACTCCTGGACGGCGGGCTCCTCGGCCAGCGGTGCGAAGGTCGCAACGAAGCGGTCGGTGTCGACCAGTTCGAGCCGCGCCCAGGTGCCGAGGACGGCGACCGGAACGAGAAGCGCCGCCAGCACCACCTCGACGACCGCGACGGCAGTCCGCCCGCGCCCGCCGCGCCGGCCTGCGGCAGGTGCGTCGTCGCGCGCACGATCGCGGCCTTCCAGCTCGGCGACACGTGCCCGCAGCGCAGCCAGCTCTGCATCATCCGTCGCTGTGCCCACGGCCGACCTCCTGACATCGATGTGCCCCGCCATGTTCGCACGGCGGGATGCCCGGCGAGCTCGGGGTCATCCCGTGCGGCTGAGGCACCGCGACGGTCGCGCACGCCATCGGGATGTTCGACGGGGCCTGATGTTCGCGCTGCTCGGCACCGCCGAGCCCGCTGTGCTCGAGCACTGGTTCGCCGCCTTGGCCGACGGCGGCACGGTCGTCGATCCCTTGCAGAAGCGCCCGTGGGGTGACCACGACGGTCAGGTCACCGACCGCTACGGCCTCACCTGGCTTATCGGCTATCAGGGCTGATCTGCTATCAGCCTGAGCCTTCACGCCCCGATCGGCTCGAGCACGAAGACGGCGATGAGCCGGTCGGTCTTGGTCTGGTATTCGGCATACGGCGGAAAGGCCGAGACCGCGCGCTCCCACCACGCGTCGCGCTCGGCGCCCGCGGACTCGTGCGCGATGTAATCGCGCTTGTCCGGGCCGTCCTGCAGCTCGACCTGCGGGTTCTTGCGCATGTTGCCGGCCCACTTCGGCTCATCGGGCGCGCCGCCCTTCGAGGCGACGACCGCATAGCGGCCCTCGTGCTCGACGCGCATGAGCGCGGTCTTGCGCAGCGCCCCGGTCTTGGCACCGACGGTGGTCAGCACGATGATCTTCATCCCGTGCAGCTCGCCGCCCTCGGCACCGTCCGAGGCCTCGAACCGCTCGGCCTGCTCACGCGCCCACGCTGCGGTGCTGGGCAGATATTCTCCGTTCAAAGGCATGGATCCACGCTACTGCGCACAGGCGACAGAGGGGTGGATGCCGCGGGCCGCGGCATCCACCCCTCGTAAAACGCGCCTCAGAGCGCGGTGATGATCTCTCGCATGAGCGCGGCGGTCTCGCTCGGCGTCTTGCCGACCTTGACACCCGCGGCCTCGAGGGCCTCCTTCTTGGCCTGCGCGGTGCCGGCCGAGCCCGAGACGATGGCGCCGGCGTGGCCCATGGTCTTGCCCTCGGGCGCCGTGAAGCCGGCCACATAGCCGACGACCGGCTTGGTGACGTTGGCCTTGATGAAGTCGGCCGCGCGCTCTTCGGCGTCGCCGCCGATCTC
>Ga0180219_1001801_pt1 | contig 13256 bp, 9 predicted proteins | sample eDN3rd30CBELigMG_FD_151338 | JGI IMG/M metagenome (GOLD analysis project Ga0180219, IMG submission 151338) | Enriched Miracle-Growth compost microbial communities from Emeryville, California, USA - eDNA 3rd pass 30_C BE-Lig MG (version 2)... ...
GCGCGTGGTCACGGTCTCGGTGGCGGCGGTCTGGGCCTGCGCCAGGCCGCTCACCAGCGGCAGGGCCGTCATGCCCGCCCCGGCAGCCAGGATGGTGCGGCGTGAAATGATCTTGCGGTCGTTCTGCATGGTCTCCCCCGGTCCCTTGTTGGACATTCGCTTATTCGACATTGGCCGCCTGCTGCTGCCCCTCGGGCATCGGTTTCATTTTCATCTGGAAGGGCGCGCTCTCCACGATGCCACGCACGATGGACGAAAAGCTGTAATCCTCCTTGGCGGCGGCCCGCAGGATGCCGCGCACCGCCGGCTCGTCATAGGGCTCCAGCGTGCGCCCCAGCCCGTAGGTCATCAGCTTCTCGGTGAAGGCCACCAGGAAGGCGTCGGAATATCTGAGCAAGGCCTGGCGCAGCGACACCGGGCCGTCGATCTGGGTGCCGTCGGTCAGCTCCGTGGTCGCGTCGATGGGCTTGCCGCCCTCGGTCTCGCGCCAGCGGCCCACCAGGTCGAAATTCTCTAGCGTGAAGCCGATGGGATCCATCAGCTTGTGGCAGGCGGCGCAGGACGGGTCGACCAGATGCATCTCCAGGCGCTCGCGCACCGTGGTCGGCTTGTTGTCGCCCCTGATCTGGATATTGTCGAGGTCGATGACGACGCCCGGCGGCGGCGACGGCACGTCGGCCCCCAGCACGTTCTCGACCACCCAGACGCCGCGCTCCACCGGCGACGTGCGGTTGGCCACCGAGGTGACGGTCAGGAAACTGCCCTGCCCCAGGATGCCGCGCCGGTCCTCGTTCTCCAGCTTGATGCGGCGCATGTAGCTGCCACGGATGCCCTCGATGCCGTAATGGCGCGCCAGGCGCTCGTTGACATAGGTGTAATCGGCATTGAGCAGGTCGATGACGCTGTGATCCTGGCGCACGATCTCATGGAAGAAGAGCTCGGTCTCGCGCTGGAACGCCTCGCGCAGGTTGGCATCGAAATCCTTGTCCTGCGGCTCGACATTCTTCAGCTCGCGCAATTGCAGCCACTGGCCGGCGAAGCTCTCCACCAGCGCATCGGCGCGCGGATCGGCCAGCATGCGGGTGACTTCGGCCTCGAGAACGGCCGGCTCGAAGATACGTCCCTCGGACGCCACCTCGAGCAGCCGCTCGTCGGGCAGGCTCGACCACAGGAAGAAGGAGAGGCGCGACGCCATCTCCAGGCCGCTGATACGGTAGATATCGCCCGGCGCCAGCCCCTCGGGCTCCGCCTCGAAGCGGTAGAGGAAATTGGGGTCCACCAGGATACGGGCCAGCGCCTGCTGTATGCCGGTCTGGAAATCTCCCGCCCTGCGGCCGGTCTCGTAGAAGCTCATCAGCGTGTCGATGGCCGGGTCATCCGCCTTCAGCGGCCGGCGGTAGGCCTGGCTCGCCAGATGCACCATGATCTGCCGCGCACAGGGGGTTTCCTCCTGCGCCGTCTCGGGGTGGCAGATGAAGATGGCGCGGCGGCTCGGCGTGTCGCCCGGCCCCGTCGGGCTGAACGGCCCCTTGATCTCCAGCGAACGCACGCTGCCGAAGCTGGTGTAATGGTCGTAGAACTCGTTGACCCCCACCCAACGCGTGCGGTCGGCCAGGGCCAGGGCGATCTCCCGCGGCCCCGCCTTGACCTTGATGCGGAACTCGCTCGGATCGTCCACCTGCTGCACCGGTTCGCCGTCGATATAGACGGTGAGCCTGGGCAGCGGCCCGAAGACCTGGCCGCTCAGGATGCCGGGGCCGCCGGTCGCCACCTTGAACTCATATTCGCCGTCGAGCGGGAAATTGTGGGTGATGAGCATGCCGCCATGGGTGCCGAGCGGCAGACCCTCCACATGCTCCTCCTGATCGAGCCCCGGCGGCGCCGCGTAATGCACTTGGGTGGGGACCATCTCCCGGTCACCCACCGCCTGCCGGCTGATCTGCATGGCCGCGGAGACATAGGCCTCCACCAGCGTGGGCGAGACGCTCAGCACATCGGCGATATTGTCGAAGCCGTCCACCGCATCGTCGGCCGGCAGGCGCGTCTCCACGTCGATATCGAGCGCCAGCAGGTCGCGGATGGCGTTGGCATATTCCGTCCGGTTGAGGCGCGAGGCCGGCACATAGCCGGGATTGGGGTGTTGGAGCGCCGCCTGATCCAGCCAGCCCTCCAGCTCGGTGCGGAACTTCTTCATGACGGCGGGGCTGGGCCGCGGCTTGCCGGCCGGCGGCATCAGGCCGGCACGCACCTTGCGCACCGAATCCTCCCAAGTCTTGATGTCCTGGGGGAGGTTCTTCAGATCGAGGATGTCGAAAGCGACTCCGCCCGCCCAGTCCTCGATATTGTGGCAGTCGACGCAATACTTATCGAGGAAGTCCGCCTTGAAGGTCTCGTGCGCCTTGGTCAGAGCGGCCGTATCTCCCTGGGCACGGACCGGCGCGACACTGATGGCGGCAAGCACGAGCGCGAGCGCGGCGCTGTCAAGAACCCGACGTCTGATCGTGTACGGCATAATCCCACTTGGTCCCTTGATACACCCTTGGTCCGGCTGAACCCCAGCCGGGCGGCGGATTGCGCTTTTCTTGGCCGAACTTGCGGGCAAGGTTCCCTTACCCGGGCAGGCTTGGCGTTTCCCGTCGCTGCTTCCAGAACGCGGGTGCGGCGAAAAGCCGTACCCGGGACATGCATTTTTTGAAGGAAGGTCCGCCCTCAGTAGCGGAAATTCAGACCCAGGGTGATGCGCCGCCCGATCTCGTCGAAGAGGCCCTGATTGGTGTGGCTGGAGCCGAAGAAGTCACCATAGGTGGGGGCCAGCGGCGGCGCCTTGTCGAAGAGGTTGGTGACGTTCAGGAAGGCGGCCCACTCCTTCTCCCCGCCCCCGAAATCGTACACCAGGCCCAGATTGGTGTAGAAGGCGGCCGCCACGCTGTTGTCGTCGATATCCACGCCCGTGGTCCAGCGGGCATCGTAGGTGCCCGCGCTCAGATAGCGCTCCTGGAGGAAGAGGGTCCAGGGACCGTTGTAGTAATTGATGCTGGTCGTCCCCTGCCACCCCGGCCGGCCTTCACCGACGCCGGTCTGGCCCGCCGTGTCGGTATAGACGCCCTTCACCGTGGTGGAATTCTCGATGATATGGCTGAACAGGGCCCTCAGCGCCAGCGTCTCCGTTCCGCCCAGGAAGGCGATGCGCGTCCGGTACGAGGCTTCGATGTCGATGCCCCGGGCCCGCGCCTCATCGATGTTGAGATAGGTATTCTGCACTTGGATGATGGGTCCCACCGCCTGCCCCGCCCCCGGCGCCGCCCGCTCGATGCGGTCGCACAGGAACTGGACCTGGTTGGCATAGCATTCATCGATGGTGCGCTGCACCCCCAGGGTGCTGATGGCGCCCTTGATCTGCACGTCGTAATAGTCCACCGACAGGGCGAAGCCATCCAGCCAGCTCGGCTGATAGACGGCGCCCAGAACGTAGGTATTGGCCTTCTCGGGGTTGATGGTCGGGTCACCGCCCGAAACCTGGGTGAAGGGATAGGTCGGCCCGCCCGGCAGGAACGGGTCCTGGGCCGACACACCGCCGGTGGAGGTGTCGAACCGCTCGGAGAGGGTGCCCGCCCTGGTGTCGCGCGAGATGGTGCCGCGCAGCCGCAGGTCGTCGATGGGCTTCCAGTCCAGCCCGGCCTTCCAGGCCCAGACGCTGCCGCTGCCGGAATAATCGGCATAGCGCGCCGCCAGGCTGAGGTTGGCGGCGCGGGCCAGCGGCAGTCCCTCGATCAGCGGCACCAGGGTTTCGGCGAACAGCTCCTTCACCGTGAAATTGCCAGAGACCTCTGCCACCGAGCCGCGCTCGAAGCGGCCCGTGCAGCCCTGATAGGCGGAGGGCAGGCCCTTGTAGCCCAGCATGTCGGCCTCCGCCCCGGTAAGGCAGCCGGCCTGGCCGGTGCCGATGCCCGACGGATCGCCAAGCTGGAAGAACCCGTCCCGCCGGATCGAGGCGCCCAGGGCCATGGATATGGGCCCGGCCCAACCCTGGATCGGCTCGCCATCCACCGTCACCTCGGCGAAATGCTGGTCCACGTCCTGGATGACGCGCTCGTCGTCCAGGATGTAATCCCGCGCCTCGGCGGTCACCGCGCCATCGCCGAAGAAGCTGGTCGGCACGCAACCGTCATTGGGGTTGAGCAAGGTCGAGCGGCAGACGATGCGGCCCATCGGGTCGCGCACCGCATCCAGCGAGCGGTAGATGCGGTCGAGCCGCACCACGTTGGTGAGGTCGATGCGCTGCTTGTTGATGCCGTACTGGTAATAGCCGTTGACCCGCCAGCCGCTGACCTCGCCCTCGAAGCCGGTGGTGATCGAGTAGGTGTCGTTGTCCATGCTGGCCAGCGCCCCGCCCAGGTCGCGCGAGCCGGCCCGGTTGAAGCTCACCGAATCCACCCCGGCATCCACCATCTGCTGGCGCAGGGATTCCGGCAGGTAGGCATTGTCCAGGAAGATGGTGCCCGCCCATGCCCCGTACATGAGGTTGGGCCCCTTGTCGGTGGTGGAGTTGCTGTGGCCGTAGAGCCCCTGGACATAGACCGTCCATGAGGCGTTCAGATCGTAGCTCGCATAGCCGAAGAGGCTGCCGCGGGTATTCTCGGTGGTCGGCCAGTAGCGCGACGACATGTCGTAGCCGCTGCCCCCCGACTGCACCTTGTCGGAGACGATCCCGCCGTCGAGAAACGGGGCCGGCGTGCCGTCGTCGAGGAACTGGATCCAGGCGAAGGGACCGGTGGTGACCAGGCCGCCGGCCGTATAGGCCCGGGAGTGCAGGTTTCTGGCGTGGATGCGGTCCGGGCCGTCGGGATCAGGGTTGTCGATGACGCCCCAATTGTCGAACCAGTCCCGGTGGCGGTAGGTCTTCAGCGCCGATGAGCGGTTGTAGTCGCCGGAGATGAGCACATGGCCGCGCTCCCCGACCGCGCTGCCCAGGGCCAGCGACAGCTTGTAGTTGCCGGCATCGCCCCGCTGGCTGATGCCGCCCTGGGCGGCGCCCTTGACGCCTTCGAAATCCGTATCGAGGATGAAATTGACCACACCGGCCACGGCGTCCGAGCCATAGGCCGCCGAGGCACCGCCGGTCACCACCTCCACCCGCTGCATCACGGCTTCGGGAAAGATGTTCACATCCGTCGTGCCGATGCGCGTCGAGGAGACGATGCGGCGGCCGTTCAGCAGCGTCAGCGTGCGGTTGCCGCCGACGCCGCGCAGGTTGAGGATGGCGCCGCCGGAATTGCCGGTCCAGGTGTTGACCGTGGCCGGCGTCTGGTTGCCCGAGAACTGGGGAAGCTGGCTGAGCGCATCCATCAGCGTGGTGGGCGACAGCTGGTGCAACTCCTCGGTGGTCATGGAGGTGACGGGTGTCGGCGTGGTCATGCCCGAGCGCTGGATGCGCGTGCCCGAGACCGATATCTCCTCCATCACGTCATAGGGTTGCGGGCCATGGTCGACGGCCTCGGTGGCCGGCGGCGCTTCGGGGCGGCGCCCTTCGATCAGGAAGACGCCTTCCGCCGTCTCGCGGGCCGCCAGGCCGGAATCGGCCAGCAGCATGGCGAGCGCCTCCGCCGCCTGGAAGCGCCCCCGCACCCGGGGCGCCTTCTTGGTCTTCACGGCCTGCTGGGTGAAAGCGATCTCGACGCCCGCCTGGCGGGCGAACTGAATGAGGGCCAAAGCCAAATCCTGCGCCTGGATATCGACTTCAACCCTGTTCCCTCCCAGCGCCAGGGCCGGAGTCGCTACTCCGGCCAACCACCCGGCAATCAACCACAAGCACCAGCCCCGCCTGAAGCGGACCGGTCCCTCCCAAGCCCACATGAAGTCCCCTAGACCTCCTATTTCCTACACCGGTTTTCCCCGGATTGTGTTCCAGGACGTCGGACCGGTAAAAATCCGTATCCGCTTGCCCCACGGTGTGCTGCCATGCCTGCTTGGAAAAATGAGCCGCCGTGCCGGTCAGGCGCTTCGCCTGGCGGCCAGGTGTCTGGCGGTCAGGTTCCCGACCACGTCAATTCGATCTTCCGGCCCGCCTCGCGCTCGACGGCGACGGGCAGGAGTTCGCTCACGGTTTCGAGGAAGCGGTCGAGCTGGCCGGTGCGGAAGACGCCGCTCACCCTGAGCGATGCGACGCGCGGATCGCGGATGACCACGGGATCGCGGGAATAGCGGTTCATCTCCGCCACCGCCGCCTCCAGCAGCACGTCGTCGAACTCCACGAAGCCGGTGCGCCACATCAGCTGGCGGTCCACGTCCACTTCCGATATCTGCTCCGCCAGGCCGAGGGACGCGGTCAGCTTCTGGCCGGGATGCAGGATGACCTCACCAGCCGGCCGATCCTCGCGCTCGCCCGACAATGTATGGTCCCGCTGGACGGCGACCTTGCCCTCCACCAGCAGCACCTGGAACTGGCTCGGCGCCAGGCGGACGTCGAACTGGGTGCCCAGCGCCACCACGCGCCGGTCCGCCGCCGCCACCACGAACGGACGAGCGGGGTTCTTGGCCACCTCGAAGAAGGCCTGGCCGCGCAGCAGGTGGACCCGGCGCTCGCCGGGCGTGTATTCCACGTCGATCTCGGTATCGGTGTTCAGCGTGACGGCGGTGTTGTCGGCCAGCACGACGTTGAGCCGTTCGCCCTTCTGGGTGGAATAGCTCTGGGTCACCACCGCCTCGGGCACCGAGGCGGCGCCGGTATCGCCGCTCGATGCCACCACCGTCGGCGTGTCCGGCCGGCTCACCAGGAAAGCGCCCGCCACCATGAGGGCCAGGCAGGCGGCGGCCGCCGCCACGGATATCACCTTGACACGCCTCAGGCGCGCCGCGGTCCGCCCGGCATCCTGGGCGGCCTTGCGCAGGGCGCGGATATGCTGGTCGCCGGCGCAATCGTCGAAGATGGCCCATGTGCGGCGCGCCTTTTCATAGGCGCTGGCATTGGCCGGCTCGGCCAGCCAGTCGTGGAACGCCCGTTCGCCTTCCGGAGACATGTCGCCCCGGTCGGCCCGCACCAGCCAATCCGCCGCCGCGTCCGCCGGCTCCGTATGTCCGGCCGGCCCGTCTGACCTGCTATACCTCATCGTCATCCAACCGTTCCATCAGGTAGCTCATGGCGCGACTAACGTTCTTCTCCACGGCACTCACGGATATGCCGAGCCGCCTGGCGATATCCTTGTATTTCATGCCTTCAATGCGCCGCAAGACAAAGATCACCCGGGTTCTCTCGGGAAGCTCCATCAGGACGGCGGTGGCCCGGGCCAATTCTTCCCTACCCGACAGAACGCGCTCCGCTTCAAAATCCGTACTGCCATGATGCTGCGGATCGAACGGATCGTGGCTGTCGGCCCGCCGCGTGCGGGATTTGCGCAGCCAGTCGACGAAGACGCTGTTGGCCGTCTCGAAGACGTAGCCGCGCGCGCCTTCCATTTCGGTGACGTTCTGATGGTTGAGAAGCCGCACGAAAACGTCCTGGACCAGGTCCTCGATCTCGCTCTGATTGCTCAGCCGGCGGGAGAAATACCGCAGGAGGGCGGGTCTGAACTCCTCCGTAAGAGCGGCCAGAGACAGGTTCTCGCCCGGCAAGCGCCTTGTTCTTTTCAAAAACTCGTCTCTCATCCCCGCATCCCTTTTTCCGGAGACGATAGGCTATCCACGGCGCATCACCAATCGGGAATCCGCCGGTGCATCAAACAAGTCCGTGAACCGGGTCAGGCGGGTTCCATGCCGTTGGCCCGCTTGACGGCCACGGCCTCGGGCGAGTTCAGAAAGGCGATGAGCGTGCGCGCCTCGGCCCCGTGGGCGGCGGTGGCGGAGATGCCCGCCGCGAATACGGTGACCTTCTGGATCTCCGGCGGCAACGGCCCCACGATGTCGATACCGGGTACGGTCATCAGCTCGCTGAGCTGCTGGAAGCCCAGCTCCACCTCGCCCCGGGCCACCAGCGTGCCGACGGGCACGCCCGGCGGCGCCTTGACCAGCCGGCCCTCCGGCGCCACACCCCATTTCTCGCACAGCTTGAGCAGATGATTGCCGCTCGGCCCCGTGGAATAGCCGACGCTGGAGGCCGCCGCCACCACCCGGCGCACCGCCTCCTCGCTGCCGATATCGGGGCGCGCCGCGCCGGCCCGCACGGCGATGGCCATGCCCGAGCGCGTGAAGTCGGCGATGCTGCCCGCCGCCACATGCCCTTCGGCCTCCAGCTCCGCCATGACGTTGGAGGCCAGGACCACCACGTCCACCGCCTCGCCTTCGCGCACGCGCCGGGCGGCATCGACCCCGCCCATGGGGCGGATCGCCACGCGGCAGCCGCTCGACGCCTCGTACCGACGGCTCAACTCCTCCAGGATCAGGCGCGTGGCCATGGACGAAACGCCGGTGATCTCGATGCTCATATGGTTTCTCCGCAAGCAGGACTGTCATCCTCTTACCCGAATATGCCCTCCGCCGTCATCCCTTTCGGAGACCCGGCGGCACATGGCGGTGCTTGCGGTCAGTGCAGCGCGTCGCCCGCGGGCAGGCGCTGGAGGACGGCATACATGCTGACGGTGAAATAGGGCTCGAGCCCCGGCACCTGGCGCAGCAGGTTCATGGGGCCGATGGCCATCCTCTTGGCCATGCCCTCGACGCTGTTGACGGTGAGCGACAGCAGCCGCGTGTCGGCATGCTGCAGATGGCGGCGGAAATCCGCCGGGGTGAGCCCGTTGAGCCCGGCCTCCTGGATGCTGGCGAAGCTCGCCTTCTCGCGCGCGTTGATGCGCCTCACCACGGCCTCGCGGCCCGCCGCCACATGGCCCCAGGGCATGCGGCTGTACCAGCCATGGTCGCCGAAAGGGCTGTGGTAGAGGGGACCGAAGCCCACATAGAAGCGCCCGCCGGGCTTCAGCCGGGAGACGATGGCGTCCATCAGCCCGGTCAGATCGTCGATATGCTCGAACGTGTCCTTGCTGACGATGACGTCGAAATCATGCCCCGGAGAGGAGCGGATGTCGCCACTCTCGAACGTGGCTTGCCCGTCATGCCCGGTGAGGCGGGCGAACTGGCGGGCCCGCTCCACACGCTCGGCGGAAAGGTCGATACCGGTGCAGTGGGCGGCGCCTCTCTCCAGCATGTCGACGACCAGCGCACCATAGCCGCACCCCAGGTCGAGCACCCGCTTGCCCGTGAAATCGGGCGGGCTCTCGAAGCGGTTCCAGAACCCCGGCGCCTTCTGACGCTGGGCAACGAATACACGATCGATATCGGCCGGGATGGTGTCGAACAGCATGCGCCCGTTCCCCTTGAAGCGGTTGTGGTTTTATGCCGCGATGCAACAAATATCACTGAATTATGGCGGGTTTGTGGTGGAAATATGACATGAAAATCATAGGCTTAGGATAAAATTTCGGCTTCCTCGCCCCATCAGATGTGCTATGCTCCGGCCGGTATTCCCCGAGAGTGGGAACCGATAACGGCGCCCAACGTTTCCGGCCAACATTCCGTTGATCCGCGCCGAGGCCAGCACAGTCACGTGATTAACCGGGGGCTCATGGAGATTTACCTATGAGTCACGAAGTCGCTGCCCGTTTCCTGGCCGACTGTATGGAAACCGAAACCATCGGGCTGCACCGCCCGCCGCCGGACGTGGTCCGGCGGGTACGGACCAGGTGCCTCTCCCCCGGCTTCATGGCGGGCCTGGTCCCCGCCGTGGACGCCCTGGTGCTCTACGGCACGTCCATGCTCATCTGGTATGTCTATGTCGGGCTTCTCAGCCCGGCCACGGTGGCCAGCTACATCGCCGCCACGGGGCTCGGCACCTTCGGTGCCATCGTCATCCAGTATCTCAACGGCCTTTACGGCCCGGACCATCTGGGCAATCTGCGGCGACAGTTGCCGCGCACGCTGCTGTGCTGGGGCATCGCCATCACCCTCATCGTGCAGCTCGCCTTCGCCCTCAAGGTGACGGAGGAATTCTCCCGCGTGTGGCTGTTCTCCTGGCTGATCGCCGGGGCCGTCGGCCTCACCGGGCTGCGCATCCTGACCGCCCGCCTGATGGGCCATTTCGCCCGGGCCGGCTTCGTGGGCGAACGCATCGCCGTATATGGCGCCGGCAGCCAGGGCCGCATGCTGCTGGAGCATCTGCGCGCCGAAAGCGATGATTACCTGCATCTGGTCGGCGTCTTCGCCGACGCGCAGGACTGCGCCGACGAGGGCCATGCGATGGCGCCCCGGCTGGTGCCCGACGGCACGCTGGGCGACCTGCTCACCGCCGCGCAGAAAGGCTATATCGACACCGTCATCCTGGCCGTGCCGTGGACCGCCAGCGAGCGGCTGTGGAACCTGGTGCAGGCGCTGGAGGCGGTCTCGGTGGACGTGCAGCTCTGCCCGGCGCCCTTGGGCGCCAAGCTGCCCTGCCATGACGTGCAGCGGGTGGCCTCCATTCCCATGCTCAGCCTCTGGACGCGCCCGCTGCGCTCCTGGCACGGCACGGCCAAATGGCTGGAGGACAAGATCATCGCCACCGGCGCCCTGCTGTTCTTCGGGCCGCTGATGCTCATCATCGCCGCCCTCATCAAGCTGGACAGCCGGGGGCCGGTGCTGTTCCGCCAGAAGCGCTTCGGCTTCAACAACGAGGCCATCCACGTCCTCAAGTTCCGCACCATGTATGCGGACCGGCAGGATGTGAGCGGCGCCCGGCGGACCATCCGGGGGGACAGCCGCGTCACCCGCGTGGGGCGCTTCCTGCGCCGCACCAGCCTGGACGAGCTGCCGCAGCTCCTCAACGTGCTCAAGGGCGACATGTCCATCGTCGGCCCGCGGCCCCATGCCGTGGCGATGAAGGTGGGCGACCGCTACTATTTCGAGGCGGTGCGCGGCTATGCCGCCCGCCACCGGGTGAAGCCCGGGATCACCGGCTGGGCCCAGGTCAACGACCTGCGCGGCGAGATCGACACTGTGCGCAAGGCCGAATCCCGCGTGGTCCACGACCTGCATTACGTCAACCACTGGTCACTCTTCCTGGACATCTGGATCATCCTGATGACCTTCAAGGCCCTGATCAGCACCCGCAACGCTTATTAATCACAGAAGGACCCGACCATGAGCCGACTGATGGACGTGCTGGCACGGATGACGCCGTTTTCCTCCACCGAGGAGGCGCTGCAACTGGTTTGCGGGCGCCGGGGCAACCGCCCCATGGTGATCGGCTTCGTCAACCAGCACGCTCTCAACCTGGCCATCGGCGACCGGGACTTCTATCGCCACCTCTTGCGCTGCGACCTCCTGCTGCGCGACGGCCGGGGGGCCGAAATGGCCTGCCAGGTGCTGGGGCGCGAGCCCGGCGCCAATCTCAACGGCACCGACCTCATCCCCGCCCTCCTGGAGCAGCACCGCGGCCAGCGCATCGCCCTCTTCGGCACCGCCGAACCCTGGCTGGAGGGGGCGGTGAAGGCGCTCCGCAAGCAGGGCCTCGACGTGGTGGCCGCCCTCGACGGCTTCCAGAAGGAAACGGTCTATGAGGATGCGGTGGTGGCGGCGCGGCCGGACATCATCGTCCTGGCCATGGGCATGCCGCGCCAGGAGGCCGTGGCCGCCCACCTGGCCGGCGCCATCAACAGCCCCGTCCTCATCATCAATGGCGGCGCCATCCTCGATTTCATCGCCGGGCGCACGCCGCGCGCGCCGCTCTGGATGCGCCGCATGGGGCTGGAATGGCTCTACCGCCTGTCGCGCGAGCCGCGGCGGCTGTTCAGCCGCTATGTGCTGGGAATCCCGGTGTTCGCGGCCCGCGTCCTGCGCGAGCGCTTCACCGGAACCAGGGTCAAAGCTGCAGCTTGAGGCCGATGCTGGCCTGATGCCGCGAGAAATCCGCCAGCTCGAAATCCGATGACCGGTCGTAATACCGGTATTCGGCGACCAGGTGGATATAGCGGTTCATCAGATAGGTCACGCCGGCGCCGACGGTGGTGACATCGTCCTTGCGGTCGATCCCCTTGAAGTTCCACTTGGCATAGCCGGCATCCAGCTCCACCAGCAGGGAACGCCGCAGTTCGTGGGTGACCGAAACGTCCAGCGAATTGTCGATGCGCACCGACGAGCCGGGCTGCGTGGTCGCCTGCGGTGCGCGTTCGGCGGTGACGCTGATGGTGGTCAGGCGGGTGATGTTCCAGTCCACATCCACCATGGCGGTGGCCAGCAGATGATCGTCGAAGCTGGGATCGTCATAGCTGATGTCGGTGGCGCCGACCTCCACCGTTCCCGACAGCAGGCCGCCGAGACCCAGGCGGATGCCGGCATAGCCGGAGAGGTCCGAGCGGTCGCGGTCGAAGCCGGCGCGGTCCAGCTCGTCGTCATAATCGATATCCCGCCATTCGGGGGCCAGGTAGATTTCCCGGTCGGCGTCGCGCAGCAGCGACACCTCGCCCCTGACGATCAGCTCCTTGCGGTCACGGTCGTCGTTGACGGCCTGGCGGAAATCCAGGCGGCGCATCTCGCCGCTGACGCTGACCCGCATCTGCTGGAGCTGCAGGTTCACCTTGCCCCGCCCGAAATAGCGGTTCAGCTCGCTGCGCGGCCGGGTGGACACTTCCTCGGGGTCGGAGCGGTCGCGGGTCTGGCGGGCGAAGCCGGTCGTCGCCTCGAACTGCAGGGGCCGGTTGCGCGATGTCTGGCCGGTGGCCTCGACGCCGAAATCCTGCGCGTCCTCCGAGGTCTCGTCCAGGTGGTATTGCAGGTCGCCGAAGGCCCGCATCTGCACGGCGGGTGCGGGGCCGGCGGTGGTGATGAGCAGTTCCGGCCGCACCAGGGTCACGATGTCGCTGACGCTGTCCTGCGACCGGGCATAGATGTTGCTGTCGTAAAGAGCGCCCACGTCGAGGCTGGGAAAGAGCCGCAGCCCTTCGGAGGCGGGCAGCCCCCGGGCATCGGTCGCCGGGCGCTGGCGGTCGAGCACCGTATCGCCGCGCCGGGGAATGCCGGGGTCCTGGGCCAGGGCCGGGGCTGTCAGGACAGTGCTCGCGCAGAGCGCCAGGAAAAGGCGCTGGGAGACACGGATTCTCATGAGCTCGCTCCTTGTGGAATGCACCGCGTTGGATGGACCGCCTCAGAAGAAGCGCTCCGGAACCTCCAGAATGTCGCCGGGCAGCACGGTCCCCTGGGGACCGAGCTTGCCTTTTTCCGTATGGCCGTCGGGGAACTTGCGGGTGACCTTGAACGTGTCGGTGTCGGCCCGGTAGGTGAAGCCGCCGGCCACCGCC
>Ga0180219_1001803_pt1 | contig 13255 bp, 12 predicted proteins | sample eDN3rd30CBELigMG_FD_151338 | JGI IMG/M metagenome (GOLD analysis project Ga0180219, IMG submission 151338) | Enriched Miracle-Growth compost microbial communities from Emeryville, California, USA - eDNA 3rd pass 30_C BE-Lig MG (version 2)... ...
TGTACCAGGGCAACCCGCTCGTCAACGCGCTCGCGGTGGGCGTGCTGCGTCACGAAGACCTGAAGCTCGCCAACGCGTCGGGCACCGGCAACAAGGTCGTGCTGTTCGGCGCCCGTACCGGCGGTGACGGCATCGGCGGGGCATCCATTCTCGCGTCCGACACCTTCGCCGACGGCGGCCCGACCAAGCGCCCTGCGGTGCAGGTGGGCGACCCGTTCGCCGAGAAGGTGCTCATCGAGTGCTGCCTCGAGCTGTACAAGGGTGAGCTCGTCGAGGCCATCCAAGACCTCGGCGCCGCCGGCATCTCGTGCGCGACCAGCGAGCTGGCCGCCAACGGCGGGTCGGGCATGCGCGTCGATCTCGAGAACGTGCTGCTGCGCGACCCCACGCTCACGCCCGAGGAGATCCTCATGAGCGAGAGCCAGGAGCGCATGATGGCGATCGTCGCTCCCGAGAAGCTCGACGCCTTCCTCGAGGTGACGCAGAAGTGGGATGTCGAGACCAGCGTGCTCGGCGAGGTCACCGGCGACGGTCGCCTGAAGATCTACTGGCACGGCGAGCAGATCGTCGACGTCGACCCCTCGACCGTCGCGGTCGACGGTCCGGTTTACGAGCGCCCCGTCGCCTACCCGACCTGGATCGACGCCCTGCAGCAGGAGCCCGCCGCGGCCCTGCCCCGTTCCGCCGACGCCGAGGTGCTGCGCACCCAGTTCCTGCAGCTGATCGCGAGCCCCAACCAGGCCGACACCAGCTGGATCACCAACCAGTACGACTACTACGTCATGGGCAACACGGCGTTGGCGTTCCCCGACGACGCCGGCATGATCCGCGTCGACGAGAACAGCGGCCTCGGCTTCGCGATCGCGACCGATGCGAACGGCCGCTACTGCCAGCTCGACCCGTACCAGGGCGCGAAGCTGGCCCTGGCCGAGGCGTTCCGCAACGTCGCCGTGACCGGCGCGGTGCCCGCCGCGGTCACCGACTGCCTGAACTTCGGCAGCCCGGAGAACCCCGAGGTCATGTGGCAGTTCTCGCAGGCCGTTGATGGTTTGGCGGACGGATGCCTCGAGCTCGGCATCCCCGTCACGGGTGGCAACGTCAGCTTCTACAACCAGACCGGTGACACCCCCATCCACCCGACCCCGGTCATCGGCGTCATGGGCATCATCGACGACGTCGCACACCGCGTACCCAGCGGCTGGCAGGACGAGGGCGAGAACATCTACCTGCTCGGTGTGACCGCGACCGAGCTGAGCGGCTCGGCCTGGGCCGCCACCGTGCACCAGCACCTCGGCGGTCGCCCGCCGGCCGTGGACCTCGCCGCCGAGCTGCGCCTCGCCGAGCTCATCCGCGCCGCGAACGACGAGAACCTCATCTCGAGCGCGCACGACCTCAGCGAGGGCGGGCTCGCCCAGAGCCTGACCGACGGCGTGCTGCGGTTCGGCGTGGGTGCACGCGTGTGGCTCGACGAGATCATCGATCGTGACGGGGTGGATGCCGCATCCGCCCTCTTCTCCGAATCCACCGGCCGTGTCATTGTGACCGTGCCCCGCGAAGAGGACGTCAAGTTCCGCGGGCTGTGCGAGGGGCGGAACTACCCGGTGCTGCGCATCGGCGTGACCGACCAGGCGGGTCCGGATGCCGCGCTCGAGGTGCAGGGGCTGTTCACGGTGCCCGCATCCGAGCTGCGTGCGACCTCGAGCGCGACCCTGCCGGCCGCGTTCGGGCCCACCGTCACGGAGTAGGCGACCTCGCAATCTAGGATTGACACCATGGCCGACGACGAGGATCTCAGCACGCTCAGCGAGCGACGCCAGCGGCGTATCAAGATCACCGCATGGGTGGTCATCGTCGCACTCATCCTCACGGCGGGCGGCGCCACGGTCTTCGCCCTGTTGTTCGGCTGACAGTCTCGTCACGCGCCTGCACCCGGGGCCTACGATGACAGGGTGGACCACTTCTGGACGTTCGCCGGCAGCTATTGGTGGCTGGTCTTCCCCCTGATGGGGGTGGCCGGTGGCCTGGCGCGGTCGTGGGAGCGCAGCGCGAAGTCGAGGCACCAGCGCAAGCTCGAGACGCTGCACGCGAAGGCAGAGCTCAAGGCCGCGCAGGCCGAGGCGCGCAACATCGGGCGTCAGAAGGTCACGGCCGTGGCATCCACCCCCGTCGAAGAGCCGCGAGAACAGCAGCTCGAGAAGCTGCTTGCCGCGCACGACGCCGTCACCAAGCGCTGGCTCGACTATGAACTGGATGTCGCGAAGCTCATCGCCTTCCCGGCCATGAGCGACGGACGCCAGCCGCTGACGGCGGCGTTCCTGCGGGCGAAGAAGATCGCCGACCGGCTGCGCCCGGTATCGCCCAAGGTGAAGTTCACCAAGGAGCAGCTCGACGAGTACCGCAACGCGGTCACCGACTTCGAGGTGGCGTTCGACGTCGCCGAGCGCGACGCCCGCCGGCTGCGCGACTCGACGTTCACCGAGGCCGAGCGCAAGCGCCTCGACACCGCGAAGCAGCTGCTGACGGTCGCCATCGACCAGGCCGCGACGCCCGCCGAAAGGCAGCTTGCGTACAAGCGGGTACGCGAAGAGCTCGACGGGCTCATCTCGATCTCCGACGACGCGGTCGAGGAGCTCGAGAAGAAGGTCGCGCTCGAGCTGCCCGCGAATCCGGGGTCGTGAGCGCCGGTCCGACGAAGCCGCACGCGCGCGAAGAGAAGGGTGGATGCCGCGGGCCGCGGCATCCACCCCGAACGGCCGTTACGCGGTGAACGGCAGCACGAGGCGCGACGGGTGCAGCGCGTCGCGGTAGATCGTGTGCGTGACGGGGCGCCCCACGGGGAGGTGGAAGGCGTCCGGCGGCAGCAGCGAGTTGTGCTCGTCGGTCAACGGCTCGTCACACGACAGCTCGGCGACCATCCGGTGTCCGGGCAGGATCGTCGCCGCGAACGGGTACACGCGCAACACGTACTCCTCGATCTCACCTGGGGTCACGGGTACCTTGCGGGTGTGCGGGTGCACCGGGCTTCCCGGTTCCGAACGCGCCGGGTCGAGCTCGCGCTGCGACGCCTTGAGATACGCGGTCGTCAGCAGCTGGCGGGTGCCGCCGGGTGCGGCATCCCACAGCCGGAGGATGAAGTTCGTGTCGTCCTGATCGATCGCAGCGAACAGGTGGAACGCGCCCGTGCCGATCATCTCGGCGGGCTCGGCGAACGGCTCGGTCGACCAGGAGAGGATCTCGACCTTGTCGGTCACGGTCAGCGGCGCCTGGAAGAATCCATCGGGCGCCGCGGCCTCGGGTCCGAAGATCTCGGGCGCACTCGAGAGCTTGCGCCGCGGGCGCAGGTACAGCTCGCGGTACTCCACGGGCTTGGGCGGCCAGGCCGCGGCGGTCACGGTCTCGCGCGACCCCTCGACGAACACCTCGACGGCCGGCTCGCGGTCCACGCCGTTGTCGATGCCCTTGATCCACTTGTCGTACCAGCGGAACATTTTGTCGTGCTCCTCGACCCACGGCCGCGACTGCATCGGGGGTACGAACCGATCGACAGGCGCTTGTGCTCAGACCGCAGGCTCCGGAACAGCTCGATGGTGCCGTCCATGGTCCAGCCGCGGCCCTGGTCGATCTGCAGCCACACCGGGATATCGATGTTCGGCGCGAGTGTGATGGGGTTGCGCTCCTCGTACCAGTCGCCGTCGAGGTCGTTCGTGATGATGTCGAACCAGGCCTCGTGGTGCTTCGGGTAGTGCAGCGTGTGCACGAGGTTCGGCCAAGCCGCGACATCCGGGTCGGCCAGCCGCTCGGCGACCCGCGCTGACACCTCGTCAGAATCGACGCACGTCAGCATGCGCGACGTGATCCGGTCGGTGAACGCCCAGCCCGAGTCTCCGCCGCGACCCTCGCGCGCCGCGCGCGGCATGAACCACATCACACCGCCGTGGTAGGTCGTCTCGTAGAAGTCGTAGTGCCCGCCCGAGACGAAGATCGCCTTGAGGTGCGGCGGCCGCTCGGCGGCGGCGAGCACCTGCATCGAGCCGTAGTACGAGATGCCGATCATGCCGACGTTGCCGTCGCACCACGGCTGGGCGGCGACCCACTCGATGACGTCGTAGGCGTCCTGCCCGAGCGACACTCCCCCGGCGTTGTAGTTGCCGACGTGCTCGCCCTCGGATCCACCCGAGCCGCGCAGGTCGCCGATCACGTGCACATAGCCCTCATCGACGACGCGGGCGATGTCACCGGCCTCGATGCAGCCGTCCCACATGGGCGAGGGGCGGCGCTGCGGCGGCATCGTCAGGGCGAGCGCCTGCAGCTCCTTGCCGTACGGCGAGAGGGCGATCAGCGCCGGCCGGGGCTTCTCGTCGGGCGCGTGATAGGCGTCGGCGACAAGGGACACACCGTCGCGCATCGGAATCTCGAGGTCTTTGCGGACCGTGATCTCACGAGTGCCGGCGGTCACGGTGGTGATGTGGGTCATGATGCTCCTGTGTGCGCCGCGGCGTAGCCGCGCATCGTGGTGAAGAAGGGCGACGGCTCGAGCGTCGGGTCGCCGGAGTAGTCGAGGGATGCCGCGACCGCGGCGTATGGCGAGTACACGGAGTCGGATGCCGCGGCAGGATGCTCCTGCACGGCGGCGCGGATCCGCGCTTCGCGTGCGAGGCTGCCGGCGAGCGCCTCATCGGCATCGGCCGCGTCGAGCGCGACCGGGAATGCCGAGCCGTCCGCGCGGCGGTAGGGATGCCCGAGGTACAGGTGGTCCGGACGCAGAGCGCGCAGGCGCTCGAGGCTGGACCGGTAGGCGTCCGGGTCCTCGTACCCGGGGAACCCGCTCGCGGCGCCGAAGCACTGCACGGCGTCACCGGCGAACACGTGCCCGTCGACGGAGTAGGCGACCGCGCCTGCGGTGTGGCCCGGCACGGCATGCACGTCGACAGTCACGCCGCCGAGGTCGAGCGTGTCGCCGCCGCGCACGAGGCGCGTGGGCTCGAACTCGCCCGAGATCGCCTCCGCCGCCTCGGCGGTCTTGGCTTCCTCCAGCGCCTCGCGCCCGACGAGGTCGCCGCGCAGGGCGAGTGCCTCGTCGACGTGTGCCCGCCGCGACCGCACGAAGACGGCGTCGTCGGCGCCGATCACGACCTGGGCTCTGCGGCCGGTGGCCTCCCACAGCGCGTACGCACCGCCGACGTGGTCAATGTGCCCGTGCGTGAGCAGGATCCACCGCACGTCCTCGACGCGCCGGCCGAGCCGCTCGAGCTCGGCGGGAACCCCGACCGCCGACGCGGTGACACCGGTGTCGACGAGCGCGAGCTCAGGGGCGTCGATCAAGAAGCTGTAGAGGTGGAACCGCCCCCAGGGCGCGGCGATCGGATGGACGGCGACGGTCATCGCGCCTCCCCGACGAACCGCGCCACCCGCGCGATCGCCTCGCGGCTCTCGTCCAGGTGCGGGAAGTTCTGCACGAAGCCGTGGTTCACCCGCGGCATCCGCACCACCTCCGCCGCCACTCCCGCATCGCGCAGCCGCTGCCCATAGGCCTCGCCCTCGTCGCGCAGCGGGTCGAACTGTGCCGTGACGATGAGCGCCGGCGGCAGGCCGGTGAGGTCCGTCCGCTTGATCGGCGAGACGAGCGGGTCGGCGGGGTCGGCCCCCGACCCGATGTAGAAGTCGTTGAAGGGCTTCAGGCCGGCGTACTCGAGCCCGTAGCCGGTCGCGTTCTCGACGAGCGACGGGTAACGGCTCTGGTCGAAGTCGAGGTCGAGCGACGGGTACAGCAACACCTGGTGCGTGAGGCGGTCGAAGCCCTCGTCATGCAGGCGCGCGGCGACGGCGGCGGCGAAGGTGCCGCCCGAGCTGTCGCCGGCGACGGCCAGCACCGGCCCACCGTCGAGCCCCGCGGCCCAGCGCACAACGCCGCACGCGTCGTCGAGCCCGGCGGGGTACGCGTTCTCGGGTGCGAGGCGATAGCCGACCGAGATCACATCGAGCCCGGTCGCGGCGGCGAGCGCCCGCGCCACGTGGTCATGCGTCTCGAGACTGCCGAGGAAGAACGCCCCGCCGTGGAGATAGATCAGGATGCCGCGGTCCCGCGTGCCGTCACGATAGAGCCGTACCGGCACGTCGCCGTGATCGATGCGCGCGACCCGGTCTTCGACGCGCGCGACGTGCGGGCGCGACGAGACCGGAGCCAGGTGCGCGTGCTCGTCCGCGCGCAGCACGGCGGGGTCGATCGGGCCGGGCGCGGCCACGGGCAACGTCGCGAGGAACCCGGCGATGTCGGGGTGCAGAGTGGGGGGCTGCGGCATCCTCACTCCTTCATCGTCGAGGCGAGCTCACCGGGCTTCTGCCCGGGGAACACCGTGTCGATCTCGTCTTCGCTCCATCCCTGGCGCGACACCTTCTGCAGCTCGTCGGTGACGGGCTTGCGGAGGGCCTGGTATTGGGCGAGCGCCTCGGCGACGCTGTCTGCCGCAGCCAGGCAGTCGGCGAGCACCGCCGCGTCGAGGATCGCCGAGTTGGCGCCCTGCCCCTGGTGGTGGCACATCGCGTGTGCCGCGTCGCCGACGAGCACGACGTCGTCGGAGTGCCACACGTCGATCGGGTCGATGTCGTACACCGACCGGATGTTGACCATCTCCATGTCGAGGTCGCGGGTGGCGGCCACGATGGCCTCGTCGAACCCCTCGACGGTGGAGACGATCATCTCCTTGCTGTCGAGCGGGTTGGGCGTCGGGTCGGCGTTGAGCGCGGTGATGTCGAACGAGATCTGCCCGCGGTGCTGCAGCGGCAGCGCGTAGATCTTCGTGCCGTGCCCGAGGTACATGCGCAGCTTGTCGTCGAAGGGCAGGCCGTGCCAGGCGTCGACGTCGATGACGGCGCGGTAGGCGTGCTCGCCGGCGAACACCGGCTCGGCGTCGCTGAACAGCTCGCGGCGCACCCGCGAGCGGATGCCGTCGGCTCCGACCACGAGGTCGGCGGTCACGGTCGAGCCGTCGTCGAAGGTCAGCACGGGGCGCTCACCCGCGTCGTCGATACCGACCAGTCGGTGCGAGGTGTGCACCATGCCCTCGGGCAGCACGCCGATGAGCGCGTCGATGAAGTCGCCGCGGTGCACGAAGCGGGTGGTCAGTCCGAAGGCCTCCTTCTCGGGCCACTCCTCCTCGGCGATGCGCTCACCGGTCGCCGTGAGGATCTCGAAGCTCTCGCTGGGGCTGGTCACGGCCTCGATCGCGTCGAGGATGCCCCAGGTGCGGAACGCATCGAGTGACGACGGACGCAGGCCGATCCCAGCGCCGACCTCGTGGATCTCGCGCGCCTTCTCGTAGACATTCACCCTCGCCCCGAGGCGGCTCAGCGCCTTGGCGGTGGCGGCTCCGGCGTAGCCGGCGCCGACGATGGCGATGTCGAGGTTCTTCAGGTCCATGACGCGTCCTTGTCATTCTGGGTCGTGCAGGTCGTACGAGTGGTGTTTCAGTGGATGGTGAGGAAGCCGGCCGGGTTCGTCACGAAGATCCGGTGGATCGTCGCGTCATCGACGCCGGCGTCGCGCAGCGCGGGGATGAGCTGCTCGAAGAGGTAGTTGACGGTGTGGCCCTTCACTCCGGGCCAGCCGAGCGGGCTGCAGTTGGCGTCGGCCGAGGCGAGCAGCTGATCGACGTGACCCGCGCGCACGAGAGAGAGGAAGTGCTCGAGACGCTCGTCACGGTGACGGCCCCAGAAGGGCGCGTCGGGCAGTTCGAGGTCATAGCCGAAGGTGTCGAACCCGAGGCGTCCGCCCGCGGCGATGATCGCCTCCTGGTTGACCTTGCCCTGGCTCACGCCGTCATCGGCATGCCCGAACAGCACGCGATCCAGCGGCAGCCCCTCCTCGGCGAAGATCGTCAGCGCGGGCTCGACGTCGACGGCCAGATGCGTGAAGATCGGCACCCCGGTCTCCAGCGACGCCTTCGCAGCGGCGCGGTAGATGCGCAGGTCGAGCTCCTTCATACGGAACCCGCGACTGACGCCGACCTTGATGATGCCGGCCTTGGCCGCACTGCCCTGGATGCCGACCGTGATCTCGTGCACGAACTGGCGCCGCAAGTAGTCGACGCTCGCCTCGGCGAAGAACTTCAGCGCCGTGTCGCCGCCGACGAAGCCCGTGCAGGCGACGATGTGCACGCCGGTCTTCTCGGACAGGGACTGGTAGTACGGGATGTCGCGGCCGTTGCAGATGCCGGTCGCGTCGACGAACGTGCCGCCGCCGTTCTCGTGGAAGAGGCGTAGCTTGGGGACCGTCTCCTCATACCGCTGTTCGGGCGACTTCCACCACTGCGTGTCGAGCTCGGATCCCGGCATCCCATACCCGATGTGCTCGTGCACGGCGACGAAGCCGAGCTCTTCGGGGGCGATGGCGCCCAGGACGGTGTTGACGCGAGGCATGTCAGCCCTCCTTCACGGCGAGAAGCCGGGCGGGGTTGTCGACGAGAAGACGATGGATGCCGTCATCCGGCACGCCCGCATTCCGCAGGAGCGGCACGAAGGCCTCGAGCACGTGCGTGTACGAGACGCCTAGGTCGGGGTGTCCCTTCGCAATGCCCGTGGCCGACGAGGAGAGGATGACGCGGTCACCGTGTCCGGCAGCGACGAGGTCTGCGACCAGTGCGGCGCGGGCCGCGTCGTCGACCTCACCCGGCTGGCCGATGTGGTCGATGCCGACGTACGCGCCGGCCTCGGCGACGGCAGCCGGGGCTCCGGCGGCGATCGCATCGGCGCGGTCGAGGCCGCCGACGATCACGCGGTCGGCGGGCAGGGCCGCATCGAGCACGACGCCCAGGTCGTGCCGCGCGTCGGCGCCGTACCGGATCGACAGGGCGACGCCGGTGACGGCCGCGGCACGGGCACAGCCGCGGAACTGGCTCTCTTCGGTGGGCGTCATTCCGGCGCGGGTCGCGCCGGTGGCGATGAGTCCCGCCGCCCCGCGCCGCTCGACGCGCGGCACCACCATGCCCTCGGAGACCTCGCGGGCATACAGCTCGGCGAAGCGCTCGGCCGGCCACGGTGTGGGCGGATTCGTCTGCGGGGTGAGGAAGTAGCCGCCCAGCTCGTCTTCGGGGCCCTGCCCCGTCGAGGCGATGATGTGCACACCGGTCGCCCGCGCGAGCGCCTCGTACAGTGGCAGGTCGCGGCCGTGGAACATGCCCGTCGCATCGACGATCGCACCTCCCCCGGCTGCGGCGAACGCCCGCAGCTTCGCGGCGAGCGCGGCGAAGATCTCGGCGCGATCGAAGGGGATGTCGTAGGCGTACTGCGCGCCGGGGGCGACCGACAGCAGCGCCTCGTGCACCGCGACGACGCCCAGCTGATCGGCGGGGATGCCGCCGAGCACCGTGTGGACTGTGCCGTTCACTGGATTCCTCTCCATCGAGTCGCGGACCGCCCCGCGGCATCCATTCACTTTACATCATGTCAAGTGAATGGATGCCGCGAACGGGCGCGGAGGCCTACAGCCGGGTCTCGGCGACGACGGTCGCCTTCGTGCGGAACAGGCCGAAGAAGGCCGCCAGCATCGCGACCGTCGCCGCGATGCCCGCGACGAGGAACGCCCCCTGGAAGCCCTCGCCGAGCGCATCGGAAGCCGCGCCGAGGACCTGGTTCACCCCGGCCTCGCCCGCGACGCCGCCGATCGCCTGCTGCAGCTCGGCACTGGAGAGGAAGCCCATGGGGGGCACATGCGACAGCTGCGCCACCATGTCGGCCGGCAGACCCAGACCCGTCGCGATGCCGGCGAACGCGCCGCTGAAGACGGTCGCACCGATGCCGAACGCAATGGCGGCGCCGACGATCGGACCGAGCGAGAAGCCGAGGTCGCGGAACATGTTCGTCGCAGCGGACGCGAGCCCCTCCTGCGCCGGCGGCACAGTGTTGACCGCGGCGGCGGTGATCGACCCGATCACCAGCCAGAAACCCAGGCCGACCAGCAGGCTCGGCAGGATGTAGACGGTCCAGCTCGGGATGGAGTGGTCCGCGTTCGTGAGCGGCATCGTCGCGTACCAGAAGCACCCCGCCGCCATCAGCGCGCAGCCGATCGTGAGCAGCCAGCGCGGCGAGACGCGGTGGATCAGGATGCCGGTCAGCGGGATCAGCACGAACGCCGGGGCCTGCACGAACACCATGAGCACGCCGTTGACCCATGCAGGGTTCTGCTGCAGGCCGGTCGTCCAGATGCTCATCGAGAAGCAGTACGTGAGGAACGCGAACATGCCCACCACCGCGACGATCGACGCGACCGCGAACGAGCGGTTCTTGAACACCGACAGGTGCAGCAGCGGCGCGTCCGAACGCAGTTCGATGACGACGAACGCGGCCAGCAGCAGGGCGCCCGCGACGAAGCCCGCGATGACCCAGGGGTTGCCGTAGCCGACCGCGGCATCCGACCCCTGCGCCGTGGCGGTCAGCAGCGCGATGAGGCCGAGCGCGAGAGTGATCTGTCCGGGCACGTCCACGCGCTTGCCGGTCGGGGCCTTCGACTCCTGCGAGCGGATGTTGCAGACGAACACCACGGCCGCGATCACCGCGGTCACGAGGAAGGCGATGCGCCAGCCGGCGAACGCGACGGTGCCGTCGGCATTGGTCGTCGTGAACGCCGACGCGGTGAACCCGCCGAGCAGCGGCGCGATCACCGCGCCGAGAGAGAGGAAGCCCGTCCACGCCGCGATGTTGCGCGCTCGCGAGGCGGTCGTGGTCGACACCGAGGTCGCCAGCGACAACGAGATCGGGAAGAGGATGCCGGCGCCGAGGCCGTCGAAGATGCGCCCGATCCACATCACCCAGACGGCACTGAGCGGCGCCGACGCATCGATGATCGTGCCGATCACGACCAGGGCCGCGCCGATGAACAACAGACGACGACGGCCGAAGCGGTCGCCGAGCATGCCGAAGGTGAGCTCGAAGCACACCAGCGGGATCATGAACGCCGTCGAGATCCAGGTCAGCTCGGCGTTCGAGATGGCGACGCCGCCGTTGTGGAACTGCACCTGGAAGGTGCCGTTGAGCGCCCCGGGCAGGGCATTGACGATCTGCGCCAGCGTGACGGCGAGGAACGCCGTCACGAGGGTCGCACGGGTGCGGGTCGTGGAGAGGGACGCCCGGGCGGGTGAGCCGGGCGCCTCCTCGATCGTGGCTTCGGTCATGGCAGAGACTCCTTTGTTCTCTTCTGCGGTCAGCGGCGTCGCCGATGGCTTCGTCCGATCTGAAGCTTGACCTTACACCGCGTCAAGTGAACTGACAAACACTTCAGTCAGCGAGCTGTGCGGTTAGGCTCGCAGTCATGGCGAACCTCCGGCAGAAGCAGAAGGAATCCACGCGCAAGCGTCTTCTCGAGGTCGCCCTCGACCTCTTCGTGACCCGTGGCTACGTCGCCACGACGATCGACGACATCGCAAGCGGCGCCGGAACGACCCGCGTCACGTTCTATGCGCACTTCGAGTCGCGCAAAGACCTGATGCGCGCGCTGATGGGCGAGCTGAACGAGATCCTCGGGCGGCACGCGCGCCCCGACACCGGCGGGTCGACGGCGAGCCCGCTCGTCGATGCCGTGCGGGTGGGCTCGCGCGAGCTTCTGGCCGAGTGGCTGCGCAACCAGGCGCGGCGGTGGCCGCGCATCCGCCCCTACATCCTCTCGGCGACCGAGGCGTCGGCCGTTGACCCCGACATCCGCTCGCTGTTCAACGAATGGATCGAAGACGTCGTCGCCGACGTCGTGGAGGGGCTGGATGCCGCGGGCCGGTTCCAGCCGGCCGGGCGGCACTTCCGCGGCGAGCTCGCCTTCGCGAACCTCGACCAGACCGCCCTGTACTGGATGCGGAACGGCGGCTTCGACATCGACACCGCGCCGGAGTTCGATGTGATGGTCGAGGCGTGGTGGCGCCTGGTGGGCACCGGCGGCCTGCGCTGACACCGCGGCCCGCGGCATCCCACCCCGCCCGCGAAGCACGACGAAGGGCCGGCACCCCGCGAACGGGATACCGGCCCCTGCGATCTCGAATGACCTACTGGGTCAGCGAGTCGACGAAGTCCTGGTTGTCGGCCATCCACTTGTCGACGATGCCCTCGTACTCGCTCTGCTTGTGCTCCTCGCGGAACATCACGTTCTCGAGCGAGAACAGCAGGTCGGAGTCCATCTTGAACGCCGTGAACCACTTGTTGGCCTCGGGCTGGTCGTCGGCGAAGCCGGTGCGGGTCACCGTGTTGATCGACTCGGCGTCGCCCAGCGCGCCCTTCGGGTCCTTGAGGTCCTTCAGGTCGTAGGCGTCGTACGCCCAGTGGGGGCGCCACAGGGTCACGACGATGTCGTCATCGGCGGTGATCGCCTTCTTCAGCTCGGCGAGCATGGCCGGCGTCGACGAGGTGATGAAGTCCATCTTGTCCAGGCCGTACTCGGGGATGACCTTCTTCTCCATCGCCTCGGTCAGGCCCGCGCCCGGCTCGATGCCGATGATGCGGTTGCCGAACTTGTCGGCGTTCGCGGCGAGCTCGTCGATCGAGTCGATCGGCGCGTCGGCGTTGACCGTGAGAGTCAGCTTGGCGTCGTCGTTCCACGCGCCGACCTTGACGAGGTCGTCGCCGTACTTCTCGAAGTAGCTGGCGTGCGTGGTGGGCAGCCAGGCGTCGAACGTCACGTCGTAGTCGCCCTTGGCCAGGCCCGCGAACACGGGGCCGGCGTCGGCGTACTCGAGCTTGACGTCGTAGCCCTGCTTCTCGAGCACGGCCTTCCACAGGTACGAGACGGCCTCGCCCTCGGGCCAGCCGTTGAATACGCCGACCGTGATCTTCTTGCTCTGGGCGTCGCCCGAGCCCGAGCCGGCGTTGTCGCCGGTTCCGCTCGCGCAGCCCACGAGGGCCACGCTGGCGGCCACGCCCATGGCGAGGGCGCCGAGCAGTGTGCGCTTCTTCATGTGATTGATTCCTTTCCTCCCGCGTGCTGTCCACGGGTGTTGGGGAGGCCCGCGTGTACCGCGGACATGTCGGCGCCTCGGGTGGTGACCGGGTGCCGAAGAGGGGATGCCGTCAGCCGGCGTGCACGACGACGGTCGGGGCGTCCGTGTCGGGCGCCTCGTCCTTCGCGGCGGCGAGGTTCGTGCGCTTGCGCCCGCGCTTCGCGGCGCCGAAGCCGCTCGTGATGCGGTCGAGGATCATCGCGATGATGACCACCGAGAGCCCGGCCTCGGAGCCGAGGGCGATGTCGGTGCGGCTGAGGGCCTGGATGATGTCCTTGCCCAGT
>Ga0180219_1001805_pt1 | contig 13245 bp, 8 predicted proteins | sample eDN3rd30CBELigMG_FD_151338 | JGI IMG/M metagenome (GOLD analysis project Ga0180219, IMG submission 151338) | Enriched Miracle-Growth compost microbial communities from Emeryville, California, USA - eDNA 3rd pass 30_C BE-Lig MG (version 2)... ...
CTCGATCGGCATCGACCTGCCGACGATGAACAACAAGGATGAGCGGCTGATCGCGGCCGCGCAGATCGACAAATATCTCGCCCAGCCCTTCGAGCGCACGGCGGTCAACGGCTTCGGCTTCGTGCAGATCATCCGCAAGCGCGAGCGCGCCTCGCTCGCCGAGCTGCTGCGCGCCGATCCTGTGCGCGCGGCGGCCATGGCGGCGCTGCGCGCGGCTGAACGGGCGGAAGGGGCGGGCGCCGTCCGCCTGACGACTGCCCCCGCCGTCGCGCGCGACATCCGGGCACATCCCGACTGGGTGCGGCTGCTGGAACGCCGGCGCGGCGGAGCCGTTGAGATCATCGGGGACGACGCGCTCGCCATCGGAGGCCATCATGTCCATCACGGCTAAATGCCCGATCTGCCGCAAGCCGAGCGTGCCGGAGTTCCGGCCCTTCTGCTCGCGCGGCTGCCGCGACCGCGATCTCGTCAACTGGCTGGACGAGGGCTATCGCGTGCCCGTCCGGTCCGAAGACGAGGACAAGGCAGGGTCCGAGCCCGGGCAGGAGGAATAGGACGGCGCCATCCCCCTCCCGCAAGCGGGAGGGGAGCAGCTTGCTCACCAGATCCGGACGCGGTCCTCGGGCCTCAGCGCATAGCCGCCCGCATCCGGCCGGATCGAGAAGGCGTCATACCAGGCATCGATATTGCGCAGCGGGCCGACCACGCGGAACTTGGAGGGCGTGTGCGGGTCGGACGCCATCTGCGCCGCCGCCGCGTCCGGCCGCTGCTTGTCGCGCCAGAATTGCGCGAAGGAGAGGAAGAAGCGCTGGTCGCCGGTCAGCCCGTCGATCACCGGCGCGGGCTGGCCGTGCAGCGAGGCATGATAGGCATCGAGCGCCACCAGCACGCCGGCCAGGTCCGCGATATTCTCGCCCATGGTGAGCTGGCCGTTCACATGCATGCCGGGCACGGGCTCATAGCTGTCATATTGCGCGCCGAAGCGGGCGGCCTGCTCGTCGAAGCGGGCGGCGTCCTGCGCGGTCCACCAGTCATGCACGGCGCCGGAGGCATCCACCTTGCGGCCCTGATCGTCGAAGCCATGGCTGATCTCATGGCCGATGATGACGCCGGCCGCGCCGTAATTGACCGCCGGGTCCGCGTCCGGATCGAAGGCGGGCGGCTGCAATATGCCCGCCGGGAACACGATCTTGTTCTCCAGGAAGCCGTTATAGGCGTTCACAGTCTGCGGGTTCATCGCCCAGCGCGTGCGGTCGACCGGCTTGTAGAGCTGCGAGAGCTGATACGCCCAGTCGAAGGCGTTGCTGCGCTGGACATTGCCGTAGAGATCGGCCGGGTCGACGCGCAGCGCCGCATAGTCGCGGAACTTGTCCGGATAGCCGACCATCACCTCCATGCGGGCGAGCTTCTCCAGCGCGGCCATCTTGGTGGCGGGCGCCATCCAGTCATTGCCCACGATGCGCTTGGCCATGGCGACCTTCAGGTTCGAGACCAGCTCCTCCATCATGGTCTTGGCGCGCGGGGCGAAGAAATCGCGGACATAGACCTCGCCGATCAGCTCGCCGAGCGCATTGTCGAGCAGCGCGTCCGCCCGCTTCCAGCGCGGCGCCAGCTCCTGTGTGCCATACATGGCGCTGGTGAATGCGAAGCGGCTGTCCACATAGCGGGCCGGCAGATAGGGCGAGGCCTGGCTGGTCACGGCGAACGCTTCCCATGCCTTGAGCGTGGCGAGCGGGGTGCGGCCGAACAGCTCGGCCAGCGCCTTGATCGCCGTGTTTTCCTGCACGATGATGCGGCCCTGCTGGGTGATGCCGGCGCCGGCGAGATAGGCGTCCCAGTCCAGCCCCGGCGCATAGGTTTTGAGCGTCTCGGGCGTCATCGGGTTGACGATCTTGCCGATCTCGCGCCGGTCCTCCTGCGGCCAGCTCAGCTTGGCGATTTCGGTCTCGAAGGCGATCACGTCCGCCGCGGCGCGCGCCGGGTCCGGATAGCCGGCAAGGCCGAGCTGGCGCGCGACATAGGCCTTGTAGGCGTCCAGCTTGGGCTTGAACTCGGCCTTGAGATAATAGTCGCGGTCGGGCAGGCCGAGCCCGCCCTGGCTCATCCACAAGATGTTGGTGGAAGGATCGGCCGGGTCGGCATCGATGCTGAGATCGACCAGCGCGATACCGAAGGCGCCGGCGGAGGCGCCCATATAGCGGGCCAGCGCCGCGCGATCCGGCAGGGCGGCGACCTTGGCCAGCTCCGCGCGCAGCGGCGCATCGCCCACCGCCTCCACCCGCGCCTCGTCCATGAAGCTGCGATAGAGGCCGCCGATCTGCGTGTCGGCGCCCTGGCTGGCGATCACATATTTCTTCTGCTCCAGCGTCAGATTGTAGATGTCGTAGAAGCTGCTGATCGAATTCTGGTCGGCCGGGATCGCCGTGCGCGCGCGCCAGGCGCCGTTCACATAGTCGTCGAAGTCCGCGCCGGGCGAGACCTGGCGGTCCATGCCGGTCAGGTCGACGCCCCAGCGGCCATAATGCGGCGTGGCGGGCTTGGCGGCGGCATCGGGCGCGGCGACATCGTCGGCGAGCGCCGGCGCGGCCGGCAGGGACAGCGCGAGCAGCGCGGCGGAAGCGAGGAGAAGGGCTGAGCGCATGGCGGGACTTTCCACAGGATAGGACGGGCCACAGGATGAGACGGGCACGGGACCGGAAACGGACGCTTCCGCCGCCGCCGCGCCTGGACATGCAAGCAGCCTAGGAACAGGGCCGGAGCGATGCAAAATCTTTCTTGCGGCGCCCCGCAATATTCATCGCCACGGGGCTGGACAGGCCGCCTCGCCCATGCTTATAGCGCTCGCTCTTCGCACCGGCATGGCCCGATGCGATCCGATCCCGTGCCCGGGTAGCTCAGTTGGTAGAGCATGCGACTGAAAATCGCAGTGTCGGCGGTTCGACTCCGTCCCCGGGCACCATTTGTTCTCTTTTCTTCCTCCGCCACAGTCCACAAACGTCCACGAAACCGACGTAAAACGTGGGTTTTTGGTAGGGCCGTGTCCCCTGGCGTCCCCGGAGGTGCACTGGTGGCCAGCGCCCCGCGATGGTATCTTGATGGTATCCGGCAAAATGTCGGTACGGAGATACCATCAAATGGTCCTTACAGCGAAGGCGGTTGACGCTGCAAAGCCGCGGGAAAAGCCATATAAGCTCACTGACGGCCAGGGACTCTATCTGCTCGTCATGCCTACCGGAGGGCGACTCTGGCGCATGAACTATCGGTTCGGCAATCGGCAGAAAACTCTGTCTTTTGGGTACTACCCAGACGTGTCGCTGGCGAAGGCGAGAGAGAGGCGGACTGTCGCGCGTGAAGCGCTCGCAGACGGACTGGACCCCACCGAGGTGCGCAAGGCAAAGGCCCGCGAAGCGAAAGCTAAGTCCGAAGAGACATTCAAGGCGATCGGGGAGGAGTGGTTCGCCCGTCTTGAATTGCAGGGACGTGCGCAAAAGACGCTCGAAAAAATGCGCTGGCTGCTCGATATGTCCTATCCGCTGATAGGTGATCGGCCGATTGCCGACCTCACCGCGCAAGAGTTGCTCGAGATGCTGCGCACCGTCGAAGTGCGCGGAAAATATGAGACCGCCAACCGGCTTCGCAGCACCTTTGGCACGATCTTTCGATATGCGATCGCAACCGGCCGTGCCCAAAGGGACGTCGCGTTTGACCTGCGCGGCGCTTTGATTAGCCCCAAAGCTGTTCACAGAGCCGCTATCATCGATCCTCAGAGGCTGGGAGGGCTACTGCGTGCCGTTGAAGCCCACGAAGGTAATCCCGCAGTTCGGATAGCTCTACAGATGCTCCCTCACGTCTTTGTGAGGCCGGGCGAACTAAGGATGGCGGAATGGAGCGAGTTCGACATGCAGGACGCTGTGTGGACCATCCCAGCCGCGAAAACGAAGATGCGTCGTCCGCACAAGGTACCCCTTTCAAAGCAGGTGTTAGATTTGCTTGCTGAGTTGCGCCTGATGACGGCCGCAGGGCAATACCTCTTTCCCAGTATCCGGTCTGCGTCACGGCCAATCACGGATAATACCATAAACGCGGCATTGCGGAGACTGGGCTATGACAAGACGGAGGTGACCGCCCACGGCTTCCGGGCAACGGCCAGCACGCTGCTCAACGAGATGGGGAAATGGCATCCTGATGCGATTGAGCGCCAACTGGCGCACGTTGAGGGCAATGATGTTCGACGAGCTTATGCCCGTGGCACCTACTGGGAAGAGCGCGTCAGGATGATGCAGCACTGGTCCAACTATCTTGATGGGTTGCGGGTTGGTGGAAGAGTCCTGAAAGCAAACTTCAACAGAGGGTAATCTGGGTTGAGAGTCTATGCAGTAGTCAGCCGATCGATTGCGTAGGCATCCCGTGGTAACCCTTGACGCGATCCGTTAGGGTCGTAACCCTTAGCGAGGAAAACCGGCTGATTCAGCTTTCCCCTCGCTGCCGCAATCTATGCCCTGTGCAACATGGTCAAACGGGCGCTTCAACAAGCTCAAAAGCCCGTTTTACTACCCGATACGACAAAACCACCGCCAGCTAGCTCGGCTTCATCGACATCGTCTCAATCCGGCTGTGGATGCGCCAGTTTGTCGACGCCTCTTGGGTGGTGGACGGATCTCGTAAATCTTGTTTACCTCAAAGGCGCTCACTGACAAATGGCTGGCGACCAACGTCAAGCTGTCCGTGTATTGTCCCACTATCCTGTTCGACGAAGGAGAACAGGGCAGATGGATTTTTTTGCAACGCTTCGCTCGGGGGTGGATACATCCACCTCCTGGGGAATCCAGGAACATACTGGTTGGCAGGATGAGCAACTGTCCTGGAAGACGACAGGCTATATCGGCGATTGGAGCTGGCTCGACGAGTTTCATGTCGAGGGGCCTGATGCCTTACGCTTTCTGTCCGACTATGCGGTCAACAGCTTCGCCAGTTTCGAAACAGGACAGGCGAAACACGCCGTGTTCTGCAATGCTGCCGGCAAAGTCATCGGGGAGGGCGTCTTGCTGCGCCTTGGCGAGCAGGAGTTTGAGTTTCAGTCTCGAGGTCCCGTCGTGCTCTGGCTTGAACATGTTCTGGCGAAGGGCCGCTATGATGCGATGTCCCGAACTGCCATCAGCAAGTTCAAGCTTCAGGTCTCGGGCCCGAATGCGCTGGCCATCCTGGAAAAGGCGATGGGCCGCGATCTGCGCGGCATTGGCTTCATGCGGTTCCAGGAACTGAAGCTTGCAGGCGTTGAGACCCGCTTCCTCCGCCAGGGCATGGCCGGCGAGATAGGTTTTGAGCTGCAAGGGCCAGGTGATCGAGCGTCCGAAGTACGTGCGGCTGTGATCGAAGCGGGGCAGGAGTTCGGCCTGCGTCAGCTCGGTTCGCGCACGGCGATGATCAATCATCTGGAAGCCGCCTTTCCCACGATCACGCATGATTATCTGCCGGCGGTCGGGGATGACGCGGAGCATGAATTTTTCGAACGCTATCGTGACATCGTGCCCATACATGGCTCGGCGGACTGGTTCCGAAGTTTCACCCGGACGGTGAAGGCAAAGGGTAGCTTTGAAGGGAGCGCCTTATCCGATTGGTATCGCAGCCCGATCGAGCTGAACTGGGGTAAGAGCGTCCAGTTCGATCATGATTTCCATGGCCGTTCTGCGCTCGAGGCGGAAAAGGCCAATCCGCAGCGCAAACTTGTTTCGCTGGAGTGGGACAAGGACGATGTGGTCGCCATCTACGCTTCGCTGTTTGAACAAGGTGAGGCTTTCGATTTCATGGAAATGCCGCGCCATTCCTGGAATGTGATGTACGCCAATCGGGTGGTCGACGGTGATCGCGATGTCGGCGTCGCGACATCGCGAGGATATAGCTTCTACTATCGCAAGATGCTGTCGCACTGCGTCATCGACATGGATTACGCAGCACCAGGCACCGAAGTCGCGGTCATCTGGGGTGAGCCTGGTTCGCCTCAGAAACGCATCCGCGCCATCGTTGGGCCATCGCCCTACAAGCCGGACAATCGTCGTGCGGATCTGAAGGCGATTTGACCTAGCTTTGCTGCTGCCGAGCGGCTTCCAGAAATCTCGGCAGCAGCGTGACGCAGGCTGCGCAGATGAACATCGGCACGGTCAGGATGGTCAGGACCGTCGCAGGTCCGAGGCCTCGGCCAAGCATAACGCCGAGTGCGAGCGGACCGACGATTGATCCCAGCCTGCCGACACCGCTTGCCCAGCCCAGCCCGGTTGCCCGAATTTCGAACGGATAGAATGCCGCCGCTAGAGCTCCGATGGTTAGTTGTGCGCCGAAAGCGCCAAATCCGGCAATGACGATCAGATAACCCCAGTAGCTGGACGGCAGGAGCGTGAAGCCAATGAGCGCTGCGGAGGCGACCAGATAAGCGGTGATCAACGGTGCGACGATGCGCGCCTTGTCGGCGAGCCATGAGAGCAGGATGCCCCCCATCAATCCGCCGATCGCCATGAGCGCGACGGCACGCAGGGCATCAGCATGATTCCAACCTGAGGATTTGAGCAGCGTTGGCAACCAGTTCGCTAGGGAGAAGTTGACGAACAGATTCAGTGACCAGATCGCCCAGAGCAGCAATGTGCGCGGCATATAGGTGCGCGAGTAGAGCTGTGCGAAGGAAGAACGGCCTGTCGCGGGCTGAGCAGCGACGCGAATATCGGCGATCTGCCCGCCGACGATCCGGCCCAACTGGAGAGCAATGCGCGGGTCGGCGGGATTGCGCTCGACCAGTCGGCGAAGAGACTCCGGCAGGAAGACCCAGTAAATTAGCGCCATCACGATTGGGAGCACACCCCCGACGACGAAGATGCCGCGCCAGCCAAAATGGGAATCGATCGCCGGGGCCAATATGCTGGATGTCAGCGATCCGAGTGAGATGCAGCAGACCATGAGCGTGATGAGGGCCGTTCGCCGGTGGCGTGGAGCATATTCCGCGGTGAGCGAGGTGGCGACTGGCACCAGTGCGCCAAGGCCGAGGCCTGTGAGAAAACGCCAGCTGACGAGTTCCCAGATATTCACGGCAGTTGCGGTGCCGAGCGATGTCGTACCGATCAGCAGCATCAGCGCGATCATCATCGGCCGGCGTCCAAAACGGTCAGCAAGCGGTCCGAGCGCGACCGAACCAATGGCCATGCCTACGAGAGCCGAGGCGAAGGCGGGCCCCAGCGATGCTGCAGGGATATCCAGGTCGTTCGAGAGGCTTGGTGCGGCGAGCCCGATTGCCTGGATATCATAGCCATCCAGAAATGCGCCGAGGGCGCAAAGCGCGATGACGCCGATCTGGAAACGTGACACCGGCGTCTCGTCGATCAGTTTGCCAAGGTCGATTCCCGATCCTGCTATGCTTGTCGCCATCGCCTCGCCCCATTGTTCTTGTTGCCTCGCCGAAGTCTTTCTCAGGCGCTTCGCTCAGAAGCTAGCATGGGCCCGCAGGGACTGACTTGACTGCCCCCGCCATTTGCTTGCCCGCGTCAGTCGCGGAAAGGTCTGTTCCGAACAAACGCTTGGCAGCCGCTGACAAGCGCGCCCCCCTTGGACGCGATAGCTTGGACGCGATCAGAGGAGAGCGGTGAAATGCAGGACTACCAGATGTTTGTTGGCGGAGAGTGGATCGACGCCGAGGACGGTGCCACGATCGAGACCATCAATCCTTGGACGACGCAGGCTTGGGCAAAAATCCCGCGCGGCGGGCCAGCAGATGCGCGCCGGGCAGTCGAGGCCGCGCGCACCGCATTCAAGGATCCGACATGGGCACGCCTCACGGCGTCGCAACGCGGTGCGCTCCTTCGCAAGCTTGCCGGACTCATCGAGCGCGATGCGGAACAGCTGGCTCAGACCGAGAGTCGGGACAACGGCAAGCTGCTCGCCGAAACTCGAGGCGTTCTGCGCTATGTTCCTCAAATATATCATTACTATGCGGGTTTGGCGGACAAGGTTGAAGGGAAAGTCATCCCGGTGGATCGGTCGGGCTTCCTGACTTATACGCGGCCGCAGCCAATGGGCGTCGTTGTCGCGATAACTCCGTGGAACAGCCCCATGCTGATCGCAGCTTCGAAGGTCGCGCCGGCGCTGGCCGCTGGCTGCACGGTCATCCTGAAACCTTCGGAAAGCACGTCAGCGTCCGCGCTGGAACTGGCCAGGCTTTTCGAGGAGGCGGGATTTCCCAAGGGCGTATTCAATGTCGTCACCGGATATGGCCACGAGGTGGGTGACGCGTTGGTCCGTGATCCCCAGGTCGCGAAAATCACTTTCACCGGCGGTGATGTCGGTGGTCGCAAGATTAACGAGGCGGCCGCTTCGGATTTCAAGCATGTCTCGTTGGAGCTGGGCGGCAAGTCGCCCAATATCATCTTCGAGGATGCGGATCTCGAGCAGGCGGCACGTGGTGCGGTCGCAGGGATATTCACCTCCAGCGGTCAGTCGTGCATCGCTGGGTCGAGGTTACTTGTTCAGCGAGCGGTCCACGACAAGATTGTCGAGCGTGTCATCGAGCTGGCCAAGGCGGCGCGTGTCGGCAATCCCCAGGAGGTCGAGACCAACGTCGGTCCCGTTGCGACCGAAGCGCAGCTCCAAAAGATCCTCGACTATATCGCGATCGCCCGTGAAGGCGGCGCGACATGCGTCCTGGGGGGCGAGCGGGTCTCGCCAGACCGGTGGCTGATCGGTCCAACAATCTTCACGGGCGTCACGAGCGATATGCGCATCGCACAGGAAGAGGTGTTCGGGCCAATCCTGTCGGTCATCCCGTTCGAGGATGAGGCGGATGCGATTCACGTCGCCAACGACACGATCTATGGCTTGGCGTGCGGCGTGTGGACCAAGGATTTTCGTCGCGCGCTGCGCGTCGCCAATGCCGTCGATGCAGGCACAGTCTGGGTCAACAACTACCGCATGGTCAGCCTGACCGCTCCTTTTGGTGGTTTCAAGCACAGTGGGATTGGGCGCGAGAACGGCGTCGCCAGTATTCAGGAATTTCTCGAAACCAAGACGATCTGGATCGACTATGAAAACGAGCTTCCCGATCCGTTCGCTGTTCGCATCTGAGAAAGGCGTCTCGCGCTGAGGTCGCTCGTCGCTCTTGGTCAAAAGAGTGGCAGCGCCAGCGTGGCCGTCGAAATCATCCTTCCTAAAGGTGTTTTCAGGAACCGGAACACCGGTGCTCGTCATTCTCGGCGAAAAATGGAGGGGATTAGGATCATGCTCAAATTCAGGTTTCTTGTCAGTGCCGCCAGCAGTTTGATCGCGTTGTCGGTTGCGATGCCGGTGCAGTCCCAAACCACGGATTCGGACCAGCTTGAGGATATCGTCGTCACCGCACAGGGGCGTGAACAGCGCCTTCAGGATGTGCCGGTTGCGGTTTCGGTCGTATCGGGCGTGGCGCTCGAGCAGGCCAACATCAAGACGCTTGAAGACGTTTCGGCGCGCCTGCCCAATGTCAAAATTACCTCAGGTCCGCTGATCGATCAGATTAATATCCGTGGCGTTGGCTCGGGTCAGAATGCAGGATTTGAACAGGCAGTCGGTACGTTTGTGGACGGAATTTACCGGAGCCGATCTCGCTCAAGTCGGGCGGCACTTTTCGATGTGGATCGCGTCGAAGTACTCAAGGGTCCACAGACGACATTTTTTGGTGCCAATGCAGTTGCCGGCGCGATCAATATTTCGACGCGCAAGCCAGGGGATGCGCTCGAATTCAATGCCAGCGCTCTTTATGCCTTCGAGGATGGCGAGTATAATCTCGAAGCTGGCATCAATGTTCCGGTGGGCGATACATTCGCGATCCGCCTTGCGGGTCGGGCCTCGGGTATGGACGGTTATATCCGTAATACGCTGACCGGCAATGATGGGCCACATGACCGCAGCTATCAGGGTCGCGTTTCGACGCGCTGGGAACCTACCGCGTCTTTCCGCTCCGATTTCCGTTTCGATATTGGCCGCTCCCGCACGGACGACGCATTCTCGTTTGAGCTTACCGACTGTCCTCCCGCGGCACCGATCGTCGAAACGCCGGACAAGACCTGCGCGCGTTATAGCGCGGCGAACAGCGGAGTTATCGACAGCAAACTCGATTACAATAGCGTGTCTCCACCGAACTTTGCGAATTTCGACTTCTACGAGGCGGCCTGGACGAACGCTCTCGATATCGGGGCTGGAACGCTGACCTCGATCACGGGCTATTTCGATCAGGAATTCGATCAGCTCATCCAGCCGATTCCCTTCCCGCTGCCAGGTGCGGTCGGCGGCACGCAGGGCCTCCCCGTCTATGCGGGCGAGGAATTCCACCAGTTCAGCCAGGAACTGCGCTACCAGTCCGCGACGGGCGGCGTTTTCGAATATATGTTCGGCGGCTATTATTCCGACAGCAAGCTGCACAATTACAATTATGTCGGCTTCTTCTTCCTGCCATTCGGAGCTTTCAATCCCTCCGGGACGACGGATGCGACGACGCAGGTGACCGGCAGTCCGCAGCTGACGGAGCATAATCGCACGCTTTCAGCATTCGCATCCGCGACGATCCGGCCGATCGATAATGTCCGCATCAATCTCGGTGCGCGATACTCGAATATTCGCAAGCACGGCATTCGCGACACCACCTTGGGTAGTTCGATCGACGCTGTGCCATCCACCTACGTGCCTTTCGATCCCGCGACCATGGCATTCTACGCGGCCGTACTGGGAGCCGATCTGGGGCAATTCGAGCGGCCGGTTCGCACCGACGACAAGTTCATGCCGTCGGCCAACCTGCAGGTCGATATTGCCCCCGACGTGATGGTCTATGCCAGCTATGCCAATGGCTTCAAGGCCGGCGGCTTCAGCGCGGCATCACTGGCCAATGCCTATGAACCTGAGACCGTGAATGCCTATGAAGTCGGATTGAAAGGCCGGTTCTTCGATCGCAGGCTGACTTACAATGCGGCGCTGTTCCTGAGCGACTACAGCAACTTGCAGGAATCGACGATTGTCATTTCCCCGGCGAACACGATTATCTCGGTGATACAGAACGCGGCGAAGTCCCGCTCCAAGGGGGTCGAGATCTCCGCGAGCTATCGAGCGTCGCCCTTCTTCGCGATCAGCGCGGACGTGGCCTATCTGGACGCCCGCTACACGGACTACAGGGCCGGCGCGTGCACCACGCTGGGCAATTATCTCTCGGCGACGTGCGTGCAGGATATGTCGGGCAAGCGCCGGCCCTACGCGCCGCGATGGAGTGGGAATTTCACGGCAAACTTCACGATGCCATTGGGCGATTACGAGCTCCGCGCCGATCCATCCGTCTATTTCAGCTCGGCCTTCTACGAGCAGGCTACGGCCGATCCACTCCTCGAGCAGGGAGGCTATGCGAAGATCGATCTTCGTCTCGGCTTTGGTCCTGCGAACAGGCGCTGGGAAGTCGCGGTGATCGGCAAGAATCTGACGGACAAGGCAACCTCAGGTTACCGCCAGGGCGTCACCGCATCATCGTCAATTTATGCCTATCCAGATCGGCCGCGGGCTATCGCGGTTCAGTTCTCGATCAAGGGTTGAGGTCGATGCCTGCTTGGCCCGGCGCATGATGCGCTCCTCTCCTGCGGAAGCGCCGGGCCGCCCTGATCATTTGCAAACAAATCGAGTTGGAGTTTGATATGCCGGAAGCGCATGCCCGATCATTGACCTACCTGGCGCCGACGGGAAACCTTGGCGGCGGCTTCACGGAAGAGCATTTTGTCGCTGCGCTCGATCGCAATCTCGCCTTCGTCGGTTGCGACGCCGGCTCCTGTGACGGTGGTCCCAGCTATCTCGGTGCCAATGCCTTTTTCAATTCCCGCGCCGCAGTCAAACGTGACTTCGCGATTCTCCTGCGTGGAACGCGCAAGCTTGGCATTCCCCTGTTGATCGGCTCTGCCGGCGGCAGCGGTGGCAACTGGAATGTCGACTGGCTGTATGAAGTCCTGCTCGAGATCGCGGCCGAAGAGAAGTTTGCGCCCTTCAAGACGGCGCTGATCTATGCCGAGCCGGATCGTGACATGCTGATCCAGAAGTGGCGCGATGGCAAGATCGGCCCACTCGACCCCGCGCCTCCGCTGGACGAGGAGCGGTTGAAAGGCGCTGTGCGAATTGTCGCGATGATGGGTGCGGAGGGCTTTCTTGCCGCGCTCGACGGTGGAGCGGATGTCGTGATCGCCGGTCGTGCGACGGATGCCTCGATCTTTGCCGCGATCCCGTTGCGGGAAGGCTATGATCCGGGGCTGGTCTGGCATGCTGCCAAGATCATGGAATGCGGCGGCGCTGCGGTCACGACGATGGACCGTCCCGAAGGCATGCTCTGCACGTTCGAAGGTGACCGTTTCGTCCTCGAGCCAGTCAGTCCGTTTCAACGCTGCTCGCCGACAAGTGTCGCCAGCCACGCGCTCTACGAGACCGGCAATCCTTTCGAGATGCGCGAACCGAGCGGCACCGTCAGCTTGCGGCATGCCAAATATGAGCAGCTAGACGATCGTTGCGTCGCCGTGAGCGGCAGTGGATTTCGCAAGGAGCCTTACAGCGTAAGGCTGGAGGGTGCCGAACTGGCCGGCTATCGGTCGATCGTGATCGGCGGCATCCGCGATCCGATGCTTCTGGCTCAGTTCGACAGCTTCATGGAAGAGGTGGAAGCCGATACGGAGCGAGGCATTGATGCGGTCAACGGCCGATCGATGAGGAAGCACTACCAGATCACCTATCGCGCCTATGGCCGCGATGGCGTGCTGGGGGATCGCGAGCCGTTGCGTCACCAGATCGGTCACGAGATCGGGCTGCTGATCAGCGTGGTCGCGGACAGTCAGGAACTCGCCAATGGCATTGCGTCGCTCGCCGGTCATCGGGCTCTCCATCACGCGGTGCCTGAATGGAACGGCCTAGTCTCCAATCTCGCTTTCCCGATCGCCCCGCACATCGTGCCGGTCGGTCCTGCCTATCGGTTCATGCTGAACCATGTCGTATATCTCGATGATCCACTCGAATTTTTCCCCATCCACTACAAAATGGTGAACGCATGACCCGGCTCGGTACGCTCGCGAAACTCATGCGCTCGAAGAATGCGGGCCCATTCGAGCTGACTGTGGATATCATGTTCGATGACATCGACACATATCAGCGCGTGATCAGCAGCGGACTCGTGGATGACAACCTGATCAACACGTTGCTCGGGATCGAGCGCCAGCTGGTCCAGAT
>Ga0180219_1001807_pt1 | contig 13240 bp, 9 predicted proteins | sample eDN3rd30CBELigMG_FD_151338 | JGI IMG/M metagenome (GOLD analysis project Ga0180219, IMG submission 151338) | Enriched Miracle-Growth compost microbial communities from Emeryville, California, USA - eDNA 3rd pass 30_C BE-Lig MG (version 2)... ...
GTCCGCAGGCTTGACCACAGGGACATCCTACTGGCCGGATAAACTGTCGGCGGCGTCAGCATGCTCGATGAGTGACGTTGACAAGGCGGAGGAGTGCATCGTGACTGGCCTCATCATCAGGATCGATGCATTCTCGATTCTCGCAAAACAAGACAAAGGCCCGTCCGTCGGGGTTTCGCGAACTGCGATAGACAATACCATCTAGGGCGGAACCATTGCCTGTACGGAAGACTCTTCGAAAATACTCTGTCACGATTTGAGTGGGTACATACTCAATGTGTTCCCGACCATCTCGTGCAATAGGCATGGAAATATCATTGGCGAAGGAATGAAGGAAGCGCAGGAAGTGGATTACCTCCCTTCTTTCATTGTCGAATACACTCGGAATATATGGCAGTTCCGCCAAATCAAGCACATTTAGGTCGCGCACTGCACGGAAACTTCCTGTCGATATAACCCCACCTGCGTGTAGGTTTGCATCATACGTTTCGGCATATGCTGTCTCAAAATCGAATGCGCCATAAAACATGGGTATTCCCGCCGGACTCATGCGATTTGACTGCGTTGCAAACTCCCGCTCTGGTGCGCCGATCGCCCTGGCTGAAGTGTGTGGTTCACCACCAATTCGAACTCGCACCAGGTCCGTTGCAGGGGTGACCACCTTAATGAGTTCGGTCAACTGAGACTTCAGCACGTTCGCGAACGCTGCCAGCAGTTCCGCCGGGGTTAAGTCACCGTCGTCGTCTCCATCCTCGTCTCGGTGTAGGAAGAAGTATCGGGTTTGGTTCTTGGTGAAGTCCTTGAAGCTATCCCAACCCCAATTGAGTTGCTGTGAATCATTGCCACGGTAGAAGCCGCGCTCAACCCAAACTTCAATACTGACAGCGTCGGCCACCGCGTCAACGACCGCCTGATCATGACTAATCTCGTACTCGCCTAGGACATCCCGAGTTTGAGAAAGATCAGCTATGTATCCCCCTTCGTAGGCAATCCCCTCGTTGTCAGGGTCATTCCAGTCGAAGAAAATACCGTTGAGCACCACTCCAATAAATTCATCAAGGCTAGCCGCGATTGGTTCCTCTGCTTCCGCTCCACAAAATGAGCATCTCGTCGCGGAAGCGTTAGCTCTTATCCAGTCGGCGAGCGCATAATCCGAGACACAAGCAGGACAAATATCACCACCTGTTTCGCTATAACCCCGCTCCTGTTGTATGAGCATCCATTCCTTTGCTCTTCCCATCTATCCACCTCGCGCGGAGTCTCCCAGCGATACGATTCCCTATCGCTCCGTAGTGACAGAAAACAGCGATTCAAGCTCGACCATAGCGTTTTGAATCGACGCTTCGGTGAGGTGAAGCTTTTCAATCTTTGGACGCCATTCCTCGTCATCCTGGATATAGGCGAGAATGTCCGCTGGGGTTGGCTGCTTGTGCTGGTGTTTGAGGGTGAGCATCGCGTAGTCGATGGTGGCCAGCGTTTCCCATATATCGTTGGACTTGTACTTAAATCGGTCGCGAACCCACGCGGCGGCGGGAGCGAACTGGTAGCGCTCAATCCATTCGTCCATCTCAACTGCGGCGCTGCCTAGCGTATTGCCTTCCCCGAACCTGCCGCGTGCGCGCTTGATCCAGTTCTTGTCGTTGGCGATCTTTATGCCTCCGGAATAACGCATGGAAGGATTGTAGGGCCCAGCCGCCTTGCGCAGATAATCTTTGTCGAGCGCACCTTCTCCCATGTGGCGGCGCGCGAAATAGACCGCTTTTTGTAGACGGAAGTTGCCAATCGGCTGGCCGATGTCTTCATGGAATGCTTTGACGATGGCTCCGACAAGAACCGCTTCCTTGAACGGCGTGTGGATTTCAGCCTTTTGCTTGGCCGGAAGCTGAACAACGTTTGCTTTCGATGTCACAGAAGCTCCTTCAGGCTTGTTTGCTTGCCGCTCAAAAATCTCGTGCAGCATCGCGGGGATAAGGGCTTCCGCATCCTGCATCCGAAACCGCATTGCCATAGCCACACGGCGCGTGTCTTCAATGATTGCCAATGCTGTTCGTTGCCGCTCCAACGGCGGTATTCGCAACTTGAGCGCCAGCAGCATTTCAGGGCGAAGCCGCTCTCGACGCGCACCCTGTCCCTTTGTCATTCTGGACAGTTCATACTGAAACCACGGGGTCACAATGAGCGCTGATAGGTAACGCGGGTCTAGCTTGGCTAGGTTGCAGCGAAAGGTTCGATATTCAGGAGACAGGAACCAACCGTCGTGATCTGGACCGGCAACGGCTACCGCGCCTTCCCATCCCTTGGGCTGGCTTACAACTAACGCACCTTCAAAGGCTTGATTGAACTTCTTGTAAGAGGTTTTCGAGCCTTTTACGGGTTCCTTGAAAAAAAGGCCGTTACCAAAGCTGCGAATGCCTAGTTGGGGAAACTCCTCGTCAGCCTCGGTAGCAACTTGCCGCTCGTCCAACTGCACGAGGTCGCCAAACTCTAATTCCTCGGGGGTCGAAAGCTCATCATGCAGCCGATGAACCAAAGCGTGGCTATCGGCCTCCACAGCACGAAACAGTCGGCCAACTTCTTGCAATCCAGAAATTGCGCTGTCCAAGCGGCGCACAGTGGCGTGTTGCTCTTCCAACGACGGAAGAGGAATGCTGTAGCCTAGAACGGCTTCAGGCCGTATTGCAGCGTAGTTGGTTGAACCGCGTGCCTTAACTTGCTCGAAGAAAAGAGGGGTCTTCGAATACCAGTCGAGAAAACTTCGAAGGAGCTTTGTTTCGTCCACGTGATACAGAAAATAGTGGCTTGAGACTATAGCACCTTCCAGTTCCGAGGGGACCACGCCGTAGCCACCCATTTTGGCGTCGATCTCCGCGACAAGAAATTCACCAGCACGGCAAACCTGTTGTTTCTTTGTCTTGATTGTTGAACCCTCGACGCGATCTCGCAGCACTATTCCACGCGCTGAGGTTTGAACGCGGCAACGCATGTAGGTTTCATCGGGTTTGATTTCGATGAATTCTTTTCTTTGCGATATCAATTCGCCAAGAGAGACGTTTTTCCAAGCCACTATGCCATCTCCGACAGGGTGCGCTTGATGTCGCTCATGATGGCAAGAATACGCTGTTCTTTGGCCTCAATGCTCTCGACGATTTCGAGCGGCGTGCGATGATCGACCACACCACCTGCGTTCGGGTTTTTCAAATCAAGATTGCAGGCAACAATCCGGCCCGCATCGTCGGTTTCGATAAGGTCGGGACCATGCACCTTCCACGCCTGTTCGTTTTCTTCTCGCGCGTTCCACCAATCGAGGCAGGGCCTGAGTTCGTCGAAGGTCAGCGGCGCAGTTTTGGAATACTTCTTCCGCCCTTCCGGTTTGGGTTGTTCGTAAAACCAAATGTCGCCGGTTGCCTTTGTCGTGTCGAAGAAAATGATGTTGGTGGGAATATCCGTGTAGGGCGCAAAAACGCCTTCGGGCAAGCGAAGGACAGTATGTAGGTTGAACTCCTTCAACAGGTCCGCCTTGATGCGTGCCGCAATGCCATCGCCAAACAGGACACCGTGCGGCACGACAACAGCGGCACGACCTTTGCCACCGCGCTTCACCCGCCGCATGATGAGTTGCAGGAACAGCAGTGCCGTTTCCGCTGTGCGTCGGTCTTCCGGGAAGTTATTCAGAATGCCGGTTTCTTCCTCCCCGCCAAAGGGAGGGTTCGTCAGAACAACGTCCACACGGTCGGCCTCGCCAATCTCCGACAGGCGCACCTTCAACGAGTTGTCTGGCGTGATCTTCGGGGCCTCCAACCCGTGTAGCAGAAGGTTCATTTGCACCAGAAGAAAGGGAAGCGGCTTCGCTTCCCCGCCAAAGATGCTCGACGATTGGAGGATTTCGCGCTTTTCGACCGTATCGGCCTGTTTGGCCATGTGCGCATAGGCTTCAGTCAAAAAGCCGCCTGTGCCGCACGCTGGATCAAGAACCGCTTCGCCAAGCTGTGGGTCCGTGACCTCGACCATGAAGCGCACAATGGAACGCGGCGTGTAGAATTCGCCGGAATCGCCCGCCGCGTCGCGCATTTCGCGCAGCAGGGTTTCGTAGAGCCGACCGAGTGTATGAATCTCGTCGGAGGAATCGAAGTGGATGCCGTCAATGAGATTGATGACATCACGCAACAAATAGCCGCTTTCCATGCGGTTCGACAGACCACGGAACACGGTCGCGATCACGTCCTTGCGCCCGCGCGTGCCATTGTTCCCGCGAAGGTTCCGCAGATAGGCGAACAGGCCCGGTCCTTTGGTTCCGTCCGGGCGTTCGGCAACGTCCAACGTCAAGAAGTCAATCAGGTCGGGGCCGGTGATCCCGCCTTCTTCAGCAGCCCAATCGCGCCAACGGTAGGGTGCTTCGATAGCGCCCCGATACGCTTTGCCTGCGATCTCCGCGCGTTCTTCCTCGATATGCTCCATGTCGTCCAAGAACTTCAGGAACATAATCCAAGTGAGCATCGGCAGGCGGTCCAGATCGCCGCTCAGTCCCTTATCCTTACGCATGATTTTGCGCGCCGACTTGATGATGCTGTCAAGGCGTTGGGCCGTTGTCTGTGGTTGCTTTTTCTTCGGTTGCCGGGCCAAGAGTATTTCTCTTTCTTATGTGCCGTAGAGGCGTTTTTGCAGTTCGTTGACGGCTTCGCGCATGGCCTTGCCGCCGCCGAAACGGGCTGCGATTTCCACGACGTTTCCCCAATCGTTGAAGGGCGGGATTTCAAGCACATCCGGCATTTTGAATTGTGCGGTTCCGTGCTCTGCGTATTTCTCGATGAGTGCGTCGAGTACTTCGCGAGCCTTTTCTCCGTGCTGATCGAAGAATGCCGATTCTTCACGTTTCAGACGTTCGGCCCGCTCACGGCGCGTGCGAAGTGGTGCGTTGTAGGCGAGATGGCAAAGCAGGTCAAACGGATCGGCATCGGGTTTACCCACGGCTTCGCCGAGGCTTTGCGTGTCGATGCCTTTTTCTTCAAGTTGTTCGATGATGTCGGCGCGACGAGCCGGATCGAGCCAATCTTTCCGGAGTTCGGATGCGTTCGGATAGAGCGTGCGGACCTTTTCGCCAGTGTAGTCGGTCAGTTGGCGGACGGCGAGTTGCCTCCCCTCAGAATCGAGTTCGTAGACCAGTTGGCGAATAATCTCGACGCTGCCGCCGTCATAGTAGAACTTTCTCGGTACGCCCGGCTCCGTATCGTCGGGAAGCCCGCCCGTAATCTCATCAATCTCGGTGACATCGGCATCGCCGGGAGTATCCGTCTCTTCGGTGATGTCGGTCTCGTCAACGACATCACCGTCTTCGTCGATAACCTGTTCACGCTCCCTGACCGGATCACCATCAAAAGCCGGATCGGCAAACTTCTCTGTGGCGGTGCCGGTGTAGTCAATGATGTTGAAAGCCAATTTGCCATAGTCTGGGCGCAGGCGTGTTCCGCGTCCAATTATCTGCTTGAATTCTGGCATCGAGCCAACGACGCGGGCCAAGACGACATTCTTGCATGTCGGTGCATCTACACCCGTAGTCAGCAGTTGCGACGTTGTGAGAATGACGGGCGAAGCTGTGTCAATATCTTGAAACTTTGCACGATGGGCAGACCCTATATCGCCTTCATCAGAAGTCACACGACACACATAGTCTGGGTGTTGCTTCACGAGGTCTGCATTAAGGCGGGCAAGTGCGTTTCGCATTTCAAGGGCGTGTTCTTGATTGACGCAAAAGACGATGGTCTTTGCGAAACGGTCCGTTTGCTTGAGGAAGGTTGCGAGGTGCGCCGCGAATGCTTCCGTTCTTGCGCGGAGCGCAATGACCCGTTCGAAGTCGCGGGTGCCGTACTGCGCATCAGGAATTTCGCGCCCGTAGCGATCAAGTTCGCCTTGTGAAGGCCGCCAGCCCGCCGCATCGAAATCGGAGATAACACGATGGACACGGTAGGGTGCTAGAAAACCGTCCGCGATGCCTTGGGCGAGGCTGTATTCATATACGGGGTCGCCGAAATAGTCGTATGTGTCGGCGTTGTCTTCACGCCTCGGCGTCGCGGTCATGCCTATTTGATATGCGGGTTCGAACCATTCCAGGATTTCTCGCCAATTGCTGTCATCTCGGGCGCTACCTCGATGACATTCATCAACAATGATGAGATCGAAGTAATCCTTCGCATACTCCCTAAATAGGCCGTCACGAGATTCATTACCGGCAATCGCCTGATAGATTGCGAAATAGATGTCGCGCCCTTTGCTGATTTCCCCGCCGGTTATTTTGAAGCGAGCATCGCCAAAGGCACTAAAATCTTTATCTTTGGGATCGTCCACCAGAACATTCCGGTCGGCCAAAAACAGAATTTTGGGTTTCCTGTTTTTCCCCTTCGGATTCCAACCGCCGTTCCAGAGTTTCCAACAAATCTGAAAGGCAACGGCTGTCTTACCCGCCCCGGTGCAAAGGGTAAGGAGAATGCGCCTTCGTTCCTGCAATATCGATTGTACGGCACGATTAACGGCGATTTCCTGATAGTAGCGTAGCGGTTTATCCCTGTCGGGATACGTCGGCGACAAAAGGTGTTCCTTTATGTCGTCCTCTAGGTTTTCAGAAATAGCGAGGCGGCACCATAGTTCTTCAGGTGATGGGTACGTGGTTAGATCGCGTTCGACACCCGTCGTGTAGTCAACTTCAATGATCTCACGACCGTTGGTGGCATAGGCAAACTTTAGGCCAAGAATCTCCGCGTAATCCTTTGCCTGCTGAAGGCCGTCAGCAGCATGTTTGTATTTGGACTTTGCTTCAACGACTGCGAGGGGGAAATCTGGCCGATAGCGAAGTATGAAGTCAGCACGTTTTTGGCGGCCTCGGCGGGCCTTGCCACCGATGAACAGAATTCGTCCATCGGTGAATGTGCGCTGTTCATTGATGGCACATGGCGCGCGATCCCATCCGGCCTCGACGAGCTTCGGTACTACCAGTTTGCGGCACGTATCGGCTTCCGTGTCCAAATCCTATTGCCCCTGTATTCCCAACCACGAATGCTACCGCGATTGGTCGCATTGGGGAAATTAAAGCACATAAGATGTCAAAGCTTAAACAAGTTGGTTTGGCATGCTCAGACTTTGAGCCTCCTGTTCAGGTTTGATGGGTCGCACCCAATTTCCCGTGCCGCAGGCCGCAACCCAATTTCTTCGACACGCCTCCTCAGGGCTTTCAACTCGGATCGCTCCGTAGCGGCTCGTCTCCGGAAATGCTGCGCCAGCTTCAACATCTTTGGGGCCAACTCAATTGCAAAAGCCGAACGGCAGTCTGCCGACAGAAAGCGCTCGATTTGGACAGGGGTCAACTGCGCAAACTCAGCCATCGCAGTCTTACTGAAGGTGGGAAGAAGGTGCGCCAAGCTTTGCTGCAAGCCCAGGATGTCAGATGGCGATAGGCCAAAGGTGGGCTGTGCATCACGGTCAAAGCCCAACATAACCTGTTTTTCCCATTCGTTGGCTTCCTTGCCAATATTTTGAATGGCACCGCCTTTGACATGCCGCCTTTCCGTCGGGCCGCGATCAAGCCAATTGCCGTTCAGGAACTTGTTCTCCGGATGCAGATGATATTGCGCCAGCGATTGGGCATAGGACTGCAAGCGTTCGCGAGGGATCGCGCCGCCGCCATTGCGATCAAAGGCATTCCGCGCGGCGACTTCGGGATCATCGGCATAGGGCGACACGGGCTTTGTCGGATTAGAACTCGGGTGGCGCTTATGCGGGTTTTCGAGAATGGTGGGGGTTTCGTTGACTCTCTTCATGGAGAGCGTGGTCAGGAAGCCGAACGGCTTTACGCGATCCGCATAGGACCGTCCCTTATTGTGGTCATCGAACCATTTCAGCAAATGCGGTGAGGTTGCTGCGTAGCGGCTGATGGCGGGCAGTTGTAGATTGGGATGATAGGTGAGATTGACTTGATTGGGTTTGCCAGCCAATGCCGCTTCTACGACCTTGACCCAAAGGTCATGCTGCCACAGCTCCACGCCGATATTGACCAGGGCATCACGCGGTTTGGCAATATCTGGAGCCGGGTTTTCTTCATCATAAGGCGCTCGCAGGTGCCCAAGGCCATGGGCCGATGCCTTACGCAAAACGGGTTTGCCTTCCCCTGTCAGGTTGAAGAGGACATAGCGCTTTGCCGATACTGCCCAGCAATAAAGCGGCACCAATTCCTGCGGGTCATCGAGCGAGTAATTGACGCTCTCGCTTTTCAGGATGGACCCGCCAAAGGCATATGGGTTGAGGCCCGAGAACCAGTCAATAATATACTGCACACGGGCTGCAAACTCGTCCTGGCCCATAGGCTCCGGCCTGGCCAGCGCCATACTGTCGGTATCGCAAAACGACCATTCCAGTCCATTCTCAACGGCCAGGCGTTCCGTGATGCTAAGCATCAGGCGGGCCGCGCCGGTTATCAGAGTCGCCAACAGCGGGTGGAAATAGGTTCCCGGCTTTTCGATCTTGGAAGGCTTCTTGCGGTAGGGCTCATCGCCGGAGTGGTGAACGAGCACCTCGGCTTTCGATGATGCGTCTTCCACATTCAACTCGACAAAGATGCCGTAGCTTGTGGAGTTTGCCCAAATCTTCAGGGTGTTCTGTTCGGTCTTTAGCCTGCGATTGGCAGGGCTATCGCCGGGTGTGATCTTGCTCTTGATCTCGTGGCGCAGTTCGATCAGCCGCTTGTAGAAATCATCCTTTGCCGGGTCGATGGCGTAGTCGTCATTGCCGTTGATGCGGATTTTACGCAGGGCGTTTTGTTTGCGCTTAGGTGCAAAGGTGATGGCTTGGATGATCTCCGGCGACTTGCCGGTCAGCAATTTGGACGCGATGCAATCGGCCAGCGTGAACCATAGCGACCCGTCATGGGTTAGATGGTTGAGGCCAATGGTCGCTTGATCCGCGTGATTGTAGTGGGCGCGAACGGGGAAGATGTCCGCATCAGGTTTGGCGCGCACTAGCATCACTAGATTCTGCCAGACGGACTTGGATTGCAGCTCTTCTAGTGAGACGCTTTCCAGCAAAGCCCTCGCCTCGTCCGTGGCGTCACGGGACTTGATGCCGGTTGCAATGACAAAGCGCCAAAGTCGCATGAGCGTGCAGACCGTGGGATACATGGAGAGGAAGTCGCACAGCATCACCTGGCGCAATTCTCTGCGTATGCCGATTTCGGAACGCCCACCAAAATAGCCAGACATGGTAGTGCCGATCAGTCTTGGGTCGAAATCCGGCTGGCGTTCTCGCCATGGCACAATTCCCATGGCCTTGAGACAGGCCTTGCCGACACTGGCTTCGCTGTAGATTCTCTCTTGAGATGTTTCATTCAGTCCAAGTGCGGCGTATCTGGCGCTCAATTTTTCAAAGCATTCCCAAGTGGCCTGAGTGTCGCGCACGGCATAGTCGATCATTTCGGTGCTAATCGAGCGCTCAAAGTCTTTAAATTCCTTTTTGGGATTCTCGACACCCAGAAAGTCGCAAAGCTTGGCCAGCGAGAATGGCCGCGCGAACAGGGCGAAAGCCAGCGTCTTTACGTCCACGAAGTAGCCGCGCTGAACGGCCTCCTTCCGCCCCTTCTTTTGCATGCTGCGATTGGAACGCTGCTTGAAGGGGGCCGCGAAGCGAATGATAGAAGCCTTCGACGACAGGTGTTTCACTTGCAGGCGCGGCCAACGTTTGTCGGCTGAAAGCTCAAAGCTGAAGCCTCCCCGCATCGACCCGCGCGCTGAACTGCTCTCAATGGCAATGCGCGAGATGTCAAAGGGCAGATTAAAGCCGACAATTGTGGCCCGCAGTCTATAGCCCACGCCGTAGAAGATGCGATCCACAAACTCATCGCTGGTTAGAAGCTGCAAGCCCTTACTCTTGGCATATCGGCGCAAGGTTCTTCGTTCGCTTGGCGATACCGAAGCAGGATCGAAGAATATGCCCTCTTCGATCAAGTCGCCTGACTCGCGCACTTGGTATGTGCCGAAGCGTAAGCGCTGAGCATCGTCGCTTGTCGTCTCACAGTCGAATATGAGCGTCCAGCATGAGGCTCCCAGTCTGGGCGCGCTATCGACATAACGTTTGCTTGGGCCAGTTACTGGGCAGGCGAAGGCGCGAAGTGAGATTGGCAGCTCATCCGTGATGGGCGGCGGGTTACATGCAGTCATGATTGTGCCTCCCCATCGGGGTCAGGGCTGGCCCGTTCGATCAAGGCCATCGCGAATTCGCGTAGCTTCTCGACGGCCAGGACAAGCAGGTCGGCGAGGCCAAGCAGAAAGTGGGCGATACGATCCAACAGCACATCCGCGTCAGGGTCGAACGCCGGATGGTCCTTTTGCTCGTCGCTGACCTTGCGATGGCAATTCGCGCAAACGTGAGCCGTCGCTTCATCGCGGCCATAATCGGCGGGATGGTGGTTGTCCAAACAGCGATAGTCCGTCTCGCCGCAGGTTCCGCAAATCGGATGATTGCTCCCCAGCTTATGCAGCCTATCCTGCTTGCGGACTTCCTTTGCGTAATCAGGAATCGTCATTGTCTGTTTCCTTCGTCAATTGATGAGGCGGTAAATCTGCTCGAACGGTTCGTCGCCAGCGTGGACGAGCCGATAGAGTGTGTTGGGATCGGTTTCGAAGACGTGCTTACGTCCCTTGGTGTCGCGCACCGACTGGCCGATGTACGGCTCCAAGTATTCGATTTCGTTGGATGAAGGGGAGTGTGCCTCCGCTTATTTCCGTGCCTGGACCAAATTGGAATTCGATTGGAAGTCGAATTCCCGATATCCAATTCCGGATCATTGGAAAAGCTATCGCGCCCGCAGCGCTGTCCGGGACTATAAGCCCGGCAATCGCAATGCGACCGATCCGGTCAATGCCATGCTGAATTACGCCTATGCGGTCAAAACCACCCAATTGCAGATAGAGGCAATTGGCCAAGGATATGACCCGACCGTTGGCATCATGCACCATGGACGCCGGGGAAGCCCGGCCTATGCCCTGGACCTTTTGGAGCCCGAACGGCCAAAGGTCGATGCCGCCCTATTGCGGTTCATCCGGTCTCACACCTTCTCAGGTGCTGATTTCATACTGGCCAAGGACGGCGTGTGTCGGCTCTTGCCTCAGATGACGCGGGCACTTGTTGCCACCATGGTCGCATAACTCACTGCTTCGAAGTCAACTCCACCGACTTCTCTTGTACCGCCTGAACAAGGGCGTAAAAGTCTTCCGCTTTTCCTGCTCTAAAACTCAGGGAGGTAACTTTGCTTTCAGTGAAGAAGGTCAATTCCATACCTTGGTCCGTCACTACCCCTGACACAGGAATGGTAGATGGGCGGTTACCTGGAGGAAAAATGATGGAGAAGTTGACGGCCTTGCCTTCAATCGTGCCTTTTACTGGCCGCCGATATGCTGAGATATCACCATCTGATGCGAGTTCGACTCCCGAAATGGTGCCCTCCATTCTACCACCTTCCCCCAGCTCGATTTGCAGCATAACAACGAAGCCCGGTTCGCTAATATAGGTGCCGCCACGGGCCGCAGGGCTCGGCTCCGAGCACCCTAGCAGCATTAAGCTGGCGATGATCAGCGGTATCCACCAAGTCTTTCCCATGACCTAAAATTCCCTAAAATCCCGGACGTGCAATTCTAAAACGTCCCCATTATGGGGACAATCGAATTTACATATACTTAAGAACCCCGACACAGAAATCGGGGTTTGAGGAATGCAGCGGGGATGGGTGGTTTCACCCGACTATCGAGCGGCAATTGCGGCGCTAAAAGATGCCCGGACCAACCTCGGCATTTCGCAACGCGAGTTGGCCAGACGGCTCAGTAAACCGCCTTCATTCATCAATAAGATTGAGTTGCTGGAACGGCGATTGGATATCCTGGAATTCATCGCAATTGCCAGGGCATTGGAAATCGCCCCTCAAGAATTGCTGGCCGCAATTGAAAGCGGACTTCCCGACGAACTCCACCTTTAATGGGGACAGGCGGCCCCACAGGCGCGGACTCGGAAGGTGATGGGGCCAAGGGCCATTTGTGCCGGGAGGCCTTCAGAACGCCTAAATAGGCTCAAGTGTGGTCAGGCCTACGGACTTGGCCGCACATCACTATACCCCCCAGCGGAGGCTGGGGTTCATGCGATGTCTCCCGCAAGCCCATGGATAAAATCGCCTCCGAAAACGACGGGGACTTCTTAAACTGAATGTCGACTGAAGCTAGCCGGCGAGTTGGTCCAGGGCCTTGCGGATGGACCGGGGCCGGGCTTCACCGTGAGGGAGGAAGCCGAGGCGCCCCATCACCATCACTCTTTCCGGTCGGGTACCGGTCAACTCTTCCAGCGCTTCGCGCAGGGCGGCCTGTCGGCGGCGCAAGGCCGCATCCTCGCCGATATCGACATCTTCGCGCGAAAAGCACAAAGGCGCGAAATTAGGCTGCAACGAGATGCCGCGGCTTTCCGCCGTCAGCCAGAAGCGTTGAAAGGCCGCACCCACGGCAAGATATCCGGGCGCGTCACTCACCACGTCAGGTGCGATAAAGGCGAAATGAGCGGCACAGGCCTTGCCGGGGCGAAGGTCCATCTCGATGCGCGGCGCGACGGTACCGCCCACATAGCGATTGAAAAAATCCATGCGTCGCCAGCTCTTCATCACCGGCCGCATGAGCGCCAGGGTCAGGCCGCTCAGGCCCAGCGCTTTTGCCGGAATACCGGTGCGGCTGTATCGATTGTCCCAGTCGATGGTCTTGAGGTGGACATGATAGGCCGCCTCCAGGCGCAGGCGCAGGTCGGTCGCCAGGGCGGACATCCGGCTCACCCGGCCACGGTCGGCATCACTCTCCCACCAGACGAGTTCGAGACCAGGACCCGCCGCGCCTTGCAGAGTAGCCTTGTCGGCCGGCGACAGTGCGCGGCGGCTGTAAGACCCCCGCACCGTCCGGCGACTGAGGATCGCCCCCACCAGGGGGTCCGGCGGCAGGCTGCCATCGAGGGTCAGTTCCACATCGATGACATGCCGTCCCCCATGCTCGCCCGCATAGCTGTATGCCATGGCATATCCAAGGTCCGACGCGGCGATCCGCATGGTCTCGATCAGCCCGCCGGCGGCGATGAGGGTTGGCTGGCCGTTGTTGAACTCATATATATTGCCCGCTTCCACCAGCACTTCGATCCGTATCCGGTTGCCGTCCACATGGAAGCGCCAGGGCTGGGAATTGTC
>Ga0180219_1001810_pt1 | contig 13232 bp, 13 predicted proteins | sample eDN3rd30CBELigMG_FD_151338 | JGI IMG/M metagenome (GOLD analysis project Ga0180219, IMG submission 151338) | Enriched Miracle-Growth compost microbial communities from Emeryville, California, USA - eDNA 3rd pass 30_C BE-Lig MG (version 2)... ...
CGGCGGCCCGCATCTCCCTATGGCCCCTGGACTCGCCGGTCAAGCCGGCGAGTGACGAAGGGGTGAGGGTAACCGGTTCCCCCTTATTTCGACAGGCGCAAATTGGAGAGGTGGTTGCCGATCTCGTTGAAGGCGGCGGTCAGGTCCTCGGCCTTGGGGGCATTATAGTAGTAAGGCGAGTTGGGCTCCGTTGCGACTTCCTTCATGAGAGCCTTCATCTTGCTGCTTTTATCCGCTGCGAACAGGATCGTATAAATCTCATACATCGGCTCGCCATTCTCCCGCTTCACGGCCTTGATCGCCTTGGCGATATCGATCAGCCGCTTGTCCCGTTTGGAGATTGTGTAAGTGGTGCCATCCGCCATCTTGTAGGAGAGGCTGCCCAGCATGTCACCGTTGTAGGAATCGCCGGCGAACTCTGTATTCTCGCCATCCGTCAGCAGGATGATGGCGCGGGCCGGCTCGTATCCCTCCTGGTAGAGCGAGCTCTCAGTGAACGGCTCCTCCGGCGACAGAACCCGCCAGGCCCAGGCCAGCCCCTGGGGGATATTGGTGGAGTAAGTGCCGCTCCCCGATGGAATGGTCAGGCCCTCTACAGCGTCTTCGGCCGTGTCTCTCGAATTCTGAAGTCTCAGGATACCGACCGATGGGCAGGGGACGCAGTTCCCGCTTTGGGGCGACTGGCTCTGGGCCGCACAGGAGCCGGAGGTCCTGGTTTCCGTATAAGGCTCATTATAGCAGGTCCGGTTACGGCCGGAACCATAGCAGACCTTGCGCGTCCCGGATTCGACCCATGTATAATGGTTGTCGTGGTCGGTATCCCGCCCCATGGGGGACCAGCCCGGCCAGAGGCTGGTGAGGCTATTTTCCATATCGGCGTTGTCAGCCTCGTCATTGGTCGGCTCCCAGCGCGCCCACACACAGCCGTGCCAGTTATTGGAGGAATTTGTACTGAACTCCGGTACGGCCAGCATGGGAACGGCGGAATTGTGGAGGTAATAAACCTCGTTCTGATCCTCGCCGCCGTTTGCGCTTTTATAGGTGTCGTAAACCGTGCTGCCAGTGCCGGGAATGGAGATATGGACATGCTGGTTCTTCAGGCCGAGAGCGGGGGTGATGGTGAGTACCCGCTCAGCCGACGGCAGCTTGTTCCCGTCTGAACCATACCCCCACACCGAATTATAATCCGTGACATTCACGGAACCCGCCCACGGCACAATGCCGACCCGCAAGAGATCGTTGGTTTCATTCTCGCCATAGAGAATCTTGACCATTTCCTTGGCGGCAGCCTTGGCCAGTTCCAGGCGCGACTGTTCACCCCAGCTCGGGTTCCTCCCGTCGATATCCCATTCCATCGACGATGACATATCGATCGCCAGCACCACGTCCAGCGATTTCGATTCCCGCGTCACCTCGGCGTAGGACGAGACGGTCATCGTATCCTTGCCGAAAATCTTCATGAAGGTGGTGGGGATGACGACGCTGGCGCGGACCGTGAACCTGTGCTCGCTGGGGGAGGGCTTGGTGCCGGCGGGTGGGTCCACCTCCCATTGCGTCAGGGTGGCGCCCATGAAGCCCGGGGGGAAGTTGGCGTCGAAGAACTGGCGGGCGTCCGTGGCGCGGCGGTCCTCGAAGAACACCTGGCCGCCGGCCAGGGCGGCGGCGTCGACGGCGGCGGAGAGGCGCGACTTGGCGTAGTAGCCGCGGGCGGAGTCCGTTGCCGTGCCGATCATGGCGATGAGGGGGATGATGGCGACCGCGATCAGGACGGCGACGGCGCCGCGCCGGTCACGGCGAAACCTCGAGAAGAATGCGCTCTGCATGCCTGTTGCTCCCACCCCAATGACGATCCAAGGCAGACTTCAGAATAGGGGGTGTACATGCTCTTTATATTTGCTTTTAAAATATTAATGATCGATTAAAGATCATGTTTCAGCTATTTTCCCATTAAATAAAAATCAATAAACATTGATGAATGATTTATCTCTACCGTAAATAAACTACATGTAAAATTTTAACTTAAATATTGTTATAAGTACTTTGAGAAAAAATGGTTTCTCGGTAAATTTTAACGGTTTATTCATGGGTTGTGTGGAATATTCGCCTCACCCTTAATCGGTACAGGATGAACCACCATGCTTTTCAAGATGATCCGTAAGTTCACGAAAGACGACAGTGGCGCGACCGCCATCGAATATGGCCTGATCGCCGCCCTGATCGCCGTCGCCGCCATCGCTGCATTCTCGATGGTTGGCGACAATCTCACGCTCACCTTTGAGCGTGTGGCGGGCGAATTGGGTAAGGCCGCCAGCGGCTCCTAAGACGCACTCTGTCGTCGCGTTTCTGCACGGCCCTCACGCCAGTTCCTGGGGTGGGGGCCGTTGCGCGAGAGGGTATGCCATCTCTCAAAGACGTCATGCCCGCTCAAAGGTCGGGGATCGCGATGGGGCGCCGTTCGTCTTGAGCCTGTCGAAGGACGGACGACAGAGGAACGGGTTCAGGACGAACGGTCATCGGCCGGTGACGAACACAAGCATCGTCATTCGCCGACTTGATCGGCGAATCCAGGGACCGGCCAGAAGCGTGAACGGACAGGCCCTCCACCGTGGCTCTGGACTCGCCGGTCAAGCCGGCGAGTGACGAGAGAGAAGGGGCCGGCGGGTGACGAGAGGAAGAGAAGGCCGGCGCGTGACAGGCCCAACCGTCGTCATTCGCCGACTTGATCGGCGAATCCAGGGACGGGCCACAAAGGGAAACGCAAGGGTAAGGGACGGGCAGTGATGGAATCAATCGGTGCAGTGCTGGCAGTGGGCGCGGGTCTGGCGCTTCTGGTCGCTTTCCTGGCCTGGGCGGCCTGGGGGGACGTGCGCCGTTACATCATCCCCAACCGCATCAGCCTGCTGATACTTGCCGCTTACTTGCCCTTTGTTATGGGCGCGGCCCTGCTGCCCGGCCTTTATCCAAGTGTTAACTGGTTCAGTGGTTTGATGGTGGGCGGAGCGGTCCTTGTTGTCGGCTTCGCCCTGTTTGCCGCCGGCGTCATGGGCGGCGGGGACGTCAAGCTGCTGGCGAGCACGGCGGTCTGGGCCGGTCCGGCTCTGGTCTTCCACCTGCTGATGGCGACCGCCCTGGCCGGTGGCCTGGTGGCCCTGGGTGTGCTGATGGTGAAGGCCCTGCGGGCGCCGGCGTCGAGTGAAGGCCCGCTGCCCCTGCCTTACGGCGTGGCCATTGCCATGGGCGGGCTGGTTGTCGCGGGGCAGTTGGCGATGGCGGTCTGGAGCGCGGCGGTTTGACGGGCCGGCAGGCGCCGTCCTTGAGAGGTAGAGAATCATGACGTTGGATAAAAGAAGCCTGATCTTGCTCACCATCGCCGCCCTGTCGGCCATCCTGGCGGCCTGGGCCGTGCGTGCCTGGATGAGCGCCCAGGAACAGCCGGTGCATGTCGTCCAGGCCGCGCCGCCGCAGCCGCAGGTGGTCTCCGGCGTCAAGGTGCTGGTGGCGGCCCGGGCCCTGCCGGCCGGACAGATCCTCACCGAAAAGGACATCACGTGGCAGGACTGGCCCGAGAAGGGCGTGTCCGACAACTACATCACCCGCGAAGGCGGCGAGCTGACCAGCTTCTACGGCGCGGTGGTGCGCGAGGCGCTGGGTCCGGGCGAGCCGGTGACCGACACCCGCCTCGTGCGGCAGGGGGACCGCGGCTTCCTGGCGGCGGTGCTCTCGCCGGGGCTGCGGGCCATCACCATCCCCATCAACGAGACCAACAGCATCGCCGGCCTGCTCTTTCCAGGGGACCGCGTGGACCTCATCGTCACCCACGACGTCGGCAGCCGCCGGGTGAGCGAGACGGTGATGACCAACATCCGCGTGCTGGCGGTGGATGCCCGCACCCAGGCCGTCGAAGGCCAGCCGGGCGTCGGCCGCACGGTCACCATCGAGGTGACGCCGAAGCAGGCCGAATCGGTCATCGTGGCGCGCGGCATCGGCTCGTTCTCGCTGGCCCTGCGCAGCCTGGCCCGGCCCGAAGGCGCGCCGGACGACGAAACCGGCCCGGTGCTGGCCGAGCGCGGCAAGACCCATACCTACGACAGCGACGTGAGCCATCTCGTCGGCAATGCCGCCGGCCAGCAGAACGTCGTCGTGATGCGTGGTACGGCCACGTCCTCCCAGACATTCCAGAAGGTGAGCAAATGAGCCCGCACAAGAGCTTGGGGAGCCTGATCCGCGGGCTGATGGGAGGGCTGGCCCTGATGGCCGCCTTCATGATGGCATCGCCGGCCCAGGCGGATATCGTCAAGGGCCCGCAGGAGCGTATCGAGATCGACGCCGGCAAGGGCGTGCTGCTGCGCCTGCCGTCGGCCGCCGCCAACATCTTCGTGGCCGACAACAAGATCGCCGATATCCAGGTCAAATCGCCCCGGCTGGTCTATGTCATCGGCAACACGTCCGGCGAGACCAACCTCTATGCCCTCGGCAATGACGACCAGGTGATCTACACCGCCGTTCTGGCGGTGGACCACAACACCGGCCGCGTCAACGAAGCCATCCAGGCGCTGATGCCCGGCAGCGATGTCGAGCTGCATTCGGTGGAAGGCGCCCTGGTGCTGACCGGCCATGTGGCCTCCGCCGCCCAGGCCGAGGACCTCAACCTCCTGGCCACGCAGCTGGTCGGCCAGGCCAAGGTGATGAACCGCGTCGAGGTGGCGGGGCCCAACCAGGTCAATCTGCGCGTCAAGTTCGCCGAAGTGTCGCGCAGCGTCGTCAAGCAGCTCGGCTTCAACTGGGAGGCCACCTTCCTCAACGGCGGCGGCAATTTCTTCGGCATCGCCACGGGGCGCGACTTTATGCAGGATGCTGGCAACGGCCTTCGGGAGATCACCCGCGCCGCCGGTGGTGCGTCATCCATCGCCGGCACGCTGACCCCCGGCAACTGGGACATCAACGGCCTCATCGACGCTTTGGAGACCAATGGCCTGGTCTCCATCCTGGCGGAACCCAACCTCACCGCCATGTCGGGCAAGGCGGCCAGCTTCCTGGCGGGCGGCGAATTCCCCATTCCCGTGCCGCAGCAGAACAACGCCGTCACCATCCAGTACAAGAAGTTCGGCGTGGGCCTGACCTTCACACCGACCGTGCTTGCCGACAACCGCATCAACCTGGTGGTGAACCCGGAAGTCAGCCAGCTTTCCAGCGCCGGCGCGCTGGCCTCGGGCGGCTTCTCCATTCCCTCGCTCACCACGCGGCGGGCCGAGACCACGGTGGAGCTGGGCTCGGGCCAGAGCTTCGCCATCGCCGGCCTGTTGCAGAACGATTTGAGCCACGACATCAACAAGCTGCCGGGCCTGGGCGATATCCCCATCCTCGGCAAGCTCTTCCAGTCCGACAATTACAAGCGCAACGAGAGCGAGCTGGTCATCGTGGTGACGCCCTACATCGTGCGGCCGGTGAACAGCCCGCGCATGGCGCTGCCCAATGACGGCTTCAGGAGCCCCACCGATTTCGAGCGGCTGGTGAAGGGAGAATTGTATCCCTCCCAACCCCTGCAGGATGCGCCGGCCCCCGCGGGGCAGGACGGCAGGGCCCTGGCCGGCCCGGCCGGCTTCATCCTCAACTAGGAGATGGCACGCATGATCCGCGCAAACACAGTGTTCTCGGCGTTTCTCGTCATCGGCCTGGCGGCGCTCACCGGTGCCTGCGCCAGCGACGGCTGGCAGGAGAGCTATTCCAACAAGCGCAATACGGTGGAGCTGGTGCGCCTCACCCATTCCGTGCAGTTCGCGCAAGGCACCGGCAGCCTGAGCCCGGCGGAGCGCGCGGCGCTCGATCATTTCCTTCTGGATGTCGGCGCCGGCTATGGCGACGAAGCCTGGATCGATGCCGGCAATGATCCCCTTGGCGCCAGCCGCGCCGGCGCCATCATGGAGGCGCTGAGCCGGCACGGCATCGCCGCCTCGCCCGACAATCTGGCCTACGGCGCCGCGCCGCAGCCCGGCGAGGTGCGCCTGGTGATCGGCCGCTACATGGTCACCCCGCCGGAATGCCCCGACTGGCGCAAGCCATCAGACCGGGATTACCGCAACACGCCCTCCAGCAACCATGGCTGCGCCACCGCCACCAATCTCGGCCAGATGGTGGCCAACCCGCGCGATCTCCTGGGCGGCCGCACGTATGGCGGGCCGGATACCGACCAGGCCACCAAGGCCGTGGAGAACTACCGCAAGGGCTCCGTTGAAACCAAGACAGCCGAGGGGACCAACTGATGAACGCACCCGCATTCATGGCCGGCAAGGCGGCGGATGGTGACGACCGCGAGCCCTTCGCCGCCTATCTCAGCGACGAGGCGACGACCACCGCGCTGACCCAGGTGGTCGAGGATCACGGCTGGAACGCCGGGCGCATCCAGGCGGGCGGCATCGCCAACGCCGTGCGCTCGCTCTCGGTCACCGCGTCGCCGCATATTCTCATCATCGACCTCAGCCTGTCGGTGGACGTGCAGGCGGATATCTCGGCCCTGGCCGAGGTGTGCGAGCCGGGCACCGTGGTCATCGCCCTGGGCGAGACCAACGACGTGAACCTCTATCGCGGGCTCCTGGGCGCCGGCATCTTCGACTACCTGGTGAAACCGGTCAGCGCCGACCTGCTGCGTGCCGCCATCCAGAACGCCGAGGATGCGCTACACACCGAGCCCGAGCCCGAAGTGACGGAATCGGGGAGCGGCCGGCTCGTCACCTTCATCGGCCTGCGCGGCGGGGCGGGGGCGAGCACCGTCGCCATCAACACCGCCTGGACCATCGCCGAGGATATCAGACAGTCGGTGGGCTTTCTCGACCTCGACGTGAGCTTCGGCACCTCCGCCCTGTGCTTCGACCTGGAGCCGGGGCGCGGCCTGGTCGATGCGCTGGACAATCCCGGCCGCGTCGACAGTCTCTTCATCGAGCGCGCCATGCTCAAGCAGAGCGAGAACCTGTCGATCCTGGGTGCCGAATCGCCGGTGGGCGATGCCGCGATGCCCGATCCCGCGGCCCTGGTGCATCTCATCGACGAGATGCGCGAGCATTTCTCCCTGGTGGCGCTGGACGTGCCGCGCCACCTCATGGCGCATTATCCCTTCATGCTCACCGAATCGGCCGAGATCGTGCTGGTGTGCGACCTCACCCTGGCCTCGGTGCGCGATACCATCCGCGTGCTCGGCTATCTGCGCGACGTGGCGCCCAAGGTGAAGGTGAGCCTGGTGGCCAACAAGGTGGGCCAGGTCAACGAAGTGGCACTCAAGGATTTCGAGCATGCGGTGGAACGGTCGGTCGACCTGGTCATCCCGCTGGATGCCAAGACCGCCATGGCCGCCGCCAAGTCCGCCAAGATGCTGGCCCAGGTCTCCAAGGCCGCCAGGCCCGTTGCCGCCTTCCGGCAGCTTGCCCAGCGCCTCACCGGCACCGAGGTGCAGGAGAGCAAGCCCTTCTGGGCCAAGCTGGTGGAGGCCCGGCCCAGGGCGGAGAAGGCCCGAAAATCCGAGGGCAAATCCAAGGGCCAGAGCAAGGGCAAGAGCAAGACCAAGAGCAGGACGTAAGAAAGCACAGTGATGAGTAACAATAATTTCCGGCGCAGGGTGACCGACCCGAGATCGCCCCAGCTGGGCGGCTTCGGGAAAGGTTTGCGCCGGGAAGGCGGCGTCATGGTCGGCCTGCAGGAGCCGTTCATCAATCCGGGCGGCCGCATCTCCGACGCCGCCCTGATCGACGAGGCGGTCGCCGTCATCGAGCCCGTGGCGCGCGAGAGCTTCCCCCGGGAACGGGTGGAGGCCATGGCGCGCGGCGAGCTGGCCTCGGCGCTGGAGACCCTGGCGATGAAGACCGCCGCCGAGCATGGCTTCAAGCTGCAGGGCTCCGACCTGCGCGATATCGTGACGGTGCTCATCAACGACACGCTGGACGGCACGCCCGGCGCCAGCCCGGCGCCCGAGCAGCCCGCCGCCGCGCCGGAGCCCGAGGCCGAAACCAAGGCCGAAACCAAGGGCCGCGGCAAGGCCGAGGACAAAGCCGCCCATGAAGGCTCCAGAAGCAGCCGCGAGACCCTGGAAGCCGCCAAGGACCGCATCCAGCCGCTGCTCATGGAGCAGATCGACGTCGGCAAGGCTTCCGAGCTGTCCCGCCAGGAGCTGGCCGAGCAGATCGGCGAGATCGTGGGCGACCTCCTGGCCACCGAGCGGCTGGGCCTCAACCTGCGCGAGCAGCGCGACCTGGTCACCATGCTCCTCAACGACATGCTGGGCCTGGGGCCGCTGGAGCCGCTGCTGGCCGACCCGGGGGTGACCGACATCATGGTGAACGGTCCCGACCAGATCTATATCGAGAAGAAGGGCAAGCTCGAGGTCAGCGACGCCAAGTTCCGCGACCACCGGCACCTGATGAACGTGTGCACCCGCATCGTCAGCCAGGTGGGCCGGCGCATCGACGAATCGAGCCCCCTGTGCGACGCGCGCCTGGCCGATGGCTCGCGCGTCAACATCATCATCCCGCCGCTGGCCATCGACGGCGCCTCCATCTCCATCCGCAAGTTCGCCAAGCAGGGCATCACGCTCGACCTGATGGCCAGGCAGGGCAATATCTCTCACGCCATGGCGACGGTGCTCAGGATCGCCGCCGCCTGCCGGCTGAACATCCTCATCTCCGGCGGCACCGGATCGGGCAAGACCACCATGCTCAACGCCATGTCGCAGATGATCGACCATGGCGAGCGCATCGTCACCATCGAGGATTCGGCGGAGTTGCAATTGCAACAGCCGCATGTGGTGCGCCTCGAGACCCGCCCCGCCAACCTGGAGGGGCAGGGCGAGATCACCATGCGCGATCTGGTGAAGAATGCCCTGCGCATGCGGCCCGACCGCGTGGTGCTGGGCGAAATCCGCTCGTCCGAGGCCATCGACGTGCTGCAGGCCATGAACACCGGCCATGACGGCTCGATGACCACCATCCACGCCAACACCCCGCGCGATTGCCTGATGCGCCTGGAGAACCTGGTGGGCATGGCCGGCATCAACCTGCCCACCAAGGCGGTGCGCACGCAGATTTCCTCCGCCGTCGACCTCATCATCCAGGTGAGCCGCATGCGCGACGGCATCCGCCGCGTGCAGTACATCACCGAGGTGGTGGGCATGGAGGGCGACGTCATCACCACCCAGGACCTGTTCAAGTACAAGTTCACCGGCGAGGATGCCCAGGGCAAGCTGGTCGGCACCTGGGAATGCTCGGGCGTGCGCCCCCACTTCACGCCGCGCGCCGAATATTTCGGCCTCGACCGTTCCCTCCTGGAGTGCATGGAGTAAGCCATGGCCAGCCCCACCCTCATGATGATCGTGACCTTCTTCGCGGCGCTCACCTTCATGGGGGCGCTCCTGTTCGCCTTCGCGGGCAATGCCGGCTCGGGCGCGCGGATGGTCACCCGCCTGGAGCGGGTGAAGAAGCGCTTCCAGCGGGCCGACGACGAGGAGCGCATCAGCGTGAAGCGCATCGCCAAGGAGGGCTGGTTCAAGGGTTTCGAGGTGCTGGCCAGGAGCGTCATGCCGCGCCCGGCGGAATTCCGCCAGCGCCTGGCCAAGACCGGCCGCGACATCCCGGTCGGCAATTATATGGCGGTCTGTCTCGGGGTGATGGTGCTCAGCGCGCTGCTGGCCGGGTTCCTGTTCGCCTTCCCGCCGCTGCTGGCTTTGGGCTTCGGTGTCATCTGCGGCTTCGGCGTGCCGCACAAGGTGGTCTCGCGGATGATCGACCGGCGCTCCACCAAATTCATCGCCAATTTTCCCGATGCCATCGACCTGATGGTGCGCGGCCTGCGCTCGGGGCTGCCGATCACCGAATCCATGGCCTCCGTCTCGCAGGAGATCCCCGACCCGGTGGGCAAGGAGTTCCGCCGGGTGGTGGATGGCATCCGCCTGGGCCAGACCATGGAGGAGGCGCTGTGGGAGACCTCCGCCCGCCTGGGTCTGCCGGAATTCAAGTTCTTCGTCATCAGCCTGGCCATCCAGCGCGAGACCGGCGGCAACCTCGCCGAAACCCTGCAGAACCTGACGGAAGTGCTGCGCAAGCGCCAGCAGATGAAGCTGAAGATCAAGGCCATGTCGTCGGAAGCGCGGGCTTCCGCCATGATCATCGGTGCGCTGCCGTTCGTCATGTTCGGCATCCTGCTGTTCCTCAACTACGACTATACGAGCCTGCTCTTCACCGACAAGCGGGGCCTGATGATGGCCGGCATGGGGATGATCTCCATGGGGCTCGGCATCGGCCTCATCAACAAGATGATCAAGTTCGAGATCTGACATGGACGAAGTGCTGCCTTTTGGCCTGACCGTCGCCGACCTCCTGACCGTCTTCGTGGCGGTGACCGCCTTCATCTCGGTCTATGCGGTGTGGCAGGCGGCGCTGGTGCGCGACCCGATGCGCAGCCGCATCAAGACGCTGGAAAGCCGGCGCGAGGCGCTGCGCGCCGGCTACATCGCGCCGCGCAAGCGCCGGCTCGACGTGCGCAAGCTGGACAGCGTGGGCTACATGCGCCAGGTGGTCTCCAAGCTGAACTTGCTTAGCGCCGACCAGACCCGCAAGACCGCCGCCCTCTTGGCCCAGGCGGGCTGGCGCTCCAAGGATGCGGTGGTGGTGTTCCTGTTCTTCAAGCTCATCCTGCCGCTGGTGCTGGCCGCCGTGTCACTCATCGGTATCTATGTCCTGAACATCGGGCATCTGGAGCCCATGCAGCGGCCGGTGGCCGCCATCGGCATCGTGCTGATCGCCTCCATCGCGCCCAACATCTTCGTCAAGAACGCCATCCAGAAGCGTGTCGCCGCCATCCGCAAGGCGGTGCCGGACGCACTGGACCTCATGGTCATCTGCTCGGAAGCCGGCCTGACGCTGGATGCCGCGCTGGCCCGCGTCTCGCGCGAGCTGGGCCGCTCGTTCCCGGAGCTGGCCGACGAGCTGTCGCTCTGCTCCATCGAGCTGGGCTTCCTGCAGGACCGGCGCCAGGCGCTGGACAATCTCTCCAAGCGCGTGCCCCTGGCAAGCGTGCGCAGCGTGGTCACCACGCTGATGCAGACCGAGAAATACGGCACGCCGCTGGCCCAGTCGCTGCGCGTGCTGGCCTCCGAATTCCGCAACGAACGGCTGATGAAGGCTGAGGAGAAGGCGGCCAAGCTGCCGGCCACGCTCACCGTGCCGCTGATCGTCTTCATCCTGCCGACCCTCTTCATCGTGCTCATCGGCCCCGCCATCATCCGTGTTCTCGACCAGATGGCGAAGATGTAACCGGGGATGACCGACATGCGCTCTCTTGCATCAATGCGCGGCATGCTGCGGGACCGGCAGGGCGCCGCCGCCATCGAGACGGCGCTGGCGCTGCCCATCGTCATCCTGGTGCTCATCAGCGCCTTCGAGCTGGGCGGCGTCATGGTCACCGAGATGCTGATGGAGGGCGCGGTGCGCCAGGCGTCGCGCATCGGCATGACCAATTTCAAGCGCCCCGGCATGACCCGCGAGGACACCATCACCGCCATCCTGGAGGAAGGCACGCTGGGCTTCGTCGACATCAGCAAGGCCCGGGTGGAGAAGCTCGTCTACAAGGACTTCGACAGCGTGGGCAAGCCCGAGCCGCTGACCAAGGATGTCAACGGCAATGGCGTCTACGACGCGGCCGACGGCGACACCTATACCGATATCAACGGCAATGACCAGTGGGACGCGGACATGGGGGTTCCCGACCTGGGCGGGCCGGGCGACGTGGTGCTCTATTCCGTCACCTATGATTATCACTCGCTGACCGGCCTGCTGTCGCCGCTCTTCGGCAGCAACGGCACGCTGCAGCTCAAGGCCAGCACGGTGATCCGCAACGAGCCCTTCCCCGGCGACTGAGACGGGAGAACGCCATGCCCAGCCTGAAGAACCGGATACTGCCGCGCCTCGCTCTGCCGCGCCGCCTCGCGCGCTGCCGCAAGGGCTCGGTGCTGATGGAGGTGGTGCTGACCCTGCCGCTCATCCTCATCCTGTTCGGCGGCGGTTTCGAGGTGAGCCGCTTCGCGCTCCTGCAGATGAAGGTGAGCCGCTCGGCCACCACCATGGCCGACCTCGTGGCCCAGAACGTCACCTCGGTGACCTCGGCCCAGGTCGAGAGCTTCCGGCAGGCCATCCCGCATATCGGCTCGCCCTTCGTGATGGACGACAGCAACACGCAGATCATCGTCACCGCCGTGAAGGCCAACGCCGCCGACGTCAGCAAGGTGTGCTGGCAGGTCAGCACCATGGCCGATCTCGGCGAGAGCAGCCGCATCGGCGCTCACAACGCCACCGCCAGCCTGCCCGACGATATCACGCTGAAGAACGGCGACACGGCCATCATCGCCGAAATCTACTATGCCTATGAGCCCACGGTGTTCACCGGCTTCGTCGACAGCCGCATCCTCTACAATGTGGCCATCTACCGGCCCCGCCTGGCCACCCTGGAAACCCTGCTCCCCGCTGGCACCACCTGCTCCTGATATATTTCACCGCCAGGGCATGTCCCGGCGGATGCCATGGCTGGCGACGGCCAGGGCCGCCAGGCCGGAGAGGAGGCCGCCGGCCACGTCGCTGGCGAAATGCACGCCGAGGACGATGCGGCTGAGGGCGATGGCGGCGATCACCATGACGGCCAGCGCCAGGATCGCCCACCGGCCCGGCCCCGGCAGGTGCGAGCGCAGCATCAGCAGGGCGATGAACCCGTAGACATAGGCCGCCGACGTGGCGTGGCCGCTGGGAAAGGCGTAGTTGGTGGCGCCGGCCAGGAGACGCTCCAGATCCGTCATCTCCGGGCGGGCCCGGCTGAGGGCCAGTTTCAGCCCGTCGGTCACCAGGCGCGCCAGCAGGAAGCCGCCCCATTGCGCCAGCAGCACCCGGGCCTCGCCGGCCCTGAGCAGCATGAGGCTGGCCGTCACCATGACGGCGCCGGCGGCGGCTCCGCCGCCAAGCGCCGTGACCAGCAGCCATGGAGACCCCGATCCGTCACCCCGCAGGCCGGCCGCCCAGTCGGCCGCCAGCCGGTCCAGCCCCGCCACCGGCCCGCCCGCCGCCACCAGGATCGCCAGCAGGCCCAGAAGGCCATAGCCCAGGGCGGCGATGGCCAGGGCCCGCCTGCGCCGGGACGGGGAGGGCGGCGTCATTGCGTGTCTCCCGAGACATCGGGCGCCAGGCGCTGGACGACGGCAGCCCCGACAG
>Ga0180219_1001813_pt1 | contig 13215 bp, 10 predicted proteins | sample eDN3rd30CBELigMG_FD_151338 | JGI IMG/M metagenome (GOLD analysis project Ga0180219, IMG submission 151338) | Enriched Miracle-Growth compost microbial communities from Emeryville, California, USA - eDNA 3rd pass 30_C BE-Lig MG (version 2)... ...
CGTACTCTGGTCGTAGTCAGATGCCCATGCGTGGGTGACTTCGATGCCGGGGACATCATCGGCGGCGCGATGGGCCCCCAGCGCGATTCCACCAGGCCCGCAGAATAGCTCGCCGAGTGCGAAGGTTGTCATGTGTCTCCGTTCGTCCTGTCCATTCTCGCCCGGATGTCCGACATTCCCTGCCACCACGCCAGCTCTTAGCCCCGCTTGGGCGCGAATCCCAACCTCGACGCCTCATCGAGGATCTTGACTGCTTGAGTCACCTGCTTGGCCGTCGGAGTCTTTCCCGCCGCGACGAGTCGACCGACGCTGAACGCGATGCCGCGCTGCCATCCCTGTAGGTTGTCGGTCTCCTTCGCCCAGGAGCTCAGCTGGAACCACGCCTGACTTCCGAACTCCTCCACTCGCTCCCGAGCGGCAACGTCGTCATCGTCTGCTGCGAGGCCGATCGTGGATTGGCTTGCTGCCACCGCCATGCGGGTGTCGTCCGTCGCTGCCCCGAACGTCGTGAGCGCCGAACTGGGATCCCAGCTGATGTCCTGCACCGCAGACCACGCCGCTGCGGTCTTCGACCAGCTCGACACGTTTCGCGCCCCTGCATTGCGGATGAGATTCGCGTGGACTTCTGGGGCGACGGCGGTGACAGCGCCTCGCCACGCGTCTCCGGGGTCCTGGTGTCGAGCGATTGCGTCGAGATCGAGTCGTCCCGCTGTCCGGTTCGAGATCAACGCGATGGTGTAGCCAACGTCGACGGCCTTGTATCCGCCGAGGTCGAGAGAGCCTATGACTCGGTCCGTTTCTGCCCACAGCAATGCCTTTGCCACAAGCCGCCGATAGTACTTCTCGTCAGGTACGCCGCCAGAAGCGGGTCCGTGCTCGAGGTTCATGAAGATGGCGAGGGACTTCTCGGCGCCCGCCGCAACAACCTGCGGCATCTGAAGCCAGGCAAGCTCATACTTCGCAAGTTCGGCCTTGTCGAAGCGGCGAGTGCGGTCATACTTGCGCTTGAAGCGGGCCTCAGCACCAAGCGAGCGAGCTGCGGCCGTCTCCGTCGCGAACTGTCCGCGGATGCGCTCGAAGAACCACAACCTGCCGGAATGATCCGTCGAGAAGTCGACGGCGCGCGAAAGCTGCTCGATGCTCTGGAAGAAGCGGTTGTTGGATGTGAGGTCACCCATCCGAACAGGGCTCTGACTGTTGGCGAACTGCGCAATCTGGAGGGCCATCTCATCGGCGCCGGCGGGCAGAACAGTGAGCTTCGCCTGAACGGAGACGCCAGAAAGGCTTAGCCCGTCGTGGTATTTGGCGTGGTGCAAGGACGCCGTCGTCTGCCCGCCGTTCACGATCTCGAGGCCCTTGATCGAAGTGACGACCTGTTCACCGCCGATCAGCGACCGCTCCAACTTGGTCGCGGTCAGGGAGAGCCCGTTGTTGAATGCGAAGAACGATCCGGGTGTCTCCCGCAGGCTCTGACGGATGCCCTTGTTCACACGGTTGCTCACCTGGAGGAAGGCGCGGATATTGCGACCCAGAATACTGGCGCCGTGTGCTTGATAGAGGTCGGCAACGAGGTCGCCGGGAATTACCATCAGGTACGAACTCGCGTCGTGCTCTCCGATGGGCCCGAGGACGGGGACTCCACCTCCAGGCAGATCGGTGAAGGATATCGTCTGGTCGCGGACCGCGGTGTGGGCAACAGCAGTTGCCAGATCTCCGACATCCCATACGGTGAGCTCCGCGGGGATACCTGCGATGCTCTCCAACGTCGCCTGCTGTGTCTCGTACGAGCCATTGGACATTGCAAGGACTCGGATCGCCCGGATGTCACCGCTCAACTCTCGAAGGTACGAGATAGCGCGTGCTGAGTCGCCTTCGTTCTGACCTGCAGTTGGGAGCAGGCGCGTGAGTTGCGAAGCTGCATCGCTCACAGCGGGGACCAGCTCGCGCTTGTCGCGGACATCGCCCCATCGGCTTGGCGCGAAATCGGTGACGATCGCAGTGAGGCGGCCTGTATCGGCGTCCCAGTCGAACGCCTCAATACGCCCGACTGGGGCGTTGAACCACTCAGGTCCGTTCAGCTGACCGGCTTCCTCGAGCAACGCCATGCCCTGTCCGGTGAACGCCCGTGACGACGGAATTCCTTCGTTTTCAGCAGAGATCGAGACGATCGTCCGCAACGTATCCAGCGGGCTAGTCGCTTCCGCCATTGCTATCTCCTTCTGGTCCGGGCGTCAGGTCAGGTCGCGTTCGCGTCCAAGTGCCGCGAAGGCGCAATCTACGACAGCGTCGTCATCGAGTAGGCCGTCGGGGTCGGCATCCGCAGTGAAGTCCTCGTCTTCGACGAAGTATGTGAGCGCAGCATAGACGACTGACCGCTCGTCGTCATCGAGTGATGCCCAATCGCCCATGAGATCGCTTAAGTCGTCGTAGATGCGCGCCGCAATCGGGTCACCGTTGAGCGCGCGGACGTGGTGCTCCGCCTGGAACAGCATCGCCATCGCAGTGGTGTAGTCGACAGGAACCAGCATCGGCTCGAGGACGGTTGCATACGCCGCGGATGCCTCGAGGAAATGCGCTCTCGCATCCTGGGGTGCGGCTGAGATCGATGCCGATGCTCCGCCAATGAGCGAGTCCACCTCTTCCGCGTGCGTCTCGTCAGCCGCCGCTGTTTCGGATATAGCCGGTGGCACGTCGAGATTTGACTCCGAAGTTGGCGCGCTGTCCTTGGGGGCTCGTTTGGCATGCGCAGCAGCCTTCTTCGCCTCCAGCTCGTCGGCGACGTCACGCGTCGCGCGATCGAACGCACGGTCGACGATCGCTTTGATGCGGGCCTCCGGCAATGCTTCGACGGCGATACGGCCGAACTCCCGGCCGACGAGAATCAGCGCTCGTCGGAGGGTGAACCGTCGGTCATACGCGTCCTGTCCGATGCGGTCGAGGTGCGCCTGAGTGATCAGACGCCCGAGGACCTCATAGCCGGTCAGAGATACGCGATCGGTGAGGTTGATGAAGTTGTCTTCGTCAAGCCGTAGGCACGCGTCGGGGCCGAGGAGGTACCCGCGCCACCAGGCCTGTCGGAACACGCCCCGCCGCTTGCCCAGGAGACGGTCGGTGCGAGAATCCGATCGGGAGTCTCCTTCATCATCGACGAGAGTTCGGTCAGGCTCACCCTGCATTGCGGGCCATCGCCAGATTGCGACATCCGGAAGCACGCTGAGAGTGACGAATGCCCACACCTCCTCATCGGCAGCCTCCACGGGGAGCATCGGAACCGATTCCGCAAAGAGAACCGCGAGCTCCTGGTCGAACGTGCGAGTGAGACGATTTCGATTTTGTGGATACCCATGCTTCTCGGCGAGCGCTACTACCTTCGCGCGAAGCTGATCCAGCGTGCTCTTGTCGACTCGCGTCGGTGCCGTCGCGTAGAACCGGCGCCCCTCGACATCTGTGTTCACCATGTCGACCGCCGTGACAGGCGACATTTCCCACAGCTTCGCGACGACGACGATGGCTTCGTCGATGGGCATCCGTGGCCAACCTGGGGGGAGTGTGTGCTCAGCCATTCACTCGCTCCTCACCGAGTCGACCCTGCAGTTCAACGTCGAAGCTCGACGCGTCATACAGGGCGATGTTCTGCAGCGTCTCGAAGTCAATCCGGAACAGGCCGAGTGCGGCGGAGAGAGCCGCGCCAAGTGAGCCGTCGGGGTAGTCATGATCGTGGTCGTAGACGCTGTCCTCGGCGAGCGCTTGTCGCATGAGTTCGCGTTGAATGTCGATGAGCAGGGAAGAAGTCATCGCGTTTGCGGTCTCTCCACCTGGCTCCGCCATCATGCGCTGCACATTCTCATTCGATTCGTTGACGAAGATGCGGACGGCTGCGTCGATGGGAGCCTCGAGATCAGCCATCTCCACTTTGACCAGCCACCGTGCGTTGTGCAGATCGAGGAATGGGTGCTGGCCCATGGAGACGGGGATGATGGGCAGGCGAGCGGCGATGCCTTCGAGCATGACCTGCCGCTCTTCTGACCAGAGAATCGAGCCCATCTCCGTCGGGGCGAGCTCATCGCGTTCTCCTGATCCGGGTGAGAGCAGGACGACCTTGGCTTCGAGCGTGAGCGACCCACCGGCCGCGCCGATCGGAATCAGGACGCTCGTGGTCACCTCGCTGGTATCGATCGGCGTGATGGCGGAACTGCCGCGCAGCCCGACGCGGGTCGTGCGCCAGGCGAGACTCACCCCGAACTCTGCGTCGTCCGGGAGACCGACAGCTCTCGAAAGCCCGGCGGCTTCAACGAGCATCTCGACGCTGGCCTGGATGCTCTGGTAATAGGTCCAGTCAGTGGCGGTGCTCATGTTGTCGTACGACGGACCATCCTCGACAGCGAGCGTCCATCGGTCGACGCGTGCGGCCGTGGGAGGCAGGACGCGGTAACCGCGGCTGGAGTGCGTCACGCGACAACCTCCTTCGCTATCCTGACCGCGATCGCGGCTCTACGGGTGTGGGTGACTCGAAGGCGGAGGTCTTCCGACTTCAGCTGCACCCCGCTGATTCCGTCGCCTTCTGCGATTACCTCGTCCCCTGCGATCCAGCCAATGACCGTGGCGGGGGTGTCGGCTTCGGTTCTGGCAGCGGCACCGCCCGCCTCTGCGAGGATGCGAGGCTCTGCAGTCACGCGCCAGCGCGTGAGGTCAGCGCCGGGCCGGGTTCGCACCGTGAGAGGGAAGTCAACGACGACTTGGTCGCCATCGACGCTCACGGGAGTGGGATCGCCAGCGACGGCCACGCTGAGCTCCACTCGTGAGCGCGGCTGAGCGGGGCTTCGGCGCTGTCGCTCGGCACCCTTCCCTGTGAAACCTACGAGGTTCTCGGCTAGCGTGCGCGAGAGTTGAGCGACTCCGCCGATGCTTGTCTTCGATTCTTCGGGATCTGCGACTTGTACCCGCGCGGAGGTAGCTGCGCGGATGTCAGTCAGCGTCCAGGCGACCGGCCTCAGCTTCCTCGCACCATTCTCGCGTGCCCACGAATCGTGTGTTACTGGCTCGGAGCGGGCGAAGTGATCCTCCATCGCGGGGTCCGCGAGGAATACCCCCGCCAAGTACTGGCCGTGCGGATCCGGGTCGACCCGCTCGTAGCGAACCACGAAGCGCGGGCCGCGCATGAGCGCGACCGTCGAGTTGAGGTCGCGGCTCAGCCGGCGCTCCATCGACTCCGCTTGTAGGGCACGGCGCACAACCATGACCCCTGTGCGAGGGCGGTTCGTGTCCAGCGGTAGAGAATGCGCCTCGGCCTGCCATGAAGGCTCGTAGCCATCCTCGGTTTGCACTCGTGTGGCGTCCCGATAGGCGAGCGCGAACTGCTGGATCTGTGGGTAGTCCTCGATTACCAGGGATAATGGTTCGCCCTCGACGGAGTACGCGAAGCGAATGCTTGCCTCACCATTGGCAGCGGCGAGGTGCGGCCATGCCCACGTCATCGTTGCATCGCGGACTAGATCCATGATCGCGGTGAGATCCTCGTCGGTGTCCGCCGAAGGATCGTTAGGAGACAGAACAGCGATGGTCGTCCCGGTGCCTCCGTCGGGGGTCAGCATCATGAGGCGCTCAGCCAGGTCGGTCGCGTTGCTCCCTTCGATCGGCAGCACACCGTTGCCGGAGCGCAGTCCCCACCAGTGGCGACCCGTGTACCGGAGGCTTTCGTGCTCGAATCCCGAACTGACGCTAGTCACGATGAACCGATCAACGAGCTGGCCATTCAGCGCGGTGCGGGTGTAGACGAGGCAGGTTCGCACGCTGCTCGCGTCGTAGAGCACTCCCTTGCCGAACCCGTACGTCCCACCACCGAGTGCCCGACGCGGGTCGCGCCCGATATCGAAGACGAAGTTGCGGAAGTCTGTCGCGACGCCCTCCGGCACAGCCTGATCTGCGCGCGCTGGCCCGGAGAGACCGCGGGTTCCGGTATCACGCACGATCAGTGCGCTGAGGTTGCCAGCTCGGAGTCGAGCGTCGAGCGGATTCGCGGTGGTCGGCAGTGCCTCGGCGAAGACCACGTCGCGAAGCGTCGCGATCGCATCTGCATCGAACCGGACTGCGTCGATCGCGAAGTCGATCGATCCGCTGCGATCGACGCGCGCATCCCAGCTGTTCTGGAGCGACTCGCGTAGGAAGACCTCCCAGAACCCGAGGTTGGGCTTGCCGAGCGCACGTCGCGCCGCGTCGCCGTCGATCATGCCGGTCGGCGGCACCGTCTCGGAATAGAGGTCAAGCTTCATCCGCGTCGTCCAACTCCTGCTCGTCTGCCTTGTCGGCGGCGTCCAGAGCTTCGGCTTCTTCGACGTCCGTTGCGCCCGGCACGTTGGAGATCACGTAGCCGATCGCCTTGTCGGGAGTCGAGGACACCGGGAAGTCGACCGAGATGCCGGTGACGACACCGACTGCGTCCAGTGGGACGCGGGTGGTTGCGCTTCCAGCGGGCGCGGATGTCCGGTCGAGGAAGTACAGACGCAGGATTCCCTCGTTCGGATGCCGTTCGGAACGCGCGACCAGCAGGTCCGCGCCCTTAGGGGGCGTCTCACCGTCCTCCCAGTCGATGCCCGCGACGCGATCCTCGGCGCTCGTGAGGATGCGGATGTTCGCGAGATCCTCGTCGGTAGAGGCGAGCCGGCTGCGGACAACCGTGCCGATCTGTCCGATGCCGGGAAGATCCACCTTTTCTCCATTGGGGCCCTCCATGATCACCACTCGCCATGTCCGCAGCGAGTCCTGCTGGAGTTCGTCCTTGATGTAGCCGGTGAGTAGCGCACGGGTCATCTCGCGCTGGTCCTCATCGAACTCGTACTGCTCAAGGAAGTGCAGGATGTGCTCCGCGGGCACATCCCGATAGCCGCGGAGTGACTGCTTGAGCGAAGCGCCCGCGGGGAACTCCGCGACGTCGCCGCCATAGCGCTGAATGGTCTCGAGCAGTTCCGTAGTCGCATCCAGGTTGCGATTGAGACGCGCGCCGTCCAACCGCCGAAACACGGTGGTCTGCGGGTTGCGGCCGCTGTAAGACAGCGAGGCGTTCACTGCGTTTCGCATCTTCGCCGCTTCGGTGATCGCCAGGTCTGGATGCAGTCGGATGCGCACGCCGAGTTCCAGCGGCGATAGGCCTTCGCGGCGGTACCGTGCGATCTCGTCGCGGATCTCCTGCTCGACCTTGGACAGGTCGCGGAACCATCCGCGCAGTTCGTCGGTCATCCAGACGCGGCAGAGGTCCTCGTACTTGTCGCGGTAGCCGAACCATCGGCCCATCTGAAGCAACGTGTCGTAGGCAGACGCCGAGCGGACGAAGTAGCTGGATGTCAGACCTTCCAGGGTGAGACCGCGGGACAGGGTGTTGCCGCCGATGACGATGGCCGTCGTCGGCTTCGCGCTCGAGTAGCTCAGGCGGTCTGATGACTTGTAGTTGTCTACGACGATGTCGATGTCGTCGACGGCCGCGCGTAGCATCGCCTCCAGATCACGCCATGCGATGGGCTCGTACCCGAAGTTGCTGGCTGGCACACGCGCGGACTCCGACTTCCACACCTCCTGGAGTTCGAAGCGCAGTCCAGCGTCGTTGGTCGCAATGCCGACTCGGACAGCTTCGAGCGCAGCGAAAACGATGTCGCGTGTGCGGAAGTGTGCGTCCGAGAGCATCGACGCATGGATCAGCATCGACGAATGCTGTCCGTGTCCGTTCCGAATCCGTCTTGCGGCGGTCGAGAGGATGAACCACAAGATCGAGCGGCGGAGCTCGGAGCCGAGAATCGGGGACCACGTCTTCACCGCGCCCTGACCCGCCGGAGGCCGAGCCGACACCGCCTCGCCCACGGGAATTGTCCGGATCATGTCGAGGCCAGCGTCGTCCGGTGAGTCGATACCGCCGAACAGACGTTCCGGCCCGAAGTAGCCCTCCGGCTTCGGCATCGACACGATGACGGTACGGGGGTACAGGTCACGCTCATTGCTTGGGTCGATGAGGAGGTTAGCGAAGGGCGTCGCAGTGTAGGCGAGGTATGCGCTGCGCGGGTGCCGCAGGATCTCCTGGAGCAGACCGTTGATCGTCGAAGTGCGGTGCGAGTCCCCGACATCGATGCTCGCCTGGTCGGCCTCATCGTCGATGAGCAGAAGCGGAGCGTGCTTCATCGCGATCTTTCCCGCGCCAGTCATCCAGTCGCGCAGGCGGCGAAGTCGGGCCGGATTCTTCTTGATGACGGCGATCAAGGCGCCGTCGAACTTAGTGAAGAGCGCGGCGGCGCCACTCGATTGCGCGAAGTCCTCACCGTGTTTCGTCAGCGGAAACCACTCGACCGAGTTGCCGACGAGCACCTCATCGATACGTGCCTGCGTCTGATCGCGGAGGCTATCGGTCACGCCGGAGAGAACCACGATGAGCTTGTAGCCCGCGTCCGCGGCCTTGGCCGCGAGCGCCATGAAGTTCGTGGTCTTGCCGCTCTGCACGTAGCCGAGTACGAGGCCGCGGTCGGAGAACTGGTCGGTGCCTGGAGGGTTCAGCTTCGACAGGGTCAGGCTGGTCACCTTGTCGATGTCGGTCACGGCCGCGTCGCCGAGGCGATCCTCGAGGATGGCCTTCACAGGGGGCCAGAAGCGATCGGTCGCTTTCGGCCCTGGGTACCACGGTGTGTGCGGGGTCTTCGGGTCGACGACCACTTCGACGCCGTTGATGTCGGACATCCGCATCTCGTGCCGTGCGATCGCGAATTCGATCAATGCTTCCGGCGTTCGCGCCACGCGAAGAAAGCTACGCACCGAATCGAGCGATTGCCCGCCGGCGACCCAGGCGCCGACCATGTTCGCAAATGTATCGATTTCGTCGTCCGTGTAGTGGTCGCTCATCAGTTCCAATTCCTCCCCATCGATTCTTGGCACGGTGTGCCCGTGTCAGTCCGCCATGCCGTAGGCATCTGGCTCCCAGTCGGTGTCAGCCCTCAGAGCGAACCGAATGTCTCGTCGATAATCGTCTTGAACGCCTTGGCGGCTACGCGGTCGAAGTGGAGGCTCTGTGTGGGGGAGTCGCCTGGCTTCGGGCCGCCCTCCTTGTAGTTATAGAGATAGAGATAGAGCGTCCCGTCCTCGTCATGGACCTTCTGCACGTATCCGTCCACAGTGCTCTGAGGCGGTTTCACCTGCCGATCACCGACTACGAACTTCCCAATCGCTGCCACAACTCACCCTTTTTCAGACGGGGGCGTCAGTGCCCCGGTTGAACGCTATCGAGGAAGTGCCTCAGGACGCATCTCCGTACCTCCGGAAGCCGAATGCACGCGTGCCGCCTGGCGCAAAGCCGGCAACCACGCGCCGAAATAGTTGCGAATGGACGCCGGTGAGGGGCGGCGAGTGCTCGCCGTCGCCTGCTCCTTGACCCACTGGTCGTAGTTCGCAAAGGTCTGCTCGGTGCCCGAAGCCGTCGCATCCGCGATGAAGTCGATGATCGACTGCGTGTAGTCCTGTTCGGTGAAGACCACGAGCCCCTTCGGGCGGCCCTTGCTCGCAGTTGCGAGCCCCATCGATTCGAGCGCGTCGTTCCAGCCCTCGTAGCGCTTCGTGATCGTCTGCCGCGTCGGCGGCCACGGCTTCGCGCCCTTGGCGGACTTCAACCCCATCGCTTCCAGAAGCTCACTACGCAGCTCGTTGTAGCGGCTCCCGGTGATGGTCAGCGTCGGGTCCTGGAGCGCGGTGCGCTGGGCTGCTCCGATGATCCCAAGGATCGTTGCGAGTTCGTCGGGAGTGACGGAGGCCTCGACCAGATGCGTTCCCAATTCGTCGAGCAGCGCCTGAGGAAGGTTGACAGCGGCCCAAGCAGGGTCGGGCTTGAGTCGGAGATCCGAACCGAGGAGGTACCAGATGCCAGCTTCGAGAGCTGCGTTGGAGAAGGTGTCTGTGCTGTTGTCCTGGTTGAAGACGATGCCCGATTCCCGCAGTGCGCCTTCAGCTAGCCGTCCGCGTCGACTATCGCACGGCGCCGGACCCCGCAGGGCTTCTGGGCGATTCGTTCACGATGCGCCAACTCCGGCTCTTGCACGAGGCCGTGCTGAACGAGCGCCTGCTTCCCGACACCTTTCGTCGGACAATGACGCCGCAGCTCCGCGCGACGGGGGAGACGCGCGTCGAGGGGCGAGGGAGGCCCGCGGAAGTGTTTCAGCGGATGTGAGAGTGGTGGGCGGGGGGCGATGCCGGGAGTACGCTCCCCTGTTCCGCTGACCGCACCGGCGGACTACCGTGTCGGCCAGGAGGCCCCATGAGCGAGTCATCGAACGACCGAACCTGGATCACCCCGGCGGAGTTCCACCTAGCGGCGGACGTCTCCGACTGGCGCGTCACCGCCACCGGACCGCAAGCCGTCTTCGCGGCATCCTCACTCTCGGCAGCGGCGGACCTCGTCGCCCCGATCGTCGCGGCGGCCGAGCGCACCGGCATCCTGCCCGATATCGACGTGCGCCCGGAGGCCGTCGTCGTGCGCATCCCGTATCGCACCGAGAACGGCATCCCCGCGGCCGCCACCGTCTTCGCTGCGGCCGTCTCGCGGGCGGCGGCCGGACGGGGACTGACCGCGGACCCGTCACGCGCGCAGGCCATCGGCATCTATGTCGCGCAGCACTCCGAAGCGGACGTGCGGCCCTTCTTCACGGCGGCGCTGGGATACGACACCTTCGGCGACACGGATGCCGTCGACCCGCTGCGCAGCGGACCGCAACTCGCGTTCAACCCCATCACCGGCGACGTCCCGTCGCGAGGCCGCACGCACGTCGACGTCTTCGTCCCCGCCGACCAGGCGCAGGCGCGCGTGGACGCCGCGCTCGCCGCCGGCGGCCGCCTCGTCGACGACTCCCACGCACCCGCCTGGTGGTCGCTCGCCTCACCCGACAACCACGGCGTCGACATCGCCTCCTGGACCGACACGTACGAGTAGCGGCCTGGCGGCGTCGCCGAGTGGTACCATATTTGGTACAACTTGGAGGAACCATGGCTATCACTACGAGCGAGGCGCGGCGCGACCTGTTCGGGTTGATCGAGCGCGTGAACCTCGATCACACGGAGGTTGAGATCACGTCGAAGCGCGGCTCTGCCGTCCTGATGTCGAAGGACGAGTTCGACTCGCTCGTCGAAACGAGCTACCTCCTGCGTTCCCCCGCGAATGCGCAGCGACTGTTGAGCGCTATGGCGCATGCGCGAGCGGGTGAGGTCAGCGAGCACGAAGTGCAAGACGCTTGACCGAGCGCACGCTGGCATGGACGGCCGAGGGCTGGGAAGACTGTCTGTACTGGCAAGGTCAGGATCGCAAGACGCTGAGACGGATCAACACGCTGATCGCCGATTGCCTCCGAGGCGATCCTTTCGAAGGCGTCGGAAAACCCGAGCCCTTGAAGCACGCGCTCGCTGGCGCCTGGTCGCGGCGGATCGATGAAGCCAATCGTCTGGTCTACATCGCTGATGAGCAGTTCGTCACCATCCTGCAAGCTCGCTATCACTACTGACGGCGCAGGCGCTACTGACGCCTCGGCGTCCCGCCGCTACGCGACCTCGCCGGCGGCGATCGTCTCCGCGAGCGCGTGCACGCGCGGCAGATGATGGATGCCGTAGAAGTCCGCCGCCGTGAGCCGGCCGGCATCCACGTCAGAGAGCGTCGCGTGGGCGAGCACGGCATCCACCGCGAGGGCGTGCATCCAGCCCCCGGCGAGGGTGCCGAGGAGCATCAGGTACGGCACGCCCACGGCGTGCGCGTCGCGCGGTGAGGTGGCGAAGCCGAGCAGGTCCGCGGTCGCGCGCCGCGTGGCGGCCACCGCGCGCTCGAGCCGCTCCGCCGTGCGCGCGGCGACGGGGGTGTCGTGCGTGCGCAGGCGCGCGACGGTCTCCTCGATCTGGGTGAGCAGCTCGTCGACGGTCGCGCCCTGGTTGCGCAGCACCTTGCGGCCGACGAGGTCGTTGGCCTGAATGGCGGTGGTGCCCTCGTAGATCGTCGTGATGCGGATGTCGCGGTAGTGCTGCGCGACGCCGGTCTCCTCGATGAAGCCCATGCCGCCGTGTACCTGGATCGCGTCGCTGGTGATGCCGATCGCGTCTTCGGTCGCCCAGCCCTTCAGGATCGGCACGAAGAACTCGGCGAGCGTGCCGGTGCCGTCGCTCTCGGCACGGTCGAACAGGTCACCCACGTAGACGCCGAGCGCGCGCATCGCGAAGATGCGGCTCGACATCGACAGCAGCAGGCGGCGCACGTCGGGGTGCTCCGCGATGGGTGTGCCCGCGGAGCGGTCGAGCACGCGCCCCTGCAGGCGCTGGGCGGTGTATTCCGCGGCCTGCTGGTAGGCGCGATCGGCAATGCCGGTCGCCTGGAATCCCATGCCGACGCGGGCGGAGTTCATCATGACGAACATGCCGGCGAGGCCGCCGTGCAGCTCGCCGACGAGGTAGCCGGTGGCGTCCTCGTAGGCCAGCACGCACGTCGGGCTGCCGTGGATGCCGAGCTTGTGCTCGATCGCCACGGTCGTGACGGCGTTGCGCTCGCCGAGGGCGCCGTCGTCGCCGACGAGCACCTTCGGCACGACGAACAGCGACAGGCCCTTTGCGCCCTCGGGGGCGCCGGGGGTGCGGGCGAGGACGAGGTGCACGATGTTCTCGGCCACGTCGTGGTCGCCCCAGGTGATGAAGATCTTCTGGCCGCGGACGGCCCAGCTGCCGTCGTCGCGCGGGGTGGCGACGGTGCGGATCGCGCCGAGGTCGGTGCCGGCGTCGGGCTCGGTGAGGTTCATCGTGCCGGTCCACTCGCCGGAGACGAGACGGGTGAGATAAGTCTCGCGGATCTCGTCGGATGCCACGGCGTCGAGCGCATGGATCTGCCCGGCGGTCAGCAGCCAGCACAGGGCGAAGGCGGCGTTCGATCCGTTCCAGATCTCGCCGAGCCCGGCGCGGACGACACCGGGCAGTCCGCCGCCGCCGGCCGATGCGGGTGCCTCGGCTTCGATCCAGCCGGCCTCCACGAAGGCACGGTAGGCGTCGGCGAATCCGGCGGGCAGGCGCACCTGGCCGTCTTCGAGGCGGGCGCCGATGCTGTCACCGACCGACTCGAGCGGGGCGAGGACGGATGCCGCGAAGTCGCCGGCCGCGCCGACGATCTCGATCGCGTCGTCGGCGGTGAGCTCGCCGCCGCTCGCCGCCGTGACGAGGTCACGCCCGAAGGCC
>Ga0180219_1001815_pt1 | contig 13202 bp, 11 predicted proteins | sample eDN3rd30CBELigMG_FD_151338 | JGI IMG/M metagenome (GOLD analysis project Ga0180219, IMG submission 151338) | Enriched Miracle-Growth compost microbial communities from Emeryville, California, USA - eDNA 3rd pass 30_C BE-Lig MG (version 2)... ...
AGGGAGTAGTTTTCCGTAATTTTGCCAATACTGTTTTGTCGAAGGTGTAGCCGTCGTCGGTATAGACCTCCAACAAGCCCGTAATATGATTATTGTAATGTAGCGGGATGCATACATATGAAGTAATGCCTAGATCAGATAAATCGGTGATCAACTTCACATCATGATTGCCTATTTCAAGTCCGATATTATAAACGATAATTTGTGGATCGAGCAGATAAGATTCTGAAATGGCAGCTTCTGCACAATTTTTGGTCTTTTGTCGGAAAAGATCGGGTAAAATGCTGCCATGTAGATACACCTGATCGAGGGTGGGTTTATTATTTAATCGAAAAATAGGTGAGAGACCAAATTTCAAATGCGGGTTTCCGGTGAGTACCTGCAACGATTCATGCAATATCTCAAAAGCTTGCTCTGTATCTTCACTGCCATTTCGGATTAAAATATTGCGAATATTTTCAACTACTTTTTCTGCCGTGATTTCCTGTATGGTAATAATAGAAAATCCAGTAAATGAAAATAAAGAAAGCGGAAGGGCTTCTCTTAAGGCTTGCCAATTAAAAGCTTGTACATTGCTTTGTTTAAACTTATTGTAGTTTAATGGGGGTAAATCGCCCTTGGCTTGTATTTTAACGAAACGATTGTTCAAATGGATAGCAAAATATCGTGGTAGTCCCGTTGTTTCGTCGGGCGAACTAAATTCAACAGGTTCATTACCAAAAGCTGGGATATCATAAAACTGTTCTAAAATTAAACCATAGATAGCTTGTTCGTGTAAGCAACCATTTGACTTATCGGGTTCGTTTTCTTCTTTTGCATGGCAGAATTGCCGATTCATGCGTTCGTAAAAACCGGCCGTACCGTATATAATCTTATGCCCTAGTGGGTAACCGAGTGCCCATAAGCTTTCATGTTCATCCGTAAGCGGGGGGACCAGTAAGCTATATACATAAAATAATGCCTCGGTATAGTGCGGTAAATTTTTTTCATCCAAGGGGCCGTATACCTTTTGGGTATCCAGAAACTTGTTTAAGATAAAAGCAAACATTTCGCGTTTGATGTTATCTTCATCTTGTGCTATTTGTTGTAGATGCGTGATGAATCCATCCACAGAAAGGTGGATGTCCAAATGTTCTGTTGCCGGATGTCCGTATGCAGATAGATCAATTAGTTGTGTGAACATGGTGCTGCTTTGCTTTCTTCATTAAAAACGGAATCCCATAGTAAAGTATGGATACCAGCCTTCGCTGCCGTGGCCTAGAACGAATTGGAACAAGGTAATACGCGCTGGTGCATAATAGATGCCACCGCCTACACCTTGATGTACCTTGTTGTCATTTAAGCCTTCGGCCCATACCTTACCTATATCATAAAATCCAGTTAAGCCCAATTGCCCCGGCATAATATAGCTGCCAATCTGGGCTAACTTGAGCCGGAGTTCAAAATTATTAAAAAATAAATGTTTACCCGCAAATCGGTACTGCCGGTATCCCCATAAATTTTCTTGTCCGCCAAGAAATAGCGACTGATAAAAGGTGGTTTCACCCCAGGTAGCACCACCACCGATGCGGTTAGCGAATGTCAATATACCTATGCTCTTATAGAGCGCAAAGGCAGCCTGTGTCTGCAAGAAGGATTTTGAATAGCTATTTAGACCGGTAGACCCCTGAAGGGCCATTTCAAAATACGAACCTTTCGTGGTCAATAAGGGTAGATTGCGATGGTCATGAATCACGGTTGCACGGATACCGGTAAAGAATTTGTTCTGATCGATGGTTAAGCTATCATAAGTGTGCAACTGTTCGGTATGTTGAATGAAACGCCCTTGATTATCGTCGGGATCAAAATAATAAGCTTGAAACGATGGCCCGACACGAATGGCTAAGTTTTCGCTGGTTTTCCACTGTAGGGCGGCATGTGCTTCATACAAGTTGAAACGTGTTCGGTAATAACGCATGCCATGTGCTTTATCATAGACAGAGGCATTGCCGAGACCGAAGAAATTTTGGGTATTATTAGGTGCATATAGATCGGCATACAACAGCAGATCGGCCTTTCCTACCCATTCTGTCCAAATTCCCCGATACTTCACTTTAAAAGCACCTGTAGCGAAAGCACCCGATACCAATAGTTCTTGTTGGTGAGTAAAGGGCGTTTTTCTAAATCCTTGTTGGTGCGTGTATTTGAAACCACCACCCAACATGAGTCCATCATCGGCATTATAGCCACCTGTTACTAAAGGCATCCACACATCATAGCGATTAACCGGTACAAATGCCGTTATGGAACTGTCTGTAGATAGGTGTTTCCTGAATTTTGCAGTATGGCCTGTAAATGTTGTTTGTGTGCCGTGGTCGTAAACAGGAACCTTTCGTTGGCTGGATTGGAGGTGATAGTATTTAGGGTCGTTGCCGCCAATTAATCGCAGCTTGGTGTGGCTGTGTTGATTATTGATCCACACACTATCGTCTCCATCCCCTAGGTAAATGCGTATTTCGCGCGTGTCCGTAGCAGGGTAAATTTTCTCCATTAATTTATCCTTTCGCTCGCCTTCCTTGTTTATTTTTTGTACGAGAACAGCGATAGCACCATCCGAAGTATCTTTTATGGAAACCCATTCATTTTTGTCGCTCAGTTTAATGTCAACAATATGGTTCATAAAACGATAATAGCTTGCTGCGGCACGAGGTATGTCGTCGCGGCGTGCTTTGAGTTGGGTGAGCAGTGTGTCGTGCCGAATGGTATATATTTCCTTTGGAAGTCGTTCTAAGCTGGCCTCTAAGACACTGTCGGTCATCTTACTAACAAAATCATGGGTAATTTCCATCCACTCGTCGTAACTGAACTGTGCTTTGGGGTGTGCATCTAAAAAGTCAGACTTGAAAAACGAGTATTTCGGGCTTTTAATAATCGGACCAAAACCTTGCAGGGTGGGTAATAGCCAACTACGGGAAGCTATATAGGGAAAAAATCCTTCTGTAACCCGTAAAGCTTGATCTCGATCGCGTGGAATAGGTAAATAGTCTTTATTTTTGCCTTCTTTAGTGTCTAACCACCGCCATTGATCTTCATGGCGGTCCCAATCGCTAACAAGCACATCCAGTAGGCGTGCACGAATAAACGTTTTTGCTTTATAGACATCATCGTTGTCATTGTTTAATTTGTCGAGCATTTTGAGCGTATTGTCCGAGTCGCCTAAAGGCTCTCTTTCTTCAACCAAGCAAAGGGTATATGCAAAAAGATCATTATATGATCCCAATGCGGTATCAGGAGCTATGATACCGATAATGGGGTTGGTGTGGGGTACATTGACGGCATCGGCCAATGGCGGTATCATCAGGGCGCTATAAGGATGTTGGGCGCTATTGGCGTCATCCAAAAAATCGCGGGCAAAAGTTTCTTGTAGTTCTTCAGGCAATAGTGCATCTGTATTCTTATTCACACTGCGTATCACCCACTCCTTACCTGTTTTGTCAACCAACCGAAGTGAAACGGTTTGCATCCCGCCACCTTGTTTAACGGGTTGCACCCCCCCTTGAAACTGTGAAATATGGATAACAGGTAGGCCGGTTTTTGTTGCCCATTCCTCGCGGTAGTTCTCGCCAAAAAGCTTCCGGTGAAAGCGGCCAACCTGGTTATACTTCACATTGGCTTGCGTGGATATGCTATCAAATTGCTGTTTATGAGCCGCTATTAGCGTATCTACTTGCAGTTTATAAGGCTTTTCTGCCACTGCCTTTTGCCCCATCAGGCAGCACACGCTATAGACAATATATAAAAAAGGACGTTTCATGGTTTTGGTATGTCTACGAGAATGGCTAAGGATGAAAATTGAATTTCAGTAAGGTAGCTTGTTTCTCTTCACCGGCCTCATTGCTGATATACAGTTGGTTGGTCTGATTGAAAGCCATTCCCTCCGGTTGGTTAAAAAGCTTGGGGTCCAATGCATAGGCCGCCTGAGGTTTCCAAGAGGTATCCGTTATTAACAGCATCTTGTTGATGGATGAAAGTACATACCATTTTTTATCGCGCCAGTTGAATGCCAGAGCAGATGGCCTAAAGGCCTTACCCTTCATTTTGGTAACAGATGTAATGTCTGGTGTAGCAATCGTAAATGAATCAGCAACTCTCATGGTACCGTCTGCTTGTAAATCGAGTATATAACCAGTGGTTTGATCTGTTTTTTTATCCACGGAACATTGCTTACATAGCACATAAAGTCGTTCATCCGGGCCAACTGCCAAACTTTCATATTCACCTTTGGGTAATATCTTTTCTGATTTAACAGATGAAACGGTTGGTGGATAGTTGTTTGAAAAAGGAAATGTGAAAAAGGTTCCATCGCTACGGAGCAGGATGACATGGTCTTTAACCATAGCAAGGTCTTCATAATCACCGGATCCAGCAAATTCAACAGATTGAAGATCTGATGATGTCGGTTCAAAATAATATAATTTACCATCCTCGTCTTGCTGTGCATATAGCATGGTCGGATGATTCGGATGGAAAGTAATGCCTGAAATTTCCCTGAGCACATGGGGAAGATGCACTACGTCTGGTTGAGCAAAGTCATATCCCGGTGGAGATGTATAGGATTTGTCTTTTTTTTGTGCACAAGCTATACAGCTGAGTATGGCGATTAAAAAGGTACAAAAGGTTTTCATCATGTGGATGTTTTAGGGTAAAGCAGTTCTTGTATCATCCATTGAGAGCGAATCTGCTTTGTTGTTTTGATTTTTATATTTTGCCCGTTTTTGTCTAAACGGACTGCTGCGACATCATCAGAAAGCTGTAATTGAACAATTTCCATGATTTCCTGCTTCAATGCGGGGTCATGTAATGGAAAGCAGACTTCTATCCGGCGGTCAATATTCCTTTCCATCCAGTCAGCAGACCCCAGCCAAATCTGGTTATTTCCATTATTATGGAAAATAAAAATACGGCCGTGTTCTAGAAAGCGGTCTACAATGCGGATTACTTCTATATTTTCGCTTAAACCTGCTACGCCCGGTCTGAGGCGACATATACTGCGTACAATCAATTTGATGGTTACTCCCGCTTGGCTAGCTTCATATAATTTATCAATAAGCCGTTCTTCTTCTAAATTGTTTAATTTAATCGTAATAGCTGCGGGTAAGCCTTGTTGTGCGTGCTGAATTTCTTGGTCAATCAGCTGCGTGAATGCCGTTAATAAATTAAATTGGGCCACCAACAATTGATCGAAAGGTATAGCTGGATAAGACTTACCAAATGCATTACTCTTTAGATAATTAAACAGTTGGTAGAGTTCGCCTGTCAAGCGTGTATCTGCCGTTAATAGCGTATGATCCGTATAAGTTTGGGCGGTGCGCTCATTTAAATTCCCCGTTGATAATAGTGCGAAATGAGCTAAGCCTTTAGCTTCCTGACGACTTACCAACGCAATTTTTGCATGTACTTTTAGTTTGGCGGTGCTGTAAATAATACGGACCCCTGCAGCTTCCATCATTTTTGCCCATTTGATGTTATTGGCTTCATCGAAGCGTGCTTTTAATTCTACAAATACCAGTACGGATTTACCGTTTTTTGCGGCGGTGATCAATGCATGCATAATACGCGAATCGGGTGCCACCCGATACATGGTGGTATAGATGGCTGTTGTCTCTGAACTAATTGCAGCTTCATTGAAAAAGCGCAGTACGGTGTCATAAGTTTGATAGGGCGTATGTATCAGTATATCTCTTTGGATGATCGATGTGAATATATGTTGTGTAATGGGTGGTTGATAAATGGCCAGTTTGGGGTAGACCAATGGAGCCCTTGTGATAGGAAAATGGAAAAAATCGCTTAAGTTATGATAATGACCACCCATCATATGGTTGGCATGGGTTAACTGTAGTAGCTCACTCAACTCGTGGCGTACATTTTCTGGAATGCCGGGTTGATACAAGAAGCGTGTTGCGATACCGAATTCACGCAGATTGAGTTGTTTTTCAATTTCGGCAGCGATATCGCCCGTAAATTCATCTTCTAAATCCAATTCGGCATCGCGTGTTACCTTGAATGTATATGCTTGGATATTTTGATGAGGAAAAATGTGCATCAGATTGTCTTTGATAATGTCGTCAATAAAAATGACATATTGTTTATCATCAACTAGCACACTGAAAAAGCGTGCAATTTCAGAAGGTATATTTAAAATGGCCAACTCATGCTGTTCATTGGTGGTCAAGGTAATGGCTAGATAAAGTTGGTTATTCTTTGGGAAGAACGGTTGCTTTGCCGGATATATAATGGTCAGGTAGGCCGCTATGTTACAAAAGAAATAATGCTGAGTGGCCTGTTTTAACTGATCTGGAATTTTCTCGCAATACAGCAGGTATACGTTTTCTGTTCGTAGCGCAACGATGATGTGGCGTTCTAAAACTTGGCCGAAATAGGATTGCTGCTTATCAATGGTTTTTTTTGCTTGTTTTAAGATGCCCTTCTTGATGAGGTTTTTTTGAAAAACACGTTGTTTTTTCAATTCTTTTAAAGCCATCAATACAGGAATGCGGACACGATAAAATTCATCTAAATTAGACGAATAGATCGCTAGGAACTTGAGCCGTTCCAAAAGGGGGGTGTGTGATTTTGCAGCCTCTTGAAGCACCCGGCCATTAAAAGATAACCAGCTCAAATCTCTGCTTATAAACCGCTTTTTGTCTTTTGTCATATGCTGTTTACAGATAACCAATGGCAACAGTAGAAAAGGCGAGGACCGCGGCAATTAGGCCAAACATGAAAATGTTATAAGCCAAACGTAATAGCTGATATTTCCTGCCTAACACTACACCCTGAGAATATACATCCATAATGAGCGTACCATATAAATAATCTCGATCTTCCATTACCGCACGCATACCATGATCGTATTCTTGAAGGTCCATTTTATAGAAATTACCAAAAAAAAGTAAGTTTACCTTTTTCTTTGTTAGGTCTGCTGCCGTAAAAATCCCTTGGGGGATTTTCGGTCGGGTGGCTAAAATGGCCACCGTAATGGTGGATAGGCTAACGGCAAGTAAAATGAGTGTGGGCACAATTAAGTGTTCGTTACTATCTAATTTACGCATTAATAAAGCAAAGATAGCAGAAAGAATAATGGAGTTGACGGTAATTAAGATTTGCGCCTTATTGTCGGCCATATCGCTCAATCGTTGATTATTCGTAGAGGTTACTCGAAACATCGTCTCTATGCCGCGGCTCGGTCGGTTATTTTTCTTTTTTGCTTCTTTTTCTTCCTCTTCTTGATTTAACATGGCTTTATCTTCTTGCTTCAGTAATGCTTTTAAATTTTTTTCCTTCTTTTCAGCTAGAAATTTTTTTCCATATTCCGTATGGTAATGGTGTTGTTGCATGAGTAAAATGGTGCCTTTCCGCCAATCATCTTTGTGAATATTTCTTCCTTTACACTGCTCAACTTCTTTCCGCATGAGTTTATTGCGATCTACAAAGTCATCGCTCCCTAAATGAAACAAGTCTGCATCGCACATGATTTGTTCCAAGAGTGTTTGTGGTTTTTGTGGAATACGCGTTGCCCGGATGCATTGCTGTATACTTAAAATGATGGCATCCTCCACCTCTTGTTCTTTTAAGAACGTGGCAGCCATTTCAGCACTTCGTGATTCATGACCTTCTGCCGGTCCGGTATAATAGCCCAGATCATGAAAATAGGCTGCTTCTGTCACAATGAACGTATCTGTGTCTGACAATTTGTAGTAAGCAGCAATTTTTTCGGCTGCCTCTACTACTTGTAGCGTGTGCGTCATGTCATGAAAGCATAAAGGTTTATCATCGTGTTGTTTTACGAAGTGATTTACCCACGCGGCTGTTGCTTTAATAATGGCCTGATAACTCATTTTTTTATGTCTTATAACAAACTTAGCTAAATTGCTTTTTTTTCACAAGCACCCTTTTATTATCTAGTTTAATTATCTGAATAGGAAGTTGACATAGGGCTGTCACCCTACACGATTTTCTTTGCTTTAGTTTTAAACTAAAGCACCATGATACTCGAAAACTTAATAGAAAAAACGGACGGGGAGTCTTTAAGTGAATTCGTTAAGAATTATGTAGATTATAATTTGTGGACGAACCTTGCTTTGATTAATTGGTTGTCGTCGAAACCGGTTCCACTCTTAGAGAAAGAAGTCATATCCAGCTTTCCCAGCATTAGCTTAACTTTACAACACATGTGGCACATGCAAGAACATTGGTTTGCTATGATCACAAAAAAAGATCAGCAATCAAGGCTTCATGCGCAATCAGTAGGCAAGGTCATGTCGGCTATATTAACACAGTCAGCACAAATAGCTGATGCCGTGAGTGTCTTGTCTGTAGCTGAATTACGTGAAGAGATCATCATCGACCAGCTATGGTTTACATGCGCATTTGCCGTGTCAGAATACCTGGTCCAATTGGTTAATCATAACACTTTCCATCGCGGACAGATTATAACCATAGGGAGGCAATTGGGATTTACAGATGTGCCTATAACAGATTATCATTACTACAACATCATGGGTAAATAATTATTCAGAACATAAGGTATGCATGGGTTTTGCCTTTTTAGTCTTGATAGCATTGATGAGCGCCACTCCGGTTAGAATAATGACTAAACCGCCTACCTGGATCAATGTGATGGGCTCATCAGCGAATGTACTGCCTAAAAATACAGCTACCAGCGGGTTGACATAGGCGTGTGTACTTACCTCGGTAGCAGGACGTACTTTAAGCAGCCAAATATAGCTTGTAAATGCTAAGATAGATCCGAAAACGATGAGGTAACTGATAGCGAGCCAAGCCTCGAATGGTACATCTGTGATGACAAAAGAAGTAGTGTCGCCATGCAACAGCGCGGCCAACCAGAAAGCGGCACCGGCAACAAGCATTTGCCAAGCTGCATTAGCAAAGGTTACACCTGGGGGCAAAGCACTGTACTTGGTATAAACAGAACCTGTAGCCCATGTCAATGTGCCTAAAATGAGTAAACACATTCCCCATAATTGATGAGCATGGCCGGTCGTATGGAATGAACGTATAAGCTGTTCACTAAATAAGATGATTACACCAATAAACCCCATCGAAACACCCACTACGGTATTTCGGTTCTTGAAATTGACTTTCCACATTTTTCTGTCTAATAACAAGATCCAGATGGCTGTGGATGCTGCCACAATAGCTACCAGGCTGCTGTGCAGGTATTGTTGTGCTTTCATAACTAATCCCATGTCTATAAATAAGAGGAGCAAACCTGTTATAGCGGCGGTTTTAATTAGTTGTTTATTCCAGATGGGTTCTTTCCTTTGTGCGCACCAAATTAACAAGAGTGTTCCAGCCATCGTAAATCGGATAGCCCCTAAAATAAATGGCGGAAAACCCTGTAAGGAAATATGGATAAAAAAGTATGTGGAGCCCCAGACGATATAGATGAGCAGATAGGCTATGATGACCGTTATGGGCAATGTCCTTTTAAGCTTGTTCATCTACTTTGGGTTTTTGGGGTATGATAATATGTTGATTTTCTTTAACGGTTTCCAATACAATAGTTGTTCTGGTCGAAACAATATGGGGTATGTCTCGAAACGATGTACGCATGAGTTGCATCAAGGCTTGTGAACTGGGTACACGCGCTTTCACCAAATAACAATCATCTCCCGTGATATGATGTACTTCTTGTACCGCGTCTATAGCAGTTAATAGTTTGTCGGTTTCATCACAGCCTAAACCATCGGCAACTTTAATGAAAATAAATGCCAATAAGTGTTGGTCAACAGCCTTAGGATTAACACGGGCTGTATATTGCATAATTGCACCTTTCTGTTCCAACTTTCTTACTCGCTCTAATACACCAGAAGGGGCCATGCCTAATTCTCGCGCTAAGTCTGCATTGGTTATTTTGCAGTTTTCTTGTAAGTAGCCCAAGATTTCTAAATCAATGTGATCGAGCGCAAATTCATTGTGCATATCTACTCCATTTTTGATGTTAAAATGTGCAAATATACATAATAAAGACTATTTTTATGAACATTGTTCTGTCAATTTTTATATTATTAGAATAATGTTCTGTTGAATAGCGTGTTTATGTTGTTTTAGGGTGAATAAGGCATCGCTCTTTTTTTAGTGCATCCAAGATTTCTCCATTTTGGCAAATAGATTTCAGCTGCCGGCTTTCTTCTTTATAATGCTGATTTAAATCTTTTCGGCGCATGGCTGCAACAAAGCGTTGAATCTGGACTTCATCTTCTAAGATCAGGCCAGGCACCTGCACAGGGCTGTGTTGTTGTTCATCCATGGCCACCATGGTAAAATAACTAGAGTTGGTATGTTTTATTTCTCGTGTTTTTATTTTTTCGGCCAATACTTTTATGCCAACTACCATGGAAGAATTTCCGACATAATTGATCGATGCAAGCAGTGAGATAATCTCACCTACCTCAACCGATGCCCGAAAGTCTACCGTATCAATTGATGCAGTGACACAATAGGTCCCAGCATGTTTGGCAGCACATGCATAGGCTGCTTTATCCATTAATGACAAGATAATCCCACCATGAATTTTACCTCCAAAGTTAGAGTAGGATGGAATCATCAATTCGGTCATGGTTGTTTGCGATTCGCTTACCGTTTTATAGTTCTCCATATATTAATCCCTGTACGGCCGTAGCCCTGTGTTAAACTGATTGGGTGAAAGTAGTAAGATTTTTATAAGTCTTAAAAATAGTTTGCTAAAAGCTACACTGTCCTTTTTTTAGCACATTTTTTTTTCATGTGCTTGTTTTTTGTATGGTTTTCTATAAAGAAATGATGAATATCTTTGCTCCATATGAAGAATAAAGAGGTATGTTTTTGCTGCTAAATATATTAGTTTTTTCTTTAACGTGTATACTGTCTTTATTTTTACATCGCAAAAAGCATCCAAATGGCGCTAGGTTGAATAACGAGGGATTGTCAAATTTGCAATAGTTTTCTGGTGCTATTTGTAAGATGCTTATAGACAGTTAAATACATCGTTTTTGTGTATAAGACATAGATGATCTCCTAAGCTCAGTCAAGACGTTGTTTTCCAAATACTGGCTCACGGCTTCATAACGATTAACATTTTTATAATTTATCGTTTTTATTTTATTTATACTATTTATTTTCAATTTATTGTATAGATTATCTATATGGTTAGTTTATACTTGTGTATGTGCCTAATTATGAGGGAAGAAGCAAGTGCGTATGCCGTCGTAAGCTGGGTGATTTTTGTTGAGGTGACAGCTTGTCAGGCGTTTGATGTTGGTTGTTTTGCTATGAAATTGGGTTTTAATGTGTATAAAAAAGGCTATAAAATAAAAAAATAGGAAGAAATTGATATGTTTGAAAAATGTAATGAAATTTTCGATACTTTGGCCGTCCCAAAGTATCCAAAGGACCTGGCTGGTCTGTTCCGTTGCCATCCGTGGCCGGCATGCCCGACCGCAAAAGGAGCCACTCCATCGCACACCCCACCCTTCGTTTCCTATTTTGCTATCTACCTGCAAGCTTCGCTGAACATCATCATAGGGCATGCCGACTGCCGATGGCCGCCTTCACAGACCTAGGCCATTTTCGTACTTCTGAACGGTTCGTACATTATTTTCAACGGTAGCACATATGGTGTTAATAGCACAGGCCCATGGGCCGTGGGGTGGCGGAACGGCCTTGGAGGATACGGCCGCAACGAGCAGCAAAGCAAGAGCATTCAATTACAGATAACCAAGTGTATGGAGGAAGCGAAGCGGCTGCCATACGCGCTATGAAATGCTTTGCAATCAGGTGCAACGTAGCATCCATAGCCTTGATTTATTCACTATTGTTTGCTTTAAAGGTGTTCATGAACTCATCGCTCCGCTCTTCGGTTTTGCTCAACTTTTGATCAAGCAACCTTCCCTTCGGGAAAGCTTGAATGCCATTAAAAACTAACAATCAATGAAAAAAGTTGATTAATAAAAAAGTTCCTTTATTATCAACAACATCAGCAATCTACCCTAAAAAGAAATGAAATACAAAAGTGATAAAGGCTATAAAAATAAAAAACCCCACCTTGGGAAGTGGGGTCGAAACCTAAGTTTCAAATCAACCTAAACCTGCCTGAGTATTATCATATATCGTGCCAGTTTTCTTCAGATGCTTGTGCGAATTGTATTTTTTTTAAATTTTTTTTAAGATAGTGCATTATTCCGGTCAGAATAGGATGCTTTCATTTAAGTAGCTAATAAGTTACTTTTAAGGTTTTAAAAGCATGGATATTCTTGTAACATTTGCATAACAGAAACAGATACCATAAGAAAAACAAAATTTTACATGACAAGGCACAAACAATGGATAGTGTATATGCTATTGCAACTAAGCTATGTGGGCTTGCTTGCGCAACAATCAAGTACTGGGAAAATAACCGGGAGAGTGGTCGATTCGTTAACGAAAGAGCCGATAGATTTTGCTACTGTATCCCTTTTAAATTGGGGTACTTCGCAGGTGGTTACCGGTGCGTTGGCCGATGAAGATGGGCATTTTAATCTTGAAAAAGTTCAATTGGGTAAATATCAACTGGTAGTCAGTGCCATGGGGTATCATCCACATAAGTCGAATATATTGGAAATTACAGCAAACCAGTCGGCCTATCCCGTTACTGATATTATGCTAGTTGCTTCGGCAACGGCATTGTCTGAAGTAGAGGTTACGGGGCAGGTTCCAGTTGTAGAAAACAAGGTCGATCGTTTGGTTTATAATGCGGAGCAAGATGTCACAGTGGCTGGAGGTAACGCGGCAGATGTGTTACGAAAAGTACCCCTACTTTCGGTTGATATGGATGGTAATGTATCGCTCCGCGGAGATCAAAACGTGCGTATCTTTATCAATGGAAAACCCTCAGGAGCCATGACGAATAACGTAGCAGATGCATTACGAATGATTCCGGCAGATCAGATTAAAAATGTGGAGGTAATTACCAGTCCGTCGGCTAAATACGATGCTGAAGGAACCTCTGGTATTATCAATATCATCACGAAGAAAAAGGATGTTGGTGGTGTGAGCGGTTCTATCTCGGGAGGAATCGGCACCCGTCAAAATAATTTTAATGGCAATATCAATATACGGAAGGGTAAGATGGGCATCACCACAAACTTAGGCGGGATGTGGGGATGGCCGGTAACCAGTCATAT
>Ga0180219_1001816_pt1 | contig 13200 bp, 9 predicted proteins | sample eDN3rd30CBELigMG_FD_151338 | JGI IMG/M metagenome (GOLD analysis project Ga0180219, IMG submission 151338) | Enriched Miracle-Growth compost microbial communities from Emeryville, California, USA - eDNA 3rd pass 30_C BE-Lig MG (version 2)... ...
AGCAGGCCGGCTGCGAGGCGATCGTCATCACGCTCGACACGCACCTGCTCGGCTGGCGCACGCGCGACCTCGACCTCGGATACCTTCCGTTCACCCGCGGGCTCGGCATCGCGCAGTACACGAGCGATCCGGTCTTCGCCGGGCTGGTGCGCGAGCGCGTCGCGTCGAGTGGGCCGGCGTCGAGCGTGCGGATCACCCCGAAGACCATCGCCGCGGGGCTGTCGATCGCGCGCAAGGGGGCGCCGCTCACCGGTGTCGGACTGCGCGAGAGCCTGCGCTCGCCGCTGCCGCGGGCGGCGGTCGAGACCTTTCTCGACGTGTTCTCGACCCCGGCGATCACGTGGGATGACGTCAAGCGCGCTCGCGAATGGACGAAGCTGCCGATCATTCTGAAGGGCATCGTGCATCCCGACGATGCGAACAGGGCGTTGGATGCCGGAGCCGACGGCATCTGGATCTCCAACCACGGCGGCCGCCAGATCGACCGCTCGGTGCCCACGCTCGAGGTGCTGCCGACCATCGCCGACCGGATCGCGGGCCGGGTGCCGATCGTGTTCGACTCGGGCGTGCGCTCGGGTGCCGATGCAGCGATTGCGCTGGCGCTGGGCGCGACGGTCGTGGCGCTCGGGCGGCCGTACGCCTACGGGCTGGCGGTCGCGGGGGAGGAGGGCGTGGCCGCCGTCGTGCGCCATGTGCTTGCGGAGCTCGACATCACGCTCGGGCTCGCAGGTCTGACCGCGGTGGCCGACCTTGACCGCGGCGCGCTGCGCGAGGTGGGTGCGCACTCTTAGGTCGCTGAGCGAGCGCGGCGAAGCGAAACGAGTCGAAGTGCCGGTCGCTGCGCAACGACCTTCGGTGGGTCAGTCCTCGATCACCTCGAACTCCGGCAACTCGGCGATGAGCCTCTGCGTCTCGATGCTGACCGTGACCAGCGAGCGGATGAGGTCGACGACGTAGCGCGGATTCTCGTGCTCGCGAAGCCAGGCGTTCGGATCGTTCACGATGCCCGAGGCCTTGTCGACCTTGATCTGGTATCGATCGAGGATCCATTCCAGTGGGCTGCGTCCTCCGACTTTGTATCCGTTCTCGCTTTCAGGGATCCCGCGGATCGTCAGATGCGAGTTGTAACGGATCGCGGTGTGGTCTTTGCGAGAGACCCAGGAGAGCTTGTCGATGTGGAATCGCTCGTATGGATCGTTGGGCGGGTCGATCGTGAGGTCCTCTTGCAGTGGATACTGCTCCACCGACTCGTAGTCGACGTGCAAGTCAGCGAGAGCGCGCCCGATACGCGCGTACTCGAGGAAGCCCTGTACCTGCGGAATACGGGGAAGCATCTTCTGCAGGTCGGCCGCGTATGTCTCCCGGTACGTGGGATGATGCAGCAGCGCGTAGATCCCGTAGAAGATGTCGTCCTTCGTGATGGTGTCGCCGTGTACTTGCTGGTAGGCCGTGAGCGTCGCATCGGTGATGTTGTCAACGCGACGGTAGCCGTCGAGAATGAGACCGACATCGGCAGCTGCTAGCATCGCGAGGTCCATTGCGCCGTCGAGAGCAGACTCAGGCTCCCAGATGTACCGCGAAAATACTTGCGTAGCGCCATTGAAGTCAAGGCTCGGCAGATGGTCAAAGACTAACGGTGGTGTGTCTACGCGTGCATCCGTGCCAATCCCGATAGCCACGTTGGTGTGCCTCACCGTCGGCCAGATCCGTGCAAGATGCGCGGGTCGATGATTCAACTGACCTGTCGGGTCAAAATACACGTGCAACTTCGTGAATGGGCGGTATTCCGCGGTCTGGTAGCGTGACTCGTCGATTTCTGTTGGGCGGTTGCGCTTCACGTGCGCGATCGTCGAGCTCGGCCATGCTCCCTTTGTCGGGTCGAGATCCAAGAACTTCTCTGGCTGGGTTACCCCCAGCGCGTGGACACGCTGGCGCTCCGCATTGAGGTGGTCGGCGTGTCGCCGGACGTTTGTACGAAGACCATATGAACTGAAGCTGTAGACCCAAGCATCACGATTCGTGGAGAGGCCGTTGGAGAAGTCTCTAAAGATGGCTGGTGTCTCTCTGAGGCGCCTTTTGCTCTTCTCGCCCATCGGCTGGAACGAGGCAAATCGCTCGTCGCGCTGATTGATCCAATCGCCTGAAGCGTTCGGTTCGATGGTGTCGAAGACGGTTCCCCGGATCGATGTCTCCGCCGTGATCTTGTCCAGCTTCTCCTCACGGCTCAGGTAATCACCAATTTCGGCGTAATGGACATGTGCAGGGTCAGCATGGTCCTTCGTCTTGATCAGGAGAGTGATGGCTATACCCGTTTGCGATCCTTCGCCGAAGACTTTTCCGCCCTCGGCTTGCCAGTTCTTGACACGCTGATTGCCTCGCAGATCGTAGACGATGATCTCGCTGAACTCATCGGACCAGCTCATCCTCACGCCGCTGGCAGTGCCCCCGTCGATGAACCCGGAGTTCGAGACGAACGCGATAACGCCCTCGTCTCCGATTCGGTCTGATGCCCAACGCAGTGCTCGGTAGTAAGAGTCGTAGAGTCCGTTCTTGTTCGTCCCGCTGGAGCGTGCAACGTAGGACTGCTTGATCGCATTGTCCACGCGCGCGTATTTGGCATTCTGGTTTGCTTCGTTGGCGCTGCTCTGACCCGTGCGGTACGGCGGGTTCATGACGATCACATCGACGTTCGTCGCGCGCTGCTTCTGAAGGCGCTCGGTGTTCTCCGGAAACACCCCGCCGGCAAGCCGGTTGTCACGCTCGTCCATCGCGAACGTGTCGGTGAGGCTGATCCCTGCAAAGCCACCTCCTGCCGGCTCGATGCCGTGCTCTGCGCAGATCTCGCGGTAGACGCTCTCGATGTTCACCGCGGCGATGTAGTAGCTCAGCAGCACGATCTCGTTCGCGAAGAGCTCCTGCGTGTACTTGCGAGTGAGATCCTCCGGCCGGATGAGACCCGTCTGCATGAGACGCGTCACGAACGTGCCGGTACCGACGAACGGCTCGAGGATGTTCACGCCCTTGTCGCTGAGGTGCTTCCCGAAGTGCTGGTAAAGGGCCACATCGGCAGACTTCAGGATGTAGTCGACGACCTCGACCGGGGTGAAGACGATGCCCATACGATCGGCGAGCAGCGGGAACGCCTTCGTGAAGAACTTGTCGTACAGCGTGACGAGCATTTGCTGTTTGGCATGGACAGAGTCGAGCCCGCGGATCCGCTCAGTGACGCGCGCGTAGAAGGCGTCGAGGGGGTCGCGCTCACGAGCAAACGCGGCATTCTGGTGGAATGTTGTCAGGACCTGCTCCATCGCCACTGACACGGGATTGTCTTGCGTGAACGAGCCCTCGGGGAACATGGCCTCGAACACGGGCTTGGTGATCAGGTGTTGGGCAAGCAGCTCGATCGTCTCAGCCTCAGACACGTCGGGGTTGACCGTCGCCCGCAGCGCCTTCACGAAGCCCTCGAACGGCGCCCGGTCGTTCTCGGGTGCGTTCACATGTGCGGTGATGAGAGCGATGAAGCGCTGCGCGATCTCGGCGATGTCGCCGGCCCAGTCGTCCCAGTACATGCGGTCGCCGACCTTGGCGACGAGCTTGGCATAGACCGAGTCTTTCCACGCCTGGGCGTTCGAGGTCAGCCCCGGCAGCGTCGGAGCGATGTGTGCAGGACCATCGGTTGGTGGGGGCGTTTCGCTGCGATCAGCGTGGTCTCGGTCAGTGAAATCGCCATCGGGTGACGTCTCGAACGGCGAGGGCTCGCGTGGCTTCGCCGGCGTCAGCCGTACCTGCTCGATCAGGACCTGCTCGGGCAGTCTGCCGGTGAACGCGGCCTGGTTGATGGCAGCATCCAACCGCTCGTCATGTGCGCGCAGTGCCTGCAGCACCTGCCACACCACCCTGTAACGCTCGTTGTCGTTGAGGGCTTCCTCGGGAGCGATGCCCGCGGGAATCGCGATGGGCAGCACGATGTATCCGAGGCGCTTGCCCTCGGCGCGGCGCATCACTCGGCCAACGGCCTGCACCACGTCGACCTGGCTCTTTCTCGGGCTGAGGAAGAGAACGGCGTCGAGGGTCGGCACGTCGACGCCCTCGCTGAGGCATCGAGCATTTGTCAGCACGCGCGCGACGGGACGTCCGTACTGGTCTACGTCGGGCGTGGCCTTCAGCCAGTCCAGACGCTCCCCGCGCTGGGTCGCGTTCATCGTGCCGTCGACGTGCCTGGCCTGAACGGTGAGATCGTCTGTCTCGTCTTCGTTTTCGATGTTCGAGAGGTGGCCCTCGACCAGCGCCTCGAAGTCGGACGCTACTCTCTGCGATGTTCTGATGTCGCGGGCGAACGCGACCGCGCGACGCATGGGTGCCGCATCCGCTCCGAACCCCTCAGCGATGAGCCCGGCGTTGCGCTTGGCGAGGGCGTTCCAGCAGCCGATGAGCTTCGCGACATCGGAGACCTGCAGTTCATGCCCGCCGTCAGACAGCTCCTGCTGCATCCGGTCGATGATCTCGTCTTCGCTGATGCCGAGAACGACCACCTTGTAGTCGGTGAGGAGCTGCCGATTCACCGCTTCGTCGAACCCGATGCGGTAGAGGAGCGGGCCGAAGAGTTCTTCGTCGTCCATCGAGACGAGCTCGGCCTCTTTCTGACGGGCAGCGTTCTTCACCTCGGGGGCGAAGATGCGCGGCGTCGCGGTCATGTAGACCCGCTTGTCTGCGGGGATGACGGCATTGTCGTGCACTTTCACGAAGTACGACTCGTCCTCATTCGCGAGTGTCACGCCGGTCGTACGGTGTGCCTCGTCGCAGATCACGAGGTCGAACGTGTCGCCCCGCAGTCGTTGGGCCTCGGCGACGGCGTCGATCGATTGGTAAGTCGAGAACACGACCGTCATGCCGTCGTGCTCTTCATCGACGTCTCCGAGCAGTTCTGCGAGCTTGGGCCCGCTCGTCGTCGCGGGGGCACCGAGGTCTTCCATCAGCACGCTCGTGAGGTCATCGTTCTTGCGACGGCCGACGTTCGTGTCCGACCCCACGGCGAAGGCGCGGAAGCCAAGATCGGGATCACGCTCGCGCGACCATTCATCGAGCGTCTGCTGCAGGAGCGCAAGCGACGGAACCATGAAGAGGATCGTGGCGGCACCACCGGCGGTGTGCATCGTCCACCGCTCGGCGAGCTTCAGTGCGGTGAAGGTCTTGCCCGTGCCGCACGCCATGATGAGCTTGCCGCGATCGTGTCCGTCTTCGGTCAGCCCCTTCATGACGGCCTGGATCGCCTCATGCTGGTGCGCGCGCAGCGTGTTGCGCTCGTGCCGTTCGGGCGCCACAGCGGGCTTGAGCAGCTCGTACGTCGACCAGTCGATGTTGCTGTGTCGAAGCTCGTCCAGAGAGACCCGCCGCACTGGCTTGGTCCGGTTCTTCAGTGCTTCTTCGGCATTCGTCGACCAGGGTGCGCTCGTCGTGTCGATGACCAGACCCTCGGTGAACGGTTCGTGCCCCAGCGCCTCGAAGAACGAGTCGAGGTCGCCCTTCTGCATGCGGTGCGTCTCGCGGAAGAACTTCACCTGCACGGCGAGAAGGCCGCCACCTTGGATCGCAGCGACGAGGTCGATCCCGGTGTCGGGACGACCATCGCGACCAGGCCAGTCGCGCCACAGCCACACTTCGCCGAGCTGATCGGCCCAGAGAGGCTCGAGCGTGAGGTAGTGGCGAGCGAGCTGCTCGAGGTAGTTGCCACTCATCCGCTTGCTGTCGGCAAGTGATCGGAACTCGGTGAGCAGAGCGTCCAGCGGCGTCGCGGCTTCGTCCGCGGCGTCGGTGAAGTGCGGACGACGTGGGTGAAGGGCCTCGGGTGCGGTGGTAGTCACACGTACAGGGTACTTACGCCCGGGGACATGCACCCTGGCGCGATGAACCGGTGGCAAAGACCCTTGATGAGTGCCCCGAGTCGCCTCTGCTGCCGCCGAACACATCGGCGCGCAGATCATCGGGGCTCGAAGGCGCCGCAAGATGACCCAGGACCAGCTGGCGGCGGCAACGGGTATCGACTCGTCGAACATCCGCAGCTACGAGGGCGGGCGTGCGACCCCCAGCATCCACACCCTCATCCGCATCGCGACGGCGCTTGATGTCGAGCCGGGCTCATTGCTCGACGGGCTCACCCTCGCGCACGTCAGCCCGAGCGGACGCCGCGCGAGCTGATCCGGGTCACCGGCTGGCCGATCGCCGGCGTTGTCACCGAAACAGGGGAATCGCGCTCAGACACGTGCCCAGGTCACATGTCTCGCCGAGAATTCCCGGTCTCGACGGCCGTCCGCGCGCTGAGGCGCCGCCCCGGTCCGAGTGAGCGTCGACACGGCGGCATCCCGTGCACCGGCGTGGAAAACTCTGAGAAGTGGTACCACTTTGGTGTCAAGTGGTACCATTGGCTTATGGCCGTCAACCTCAGACTCCGCCCCGAGACTGCGGAAGCTCTGCGCGCGGAATCGGAACGCACGGGGCTCAGCCAGCAGGAGATTCTCCGCCGCGCTGTTGACGAGCACCTCGGCCTCGGTCGGCGTGGTCCCCGCGCGCGTGAGCTGCCCGATTGGGTTGAGCCGCCCGTCGAGCCGATGCGCCCGGTGAAGGCATGGATCAGTCCGCCTCCGGGGCGTTCGATGGTCGACATCCTCGACGAACTGCGCGAAGAGCGCTTGTGAAGACGATCTACGTAGACTCCAGCGCGCTGGTGAAGCGCGTTGCCGATGAGGCGGGAGCTGCCGATCTTCGGTGCGCGATCGACGAGGGGGGAGCGGCAGGTGACCGGTTCGTTTCCTCGCTGCTTGCGCGTGTCGAGGTCTCCCGCGCGATGCGCGCACGACTCGACGACGAAGACCAGCGCGATATCGCGGCGGGAACCTATGAAGCCTTCGTCGGAGTGTCGCTGGTGCAGATGACGCGGCCGATCATCGAGAGTGCTCGCGTGATCGGCCCACCTGTGTTGCGCTCGCTTGACGCGATCCACATCGCCACCGCGATCGCACTCGGCGCCGATGAAGTGTGGACGTACGACGCGCGAATGGCGCAGGTAGCCGAGGAACTCGGCATCTCCACCCGCGCACCGTCCTGACCCACCCTGGCGCCCGCGCACAGGAAACCCTAAGATTGGGCGCCATGACCACTCCGCCGATTCCTCCGCAGCAGCCGCCGGTGCCTCCGCAGCAGCCCCCGCAGGGGCCCTACGGGCAGCCGCAGCAGCCGCTGAACCCCGCCGACGAGAAGCTGTGGGCGACGCTGATCCACATCGGCGGCATCTTCTTCGAGTTCCTGCCGGCGCTGATCGGCTACCTGGTGCTCAAAGACCGCGGTCCGTTCATCAACGCGCATGCGAAGGCGGCGCTGAACTTCCAGTTGACGCTGATCATCGCGTTCATCGTCGGCATCATCACGAGCTTCCTCTTCATCGGCTTCATCATCATCGCCGTCGCCGCGATCCTGAACATCATCTTCTCGATCATCGCGGCCGTGAAGGCCAATCAGGGGCAGTTCTACACGTACCCACTCACGATCCCGTTCATCAAGTGAGCACGATCGGGGCTCTCAGCGCCCGTCGATAGAATCGTGGATGCCGCTGCATGCGGCATCCACTTTTCTTTTCCCCCTTGCGACCATTGGAGCCACCATGGCCGAGCCCTCCCGCCTCGACAAAGTCATCGCCCTCGCCCGTCACCGCGGGTTCGTGTTCCAGGCCGGTGAGATCTACGGCGGCTCGCGTTCGGCATGGGACTACGGCCCCCTCGGTACGGAGCTGAAGGAGAACATCCGCCGGCAGTGGTGGCAGACCTTCGTGCGGGGCCGTGGTGACATGGTCGGCCTCGATTCGTCGGTCGTGCTGCCCAAGCGTGTGTGGGAAGCCTCGGGCCACCTCGCCACCTTCACCGACCCGCTCGTCGAGTGCCTGCAGTGCCACAAGCGCTTCCGCGCCGACACGCTGATCGAAGACTTCGAGGCGCGCAAGGGCCGCAAGGCCGAGAACGGGCTCGCCGACATCCCGTGCCCGAACTGCGGCACGAAGGGCAAGTACACCGAGCCCCGCGAATTCTCGGGCCTCATGAAGACCTACCTCGGCGTCGTCGAAGACGAGTCGGGCCTCAACTACCTGCGCCCCGAGACCGCGCAGGGCATCTTCATCAACTTCGCGAACGTCGTGCAGGCCTCGCGCAAGAAGCCGCCGTTCGGCGTCGGCCAGGTAGGCAAGGCGTTCCGCAACGAGATCACTCCCGGCAACTTCATCTTCCGCACCCGCGAGTTCGAGCAGATGGAGATCGAGTACTTCGTGCCGCCGGCAGAGGCCCAGGAATGGTTCGAGCACTGGGTCGAGGAATGCTGGGGCTGGTTCACTGACCTGGGCCTGAACCCCGACAACATGCAGCGCCTCGACGTGCCCAAGGAGGACCGGGCGCACTACTCCGACGGCACCATCGACATCGAGTACCGCTTCGGCTTCGCCGGCAAGGAGTGGGGCGAGCTCATGGGCGTCGCCAACCGCACCGACTTCGACCTCACCAACCACACCGAGGCATCGGGCCAGTCGCTCAGCTACTTCGACCAGGCGTCGGGCCAGAAGTACATCCCGTACGTGATCGAGCCGTCGTTCGGCCTTACCCGCGCGATGATGGCGTTCCTTGTCGACGCGTACCGCGAAGAAGAGGCCCCGAACGCCAAGGGCGGCACCGACACCCGCACGGTTCTGGGGCTCGACCCGCGCCTGGCGCCCGTCAAGGTCGCGGTGCTGCCGCTCTCGCGCAACGAGAAGCTCTCGCCGCTGGCCCGGACGCTTGCCGACACCCTGCGCGGCCGCGGCTGGAACACCGACTTCGACGACGCCGGTGCCATCGGCCGCCGCTACCGCCGGCAGGACGAGATCGGCACCCCGCTGTGCGTCACCGTCGACTTCGACTCGCTCGACGACGACGCGGTGACGGTGCGTGACCGCGACACCATGGAGCAGGAGCGCGTGCCTGTTGCCGGCGTCGAGCAGTATCTGGCCGAGCGGCTGAAGGGCGCGTAGCCGAGAGTGGATGCCGCGGCCGCCCTCTACGTGAGCGACCTCGACTTCACGCTGCTGCGCAGCGACGCCACGCTGAGCGCACGGACCGTCTCCGTCATCAACGGTCTCATCGCCAACGGCGTGCCGTTCACGTACGCGACGGCGCGGTCATACCTGTCGTCGCGGCGGGTAACCGCTGCGCTCGACCTGGCCCTGCCGCTGGTGACGTATGGCGGCACGGTGATCGCCGATCCGCATGACGGCACGCCGCTGCACGTCGAGGGTATGGATGCCGCGGTCGTCGGGGCGATCCTGGGCGGGGCGCGCGACGCCGGAATAGAGCCGATCGTCTACGCGATGGAAGACGGCCGCGACCGCGTGCGCTGGCATTCGGCCTCGGTCTCGAGCGGAGTTCGTCGGTTCCTCGCGCACCGCGAAGGCGATCCGCGGCTGGCACCGCTGCGGTCGTGGAACGATGTGGACCCGGCATCCGTCTTCTACATCACCCTGATCGACACGCGCGAGCGGCTCGAGGCGCTGCGCGACGGGCTGGGCGAGACGCTCGCCGGGTGTGCGCACTTTCTCTCCCTCGACGGATACATGAACGAGCACTGGCTCGAGATCCATGCGGGCACTGGAACCAAGGCACGCGCGGTGCGGCGGCTGGCCGGCTCGCTGGGTGTGGAGCGCGTGGTCGCGTTCGGCGACAACCACAACGACGTGCCGCTGTTCGAGGTCGCCGACGAGACCTGCGCCGTCGCGAATGCCGTGCCGGAGCTGCGCGCGATGGCGACGCACGTGATCGGCGCGAACGACGCCGACGGGGTCGCGGAATGGCTCGCGGGGCGCTTCGCGCCGGCCGCGGGGTGAGGGTGCGGGTCGCGGGGCGAGCGTGTGACGACTGAGGATGCACTCAGTCGCCACAGATGACGGATTTTCGGCTCAGAAACGGTAATCTCTGACGACCGAAAATCGCTCTCCGTTTTCGGTCGTCGCAGATGACGGATTTCTGGCTCAGAAACGGTGATCCGTGACGACTGAACGAAAGGGTGGATGCTGCCCCGCGCCATTAGGCTTCAGGCATGAATCCCCGCGCCGACAGCGTCGACGGCGTCCTCCGCCGCAGCGCCGCACGTACCCCCGACCGCACCGCGCTGACCTTCGAGGGTCGGGCCTGGACATACCGCGAGCTCGACGATGCCGTCTCTCGCACGGCCGCCTGGCTGCAGGCCAAGGGCGCGGCGACCGGCGATCGCATCGCCGCGTACGGCACGAACTCCGACGCGTACGTGATCGCGTTCCTCGCGTGCGCGCGGGCAGGTCTCGTGCACGTGCCGATCAACTACGCGCTGCGCGGCGGCGAGCTGCAGTATCTTCTCGAGACGGCGGGTGCGCGGCTGGTGCTCGTGGATCCGGCGTTGGCCGAGGCATCCGCCCCCGTCTGTGCGGCACTCGGCATCGACGCGGTCGTACCGCTGCGCGGGGGATCGGGATCGTTGCTGGATGCCGCGACCGACGGCCCCGTGCCGGCCTTCGTCGACGCGACCGATGGCACCGAGCTCGTGCAGCTGCTGTTCACGTCCGGCACGACGTCCAAGCCCAAGGGCGCCATGATGAGCCACGGAGCGCTCGTCAGCGAGTACGTCTCGTGCGTCATCGCGCTGGGTCTCGCCGCTGACGACAAGCCGCTCGTGTGCATGCCGCTGTATCACTCGGCGGCGATGCACGTGTTCATGATGCCGTACCTGTCGATCGGCGCGACGATCACGCTGCTGGGGGCGCCGGTGGTGCCCGAGATCCTCGAGCGGGTGGAGTCCGAGCGCATCGGATCGCTGTTCCTCGCGCCCACAGTCTGGGTGCCGTTGGCGAACCACCCCGACCTTGAGACCCGCGACCTGTCGTCGTTGACGAAGGCGCAGTACGGGGCATCCATCATGCCGGTCACCGTGCTGCAGCGTCTGCGCGGGCGCTACCCCGACCTCGCGTTCTACAACTGCTTCGGGCAGTCCGAGGTCGCGCCGCTCGCGACCGTGCTGCGCCCCGAAGAGCATGAACAGCGGCCCGCCTCGTGCGGACGTCCGGTGTTCTTCGTGGAGGCTAGGGTGGTGGATGCCGCGGGTGACGACGTGCCCGACGGCGAACCCGGCGAGGTGCTGTACCGCTCGCCGCAGCTGTGCGACGGGTACTGGAACGATCCGGAGGCGTCGGCCGAGGCGTTCCGTGACGGATGGTTCCACTCCGGCGACCTCGTCACGCGCGACGCCGAGGGGTTCATCACGGTCGTCGACCGCATCAAAGACGTCATCAACACGGGCGGCATCCTGGTTGCGTCGCGCGAGGTCGAGGACGCGCTCTACACGCACGATGCTGTCGCCGAGGTGGCGGTGGTGGGCATGCCCGACGAGCGCTGGATCGAGGCGATCACGGCGTTCGTCGTGCGCCGCGAGGGCGTCGAGGTCGCGCCCGACGAGCTGATCGCGCACGTGAAGGGCATGCTCGCGCCGTTCAAGGTGCCCAAGCGCGTCGAGTTCATCAATGAGCTGCCGCGCAACCAGAGCGGCAAGCTGCTCAAGCGCGAACTGCGCGCGCGGGGCTGATCCCGCGGAGCGCGTCGGGACAGGCGACGCCCGAGACGCGCCCGGCGACGCGCCGGCAGGATGTGCTCGAAAACCGTATTGAACTTCCCGTTCACACAGACCCGGCGGCGCGGGCTGAACGCGCGGAGTGGTCGTGATTCCGCGCCGGAGTGGCGGGGCGTGTGGTTCTGCGTCCACTTCGGACGGCGGGTGGATGCCGCGGCCCGGACTGTGCGGGCGGAGCGGTCGTGATTGCGTGCCGACACCGGTGGACGTGCGGTTCTGCGTCCACTCTGCTGTGTGAACCGGAAGTTCAATGCGCTCAAAGACTGTGCACGGTCGGCGGCGACCGCCAGACCGGCCCCTCGACTCAGCGCACGATCGCGGTGACGGTTCCGAGCCGCGCGAGCACCTCGTGGCTGATCGAGCCGAGCAGCAGCCGGGCGAACGCGCCGCGGCCGTGGCTGCCGACGACGGCCAGGCGGGCGTCCTTCGCCAGCTCGGTGATGATCGTCGACGGGTACCCGCATTCCACGCGCTCGATGATCTCGAGCTCGGGGTGCTCCTCGCGCACGGAGGCGAGCGCACCCCGCAGGATCTCGGCGGTCACGCCCTGCATGTCGTCGAGATACGGCTCGGGGTAGCCGCTGAGCGGCCCCGGGATGGGCATCGGCGTCCAGACGCTGAGCGCCGTGAGCGGCTCGCCCAGGCGCACGGCCTCGGTCGCGGCGAAGTGCACGGCGGCCGCCGAGACCTCCGACCCGTCGGTGCCGACGAGCACGCCGGTACGGCCTGAGACGTCGAAGTCGGGCACGACCACCACCGGGCACTTCGCGGCCGCGCTGATCCGGATGCCGTGCGCCCCGCGCACCGACCCCGAACCCGGGCCCTTCGAGTCGCTGCCGATCACGAGCAGGGTCGCGGTCTCCGACGCGTCGACCAGCACGGCAACCGGGTTGCCGCGGTCGACGCGGGTCGCGACATCCACCCCCGCGTCCTTCAACCGGGTGGCGTGGGTCTCGAGCATCTGCTGTGCGACGTCGTGCGCGGTCTGCGCCAGGCTGTCTTCGCCGACCGCCCCCACAGCCCCGCCGACGACGGTGACCAGTTCGACACTCTGCCCGAGGGCTTTCGCGTGCTGCTCCGCCCAGGTGACGACCCGCTCCGACACGGGCGCCGCAGAAAGGGCGACCACGATCTTTTCGCTCATGATCTCGACCTCCTTGTGCCCAGGCTAGGGCACGGCGGGTGCTCGAGGGGAGGGGGTTGCCGGGACTATTCGCGCGCGCTTCGGCTGCCGGTCACTTCTGCTTCGCCGCGCGCGCCGCGGCCTTCATCTCGCGCTTGAACTCGCGCACCTGCGCGAGGGTCTCGGGGCTTGTGATGTCGGCGACGCTGCGCGGCGTGCCCTCGTCGCCGTAGGGGGTGGATGCTGCGCGCCAGCCCTCGCCGTCGAATCCGCACTGCTTGCCGAGGAGCGCCAGGAAGATCTTGGCCTTCATCTCGCCGTACCCGGGCAGAGCCTTCAGGCGCTTGAGGACGGTCGGCCCGTCGGGGTCGCCCTGCGTCCAGATCGCGCTCGCGTCGCCGTCCCAGTCGTCG
>Ga0180219_1001817_pt1 | contig 13196 bp, 11 predicted proteins | sample eDN3rd30CBELigMG_FD_151338 | JGI IMG/M metagenome (GOLD analysis project Ga0180219, IMG submission 151338) | Enriched Miracle-Growth compost microbial communities from Emeryville, California, USA - eDNA 3rd pass 30_C BE-Lig MG (version 2)... ...
ATGCTGCGCAGATGGTGACGCTATTTGCCCTGTCGAATCTGTGGATGGCCCGCCGACATTTGCTGGCCAGCACAGGAGAGGTGCGTCTGTAATGCGGAAAATGGCTGCTGTGATGCGCTGGCGGTAACGAGAAAGATAGAAAAGCACAGCTGATCCGAGTGCTTTTGGATCAGCCGAGCGCTTTTGAAATTGGCAGCCGCTGAAATCAGCCAGGGATGCATGGCTATTTCAGACCATCCTTAGCAATGAGATTCGGCATCCAGAAATTCATACCGTAGCTCGCCATTTTTACTGTGAAATAAATCGCTGCCAGAACTGCCACTTCCCGTGTGAACAATACGCGCCACATTGAAGAATATCCCGGCTTAATAGATTTGCTGTCGGACTCAAGATTATCTTTGAGTAAACGTTTCTGCCCAGCTGTTAGCCATCGAGCCTCTTCGATGGAACGATCAAAATGACGTAGTACCAGCAATCCTACTAAGCAACACGGCAGGCCGGTGACTAAAAATAACCAATGCCACCCCTGTAGGCCAAGCCAGCCATCCATGTATGACAACACAATCCCCGATACAGGCCCGCCGAGTGCTCCAGCTAGCGGAAGCGACAAGAAAAAAAGACCATTAACTTTCGCCAAATGTCGACGAGGGAACCAGCAAGTCAGGTAGAACAAGAGAGCGGGCGCAAAACCCGCCTCCATCACGCCGATTAGAAAACGCAAGCCGTACAGTGCGTACTCGCTCCGGACAAACATGAGCGCGGCGGTCGCCAATCCCCATGAGACCATGATCCTGCAAACCCAGCTCGGAGCACCGTAACGTCTGAGACCCAAGCTACTGGGCACCTCGAATAGCACATAGCCCACGAAGAAGACACCAGCGGCTATACCATATGCAGCATCACTCATGCCGAGTTCGGCCTGCATCTGGTTTTTTGCGAAGCTTATGTTAATCCTATCGAGATGGGAGAAAAAAACGCAAACGATGCACAATGGCACAATACGCCGCATGATTCTGCGGTAGAGGGCAGATTCCTCATCAATGCTAGGGTACGCAGCAGTGGTGCCTACTTGGGTCATGATGCCTCCGGCTATTGTTTTTGTAAGCGGATTGCATGACCTATTCAAAATCTGGCCGTCAATGCAGTCTGGGTAAAACCGGTGCAGATACCAAATAGGAATTTTGGCTGGGGCTATAAGGCGCTCTTATAGACAATACCGTTTTACAATCACCGGTCATGGTTTTTGTGCACGGCAATGAAAAGGGCCGCAAGCGGCCCAGAGAGAAGGAAATTACTGAGGGGTAATCTTGAATATGGCACTGGGCGTGGTGGTAGCCTCTGGGTTGAACCAAGGACTGTCGCCGATGAAACTGGCGCTGACGTAGAGAGAACCATCAGGCCCTTGTGCAAAGCTGTCAGGCCAACGCATCCGTTTGTCCTTGAAGAGCGTCCTCAGCGGAGCCCCAACCTTGTCTGCGATTTCCACCGCGTCCTCACTCGGGTTGCTGACGAAGAACTGGCCAGCGGCATCAATCCACAGTCCGTCTGCAGGGTGCGTTTTAGCCACTGCTGTAGGTTGCACGGACTTTGCTCGCTTGGGATCATTGAGATCAGCCGTAGGAACGCTGTAGACGGTATCACCTGTCAACGCTTGCCAATAGAATGTCTTTCCGTCTGGGGATATTTCGATACCATCGATATTGAGTTGAAGGCCCTCGCCTTTGGGCGTGAGCAGTTTCTTGCCATCAGCCATGAGGTAAAGATCCGGCGCGGTCTGGGTCGATGGATCTCCCGACAAGGCGCGCCAAGCTTTTCCGGTGTGCAGATCCATGATGACGATCGCACCGGGATAACCTGGGTTGGCAACATCGCTCAGATAGGCGAAGCGATCATCAGGGCTGAATCTCACATCATTGAGCGAGGCACCCTGCGGCACGGCTTTCTCATCGAAGTACAAGACCTTGTCCACCTCGTTCGTCTTGAGGTTGATACGCACCAGCTTTGCTCCGCCTTTTAGCGGCCCACTGCGATGAGGTGTCGCTGGATCTACCACCCACAAGTTGTCTTGATGATCGAAGACAATGGCTTGAGCTGTGACGAATTGCTGGGCAGGATCATTGCCTTGGGTGCGGGCATTGGCGTTACGGTAGCCGTTCCAGGCCTTGCTCGGGTACGTGACCAGCTTGCCATCCACTAGCTCAGCCAAACTGGTTTCCACATCCATGCTGATACGAGGAAAACTGGCAAATATCCGACCACTTTTCGAGACTGCCACGCCCGTATTCTGTTGCTCCGGAAACCAAGCAATACGTTCGACCTTGACAGGCCCCGATCCAAACGCGGGGGCAGTTTTCCCGTTGACATCTGTCGCGTGCGTGACACCCGCCAGGGCACACCCTGTTGCGAGTGCCAGTGAGCAAAGCAGAAGCTTCATATTGATCACTCCGTTCGAATAATTAGATTGGTGGATGACTTGGCAATAGGCCTCCAGCTTGCTGGTCGATTTTTCAGGCAGTTAGTTAAATACATTTAAATTTGCAACCTGAAATTTCACGATCCTGGCACACCCCGAATTACCACAATCTCATCTTATATCCAACCGTCAGGCGATTTTCATCCGCTGGATCTGCAAAATTGCCTTGGTAATGACCATTGCGCCAACGGACATAAACATTCTTTAGTGGGCCATCTTGTACGGTATAAGTCAGGTCTAAAGTTCGCTCCCACTCTCGTCCTTCGTCGCCCGCTAAATACGCACGCTTGGCCTTGACTCCAGTTAAACCCCACAAATCGATATCGCTGCCTTTCACATAACGGACATTCAGGTTCAGTCCTGGAATACCAACAGCAGCGAAGTCGTAGTCATACCGCAGGTGCAAGGCCCGCTCTTGCGGATTACCGAATGTACTGACGAGCTGCTCGCTGAACAGATAGGTATCGGAGCCATTGACGTAGGCATAGGCCGTATCCCCCCAACCGCGCTGCATGCCTCCGGAAACGCTATGGCCAGCCCAACGATAGCCAACCAATGTACTCAACGTTCGGTTATCTACATGTCCGGCCTTTTCAGCGCCTTCACCTGCTGCGTCGAAGTAACGCAGCTCGCCAAATGCCTCCCCTACGCCGACTGGATGAGTGAACTTCAACCCAGCGTAGGCCCTGCGCATCAGGTCATTCAGGCGTTGGATATGGAAAGAGGCGCCTAGACCAGATGAAATAGTCCAATTGAGACCCAGATAATCCAGTCCCGATGATTTGGCATTGCCGTCGTAGCTACCGCCCTGGGGCGTAAGTGACATGTCCTCGAACCCCGAAGAGTCACGGAGCTTGACCTGGTCGATGTGCAACGCATCGGCGGACAGCGCTTTGGATAGCCTGCCGGTGTATTGGAAGCCGCGAAAGCGTTGAGGAAAAAGACGACTACCGTTGCTGGCGAGCAGTGGCAACTGCGGGGACAACTGACCAAGACGCATATCATGACGTTCGCCCCAGCGAGCCTTCAAGGTGGGATACGCACTGGAGTAATTGCTCTCCGGTTCACCGCTCGAGTCTCTCGGCAAAAGGCCACTTCCGGTTTGTGCTACAGATGAATCCAGCTTCAACCCAAGCGTACCGGAAAGATCCAGGCCTACGGCTAGCGTGCCGGGAGTCCACCCGCTCTGGAAATCCAGAGATACGCCTTGTGCCCACTCATGACGTCGGGACTGTCGGGCATCCGGCCCATGATAATCGCGGTCGTAAAAGAAGTTCTTGAGTTCCAGATCCAGGCGGCTGTCAGTTACGAAATCCGCCTTGGCATGCAAGCAAAAACAAGCGAGGGCCGCAGCATGCCACGGCTGTAGCGCAAAAGTGCTCATTTAACGCGCCCTATGATTATTTTTGAATGGGCAAAGCCGACCTTGCAGGCCGGCTATCAACTGTTAGATGTTGATCAAACCAGTACGCGCGCCACCAATCAGGGGAGGAACAGAATCACCCTGCGCACGAAGGGCATCCGCCCAATCATTGATATGACTAGCCGCATCCAATACTTGGATGACTCGGCGCTCATCATCCAGTATCAGCATCGCCCCCGTGATGATGAAGATGACGTCAGTCTCTTCTTCATTGCCTTCAGCGACCGTGAGGGTATGGATCGAGCCAGGAGGCTCGTAGAGATACGAGCCCGCTACGTTATGTGGCGAGCTGTCCTTGTACTCTTGGTAGTACCATCGCCCGGCCAGGGTGAAGGCGTATACGACACCAGAGTGATGATGAGGTGGGAGTTGCACACCTGGAGCTAAGCGAAGTCGAACCGCAAATGTGTTCGCTTCGATATCGGCTTGAAGCAGTTGTAGGCTAACCCCTGGGGCCCCGAAGTTTTTGGCGAAAGGCCGGCTCTGAGTGTCGATGTGCAGAGCTTCCGGGATACCGTGGGAAGCGACCTGGGCTATCGGCCGTGAAACAAGTTGATCAATAAGCATTTTCTTGTCCTTATAGGTCATACAGAAAGCACACCCAGCAGGCATGGGAATGGTGCTTTTCGCTAGCCTAAAGGCTCCGTGAGCTGCTGTGAACGCAACGCTCGAATACAAGGGTCAATATTATTTTCTTTTATTTTCAATGAGTTGCGGATAGTCGCGCTCATTGGAAATCAGAAAAACGGCATGACCTCATCAGCTTATTGATCTCCCTGCATCGCACGAAACTGCCCGGGTGTTACCCCATGGCGCCGTCGGAACGCCTCCCCGAGGTGCGAACCACTGGCAAAGCCTGTGAGCAGGGCAATTTGAGCGAGCGTAAGGTTTCGATCGGACAGCAGCTGGCTAGCTTTTTCCAATCGCCGCATAATCAACATCTGGTGCGGAGTCATGCCGGTGCTCTGCTTGAAGGCCCTGATGAAGTGACCTTCCGACAATGATGCGATGGCCGCTAGGTCTGCTAGGGCGACGTTTTGTGAGAGGTTGCTTTGAAGAAACTCATCAACCCGGGAAAGCACGCTCCCACTCAGACGGGAGGGTGTTCGAGCAGGCTCACTGGGCACTACACGATGGCTATAGAAGCGCAACAGATGCTCAAGCACCAGATCGCCCATATGGTTTAGTAGCCTCGACTCTGTGGTTGAGCGATTCAGAATTTGATCCTGAACAGCCATCATGAATAGTGCACTCAACCAAGGGTCATCCTTCGCGAAACACGGTTTCAGCCAAGGTGCGCGTGCAATCCCCTGATTCCGCTGCACGTAGACGTCAAGCGCTGTTTGGGAAATATATAGATGAACGAACGAGAGCTTTCCACCAAGCTCCCATCGGGTGCTATCGCTCCCAAGTAGCGTGATGCTGGCACGCCTAACGCCCTGGCCTACACAGCGGCTTCCTTTGAAGCCCGTGACTCGTGTACTGCCTGCAAGATGGAAAATCAATGTACACCCAGCGCTCTCCGGGTGTGTGAATTGCACATCTTGCGTGTTCCACTGGGCAAGAGCCATACCTTTGGCATCAACACTCAGGCTCCACTGTGGCCCTGCTCCTATCTGTGAATGAAGAGCTGAAACCACTGGAGTGTGGAATGCGTTAATGCTGTCCATATAGGCCTCTGATCTTATATTTATCAATGCGAGTATCCCTCGGTCGTGGGCCCTGGGCTATTGCATTTTTGCTTGGACTGACTGGATTTTTCGCAGTTGAAGAAATCGGACCTTATGCTTTTGCCTCACTGGATTGAGACATCAAAGTCCAGCAGTTCACCTCGCCAACGCCTGCGCTCGATTGCGTTGATCACTAGCCGCTTGAACAGTTTGGATACGCAATCGGCAGCGACTGAGAGAGGAAACAGCCTGGAATGCGCTAGGCTCACAGTACGAGCCACGTTCAGCCCGGAGAGTGGAATGGCTTCCAGAAGGCCTTGACGCACCCACTCCTCGACTCCACTCGCGGGCAAGACAGAAAAACCGAGTCCTTGGGAAATAGCTTGCTGCAAAAGATGCGGTGCATTGATCTCTGCCACCACCTGAGGCTTGAGTTTCGCAACGCTGAGTTCTTCATCGAGCTGTGCTCTTATCCGATTGGGGGCGCTCAGCATGAGAAGAGGCAGCGATGCTACGTCGGCAAGGGATGCAGCCTGAAGATTTTTGAAGCTGCCTTTGGTGCCTACCAATAATAGCGGTTCCACCAGCAAAGGCTGCATTTCCAGGCCCCCAAACTGGTTCTCGTCAAAAAGAACAGCCAAATCAAGCTTACCCGTCGCCAGCAAACCTCCCAGGAAACTGCTCGGGCCTTCTACCAGTTCGAGACACACCGAAGGGAAATTTCGCTGCATCTCGCTCGGGAGCTCCAGTCCTAGCAGATGAGCGATTGACCACGGCAGACCTATGGCGACAGGCCCCGCAGGCCCCAAGTCAGCTTTCCGCACTTGCAAGGGGGCTGTCGCCGATGCCTGCGCTCTTGGGTGGCACAGGCACCCGCTTTGATGCACGTTAAGGCTTGAGCACCTTCATCATCGGCTTGTCTTTCTCAACGACATAGGTTGAGACGATGACGGTTTTGTGTGGGCCATTCTTGAACCAATGCGGAGTTCCTGGATTTACGATGGTCGTCATCCCAGGCTTCATCTCCTTGGCAGGCATACCCTGAATGGAAAGAGTCCCGCCGCCTTCCAGGATATAACCTGACTCAATCCCCGGATGCTGATGCATTGGTGCTTGGGCGTTTGCAGGAATCTCCGTGCGCAGGACTGAAGTCTTGTAGCCCGGAGGATAGTCCGTTTCGGCCAGCAGAGTCTTGGTCGGTTTGGGGGCATCTTGGGCACTGGCAGCAACGGGGGACATCAAAGCCCCAAGCAGAATTGCACCAATGAGAAATGGATTGTTGCGAGTAGGGTTCACGCTAGGCTCCTTAACACGTCGTTAAAAGCTTGGACGCTACCCAGCGGGCAGGTGGCAGGCCAGTTAAAAAACTTTAAACCTCTTCCATTCATTGATCCGTGATCATTCAAGGTCTTTTCACCACTGAATCACATGGGGTCGGTATACAGTGAACCGCAAAGGCGACAAAGCGCCCGAGGCCAACCGGGCATTAGACAAGCCGCTATTCATCGGCTACGGCATTTTCATGGTCATCGTAGGTTTCGCATTGACCTACCTGGGCATTAGGCTCGCCATCATTGGCGGATCGTGGTACTACCTGCTGGCTGGATTGGCCACCACCTTGGCAGGAGTACAGGTCATCCGGTTGCACGTGACCGGCGCCTACATCATTGGCGCGTTGAGCTTGCTGACATTGGCGTGGTCGTGGTGGGAGGTGGGCTACAACGGCTGGGCAATGATTCCAAGGTTAGATTGGATCGTGGTGCTTGGAATCATGCTGTTGGCAGCATTACGCCCTGCACAGCGCACGCTCAAAAATTTTCGTAAGCGCTCGTACGTTGCGCTAACGGCGGTTCCGTCTATCGCTGGCCTACTTTCGATTTTGGTTCCCTTGTTGGTTCCGCAGAATGTAAAACTTGCTGAGCCAGAGCTCGCGCTCAAACGCCCTGTTGAACCGTTCAGTCGGCAACAAGTTAACTCTCCTGACAGTAACGTTGCGGCCAATCACGACGAAACAAACTGGACAGCCTATGCCGGCTCCAACTTGTCCAACCACTATTCCCCAGCCAAGCAGATAAACGCACAAAATGTAGGGCGCTTAGAAAAAGCGTGGGAATATCACACTGGTGATCTCCCTGCGCCCGGTTCCAAAATACCCTACCTGAGCGAGAATACACCGCTAAAAGTAGGGTCAAGCGTCTATGTCTGCACCCCATCCCAGCAAGTCATCGCCTTGGATGCCGGCACCGGCAAGGAGAAATGGCGTTTTGATCCGAAGGCCAATCCCAAAGCACTGGAAACCGCAGGTGCTTATTGTCGAGGAGTTGCCTACTTCGAGGTGCCAACTACCATCCCGGTTGAGAACTGTCGTACGCGGATAATATGGGGCGTCACGGGCGGCCGAATGGCTGCGGTTGATGCAGAAACCGGCGAGTCGTGCAAAGGCTTTGCGGAGAACGGATTCGTTGACCTTTCGAAAGGAATAGGCAACTTCGCACCCGGTTACTGGGGCAACACCTCGGCGCCGATCGTTATTCGGGGTAATGTGATCATTGGGCACATGGTGCGTGATGGACAGGATCGCTACGCGCCATCTGGCGTTGTACGTGCCTATGATGCAGTGACGGGCAAATTCGCCTGGGCTTGGGACTTGGGGAATCCGGGCGTTACAACCGAGCCTGGCCCGGATGAACACTACACGCCTGGCACGCCCAACGTCTGGGCACCGATCACAGGTGATGACGAGCTGGGATTAATTTATGTCGGAACGGGTAATGCCTCTGGCGACTTCTACGGGTCAACCCGGAGCGAGGCTGAAGAGGAATATACTTCGGCAATCGTAGCGCTGGATGCCAAGACTGGCCTCGAAAAATGGCACTTCCGAACCGTTAATCATGACTTATGGGATTTCGATATCGGGCCGCAGCCCAACTTGGTGGACTGGCCGACCAAGACCGGTATGCGCCCCGCTGTTGTTCAAGCAACCAAGTCCGGTCAGATATTCGTGCTTGACCGCGAAACGGGCGAGCCGCTCATGCCTGTAGAACACCTCCCTGTGCCTCAAGGGGCCGACGGAGGGAACTGGACTGCGGCCACCCAGCCCTTCTCTACCGGCATGCCGAACACAGTCGGGGCCCCTAGCAAGAAGGCTCGAGATCTAACCGAAAGCGACGCGTGGGGAATCAGTCCGTTTGATCAAGCGATGTGTCGTATTCAATACAGGAGCCTGCGCTATGATGGGATGTTTACGCCGCCGATGACCACGGGCACCCTTGCTTATCCAGGCAACCACGGTGGGTTGAATTGGGGAGGTGTGGCCATTGATGTCCATCGCGGAATCATGACCATGAACACAAATAATCTACCCTATGTAGAGCGCGTCATCAGTCGCGAAGAGATCGATGCGAAAGGCTCCAGATCGCTTAACCAAGGTGGGGGATCCAAAGGACTGATGCCGCAGGTTGGGCTACCGATGGGTGCAGAGAAAGCACCATGGCTCTCCTCGCTGGGCGTGCCTTGTATCTCTCCCCCCTGGGGCTATCTCAGTGGCGTTGATCTTCGTACCACGGACGTCATTTGGCAGAGACCACTGGGCAGCGGATATGACACGGGCCCCCTAGGTATTCCATCCAGGGTCAAGCTCGACATGGGAACACCTTCTGATGGTGGCCCATTGATTACAGGCGGTGGCGTAACTTTTGTCGGAGCTACCCTGGATTACTTCATGCGCGCATTCGATAGCCAGACGGGGCAGAAACTTTGGGAAACGAGATTGCCAGCAGGCGCCCAAGGGGCTCCTATGACCTACGTCCATAATGGCGAACAGTACATCGTTGCGGTCGTAGGAGGACACCAGCGATTAGGCACCAAGATCGGCGATAGCGTCATCGCCTGGAAATTATCTAAATAATGCCTTCGCAAAAAAACGCCTGAACATGTTCAGGCGTTTTTATTTAGAGCATAAACCGAAATTTTTGAATATAACTGTGCGCATTGCGTCTGCCCCATCCAGATAGGTCATCGCCATAGGTACAAGCTTGCAACTCTTTACCTCTTCAGTAAGTTCTATAACGTCTTTAATATCCAAAGCCTTACCATATTGATACTCTTCTACTACCGGTCGCGCCATATTATTCATATCCGCAAATACGTTCATGCTTTCGATATGCTGACGCACTCGCGGATCATCTGTTCCAGTACCAGCTTGGGCTGACCAAGAAAAGGAAATGATCACTAGAGCTATACCTAACTTCATTAAAACACCCTCCAACACATAAAACACCGATGCGAGTGCTGCTCTGCAATAAGGACACACTGTATATCTCGCTCCACACCCCACAAATATAAATGGTTTTAACTGTCCCCTGCATGCTAGATGCTCTATAATTAGAAGTCGGGTTTAGGCAACCAGAAGGTTCCACCGTGAGAAGCGCACTCTGTATCGAAGATGATTTGGTGACTGCCAGTGAGATCACTTTGGAGCTTCAGCGAGCGGGCTTCTCAGTCTCTCATGCGACAGATGGCTTAGAAGGATTAACACTAGCACTTAACCAAAACTTCGATGTAATCACTCTCGACAGAATGCTTCCAGGTGTTGATGGGCTAGAAATAATCACTAGGCTTCGCGAGGCAGGTTTAGGCACACCAGTCTTGATGATTAGTGCGTTATCCGCGCTTGACGATCGAATCCAAGGTATCCGTGCGGGTGGTGATGACTATTTGATCAAACCTTTCGCTTCGGAAGAAATGGCCGTGCGTGTAGAAGCTTTATTGCGAAGGCATGACCGCATCGAGCAAAGCACCCTACTCCAAGCTGGAGATCTATCATTAGACTTGATACATCGAAAGCTCACGCGCGGCAAAAAAAGCATCGAGCTCCAACCCACAGAATTCAAACTTGTTGAGTTTTTCATGCGAAACCCTAACAAGACGATTACTAGAGGGTTAATATTTGAGGCAGTTTGGGGGTATAGCTTCGATCCGGGCACAAAACTAATTGATGTGCATCTTACTCGACTACGCCGCAAGCTTGAGGAGCTAAACTGTAACGCACGCATTAGAACAATTAGAGGATCTGGATTTATTCTGGAGGATCTAGAGACATGAAGGCTAAGCTTTGGCGTACGACCCCATTTCGTTTAACACTCAGCTACGCCGCCATACTCATTGTTACGTTAACTGCGTCTATGGGCGCAGTCTATTGGAAGTCAGCTGAATACTTCACGCGCATCGGCGACATCTTTGTCACAGGGCAAGCCAGTGCTCTAATACGAGTCCCACCATGGGAGCTTCCTAGAGAGTTGGAACAGCTTCAAACGGGTGATATCAGAGGCATCGCTCGCTATGGTTTGTTCACCAAGAATGGTAAACATTTAGCGGGTAATATCGATGTTCTTCCGCGCGATCTTCCGCTAGATGGCGCGCCATATCGACTGTATTTACCGGGCTACGAGTCCGGCGCTAGAGCGACCGCTCAACGCTTACCATCTGGTGAGATCCTAGTTACTGGTTATGATGCAAAAACCCTGAGCGGAATTGGGGATATATTACTAGACATAATTCTATGGGCTACGACTATCAGCTTGATAGGCGGCTTGACTCTAGGCGCCATCCTCGGAGTCCGGCCACTCCGTAGAGTTCATCAAGTTCAAATAATAAGCATACGCATAGCCAAAGGGGATCTCTCTCAGAGGTTACCACTGAGTCATCGAGGCGACGAACTTGACGTGCTTTCAAGCCTCGTCAATCAAATGATGCGCGAGGTGGAGCATCTGCTGAGTGAAGTCAAGAACATGGGCAATAACTTAGCGCACGACCTACGCACACCTTTAAATCGATTGAGAGCCAAACTTCATCGACTTATCGAAGATTACAGAGAAGAAGCATCCTCTCAACTGATGCCAAGGCTCTATGATTCGCTTGAAGAGACCGAACGCTTACTTTCAAGGTTTCGAGCTATTCAAAGGATTGCAGAAATTGACAGTAGAGCACGCTGCTCTGGCATGAAGTCTATCTCGCTTCATAATCTAGTCGCCCAGCTCGCTGCTGACTATATGGTTGTTGCCGAGGAAGCCAATATACGCCTTGAGCATTCGATAGAGCCTGTAAATAATATATTTGCAGACGAAGAGCTTCTGGCTGAGGCCTTAGTAAATTTACTGGATAATGCAATCAAGTTTACACACCCTTCAGGCACTATAAAACTCAAATTGGATAAATCCAGCGACGGGCCGATCATTAGTGTCTCCGACAATGGGCCCGGCATACCTGATGATGAAAAAGAGAGGGTACTTCTCCGTTTTGCTCGATGTGCACGAGACCTTCAAATTGGAGGCGGAGGATTGGGCCTCGCAATCGTAGCGGCAATAGTGAAAATGCATGACTTCACGTTGGAACTCAAAGATTCACATCCAGGACTGACGGTGGAAATTCAGTGCAAAAATTCAATCCCTCCGTCAGAAATGATGAGGGTGCAGTAAATACTGAATGGTTGCGGGTCAAGTTCCTTGAACCAGTATCACGTTGACCCCGATTAACAAGCGATACTCGTCTCGCTTTACCTGTCATCGAGAATTTTAATTGCTCGTCTGTTTACTTTATTTGAAATGTGCGAGTCAGCCACTCGCCTACACTTAGCCCCATGGGACTCTAGAGCTGTCGATGTGACCGGCGTGTGGCGGTGAGGGCAATCGTGGCTCTCTTCTTCTTGTTACAATTCTCACACCATGCAAGATAGATTTAACTGGGTGCAGCAATCGGGCCGACGAGGTTCGCTTATCCTTTCCAACAAAATGGTAAAGAGCTGAATGTTACGAAATGTTCGAGCGAGGCTGTCGACACCCAACTCAGTTTTAATAAAAAACGCAACCCACAGCACCTAAGGAAATCCTGAAGAAGACTTCCCAAATCTGTTGAAATACGCCGATCTCGTTGCCTGAGTTTCCCGATGAAGCAGATGACCTTCGCCGACACCGAGTACGCCGGCAAGCGCAAGCAGACCCGCAAGGAGTTGTTCCTGATCGAGATGGATCAGGGAGTGCCGTGGCAGGGTTTGATCGCCCTGATCGAACCGCATTACCCGAAGGGCGAAGGTGGTCGTCCGGCCTATCCGCTGATGGCGATGCTGCGCGTGCATCTCATGCAGAACTGGTTCGGCTACAGCGATCCGGCGATGGAGGAAGCGCTGTACGAAACCACCATCCTGCGCCAATTCTCGGGGCTGAGCCTGGAGCGCATACCCGACGAAACCACCATCCTCAACTTCCGGCGCCTGCTGGAGAAACACGAGTTGGCGGCGGGGATTCTGGCGGTGATCAACGGCTATCTGGGGCATCGCGGCCTGTCACTGCGCCAGGGCAGCATCGTCGATGCCACCCTGATCCACGCGCCGAGTTCGACCAAAAACAAGGGCGGGAAGCGCGACCCGGAAATGCACCAGAGCAAGAAGGGCAACCAGTATTACTTCGGCGCGAAAGCCCATATGGGTGCCGACGAAGAATCGGGCCGGGTACATAGCGTGGTGGTTACGGCGGCTAATGTTGCGGACGTCACTCAGGTCGACCAACTGCTGCACGGCGAGGAAAACGTTGTGTGCGCTGACGCGGGGTATACCGGAGTCGAAAAGCGCCCTGAA
>Ga0180219_1001818_pt1 | contig 13186 bp, 19 predicted proteins | sample eDN3rd30CBELigMG_FD_151338 | JGI IMG/M metagenome (GOLD analysis project Ga0180219, IMG submission 151338) | Enriched Miracle-Growth compost microbial communities from Emeryville, California, USA - eDNA 3rd pass 30_C BE-Lig MG (version 2)... ...
GGTTTTGCGGAAAAACTGCAAAACCGGCTGGGAACCCGCATGAATACTGGAGGCGCAAGCCGGAATCGAACCGACGTACACGGATTTGCAATCCGACTATGAAACCACGAGTTTATGCGCCTCCCAGCGCAATTCTCGTTCCGCAATATGCTCGCGACTGGTGGAGTCTGGACCCTAAAAACACGGATTCAACAGCGGTTTTGCGGAACTCGAAGTTATCCCAGTTGGGTCGATTGAATGACCGGTGGAGCTTCATTTGAAACGATGGGGTTGGAATGCGCTGGGGCTGCGTCAAGCTATACGGGATTTGTAACGTGAGCCGGGATAGCTTTCGGCCCATAGTCCAGTCCAACCCTAACGCGTTGGCAGCACTTTTTTCCCAAGGCGATGCCGCACGTAGATGGCGGTCGTCCGTGATGTGGAATGGCCGAGCTGGTTTTGCGCTGCCTCGATACCGAACGAATCCTCCGTATCAGTACCCGCTTTAGCTCTCAAATCGCGGTACTGGAACAAATCCGGGTCGATCCCTGTTTTCTCGCGGACTTCTTTCAGCCACGCTGCTACGGTGCGTGGCACCACCGGACGGCCATACTGATTCACGACTAGGTGAGTCGTCACGATTTTGTATCGCGCCCTTCTTGCGCGGATGCGATTCAACAAGCTTAGAAGCTCTCCAGTCACGGCGATGCGTAGCTTCGTTGAGGTTTTTCCTTGTCGCACATGCAGGTGACCGTCTTTGATATCGTGTTCTGTCATGTTGACGGTATCGGCGGGTCGCTGTCCGGTGAGGTATGCCAGGTCCATCGCGTCGCGCAGCGGCTCGTCTGCTGCCTCCCAGACTGGTCTGCCCCCTGAAAAGTGGTCCTCCCTGAAGTAGGCTATTGAGCCGTAGGAGGACGTTGGAATGCCCCAGAAGAAGCACAAACCCGAAGAGATCGTGGCGAAGCTGCGCCAAGTCGATGTTCTGTTGTCGCAAGGTCGTTCTGTCGGAGAAGCGGTCCGTTTGATCGGCGTGACGCAGTTTACGTATTACCGGTGGCGCAAGGAGTTCGGTGGCCTGAAGGGTGACCAGGTGAAGCGGCTGAAGGAGCTCGAGAAAGAGAATGACCGGCTGCGCAAGGCGGTCTCGGACCTGACACTCGAGAAGCTGATCCTGAAAGAGGCTGCTTCGGGAAACTTCTGAGCCCCGCTCGCCGTCGCCGTTGCGTCGATCGTGTCATGGCGAAGTTCTCCGTCTCGGAGCGGTTTGCCTGCAAGGTTCTCGGCCAGCATCGTTCGACCCAGCGCAAAAAGCCGCAAGGCCGGCCCGATGAAGAGGCGTTGACCTCCGACATCATCCGGCTCGCTTCCCGCTATGGCCGTTATGGCTATCGCAGGATCACGGCGATGCTGCGGTCTGAAGGCTGGACGGTGAACGCCAAGCGTGTCGAACGGATCTGGCGGCGGGAGGGGCTGAAGGTTCCCCAGAAGCAACCGAAGAAGGGGCGGCTCTGGTTGAATGACGGATCGTGCATCCGGCTTCGACCCGAGCATCCAAACCATGTCTGGTCCTATGACTTCGTCGAGGGTCGGACCCACGATGGCAGGAGATTCCGCATGCTCAACATCATCGACGAGTTCACCAGGGAATGCCTTGCAATCCGCATCGATCGCAAGCTCAACTCGACCGACGTCATCGACGCCCTGTCGGACCTGTTCATCCTGCGTGGTGTGCCCGGCCATGTCCGTTCCGACAACGGCCCGGAGTTCATCGCCAAGGCTGTACGGGAGTGGATCGTAGCCGTCGGCGCAAAGACAGCGTTCATCGAACCTGGAAGCCCTTGGGAGAACGGCTACTGCGAGAGCTTCAACTCGAAGCTCCGCGACGAACTGCTCGACGGTGAGATCTTCTACAGCCTCGCCGAGGCCAAGATCATCATCGAAGCCTGGCGGCGGTACTACAACACCGAGAGGCCACACTCGTCGCTTGGATACAAGCCACCGGCACCCGAGGCCATCATCTGGCCTGCGCCAGCAAGCGGAGCAGCACCGTCATCTGCCCAGGCAATAGCCCCAAGGCCGATCATGAACTAAGATTGAAACCGGACCACCCTATGGGGTCAGGCCAACGCGGTTTTAAGACCCAGACCAAACTTGCCGAGATCCTCTGTATCGTAGTCCCGCTCAGAACCAAAACGAAGTGCTTCTCTGAGCTGTGAAGCAGACATGCCAATGCCGTTGTCGGCAATCATGACGTACGAGTCCTCTCCGTTCCACTCGACGTCCAACCGAACGGTATTGGCGCGGGCCTCAATTGAATTGTCGATCAGATCGGCTACTGCTGCCGCGAACTCGTACCCCATGTCACGCAGGGAACGAATCAAGCGCTTCGCGCTCGGGATGACCTCAACACCATTCACACTCATCTGTTTTCCCTCCCTACGGGTGATTGCACCTTACTTTATGCATGCTGAGCTTATTGCCCCAGCAACCACAGCCGCGGAGCAATAGTACTCGTCCTCTGAAAGCATCCCATCATCAAAACGTCTGCGCGCTTCTAAAGCTACGGGTATCAACTCAACAGGCCATCCACTACGGACATAAACCGGTTCAATGACAAAGCTCACTCCACGCTTGGGACCTGGGCTGAGTTTTTTTCCATTATCCGAGACTGCATCCGGATGGAGATGCGGATGAAGAAACCCAACAGCCCACCATGCCCTCAGAAACTCATCCTTTGATAGGTTCGTCAATGGGCGAAGGCAGGTGGATTCAACGAATTTCTCTAGCTGTTCGACGGCAGCATCACGACCGCCAGGAAGATCAACAGTCAATCGAGGTGCACGGTTGTCACCGTCGTGAGCAACGTTTAGGTATTCAAGGATTGCAAGGCCGATCGCCTTGCCAACCAACGGGGGCACAGCATTTCCAATCTGCGCGAACGAGTTTGTTCTTGCCTCGGGAAACCTAAATGTGTCAGGGAAACTTTGAACCCGAGCCGCCTCACGAGGCGTCAGCGACCTCGTCTGCGTCGGATGGATGAACATCAACCCATCCTTCTTCAGATGCGCCACAATGGTTGAACACAGCTGATCACGGTGTTGCCGCGTGTAACGGTCCTTGAAGTTATCACGGTCATACGGGAACTCCATCTCCACGCCTCGAGCCAGCGCATGCTTGCTGTTCTCGCCTTCGTGGAGCCTGGCGAAGTCTCGCATATCGCGAAGGCTGTGAGGGCGTGCTGAATGAGCAATGAGGGTTTCCGCCTTGTCTGCTTGAAGCACATCGTAGATATACCGGGTACCGTACTTCTTGATGTGCGCCTGCCTCAAAGCACTGTCGTACTGACGTTCGTGCAACTCATCACCTGCGCAGACCTCAGGCAGGTCGCCTATTGCCTCACCGAGCGAGACCAATGGTTGTAATCCTTCGCTGCCCTCGCCGGAGGCATGGGTGGGTCGGATGTACCTATCGGGAATGAACAGAGGAAGCTCACGCCTCGTCCCAATGATGAACTGGCGAATGCGCTTCTGCGGAACGCCGAAGCGCCATGCTTCGACCTCGTACGGAATGACGCGGTAGCCAAGCTCCCGACTCTCGACTTGGAGCTTGGTGAAGAATTCACCCCCTGCCGCTGACTTGATGCCAGGCACGTTTTCCATAACGAAGACAGATGGCTGGTAATACTTCACGAACCGCAAGAATTCCTGATAAAGGTCTCTGCGTGCGTCATGCACCAGTCGGCCTCCGTGGTTCGAGCCGTCCACCATGCGGGCCCTTGAAAACCCTTGGCAGGGCGGCCCACCAACGATGACGTTGATACGCACCGAGCCACCCAGAAGCTTGTCCAAGTCCTTGGGACTGAACTTGGTCAGGTCACGCACCAGCCCAAGAGTGCCTTGCGTATGGTTTGCTTTGAATGTTTCGATTGCTGCTTCGTTGAAGTCTATTGCGGCCTTACAGACCAAGCCAGCCGCTTCCAGTCCTAGAGAGAACCCCCCACACCCTGAGAAAAGGTCGAGAAAAGCCAGCGGTGTACTCGCTTTCTCCTCATTTCTTACTATTGTTTTTTTTGCTTCGCCCATTCGTTTCGCGCTGCGCCCTTGTTTACAGCCGCACTGTTCAACAGTGCGTTTAGCCGGTTTTTTCGGTTTTCTTGGCCTGCTGGCCACGGTCGGTGCCTCAGTGATGTCGTGTGATTTGCAATAATCGAGCACCATGACCTCGACCATCGTGGCGAGGCGCCAGCGCCCTGACACCAAGAGCAGCCGAAACACCGAACTCACCGATGAAGCCGGAACTCGATGGTTGTTCTTGGGGCGTCTCTCCTTGGTCAGATGCTTTCTTGCAGTTACATATTGTACAGGGCGGCAACGGCGAGCAAACCTACTACCGCAAGGCCGAATCCGCGCTTAACATAGATTTTCTCACCCACATATCACCTCCCCGAGCACACCCCCGTGTGCCTTCTTTCACGAGGTCGATATGCCCCTTTCCTGCCCTCGCTGCGACTCGCAGCACATCACCACCCTCGACTACGGCCGCAAGACCGGCACGGTCGTAGGCACTACCGCCGGCGCAGCCGGTAGCGCAGCCGCTGCCCTGGGCGGCGCGCAAACCGGCGCGGCGCTCGGCATGGTTGCCGGGCCCGTCGGCTCGCTCTTCGGCGGCCTGGCCGGTGCGCTCATGGGCGCGCTGATCGGCGGTGTCGCTGGCGGCGCCGCGGGCGCGGCCATCGGCGAGCAGGTCGATGACACCTTGCTCGACAACTACGTGTGCCAAGCCTGCGGCCATACCTTCGGCAAGCGGCACCTGGCGCACAGCTAGACGCACATCCCTGTTTCTCTTCCCACGCACAGCCTACGGCCCTTCGGGGCCGTAGGCGTTTGTGCTGTCCGTTCACGTCATCTCCCTATCCAAGGAGCAACCATGCATCTCGTACAAACCATGGCCTATGTCGGCCAACAGCCCTGGCACGGCCTGGGCAATCCGCTCACTCCCGGCCAGCCGCTGGAGGTCTGGCAGCGCGAAGCCGGTATGGACTGGACCATCGAGAAGGCCGACGTGCGCTATGTCGCCGGCAGCGACAATATCGGCTCCATCCACGCATTCCCCGACCAGAAAGTCCTGTACCGCTCGGATACGAAGGCCCCGTTGTCGGTCGTGTCCCGCCGCTTCAATGTCGTGCAGCCGCGCGAGGTCATCGAGTTCTACCGTGACCTGGTGGAAGCGGGCGGCTACGAGCTGGAGACGGCTGGGGTGCTCAAGGAAGGCCGCAAGCTGTGGGCGCTCGCCAAAACCGGCCAATCCGCCTGCCTCAAGGGCCGAGACAAGGTGAATGGCTACCTGCTGCTCGCCACGGCCTGCGACGGCACGCTGGCGACCACGGCGCAATTCACGTCCGTGCGCGTCGTCTGCAACAACACCCTGGCCATTGCCCTGGGCGACGGCGCGGGCGCGGTCAAGGTCGGCCACCGCAGCCAGTTCGACCCGCAGGCCGTCAAACGCCAGCTCGGCATCGCCATCTCGTCCTGGGACGCCTTCCTCGCCCGCATGAAAGCCCTGGCCGAATGCAAGGTGAAGGACGACGCCGTGGAAGCGTTCCTCAAGCGGGTGCTGACCTACCCGGTCAATCCGCAGGCCGATGGCATCCCCACCGCCGTCAATGATCGGGCCATGAAGACCGTGCAGGAGCTTTATGCCGGTCGCGGCAAGGGCTCGGAGATGGCCTCGGCCTCCGGCACGGCCTGGGGGCTGCTCAACAGCATCACCGAGTACATCGACCACCACCGCCGCGCCCGTTCCAACGACCACCGTTTGGACGCGGCCTGGTTTGGCCCGGGCGCCACCATCAAGCAGAGGGCCTGGGACGAAGCCCTGAAGTTGGTGGCGTGAACCAGCACCGCAAGCTCTTCGACCCCATCCCACATCCCCCATGAAGCCCGGCAGCGCCCACGCGCTGGCCGGGTTTCTTCATTCTGGAGGTTTCATCATGGCTTTACCGAAACGAAAATGTGAAAACCGGCCCGCCCTGCGCCTGATCGACACCCGCAAGATCGAGCGCGCCGACTGGCTGGAAGTGCGCAAGACCGGCATCGGCGGCTCCGACGCCGCCGCGGCCGTAGGCCTGAGCCCGTACAAATCGCAGCTTGAACTGTGGATGGAGAAAACCGGACGCGACGCCGGCCTGCCCAAGCCCGACCCGGAGGACACGACGCACCCGGTGTACTGGGGCACCATGCTGGAGCCCATCGTGGCGGCTTCCTACACCAAGCAGACGGGCAACAAGGTGCGCAAGGTCAACGCCGTCCTGCAACACCCCCAATTCCCCTTCATGCTCGCCAACCTGGATCGCGAAGTCGTCGGCTCGCCCCTGGTGCAGATCCTGGAGTGCAAGACGGCGGGGGAGTTTGGCGCGAAGCTCTGGCAAGACGGCGTGCCCGAGTACGTGCAGCTCCAAGTCCAGCACCAGCTCACCGTCACGGGCAAGCAGGCCGCGCATGTGGCCGTGCTCATCTGCGGCCAGCGGCTGGAAGTCCACCGCATCCAGCGCGACGATGACCTGATCTCGCGCCTCATCACCCTGGAAGCCCGTTTCTGGGAATACGTCACGACCGACACCCCGCCGCCTGCGGACGGCTCCGAATCGGCGGACCGCGCCTTGCGTGTGCTGTATCCCGGCCATTCCAGCGCGGTGGATTTCAGCGACGACAGGAACCTGTCTGCCACCTTCGCCGACCTGGTCAACCTGCGCGCCAACATCAAGGCCAGGGAGGAGCAAGCCGAAAAGCTCAAGCAGGTCATCCAGCAGGCGATGGGCGATGCGTCCGAGGCCCGGTTCGAGACGGGCCGCGTGCTGTTTCGGCGCAGCCAGGACAGCACGACGATCAACACCGATCTGCTGCTCTTGAACCATCCCGAGCTGGTGGCGGAATACGCCATTACCAAGCCCGGCACCCGTCGATTCCTGATCCGGAATTGACCATGCTCAACCCTTACAGGAGAACACCATGCTCAAGGGCCTGGCAATCACCCCGCCCGTGGTTGGGCGGATTTCCATTGGCCGCGTGATCGAGAGGAACGGCAAACGCCTACCCGAGCGCGACGACCAGTTCACGTTGACAACCCAAGTCCAGACTCACGACGGCTGGCTGCTGCACCCCCAGGACGAAGCCCAGCGCCGGCTGCACGGGGGCGACAAGCTGCGAAGCCTCAGTGTCATGCTGCCTTTCAACGACCCCGACCTGAACCTGCGGGCCGAGTATTCCTACTTCGACCGGGAGGACGGCCGGCTCGTCTGCGTGGGCAACGGCGAGACCTGCCGCCGCGACACCGACGAGGGCATGCAGACGCTGCCGTGCTACGACCCGGACCACTGCGGCTTTCACAACCGGGAGTGCAAGCCCTACGGGCGGCTGTACGCCATCATCGGCCTGGACCAGCTTGGCTGCTTCGTGCTGAGGACAACCTCCTATAACTCGATCCGGACGCTGGCGGCGCGCATGCGCTACTACCACGCGGTCTCGGGCGGGCTGCTGGCCTGCATGCCGCTGGAGCTGCGCCTGCGCGGCAAGTCCACCACGCAGAGCTACCGCACCCCGATCTACTACGTGGACCTGATCCCGGCCAACGGCATGACGCTGGAGGAGGCGATCAAGGAAGCGCGAGATCTGGACGAACGGCGCAAGGCGGCGGGCTTTGACCAGGCCGCGCTCGATGAGGCCGCCCGCCAGGGCTTTGCCAATGGCGCGTTCGAGGAGTCGGTGGAGGACGTGCCTGCGGTGGTGGAGGAGTTTTTCCCGGAGGACCAGCCCGCTTCGGCGGTCACGGAGGTTTCCGTCATGCCACCAGCCAAGGCGAGCCTTGCCGCCAAGCTCAAGGCCAAGACGGGAGAAGCGCCCTGATGCTTCCCTTTCACCCAACCCCAAGGCCCAGCGCAACCCGCTGGGCTTTCTTCTTTTTGGAGAACCACCATGTCACATGGCATTGAAAAACCCAGGCCAGGGCAGCGCCTCTTCCCAGGAAAGGTGCTCATCACCGGAGCGGCCACGGTCGCGCTGGAGGCGGCGGGCGTGGAAGGTGTCTGGCTGCTGTCCCGGCACATTCATGGCGACTGGGGCGACATCCCGCCCGAGGATGTGCTGCAAAACGAGCTGGCCCTGCTGCTTGGTCTGCGCGTCCAGTCCCGCTATAGACTCGCGGAGGCAACGGCCATCTGGATCACCACCGAGGCGAACCGGGCCACGACCACCATCATCCTCGTGGAGGGTGCATGGGAGGCATCGGGCAGCGGATAGCCTGTCGCCGGGCCGGCCCTTGGGTGGCGGCACGCCGAAGACGCAACGTGGTTGCTACTTCCCCTTGCCCAGGCGGCTGGCCAGGGTTTCGACAATGTCCACCACCATCGCCCGGTCGGCGCTGCCCATCCGGGCGAGCAACTGCGCCAGGTGATGGGCCTGGTCGGAAGCTCTGGAGCTCGTCTCCGTGACGAGATCGGCAATATTGCAGCCGAAGATCTCGGCCAGCTCGCCCAGGCGCACCACGGTGGGCAGCGCCACCCCGCGCTCCATGCGAGATACGGCTTCCACGCCGATGCCCAGGCGCTCGGCCACCTGTTCCTGGGTCAGCCCGCAGGCCCCCCGGCGCTTCGCAATGGCCCGGCCCACCCCCTCGGCCAAGCGCCTTTCCTCTGTTCCTGGCATACGCCCTCCAATTCCGACTGGAATGGTTGGGCATCAGCTTTTTGGGATGAAGTGCTTTTTGGGTTGTTATTCGACCTATTAAGTTGATATTCCTGTGCTTACATTCCCCGCGTTCACCCTGAAAATGAAAACTCGCCACCTATGAAAGCGTTCCCCCTGCTCATCCTCTGGTTTTTCTTGGCCATCGTCGTCGGCCTCGCCGCCAAGTCCTCCGGCCGCAGCTTCCTGCTCTGGCTGCTCATCTCGCTGGTGGCCTCTCCGGTCCTGGGCTTCCTGCTCCTGCACGCCACAAAGGGGAAGTAGGCCGTGATCATCGTCCTGCCTCTCTTCATTGCCTATATGGCTATGTTCGCCGTCGTCGGCATCAAGGCAAAGCGCATGGGCCGCAGCGCCCTGTGGTGGCTTTTCCTGTCGCTGGTCCTCACCCCGATCATCACCTTCATCATGCTGCGCGGCGATGCGGTGAAGGCGCGGAGGATTCAGGAAAAGGCCGACGCTCTCAAGAATTGACCCTCCCTTTCACTCACATGGAAGTACCGATCATGAAAATCCAACAAGTCTTGCTTGCCATCGGTTTGGCTGGCGTTTGCGCGTCGTCGTTCGCGGACGAAGCGCCCTTCGAGGTCTCGCTCGTCTTCATCCAGAACGTACCCGTGATCCAGATCGAATCCATCGCCGATCAGGTCACACTGACCGGATACAAGGTCAACCGCGGCAACTGCCGCAATGCCTTCATCAACCAGGTGTACAAGCCGCCCGCGAAATTCGGCTATGGCGAGGCGACCAAGATCTTTGCCCACAACTGCAATGTGCGGGAGGTCATTCTGGAGACCGACCAAGGCGGCTATACGTACACGTTCTCCCAACGCTGACGGCACATCTGCCAAGACGGCGGTCACGCAAGCATTTCCGAAAAGGCAACTCCTGCATGACCGCCCGAGCCACCATCCACCCATGAGAAGCACAGCTATATGCGCACACTCTTCAGCGTTCTTTCCGCTCTGATTGCCGCTATCGGCATCACCGCTCCCTTTGCCGCTCACGCCGCATGCGGCAACGGCGCAAAAGAAGTCTTCTTCTGCGAAGCATTGAAAGGCAGGATCATCCAAGTCTGCGATGCAGGAGCCAACATCGAATACACGTTTGGCAAACCCCAGAAGCCGGACATTGTCTTGGCTGCGGCCAGGGACTCGGTCACGACCCGCCAGTGGGAGGGCATGGGGCCGATGTCCTACGATGTCAGCGTGCCGAACGGCACCACGACCTATACGGTGTTCTGGTCATTTGACCGAGACCCCAGCCATGAGCCAGACGCTGGCGTGGCGGTCGAGGTCGACCAGAAGCACGTCGCTACCGTCCAGTGCCTGCCCACGAAGCCTATCCGCAATGGCATGGAAGACATAGACCTTCGGCATGCGGAATAACTTGAGCGGCGAAAGCTGCGAAGATACTGCAATGCCATCGCGCGCCTTTCCTTGTCAGTGCATCTGCCGCTGCATTTTTGCCAGCATCACCGGCAAGCTCGTGATGACTTGGTAGCAGACGGCCGGCTGGGCGATGCGCTACCTTCCTACTTCAGGCACTTGGCGAGTCCAGTTTTTGGACTTCTGCGCTTCCGTGAGTATTTACGATGGGTTTTGTCTCAGAACGGGACGCTTCTGCGAGGCACATCTCATCGAACTCGCGCATCGTTTGTCTGTTCACCACGCCAGCGTGATGAAGATCCAAGGCTGCGCTATGAATGGCTTCGAACGCATCGCTCTTAAATCGGGGTTCATCCATTGCAAAGCCTCCGTGATCACCCCCACACCTGATTAGGCGTGCGCGAGCAGCAAATGACCGACAGGCTCTTTCGTCGGCCGTACCCGAATCTCGATGTTGTAGCCCAGGCGATTCAGGCAATCCATCAGCTTGCGTTCGGAGAAGTTGGCGAAATCTCCATTCAGCAGGGCGGACACCTTGGGTTGCGTCAGGCCCATGCGCCTGGCGGCCTCTGCCTGAGTCAAGCCAAGCTTGCGGACGGCCTTCGTGATCTCAATGGTGAGGCCGGATTTGATCTTGAGCTTCTCAGCGTTAGGCAGACCAAGATCGGCAAATACGTTGCCAGAACTGGCCTCTATATCAATTTTTTTTGCGTCGTGCTTTTTCATTTCTCAGCTCCTGAGCGGCTTCGGTCGCGGCCTTGAGGCGGTCACGGATCAGATCCATATCTGGCTTGGGCGTTTCGATGCCCTTCTTGCTCTTCTTTTGGAACACATGCAGCACGTAGACAGCCTCAAGGAATCGCACCGTGTACACAGCACGGTATGTGCCATGCGAATCGCTTTCGACGACTTCAATCACATCGGCCGCACCAAAGCCCTTTAGCACCTTGGCGGCATCGTGTTGCTCGCCTTGTTGCGCGAAGTGCAATGCGTGGCCAAAAAACCGGATGACATCCTCCGGGAGCGCAAGCAGATCCTTCTTGCTGCTGCCCATCCAGAAGATGGGGCGTTCGTCTTTATTCAGCATCTGTTTTTATACCATTTCTGGGATTGTTCGTCTAGGAAGCAGTGGACTCAGCGCTCGATGCCTGCTTGTTCCAACATCCACGCCTCGATCTGGGCATGCCACTTGCGCAGCAGGTCCAGCGGACGGCGGCGATAGTGCTTTTCGGCAACGGCAGACGGCTTGTGCCCCTGGATCTGCGCCACCACACCCACAGGCACCTCCACCCATTCCGACAAGGTGCCGAACGACCGGCGCAGGCCGTGAATGCTGACATGCGGCAGGCCTGCCTGCTCCAGCGCCCTGACGTGCGCGGCGCGAGGCTCGGCGAGCTTGCCGTCTTCTGCAGTCGGGCTGGCGAAGACCCACGGCGACGGTTCCCACGCCTCGCCACGTGCTGCCAGTGTTGCCAGGCGGCGGTCGCTGGGCGGCGTTTCGTTCAGGCGCTTCAGCTCTTCAAACAGGCTGGCGAGATAGGGAGTCAATGGGATGACCCGTCCGCCCGTGCCTTCGACCTTGTCGTCCAGGGTCAGGCTGCGCCAGCGCAAATCCACGTCTTCCCAGCGCACCGCGGCCATTTCTTCCCGGCGCGCTCCGGTCAGCAGCAGGCTTTGCAGGTAGACGGACTGCACCCGGTTAGGAATCTTGCGAACGGCGGCAAACCAGGCCGCAAGCTGCTCGCGTTGCAGGACATCGCCCTCCTTGGCCTTGACTCGGGGAACGGCGTCTTTGACGTCGCGGGTCTTGTAGGCGTCGGATGGGACCAGGCCGCTGTAGTTCTTGTGCTCGGACGCCCAGCGGATGAAGGCGCGTAACTGGCGATAGGACAGCGCAGCCATCGTGGGGCGGTTCTTGCCTTCCTCCGTCATCCATTCGGCGATGCGCTCGCCCGTCATGTCCGGCAGGCGCAGCGGCCGCAGCGATGCCAAGGGGCCGGGTTCGGTCAGACCCTTGCCGCGCTTCCTGGGCTTGCCGCCGACATCCGAATTCTTGACGTGGTCGTCGTAGTGGCGCTGGCTCCAGAAAGGCTTACGGGCTTCGAGATAGGCATCCCAGGCTTCTCCGAAGGTGACGTCCTGCCGCTTGGCGGCGGCGCGGCGCGCTTCGTGGGCGGCTTGTTGCTCGGCGCGGTGTTCGCGGGGGTCGATGCCTTGGTCGACCAGCGTTTGGAGGCGGCGCGCTTCTTCCTGGGCCTTGTCTATCGTCCACGAGCGAGGGTCGCCAATCGTGGTCCGGACGGTAAGCCCGTGCAGCTTGGCCTGGAAGATGTATGCCTTCGCCCCGGCGCCAGTGGCGCGCAGGCCCAGGCCCGGCACCTTGCTGTCCCATAGGAACGCCTGGCTTTTGCCGGACGGGCAGGCGAAGCCGTCCACGCGGGCGGCGGTGAAGTTGATCTTGGGCATGACTGAGTGATCCGAGAGCGGCTTACATGGATTCCATGTAAGCGCTATGTAACCCGATTATCGGGAAAACGATCACATCAGGTCAATCAAAAAGTCCGCGCTACGTCATGCAATATGCTGTTTTTATGGGAATTTATCGGGTTACATGCATCCGGATCAACGCGGATAAACACTCTATCACACGGATTGAAAATCCGCGTGTCTGTGGTTCGATTCCGCCCCAGGCCACCACGAATTTGATGCCCAGCTCTGAAAGCTGGGCATTTTCTTTGGGGCATTAGGGGTTGTGCACCTGCAGGGTTGTGCAACCGCTCCCGTTCGGAGGCCTAACCCACAGCCCTGCCGCGCGTGCGGGCGGCGCCGCACCAACGTTCCACCAGGCTAGGCCCCAGGACGAGCAGTCCGGCATTGATCGCCTGGACAAGCAGTGTAGGACCCAGCGCGCTGACCATGCCTCGCATCAGCGCCACTATCGAGGCTGCCAGGATGAGATGCAGCACAACCCCCCAGCCGATTACGCACGCCAGCGCACGATAGCGAAAACCGCCTTCGCCGAACAGGGCATGCACCATCCATGCTGTCGGAGGCAGAAACAAAAAGATCGCGGGCAGCCAG
>Ga0180219_1001823_pt1 | contig 13163 bp, 19 predicted proteins | sample eDN3rd30CBELigMG_FD_151338 | JGI IMG/M metagenome (GOLD analysis project Ga0180219, IMG submission 151338) | Enriched Miracle-Growth compost microbial communities from Emeryville, California, USA - eDNA 3rd pass 30_C BE-Lig MG (version 2)... ...
CGACGCCGGTCGGGCCCTCCGCCGTCTCGGGCGCCGACGTCGGCGTGGACGGCATCGCGCCGTTCGCGGACGCGCCCAGGACGGCGTCCGGCTCCTTCCGGTCGGGGCCGGCCCCGCGGCCGCCGGCGGCGCCCGCCACGCCGTGGCAGCTCGACGACGGCACGGGCATCCTGCCGGGCGACTGGTCCGTCACCCCGGCGGGCCTCGGCCTCTCCGTCGTCGGCGTCCCGGGATCGGCGGCCGCCAGCGAGAAGGTGCGGTTCTCGTACTTCGTCGGCAACGGCGGCTACCCGGCCATCGACGCGATGCACCCGACGCTCGCGGACGTGTTCTCGCATCCGCTCTCCTGGGACCAGACGCTCGACAGCGGGGATCCGACGTACGGCGTGACGCTGCAGATCAAGCTGGAGAAGGAGATCCACCCCGGCGAGTGGGCGTACGTCACGGCGGTCAGCGTCTGGCAGCCGGGAACCCGCACGGTCACGTTCGACGGGCCGAGCTCCTGGTTCGCGAACACCGACATCTACTCGGACGGATTCCTCACGGGCACCCTCGTGAACCGTGCCGGCTCCGGCCCCGGCGTCAGCCGCGAGACTCTGCTGGAGAACTTCGGCGACTTCACGGTCGTGTCCTTCGGCCCGAACCTCGGACGCGACCTGACCTACGGCTACACGATCCAGGACTTCTCCATCCTCGGTCAGACGTTCCACTTCCTCGGCGCGCTCCAGGCCGGCACCCCGTCCGTCTCGGGCACCGCGCAGGTGGGGCAGACCGTCACCGCGTCGGCGGGCGACGGATGGAGCCCCGCGCCCGACGCGTTCGCATACCAGTGGCTGCGGAACGGCACCCCTATCCCGGGAGCGACGGGCACGAGCTACGCCGTCATGCCCGTCGACGCGGACACGGCGCTCTCCGTGAGCGTCACGGGGTCCAAGGACGGGTACGCGTCGGCGTCCGCGACGAGCGCCGCGACCACGGTGGCCCCGCCCCCGCCGGGCGATCCCGACGCCCCGCCGACCGTCGCCGTGACCGTGCCGGCCTCCGCGGCGGACCTGCCCCCGGACCTCGCGCTCCCCGTGACGCCGCCCCCCGTGGCGCCGACCCCCGCGGCGGGACAGCTGCGCACGCTGACCCTCGACCTGGGGCCCGGGTTCGCGAGCACCTGGTACTACGTCACGATGTACTCGTCTCCGACCGTGATCGGCTGGCGCTGGGTCGACGCCGACGGGAAGCTGACGTTCCTCGTTCCGCAGAGCCTTCCGGCGGGCGATCACACCGTCGCGCTGCTGGACGAGTCGGGCGCCGTCGTCGGCTTCGTCGCCGGCGTGCCGGTGCCGGCGGCGGCGGAGATCCTGACCCTTCCCGCGACCGGCGCGGACGGCGACCTCACGTCCGGGATCGTCCTCGCGGGCTCGGTCGTCGTGTCGCTCGGCCTCGCGCTCTCCGTCGCCGGAGCCGTCCGGCGACGGAGGACGGCGCGGTAGCGGTCAGGCCTCGCTCGAGGCGAGGTGCTCGCGCAGCGTCGGGCCCTCGCGGAACTCGCGCATGAGATGGCCCACGACGGCGTTCAGGTCGCCGTCGTGGGCCTCCGCCACGAACAGCTGGCGGGCGTAGCTCGCGCCGTTGGCGGTGATCGTCTCGATGCCGGCGAGCTCGCGGACGCACGTGAGCTCCACGGCGACGTCGGCCAGCTCCTCCAGCGTCTGCGCCACGTGCTCCCGCACGGGCACCTCGGTGCCGTCGGGATCGACGATGACGCGTGCGTCGAGGCCGTAGCGGGCGGCGCGCCACTTGTTCTCCCGCACGAACCAGGGCTGGATGCCCGGCAGCGGCTCGCCCTCGTCGATCATGCGCGAGAAGCGCTCGACGAGCGTCTGCACGAGGGCCGCGACGGCGGCGAGCTCCGGCAGCGTCGACATCCCGTCGCACGCGCGCACCTCGATCGTGCCCCAGCGCGGCGCGGGGCGGATGTCCCAGCGCACCTCCGTCGCGTCCGCCATGACGCCTGTGCGCACCATGTCGTCGAGGTACGACTCGAACGCCGGCCAGTCCTCCAGGAGCCAGGGCAGGCCCGCCGTCGGCAGCTGCTGGAACACCAGCGCCCGGTTCGAGGCGTAGCCCGTGCGCTCCCCGGCCCAGAACGGGCTCGACGCGGACAGGGCCTGCAGGTGCGGGAGGTACACGGCGAGCGCACGGATGATCGGCATGACCTTCGCGACGTCGTCGACGCCGACGTGCACGTGGATGCCCCAGATCATCATGTTGCGGCCCCACCACTGGGTGCGCTCGATGAGCGCGTGGTACCGCGTCTTGTCGGTGACCTCCTGGTCGTACCACTGCGCGAAGGGATGGCTGCCGGCGCACATGAGCTCGACGCCCGTGCCGTCGGTCACCGTCCGGACCGCGGCGATCGCGTCGGCGATGTCGTCGACGGCGGCCGCGACGGTGTCGCCGATGCCGCTGGTCACCTCGACCGTGTTCGTCAGGAGCTCGGTCGTGACCGTGAAGCGCTCGAGCGCCGTGCTCTCCTCCAGCGCGGACACGATCCGCGGCGCGGCCGGCCGCAGCTGCCCCGTCACCGCGTCGACGAGCATCAGCTCCCACTCGATGCCGACGGTGGAGCGTCGCGAAGCGGCGAAGGAGACGGTCACGGCGCCAGTCTGGCACGGAGCCCCGCGGCGCCCGGCACTGCGCGCCGGTCAGCCCGCGCCCAGCTCGATGAGCAGCACGCCTCCCGCGATCGCGACGATCCCGAGGCCCATGAGCCACGTGAACGGCTCGTCGAAGAGGATCCTGCCGAGCACGGCCGTGAGGGCGACGCCGACCGCCGACCAGATCCCGTACGCGACGCCGACCGGCATCCCCTCCTCGAGGCAGAAGTAGAGCAGCACGAAGGAGAGGACGTACGCGGCCACGACGGGCGCGATCCACGCCTTCCTCCGGAAGCCCTCGGACGCTCTCAGCGCCAGGGTCCCGCCGACCTCGGACAGGATCGCGCCCGCCAGCAGCACCCACATCATCGGGCGTCCTCCTCGACCTCGTGCCCCGCGGCTCCGGCCTCGTGCCCCGCGGCTCCGGCCTCGTGCCCTGCGACGCCGGCCTCGACCGCCTCGGCCGCGGCGCGCCTCGCGGCGGCGCTCGAGCTGCCCACCTCGACGACGAACACGCCGCCCATGACGAGCACGACGCCCGCGCTCATGAGCCAGGTGAGCGGGTCGCCGAACAGGACGGCCGCGAGCACCGCCGTGAGCGCCGTGCCGATGGCGGCCCAGATGCCGTACACGACGCCGATCGGCGCACCGATCCGCAGGATGAGGGCGAGGAAGAAGAAGGATCCGACCTCGCCGATCGCCACGAGGACGAACCAGACGGGATGCTCGGTGGCCATCCGCAGCGCGAGCGTCCCCGACACCTCCAGCAGGATCGCGGCGGACAGGTAGATCCAGCGCAGCACGGTGCTCCTCCGTTCGTCGGGCGCCCACACACTAGCGGACCCCGACGACCGGCGCCGGGTTCGCGGCCGGCGAGGGGATCTGGCAGAATAGACGGTTGGACCCGCGCCCGACCCTCTATCCGGCGCGAGCCCTCCTCTCAGAGCTTCCGCCGGGTGTGCACCCCACGCTCCGGGCGACCTCACCGTCTCGACACAATTCAGGAGAATCGTGGCTGTCAAGATCCGTCTCAAGCGCCTCGGCAAGATCCGGGCGCCGTACTACCGCATCGTCGTGGCCGACTCGCGCACCAAGCGCGACGGCCGTGTCATCGAGGAGATCGGCAAGTACCACCCCACCGAGGAGCCGTCGTACATCGAGGTCGACTCGGCGCGCGCGCAGTACTGGCTCGGCGTCGGCGCGCAGCCGTCCGAGCAGGTCCTCGCGATCCTCAAGATCACGGGCGACTGGGGCACGTTCAAGGGCGAGAAGGACGCCGCGTCCACCCTGAAGACGGCCGACGCGAAGCCCGTCTTCGAGGCCGACACCGCCAAGAAGTCGGTCATCAAGCCCAAGGCCGAGAAGAAGGCCGAGGAGCCCGTCGCCGAGGAGACCGCGGAGGCGTCCGACGACGCCCCCGAGTCCGCCGCGACCGACGAGGCGTAGTCGTGCTCTCCGCCGCGCTCGAGTACGTCGTCAAGGGGATCGTGGATCACCCGGACGACGTGCGCATCGACTCGTCGACGTCGTCGCGGGGTGATGTGCTGGAGGTGCACGTCCACCCCGACGACCGCGGACGCGTCATCGGGCGCGGCGGTCGCACGGCGAAGGCCCTCCGCACCCTGATCGCGGCGCTCGCCGACGGCCGGCGCGTGCGCGTCGACGTCGCGGACGACTGATGGCGGCGGACGAGCCCCGTCGCACCCCGCGCGCCGTCGCGCGCCCGCCGCAGGGGACGCGGACGCAGCTGCGCGTGGGCCGGCTCATGAAGGCCCACGGGCTCAAGGGCGCCATCAAGCTCGAGCTCTACACGGACGACCCCGACGGCCGCTTCGTCCCGGGGGCGACGTTCACGCTCCAGGTGCCGGAGTCGTCGCCGTGGCACGGGAAGACCGTCACGGTGCGCGAGTTCAAGTGGATGAACTCGCACCCGGTCGTGTTCTTCGAGGACGTCGACGACCGCACCGCCGCCGAGGGCCTCATCCGCGCGATCCTGTGGATCGACGAGGACCCCGCCGCCGCGGTTCCCGAGGACGACGCGTGGTACGACCACCAGCTCGTCGGCCTCGACGTCGTGCGCGACGGGGCGGTCGCGGGGCGCGTCGTGCGCGTCGAGCACCTGCCCGCGCAGGACCTGCTCATCGTGCAGGCCGGCGAGCGGGAGGTCCTCGTGCCGTTCGTCCGCGCGATCGTCCCCGAGGTGGACGTGGCGGGCGGCCGCGTCGTCGTGACCCCGCCGGACGGGCTCTTCGAGGACCTCCCGGAGGAGCCCGAGGACGCCGCGCGCCCGGCGTCGGACGAGGGCGCCGAGCCGGACGAGGATGCCGAGCAGCCGCTCTGACGCCGTCAGTCGGGGATGTCGAACTCCCGCCTCATGAGCGCCGAGACGTCGCGGTCGAGGTGCTCCAGCTTCGCGTCGACGGCTCCGAACCTCGCATGGACGGCGTCGAACTTCGCGTCCACGGCTCCGAACCTCGCGTCCACGGCTCGGAAGCCGGAGCGCATGGCGCGGTTGCCTAGACTCGGGGGATGCGCGTCGACATCGTGACGATCTTCCCGCGGTTCTTCGACGTGCTCGACGTCTCGCTCATCGGGAAGGCGCGCGATCGCGGCATCCTGGACCTGCGCGTCCACGATCTGCGCGACTGGACGCACGACCGTCACCGCACGGTGGACGACACGCCCTACGGCGGCGGCGCCGGCATGGTCATGAAGCCGGAGCCGTGGGGCGAGGCGCTCGACGCCGTGCTCGACGAGGGCGCGCTGCTGATCGTCCCGTCGCCGGCGGGGGAGCGGTTCGCACAGGGCATCGCGCGGGAGCTCGCGGCGGAGTCGCACCTCGTCTTCGCGTGCGGGCGGTACGAGGGCATCGACCAGCGCGTCGTCGACCACTACTCCGCCCGCGGCCGCGTGCGGAGCGTGAGCCTCGGCGACTACGTCCTCAACGGGGGCGAGGTCGCCGCGATGGCGATGATCGAGGCCGTCTCGCGCCTCGTGCCGGGGGTCGTGGGCAACCCGGAGAGCATCGTGGAGGAGTCGCACGAGGACGGGCTCCTGGAGTACCCGGCCTACACGAAGCCGCCGGTATGGCGCGGCCTCGAGGTGCCGCCGGTCCTCCTCAGCGGCGACCACGGCGCGATCGCGCGGTGGCGGCGCGCGCAGAGCGTCGAGCGCACCCGCGAGCGCCGTCCCGACCTCCTCGCCGACTGACACCGGCGCCGCGACGATCCGGGTGTCAGCCCTCCGCGATCTCCTTGATCGCGGCCAGGCGGCGATCCCACGCGGCGCCGATCGCGTCGAGCCGTCGCGCCGTCGCGCTGAGCTGCGCGCCGAGGGCCCGGTAGCGCACCTCGCGGCCGACTCGCAGCGGCTCCACGAGCCCGGCCTCCTGCAGGACGGACAGGTGCCGGGCGATCGCCTGGCGCGTCACGGGGAGACGCGTCGCGAGCGCCGACGCCGAGGCGTCCTGCTCGCCGAGAGCGGTCAGGATGCCCCACCGCGTCTCGTCGGCGAGCGCCGCGAGCACGGGGACGAGGGACGTGCTCATGCCCTCGCTCCGAGCAGGACGACGAGCTCGTCGAGCTCCGAGTCCCAGCCGCGACGGTGGCTGTCGAGGTTGGACGCGGGGTCGGAGGTCGCCTCGAACCCGGTCTCGACGACCGTGAGGCGCGTGCCCGTCGGGAGCGGATCGAGCGTGAACGTGAAGACGGTGGAGGTCGCGTCGTCCACCTCGTCCGGGACGTCGCCGCTCGCGTCGTCGTTCGACCAGCGGTAGGCGATCGACCGCGGAGCGTCGATCGCCTCGATCCGCAGGGGGATGGCGCCGCGGTCCGGCCAGCTCACGGTGCCGCGCGCGCCGACGCCGGCGCCGTCGAGCACGGTGTCGCCGAGCCAGCGCGAGATGAGGGCGGGATCGGTGAGGGCGGTCCACACCTTCTCGGCGGGGGCGTCGATGCGGATCGTGCGCCGCACGGCGAACGCCTCCTCGTCGACGACGGCTGACGGCTGGGGTTCCATGCTCATGATCATCGTCCTTTCGCGGTGGACGCGACGACGTCCGCCGTCGCGGGTGCGTGAAGCCGGAGCGTGGACGCCGCGACGGCGATCGCGCACACGGCGATCGCCGTCGCGGTCGGGCCGATGGCGCCCAGCCCGGCGCGGTCGATCGCGATGCCGCCCGCGAGCGACCCGAGCGCGATGCCGATGTTGACCGCGGAGGACGGGAAGGATGCGGCCAGCGGCGCCCCTGCGCCCGAGAGGGTGCTGACGCGATGCTGCATCGAGGGCGCCATGCCCATTCCGAAGACGCCGATGCCGAGAACCGCGAGACCTGCTGCCACGGGCTCCTGGCCGAGGAGCCAGAGGGTCAGCAGCGAGGCGGCGACGCCGATGGCCCCGACGACGAGCGTGCGCGCGGCATCCACGTCGGCGAATCGGCCGCCGAGGGCGGAGCCCGCCGTCGTGGCGATGCCGTAGGCGAGGAGGAACGCGCCCGTCGCGGCGCCGGAGACGCCCGCGATGGCCGCCAGGTAGGGCACGAGGTAGGTCAGCGCCGACTGGATGGCGGCGAACACGACGATGCAGACGAGCAGGACGGCGAGCACGCGGGGCGCGAGGGCGGGGCGGAGCTGCCCGCGGACGCGTTCCCCGGGTGCGGGCGGGACGGACGGGAGGGTCGGCAGCGCGCCGCCGAGCACGAGGAACGCGACGGCGGCCACGACGGCGAACGCGCCGCGCCATCCGACCGCCTGTCCGAGGAGCGTGCCGAGCGGCAGGCCGAGCGCGCTGGCCGTGGCGAAGCCCGAGATGACGACGGCCATCGCGCGACCGGTGCGCTCGGGGGCGACGATCGCGGTGGCGGTCGTGATGCCGGCGGCGATGAACAGGCCCTGAGCGGCGCCCGCGAGGACGCGGGCGCCGACGAACAGCGCGTAGTGGGGCGCGAGCACGGGCAGGAGCACGAGCGCGACGAACGCGACGATGCTGCCGAGGAGCACGGCGCGGCGGTCGAGCCGCGTCGTGGCGAGGGTGAGCAGGGGGCCGCCCGCCGCGAGGCCGAGCGCGTTCGCTGTCACGAGCGCTCCGGCTGCGGGCACCGACACGGCGAGGTCGGTCGCGATCAGGTCGAGCATGCCGACGGCGAGCATCTCCGCGGTTCCCATGACGAAAGCGCCGGTGAACAGGACGCCGAGCGCGAGGCCGGCTCGCGGTCGCGAGACGTGGTCGATGGTCATCGTCGGCTCCTTCCATGTGCAACGTGAGCATTGCACATGGAAGGGGCCAGTGCAACCCCTGTGTTGCATATCGGTGGCGACCGGATCGCTCGGCTGACGACGTGCCCCTTCGCCCTCGCGCTGACGATCCTGCTCGGGCTGCTGATCCTGTTCCGGCTCGCCCTCGCGCTCGGCGCTCCGCCGGGACGCCTCGCCGGGGGCGGCGGGCACCGCGTGCTGCGATCGAGCTGCGCATCGGCAGCGCCGTCTCGGTCCTCGTCCACGTCCTGATCGCGCTCGTCGGGGGGAGCCGGGTCGGCGCCATCGCGCTCTTCCCGCCGGTGTTCGCGATGGCGGCCCGACTCAGGCTGCGCCGAAGGACGTGCGGTCCGTCAGGATGATCGGGCCGTCGGCCGTGATCGCGATCGTGTGCTCCGAGTGCGCGCCGCGCGAGCCGTCGGCGCTGCGCAGCGTCCACCCGTCCGGGTCCGTCACGAGCTCGTCGGTCGTCGCGAGGAACCAGGGCTCCAGCGCGAGGACGAGGCCCGCCCGCAGCGGGTAGCCGCGGCCCGCCTTGCCGTCGTTCGCGACGTGCGGGTCGCCGTGCATGACGTGCCCGACGCCGTGGCCGCCGAAGTCGGTGTTGATGGAGTACCCCTCGCCGCGGGCGACCGACGCGATCGCGTGCGAGATGTCGCCGATCCGGTTGCCGACGACGGCGGCGGCGATCGCGGCGTCCAGCGCGCGCTCCGTCGTGTCGATGAGCCGCAGGTCCTCGTCGCGCGGCGTGCCGACGACGAACGAGACGGCCGAGTCGGCGACCCAGCCGTCGATCGCGACGGCGAAGTCGAGCGAGACGAGGTCGCCGTCGCGCAGCGCGTAGTCGTGGGGGAGCCCGTGGAGGACCGCGTCGTTGATCGACGTGCAGATGACCTTCCCGAACGGGCTCGCGCCGAAGGACGGGTGGTAGTCGATGTAGCACGACTCCGCGCCGGCCTCGCGGATGAGGTCGTGCGCGCGGCGGTCGATGTCGAGGAGGTTCATGCCCACCCTCGTCTCCGCCCGCAGCGTCGCGAGGGTCTCCGCGACGAATCGCCCGGCGGGGCGCATGGCCTCGATCTCGGCGGGGGTGCGCAGTTCGATCATCCTTGGCTCTCTTCCTTAGAGGACCATTCTCCCCGATCCGCCCGCCATGGATGGTCTCCCCGATCCGCCCGCCATGGCTGGTCTCCCCGATCCGCCCGCCGTGGCTGGGAGGATGCCCCGCGTCGCGCCCCCGCCGGCACAGCGCCTCCGCGGCGGGCGTAGCATCGCTGGCATGTGGCTGCGACGCGGGTTCTACGGATGGCTCTTCCCGGCCGCCTTCCTGCTCCCGCTGTGGCTCCTCGTCGGGTGGGGGGTCTTCGACGCGGGCGCGTGGGCGTTCCTGTGGGTCCTGTTCCTCGCCATCCCGTCCGTCTTCTTCGGGCAGCTGATCCTCACGCTGCTCGTGCGGGCGCGCGGCTCCGTCCGCACGCGACGCGCCGTCTCGTGGTGGGACGTGCTCGGCTTCACCGTGTGGCACGCCCTCACGATCTCGCTCGGCTTCTTCGACCAGGCGTGGTGGGCGCCCGTCATGGTGCTCACGGTCTTCGTGGCGGTCGGCCTGTTCTGGCTCGAGCTCTGGCAGCTGTGGCGCGAGGCGCGGCCGTCGCGGCTGCTGCTGCGCACGACGGAGGGCGTCGCCTACGTCCCGCCGCCGCAGTCGACGGCGCCGCCGCGCCGCCCTGAGGACGTCATCGTCATCACGGAGCGGACGCCGCCGCCGACGTCCTGAGCCCTCGGCGGTTTGGCGCGGGAGCCGGGCCGTGGCAGAATGGTGGCTTGTGCCCGGAACGGCTCTGCCGCAGGGGAGCCCGTCGCGCGTCGTCTGAGACCGCGACCCGGGGCACGCGAGACTCCACCCTCCATCGCGCGACCGACCTGTGGCGGTCGCAGGAAGAGACGATCATGCAGATCCTCGACGCCGTCGACGCGGCCTCGCTCCGCTCCGACATCCCCGACTTCGCCCCCGGCGACACCGTCAAGGTGCACGTCAACATCACGGAGGGCAACCGCTCCCGCATCCAGGTCTTCCAGGGCGTCGTGATCGGCCGCTCCGGCGACGGGATCCGCGAGACGTTCACGGTCCGCAAGATCAGCTTCCAGGTGGGCGTGGAGCGCACCTTCCCCGTGCACAGCCCGATCATCGACAGGATCGAGGTCGTCACGCGCGGCGACGTCCGTCGCGCGAAGCTCTACTACCTGCGCAGCCTCCGCGGCAAGAAGGCCAAGATCAAGGAGAAGCGCGACAGCTGACGCGCTCCCCGGACGATGCCCCGCGACCCCGGTCGCGGGGCATCGTCGTCTCGTGCGATGCGTGCGCGCGGAGGGCGCTCCGTGTGCGAGTCTTGGTAGGTCGCGGATCCACGGCGGGGCTCCGCGGAGGGAAGGTCATGACGACGGAGGAAACGGAACACGAGGCGTCGGCAGAGCCTCTCGTCCGCACCCAGCCGCGCCGTCGGCGCGGGATGCTCGTGTTCCTCCGCGATGTCCTCGTGATCGTCCTGATCGCGATCCTCGTCTCGTTCCTCGTCAAGACGTTCCTCGTCCGCTCGTTCTACATCCCGTCCGGATCCATGAAGGACACGCTGCAGATCGACGACCGGATCCTGGTCGACGAGATCACGCCGCGCTTCGGGGGCTACGACCACGGCGACATCGTCGTCTTCCGCGATCCCGGCGGGTGGCTCCCGCCCGTGCCGGCGAAGCCCTCCCCGGGGCCCGTCGCCGAGGCGGCGGACTGGTTCCTCACGCTCATCGGGCTGTCGGCGTCTGACAGCGACGACCACCTCATCAAGCGCGTCATCGGGCTGCCGGGCGACCACGTCGTGTGCTGCAACGATCTCGGGCAGATCACGATCAACGGCGCGGCGATCGACGAGTCGTCGTACGTGCTGCTGCCGAGCCCGGGCGCGCCGGTCTCCAAGACCCCGTTCGACGTCGTCGTGCCGGACGACGCGCTGTGGGTCATGGGCGACAACCGCTACAACTCCGAGGACTCCCGCGCCCATCAGGACCAGCCGGGTCACGGCTTCGTGCCGACCGACAACGTCGTCGGACGCGCCTTCGTCATCACGTGGCCGTTCGACCGCTTCGGGCTCCTCGACTTCCACCACTCCGTCTTCGCCGGCGTCCCCGCGCCGGCGTCCGGCTCGTCATGACCGTCGTCGCACCGCGTCTCACGCTCGAGCGGCGCCTGCTGCGCGAGCGCACCCTCGTGATCGCCTGCGACGAGGTCGGCCGCGGCGCGCTCGCCGGGCCGGTGGCCGTCGGCGCGGTCGTCGTGGACGAGCGCGACGCCCGGCGGCGCGTGCCGGAGGGGCTGCGCGACTCCAAGCTCGTGCCGGAGGCGCGGCGTCCCGAGGTCGCGGCGCGTGCCGCGGCGTGGGTGTCCGAGAGCGCCGTCGGCTGGGCCAGCTCCGTCGAGATCGACGAGATCGGGATCATCCGCGCCCTGGGCCTCGCCGCCGTCCGGGCGCTCGCCGACCTCGCCGCGCGAGGCGTCGCCGTCGGGGACGCGATCGTCATCCTCGACGGCAACCACGACTACATCTCCGCGATGTCCGAGACGGCGCTCGAGGTGCGGCCCGTCGTCAAGGCCGACCGCGACTGCGCGAGCGCGAGCGCGGCGTCCGTCATCGCGAAGGTCTCGCGCGACACGCTCATGGGCTACCTGCACGACGACTCGCCGGAGTACATGTGGTCGAGCAACAAGGGCTACGCGAGCCTCGAGCACCGCGCCGCGATCCGCGAGCGGGGGATGAGCCCGCACCACCGGTCGTCGTGGGCGATCGCCGACGCGCCGACGCTGTTCTGAACGGATTCCCGATGACGGTCGGGGGCTTCTAGGATGTCTCCGATGGATGACGAAGTCTTCGAGGACTACGACCGAGAGCTCGAGCTGGCACTGTACCGCGAGTACCGCGACGTCGTCGGGCAGTTCCAGTACGTGATCGAGACGGAGCGGCGCTTCTACCTCGCGAACGACGTCAACGTCGTCCGCCGGGACACGGAGCACGACTTCTACTTCGAGATCACGATGAACGACGTGTGGGTGTGGGACATCTACCGCGCCGACCGCTTCGTGAAGGCGGTGCGCGTCCTGACGTTCAAGGACGTCAACGTCGAGGAGCTCTCGCGCCGGGACTTCCAGCTTCCGGAGGAGCTGTCCCTCGACAGCTGACGGACGCCGGGGCCTGATCAGGCGATTCGGCGTAGTCAGGAGGATTCCGGCCAGATCCTCCTGATCCGGCCGCATCCCCTGATGTGGTGGGGCCGACCTCATGCTCACGGTCTCTCCCCAGGCGGGCCCGGGGAGCCGGCTCCGCACGGGTGCCGGAGCCGGTGCCTCCGCGGAGGCGGGGGCGGGCCACGATCGTCGGCATGGCCAGGAAAGACGAGCTCGGGCGCGCGGGCGAGGAGCGCGCCGCCGCATATCTCACCCACGAGGGGTACACCGTGCTCGCGCGCAACTGGCGCGGGCGCGGGGGCGAGCTCGACGTGGTCGCGTGCCGCGGCCGCGATCTCGTCGCCGTGGAGGTGAAGACGCGGCGCGGCGAGGGATTCGGGCATCCGCTCGAGGCGATCGACGCGCGCAAGCTCCGGCGGGTGTGGCGGCTCGCGCTGCAGTGGGCGGCCGCGCACCCCGAGCACGCCCGCGGCCGTGCGCTGCGGGTCGACGCCATCGCGGTGCTGGGGCCGGACGCCCGGGCCGCGGCGATCGAGCACCTGGAGGACCTGCGGTGACGGTCGCGCGCACGTGGGCGGTCGCCCTCACCGGGATCGAGGGGGCGCCCGTCGAGGTCGAGGCGGGCCTGTCGTCCCAGCAGCCCGACTTCCGCATCATCGGGCTCCCGGACAAGGCGCTCGGCGAGGCGTCGCAGCGCGTGCGGAACGCCTGTGCGAACTGCGGCCTGGAGCTGCCGCGGCGCCGGCTCACCGTGAACCTCTCGCCCGCGAGCCTGCCGAAGCACGGCTCCGGGTTCGACGTCGCGATCGCCGTCGCCGCGCTCGCGACGGAGCTGGCGATGGATCGCGACGCGGTCGCGCGCACGGTGCACCTCGGCGAGCTGGGGCTCGACGGGCGCCTGCGGCCGGTCCCCGGGGTTCTCCCGGCGGTCGTGGCCGCGGCGCGGGCCGGCATCCGGCGCGTCGTCGTCCCGCACGCCCATCGCGAGGAGGCGGCGCTCGTGGCGGGCGTCGAGGTGCTCGGGGCGGC
>Ga0180219_1001828_pt1 | contig 13142 bp, 8 predicted proteins | sample eDN3rd30CBELigMG_FD_151338 | JGI IMG/M metagenome (GOLD analysis project Ga0180219, IMG submission 151338) | Enriched Miracle-Growth compost microbial communities from Emeryville, California, USA - eDNA 3rd pass 30_C BE-Lig MG (version 2)... ...
CGGCCCGAGACCTCGGGCCCCGCATTGCCCACGCACTCCTACCCATCAAGGACAAGGGTTCGAGCGACTGGGGATACGCGTGGATTCCAATCGTTGGGCCGCTCGTGGGTGGCGCAATTGCCGCACTCATCGCCGCCGCACTGTAGGCACACGCCAAGCACTACGGTATCCGCTATGGCTACTACGTAACCGTCACTAGACAGCAGGTAAAACGCAGCAAGCACCACGCAGATTCGAACATATGTTTGAAAAATCATGGCGGGCAGGCACAATGGATAAGTGCACTATGTAATTGAGCGGGAAGGCGAGGAACACTTCCTCGTTACTGAGGTCGAGGTCGACCCGAACCTCGGCACGCTCACTGTGCTCCCAACACTCAAAACACCGCCCAATACACCACTCGAGCCCCAACACTTTGAGCTAACCGAGTTTGTTGAGTTTGTCCGCACACGCGAGATGTCCCGCACGCCACAGACCACACCTGCACCACCACGCTGGGTCTGGGCGGACACCACCGCGATATACCCTCTACTCCTTGCACATGGCGTGCGCGTGGAACGCTGCCACGATCTACGAAAATCACGCACGATCCTGCGCAACGCTGCGTGGACCAGTTCCTCCGCATTCTCCCCCACGCTCAACGACCCAAGCACCGACAAACCGGACCTATGGAACGCACCACCACCCGCTCCTTCCGACGCTCTCTTCACCACTACCCCCGCGGCACGTCAGGACCCACTGGCGGAGTATCGTCGCCAATTAGCAGTCCTGCACACAGCCGAGCCGCAGCTGCGGGGCCGGCTTAATTTCCTGCTCGCCGCAGAATCCGCAGGCACCCTAATCGCCGCAGAAATGACCCACGCGGGCATTCCATGGCGGCGCGACATCCACAACGAGCTCCTCACGGCAGCCCTCGGGCCACGTCCTGCGGCCGGCACCCGGCCACAACGCCTAGAATCACTGGCCCAGCAGATCCGAGAGCTGTTGGACGCGCCGCATTTGAATCCGGATTCCCCACGCGAGTTGCTCAAGGCGCTGCAACAGGCCGGATTCAACGTGAAGTCCACCAACAAATGGGAAATAAAGGACATAGAACATCCCGCCACGCCACTCCTGTTGGAGTACAAGAAACTGGCGCGAATGATGAGCGCCAACGGGTGGGCGTGGATGGACGAATGGATTAAGGACGGCCGATTTCGGCCCGTCTACGTGCCAGGTGGTGTGGTCACCGGCCGCTGGGGTGCAGACGGCGGTGGCGCACTGCAACTACCGCACTTTGTACGACCCGCCGTAGTTGCAGACGACGGCTGGAGCTTAGTCATAGCAGACGCGGCGCAACTCGAGCCACGCATCCTCGCCGCCATGTCCGGTGATCACGCAATGGCTTCCGCAGGCCGTGGTCATGACATGTACCAGGGCATTGCGGATGCCGGCGTCACTGAAGATCGCGCACACGCAAAATACGGCATGCTAGGTGCCATGTACGGCGGAACTACCGGGGTTTCGGCGCAGGTCCTGCCTCGATTCAAGGCGGCTTTTCCGCAAGCAATGAGCTTGGTTGAACGGGCCGCCCAAACCGGTGAACAAGGCGGCGTGGTACACACTTGGTTGGGCCGCACTTCCCCGCCAGCCGCGTTTGGCGGCGGCGCAGAAGGCGAGGATGCCGCGAGCGCCCAGGATAGGCGCTCGCGCGCCCGCAGTTACGGGCGTTTTACCCGGAACTTCATTGTTCAGGGTTCCGCAGCCGAGTGGGCGCTGTGTTGGATGGCGTCAGTACGCCAAAAACTGTGGCAGCTCACACTGCGTGAGGCCGGGGTTGAAGCCGCCTCGATTGGGGCCGGCTCGATTGGGGCCGGCTCGATTGGGGCCGGCTCGGCTGAAACTGACTCAACAAACCGTCCAGCGCCAGCCGTTATTGACGGACCGCACCTTGTGTTTTTTCTTCACGACGAAATCCTGGTTCACACTCCGGCGCACCTTGCGCTGGAAGTTGCCTCTATCGTCGAAAATTGTGCCCGCGAGGCCGGAACTTTGCTCTTTGGGCAAACGGATGTGGAGTTTCCGATCACCACAGCCATCAACACAACGTACACGGACCCAAAGGCATGATCCGCACATCGACTTCCCCAAATATTGCTGTACTTACCGGAAAAAACCGGGTAAAACCAGCATTTTCTGAGCAGCTCAGTGAGGGGTAGAGGATTCGGTGAGGCGGGTGGAGGATAATGGGTCAACGTGACTATCGATCCTTTTAAAACCCCAGTTGCCGTAGAACCCGGGCCCTCGCAGGTACCGCACCTTGTTTTCCACGAGCCGCGTATTCCGGGGAACACGGGAAACGCGATCCGGCTGGCCGCAATCACGGGGGCACGGTTCCACCTGGTGGAACCGCTGGGATTTGACCTGTCCGAGCCCAAGCTCAAGCGCGCCGGGCTGGACTACCACGACCTCGCCGTTATGGACGTGCACAAAAACTTTGACGCGCTGGTGGATTTGTACCCGCAGTCGCGCGTGTTCGCGTTTACCACTCGCGCCACCACGCGCTTCACGGAGGTGGAGTACCAACCCACGGACCTGCTCGTGTTCGGGCCGGAACCCACCGGGTTGGATGACACGGTGCTGAACCACCCCCGCATCACTGGCGAGGTCCGCATCCCGATGCTGCCCTCCCTGCGTTCGCTGAATTTGACCAACTCCGCAAGCATCGCGATCTATGAGGCGTGGCGGCAGAACGGTTATCAAGCCGGTGTCTAGACCCACGGCGCCTCGTCCGCGCCGGACAGCCGGTATCCGGTAGGCCAGCGTGGAGTGGATTTTTGCGGGGGTAGCCTCGCTATTTGCTGGATTTATCGATGCCGTGGTGGGCGGTGGCGGGCTGGTCCTCCTGCCCGCGCTGTTCTCGGCGTTTCCTTCCGCACCCGCGCCCTCGATGCTCGGCACCAACAAGGCCACAGCCGTGTGGGGTACGGGCATCGCGGCTTCCCAGTTTGCCCGCCGCGTCCAGATTCGTTGGCGCACTGTTTTACCCGCCGCCCTGGTGGCTTTTGCGGCCGCGTTTGGTGGCGCGTTCCTGGCCACCCGGATTTCCGGGGACGTGCTGCGGCGCGCCCTTCCATTCGTGCTGCTGGCGGTAGTCGTGTACACCCTCGCGCGCAAAAACCTCGGTGTGCGTCACGACCCGCGCTTTGCCGGGCGTGTGGAGGTGTGGATTGCGTGCGCGATCGGCGTGGGGATCGGGTTTTACGATGGCTTTTTTGGCCCCGGAACGGGCAGCTTCTTTGTGTTTTTGTTTGTCCGCGCGCTCGGATACGACTTTCTGAACGCCTCGGCAAGTGCCAAAATACTGAATTTTGGCACAAATGCTGCGGCTCTGATTCTCTTTGCCGCCACGGGGCACGTCTGGTGGCATCTCGCGCTCCCGCTCGCGGTGCTCAACATTGCGGGGGCTCTCTTGGGTGCCCGCACCGCTTTGCGTCGCGGCTCGGGTTTTGTTCGATGGGTATTCGTTGTCGTTGTGGGCGTGCTCATCATCAAGACCTTCAGTGACGCGTTCCTCTAACCGCACTGCCCAATCCTGCCTGCGCCCCACCTAGCTTTGCCTATCCCCACTCGACCCTGCCTGCGCCCCACCCGGCCATCTCGCATCATGAGATATACGAAAAATGCTGCAGATACATCATTTTTGATGTACCTACAGCATTAATGCGCTTCACGACGAGTGGGCTGGTTCCCAGCATCCGCCGAGAACCAGCCCAATCATCTAGAAGAACCCGCCTGCACCATCCAAGACAAGCCCGCCTGCACCGTCCAAGACGAGTCGGCTGGCTTCCAGCCCACACTCACCTAGACGAGGTCGCGCACCGCCGCATACTGCTCGCGGATGATCGGGGCCGGTTCAGCCTCGAACACCTCGGCACCTGCGAGCGGCCACGCCGGAGGCGTGTCCCCGCCGAGGAGCACCCACGCCGCCTGACGTGCGGCACCATCGGCCACGTACTCACCGGGAGCGGGAACCGTGACGGGCAACCCAAACACGGCAGGCGCAATTGCACGGGTGGCAGGCGACTGCGCGCCACCACCAATGAGCAACAACCGCTCCACGGCAACACCCAGTTCCCGCAGCGCGTCGATGCCGTCAGCCAACGAGCAGCACAGCGCTTCAACCGCGGCGCGCGCAATGTTTGCGGGCGTCGAGTTCTCCAGCGTCATGCCGTGCAGTGTGCCCGTGGCATCCGGACGGTTGGGAGTGCGCTCACCCTCAAAGTACGGAACCAACACAAGCCCACCCGCACCGGGCTGAGCGGACAGTGCCAGCTCAGCCAACTCGTCGTAAGTCACGCCCAGGATCTTGCGGGCAACATCCAAAATGCGGCTCGCGTTGATGGTGCACACAAGCGGCAGGTACTCGCCGGACGCGGAGGCAAAACCGGCCACGTTCCCGGTCACGTCAGCCACCTGGGTTGCGGACACGGCCGTGACCACGCCGGACGTACCCACGGACAGGACGATGTCGCCGGAGGCGGCACCCAGGCCGAGGGCCGCACCCGCGTTGTCGCCCGCGCCGGGGCCAACCAGCGCGCCCCACGGCGTGCGCCCAGCGGACTCGGCGGGACCGAGCACGCGCGGCAGCGTGATCCGATCAAATGCGCCGGGACCCGCGGCCAACTCGAACAACTCGCGGTCATACTCGTTCGTGACGGGATTGAAGTACGCGGTACCGGACGCGTCCGAGCGGTCGGTGACCAACGCGGACAGGTCGCGGGCAGCGCCCGGCTCACCGCCAGCACCGATGATCTGCCACATGAGCCAGTCGTGCGGCAGGGCAATCGCGGCCACGCGAGCCATATTCTCGGGTTCGTTGTCCCGCAGCCAGCGCACCTTGGTGGCGGTAAACGAGGCAACGGGAACCACACCGATCTCCTCGGCGTAGGCCGTGGCGCCGTCGACGGCGCCAGTCCCAGCGCCCCCGCGCAGCTCACCGAGCTCGCGGATCAGATCCAAAGCAGCCCCGGCGGAACGGGTGTCGTTCCATAGCAGGGCATCGCGGATGACCTCGCCATCCGCGTCCAATGCAACAAGGCCGTGCTGTTGACCGCCAACGGCAATGGCCTCGACATCGTCGAGGCCACCTGCCTGTGCGACAGCCTCCTGATAGGCGGCCCACCAGTGTTTGGGGTGGACGGACGTGCCATCAGGATGCTTAGCGGAGCCGGAGCGCACGAGCGCTCCGGTCTCCGCGTCGCGAATGACGATCTTGCACGACTGGGTCGAGGAATCGACCCCAGCGACAAGACGTGCCATGAAATCAGCCGATCAGGTGCTTGAGAGCAAGCTGGTTCAGGCGCACAAAACCGAAGTCGCGCTGTGCTGCTGCGTCTGCGTCGAAGTCCTCGAAGGTGGAGGTGTCGGCGAGGATGTCAGCAACGGTTTCGCCCTCTGCGAGGGTTGGGGTGGCCAGCTCGAACAGGCCGGCAATCTTCATTGCTTCCTGTACTTCTGGGTCCTCGCGGTATGCCTTGGACTTGGCTGCGAGCATCGAGTACATCTCCATGTTGGCGCGTGCGGAGTCCCACACACCCTCTACGGATTCGGTGCGGCTTGGCTTGTAGTCGAAGTGACGTGGGCCGGTGTAGCGGGTTGCGTCTGGCAGTGCTGGGAAGCCGTTCTCTACCAGGTCAACGGTGAAGAATGCGGAGGTCAGGTCGCCGTGACCGAACACGAGGTCCTGGTCGAACTTGATGGAACGCTGGCCGTTGAGGTCGATGTGGAAGAGCTTGTTTGCCCACAGTGCCTGTGCCAGGCCGTGAGTGTAGTTCAGGCCTGCCATCTGCTCGTGGCCGGTCTCTGGGTTCAGGCCCACGATGTCGCCGTGCTCGAGCTGTGCGATGAAGCCGAGTGCGTGTCCAACGGTTGGCAGGAAGATGTCACCGCGTGGTTCGTTTGGCTTTGGCTCAAGGGCGATCTTGATGTCGTAGCCCTTTTCCTTGATGTAGGCGGCTACGGTGTCCACGCCTTCCTTGTAGCGGTCGAGTGCCGCGTACAGGTCCTTGGCGCCGTCATACTCGGAGCCTTCACGTCCACCCCACATGACGAAGGTCTTTGCGCCGAGTTCTGCGGTCAGGTCAACGTTGCGAAGGACCTTGCGCAGCGCGAAGCGGCGCACGTTGCGGTCGTTGGAGGTTACGCCGCCGTCTTTGAACACTGGGTGGGAGAACAGGTTGGTGGTGACCATTTCGATGGTCATGCCGGTCTCGTCTGCGGCGTCCTTGACCTGGCCAAGGAGCTTGGCGCGGGTGGCGTCGTCTGAGCCGAATGGAACTACGTCGTCGTCGTGGAAGGTGAAGCCCCATGCGCCGAGTTCCGCGAGCTTGCGGACGTCGTCGGCTGGGTTGCGGTGTGCGCGTGATGCCGAACCGAACTGGTCCTGGCCGCTCCAGCCGGTGGTCCACAGTCCGAATGAGAACTTGATGTCTTGCTGAGCCATTGCCCCGTCTCCTCATCGAGAGAAATATTTGTTGTGTGATTAAACTTAACCGTGGTTTTGGGTAAGGTCAACACCATGACCGTAAGCAATGCAGCCGGACAGCACACTCTGCGTGAACGAAACCTTGCGCTCGTGGCCGCGGAGGTCTTTTCCGCGCCCGAGCCACTGTCCCGCGCAACTATTGCCAGCCGCACCGGGCTAACCCGCGCAACTGTGTCGTCGCTGGTAGACCTGCTTGTAGATGCCCAGATTGTGGCCGAGTTGGCCCCGGTAATCTCGCGCAAAGCGGGCCGCCCGGCGGTGCCGCTAACCCCCGCCACTGGCACGTATTTTGGGTTGGGTCTCGAGGTAAATGTCTCGTATCTCTCAGGCGTAGTGGTGGATCTGACCAGCACTGAGGTCGCCCATCTGACCATTCCGGGTGATTTTCGGGGAAGTTCACCCGAACAGGTCATGACGCAATTAGGTGGACTCGCTGTCCAACTGGTGGAACAGGCGCTGGCTTCGGTTCGTGCCCCCGGCCGCGATGAGCCGCGTATTGCGGGCGTCAATCTGGCGTTGCCTGGCTTGATTGACCCGAATCGCTCGTCTTTGCGCGTAGCCCCAAACCTCGGCTGGCAGAACCTCGATCCCGTGGACACTACCCCTATTTCCACCGCCTTGGCCCGCGCGCTCGGGTACGAGGTGTCCGTGGCCATTGGCAACGAAGCAAACTTTGGTGGGCTCGCCCAGATTGCGCTCGGCGGATTGACCACCTTCATTTACGTCTCGGCGGAGGTTGGAATTGGTTCCGCTATCGTGTTGGACCGCGAGCTATTTTTGGGCCGGCGCGGCTGGTCTGGCGAGCTTGGCCACGTAACTGTGGATCCCGCAGGTCCCGAGTGCCGCTGCGGCTCACGCGGGTGCTTGGAGCAGTATGCGGGCCTAGCGGCCCTTATGTCAGGGGCTGGTTTGCCGCTGGATGGCGGCGTTGATCAATTGGTTGCGCGCCTTGAAATTGGCGACGAATTGGCTGGCCAGGCGGTCGAACGCGCCGGAGTTGCGCTCGGATCCGCGCTGGCTGACTTCATCAACCTTATCGATATCCACATGGTTGTATTGGGTGGCATCTACCAGGATCTTTCTACCTACCTTGTGCCGATCATTCAGCGCACACTCGCTGATCACGTACTGTCCGCGCGCTGGTCCACCTTCGAGGTCATCGGCAGTCCGGTGGGCCGTGGCGCAGCCTTGCTGGGCGCGGCAACGGACGTGACTCGATCCGTGTGGAACAACCCGAGCCAATGGATTACTGACGCAACAAGCTAAGTCCCAAAACACACAATCCACACGCCCGTCCACACATCCAACACGATCCACCGCGGGCTCCCCAATTGAACCCCGATAGACTGATCAGACGCTCAAACTCGCCTCGATTGGTTCCCTCCGTGCCACCTCTGTTCCGCGCGCTACCTCACGCACTCGCCGGTGCGCTACCACGCGCACTACCGCGCGTTTTACCCCGTGTACTAGCCATCGCTCTTGCCGCATGCCTGCTGGCCGTGTTAGTTGCACTAAGCGCCACCGCGAGTTTTGCCGCACCGCCGCAGACTAACCAAGATGACCCCGCCAACGAGCTCAAAATAGACGTGACGCTCAATAAGGACGGCCTTGTCCACGTTGCAGAGACCATCACCTTCCCACGCGAGCTCATCGGATCGCGCAGCCTTCAGCGCCAGCTCCTCACGTTCCTGCCCTACTCAAATACTCAATGGCGCAAGTTTGAGTACTCCAACTTTGACGTCCACTCCGAGTCTGCGCAGCTGACCTTCCAAGTCCTCGACGAAACCAAAAACATCGCCGTACGGATCATGCCGGACCCAAACGCTGCTGCAAGTGACAGTGCCAGCCCGGGGGTATCGTCGCAAAGCACATCCCCCGCCCCCGAACCGAACGATGCGGGAGGGCAAGACGATGCGCCTGAGCGCATCGAAGCCACCGTGTCCTATGACATCGAAGGCTCCCTTGCCGCCCTAAACACACCGGGAAATATTCACGACGAATTCTTCTGGGGAGCGCTCGCACCCACCGGTCACATCTTCAACACCGTGACCCTAACAATTCACGCGCCACGCACACCGGACACGCCCACCTGCGAACTACTCACACCGGGATCGCTCGACCTAAGCGCACTCGAAGACCTGTCCAGCCAAGCCAACGACGACTCCCCCGAAACCGAGCAGCCAACAGCGTCCTGCAAAGTGACCGAACGCGATTCCGCAACCACAACCACCGTGGTGCGCGGCGACAACATGACCACCTACCGTGGCATGTCCGTGCGCGTAAACTACCCCGCAGGCACCTTTGATTCCTCCAGCGCAATCATCATTTCTGATCCAGAACCAGACGGCAGCGAATCCACCGACGAGGTGGACCCCGGTTTAGAAGACGACCCCACCCTCACCGACAGCATTGACCACTCCATCGCCGGAACCAACAAGTACACCCTGCCGATCATCGCTGGCGTCATCGCCATCGCGCTGGCAGGACTAGCCGTGCTGCTCGGACGCAAGCGTGCGGACCGCACATTTAGCACACTTGCAGTGGGAGATGTGGATGACGCCCGTGCCCGCACCGCCACGGCACTTACACACGCACGCACCGGCACGATTACCAAGAAACTAGGCGTAACGCCGGCCCTGCACGGAACTGTGACCATCCCAAAACGCTTCACCAGTGATGTGCGTTGGGAGCCGCCGCAGGACCTTGACGTTGCCGAAGCAGGGGCGATTCTTACACTAGAACTGCGGTGGCAAGAGGCAACTGCCACTATCTTTGACCTGGCCGCCCGCGGATACTTCACAGTGACTTCAACGCGAGCAGCTGAGCCAGCACATCCGCGCGAACGAGATCACGACACAGGCCCACTGAATTGGCGGCTGGACCGCGCGCCCAGCGCTGACGCAATCAACGGTGCCAGCACGCAAACACTCACGGCGTATGAACGCCGGCTCATCGAGCTCCTGTTTGCGGGTGAGCTCTCAGCATCTTTTGCCACGCTCCACTCACACTTTGCCCCTCAGGTGCTCGAGGCGTTAAGTGAGCTAGGACACCGCATATCCGAACTCGGATTGGTGAGGGGCTCACTAGACCATGCTGCGAACGGCCGCGCACACCGCAAGCAACGCACCCCGCTTGGCCGGGCGTACGCGGAGCAGGTTCACGCCTACTCCAATGCGCTATCTGGCGAGTTTGGCTTGAATGGCCTGCATCCAACTCCACTGTCTGCCAAAACATTCCACACCCACTTGGCGTATGCCATTGCGTGTGACCGCGCGGTTCAATATGCACGCGCATTTGACGAGGCGGGCATCAAGTTTGAATTGCCGCAGTGGATCGACGTAGCTGAAGTACTCGTACCAGATGAGCCTACGTTTGGCTGGTTTGTGGAGCTGTTGGTTGCGCTTGGTCAGTAAGGTGCAACGGCACTGAGCCACGTAGCCCCTATACCTGTCAGACTGATCCGCACCAAAAAAGAAAAGACCGGCCACGCTGCCGGTCTTAAGTAAAGAGTGCTGCGAGGTTCGCCATTGAACCCCGCTGTTCCCACTGTACCGAGCCAACAACCACGCTTGGTACCGAAAACGGTTACGGTTCAGCAACATTTCTCCGGCTGGTTCTGCATTCCGGAACGCCGGGCCCGCTTCGCTCGACATCCCAGGGAAACTGCCCCCAGGGAAACCGAACCCGAAGGAAACTGCCCCCATGGAAACTGACTCCCCGTAAGAAATCGGCTCCCAGCGGGAAATAGGTTAGCCGTGAAACAATATGCGCATGGATATCTACTCTGCGCAGGATGACCGTTATTCGGCCATGCCTTACCGCCGCACTGGCGCGAGCGGCCTTCAGCTACCTTCCCTCTCGCTCGGCTTGTGGCACAACTTTGGCCACACCACCCCGTTTGACACCCAGCGCGCAGTGCTGCGCCGCGCCTTTGACCTTGGCGTCACGCACTTCGACCTAGCCAACAACTACGGCCCGCCCTACGGCAGCGCCGAGGAGAACTTTGGCCGCCACATGGCCAACGACTTCCGCCCCTACCGCGACGAGATGATCATCTCGTCCAAGGCCGGTTACGACATGTGGCCCGGCCCGTATGGCGACGGCGGCTCACGCAAGTACCTGCTGGCCTCCCTGGACCAGTCCCTGAACCGCATGGGCCTGGATTACGTAGACATTTTCTACTCGCACCGCTTTGACCCCAACACTCCACTTGAGGAGACCATGGGCGCGCTGCACACCGCTGTGACCAGCGGCCGCGCACTGTACGCGGGTGTGTCCAACTACTCGCCAGAGCAAACCAAGCGCGCCGCGGAGATCCTCGCTGACTTGGGTACGCCGCTGCTGATCCACCAGCCCAGTTACTCGATGTTCAACCGTCACGTGGAAAAGCCGGACGCCACGGGCAAGTCCCTGCTTGAGACCGTAGACGAGCTCGGCGTGGGCATGATCTGCTTCTCCCCGCTCTCCCAAGGCCTGCTTACCAACCGTTACTTGGACGGCCAGGTTCCTGCCGGTTCGCGCGCGTCAGTTGGTCACTTCCTCAAGCCGGAGAAAATCTCCGAGGTCTACTTGGAGCGCGCCCGCGCTCTGAACGCCATTGCTGAGTCTCGTGGTCAGTCGCTGGCTCAGTTGGCACTGAGCTGGATTCTTCGCGACGAACGCGTCACTTCCGTACTTGTGGGCGCTTCCAGCGTGGCTCAGTTGGAAGACTCCCTCAAGGCAACCACTGCGACTCCGTTGAGCGCCGAGGAGATCGCCGAAATTGAGCAGTACGCGGTGGACGGCACCGCTCGCTAAACGCGCTAAACGCGCTAAACGAGCAGCGCATCACACGCAATCCTTGCGAGGTCTTAGTAGCCACACCGAGTCCCTAGCAATCTGCTAGGGACTCGTCACGGTAACTAAGACCTCGCTTTGTGTGAGTACTGGCAGCACTCTCAGCGGCGCAAACGCTTCCAGAACGAGAACGTGGCCAAGGAGAGTCGCGCCCGTAATTTGCGCCACCGTGAAGCGCGCGCACCCAGCTTGCTGATCGCCCGCTCCACATCGCGCCAGTAGTCCACGCCGTGCTGTTCAGGCAGTGGATCATAGCCAAACTGCGCTCTGTCTGCCGTGTCCGCGAGTGGACGCACCGCGGCTTCCGGGTTTCCTGCCTCAATGTAGCGTGCGGTTTCCCGGCGCGTAAGCTCGCTCGGCGCCTTAATGCCCAAATCTCTAGCCGCATCAAGCAACTCGGACCAGCCACCGAGCACCTTATCCGCGCCTACAGCCTGCTTGCGCGCAAGCCTGCGCCGTGCCTTTGCCGCAAGGATCAGCAGCGGAATAAGGACCAGCACCGCGAGCGGTATGCCCACCGCTAGCGCAGTCCGGATAACACCCGTCCAGTTAGCAGAATCCGGGGCGTTCTCATCATCGGCGGCCACGTTGGTATCTTCGGTGTCCACTGCCGGCGGCGACACGGAGGGCTGCGGGTCAGGTGGGGTCTGCACTACCTCGGGTTCGGGCTGAGGCTTTGCTTCTTCTTCGTTCTTTGACGGGGTGCGTGATTCGTCTGGGGTGGGATAGTACGAAACCCAGCCATAGTCGTCGAAAAACACTTCCACCCACGCCTGCATATCCTTACCGGTCAGGGTTACTGTGTGGCCGGCGTCCTCACCGGGCAAGAATCCCATAACCACTCGGGAGGGGATGCCTTGGCTGCGGGCCATCAAAGCCATCGCGGAGGCGTACTGTTCGGCGTCCCCGATCATCTGATCGGCCGAGAACAACTCAGCGATCCGCGAGGCGCCATGTCCTGACAGGGAGGGATATCCATCCACTTGCTCGCCGTGGCTGAAATATCCACCGTTAGCTAGGAAATCCTCAAACTTGCGTACCACAAGCGGGACTGTTGCCCCGTCTCTGGAAATTGCGGCGGCTCGTTCAGAGACCACGTCAGGGATGTGGGTGGCGTCCGCGATATCGATTGAGCCGATGCCCGCCTGGCCGAGCTGTTCATCCGTGGGTTGCTTAGGGATGACTCCGCTAAGCGTGTAGCGCAGTTTGCTTCTCAGCCCGGTGGGCAGTACAGCCGCGCCGGTGGCATCGTTGAACCGGAAGTCTTCACTCAGCCAGCCACTGCCAAACTCAACGTGGTCGAGGTATCCCACGGTAGGAGCCCAAACGCCGGTCAGTCCTTCGATTCGAATGTCTACTGTGTAGGGCTCGCCGGTGCGAGTCTGCGGAACCGTATTGCCAATGCGGCGAAACGCCCCGGATCCGCGGCGGTTTCCATCACCGGACACGTCCCAAACGATTCCATCGAACTCATCCATCGTGGCGAGTCGCACGGCCGCGCCCTTGGGCAGTCCAGTGACGCTGAGCAGTGGAGTATCTGCGTAATCCTTGATGAACGAGCGGTATGCGGACAGCGGGGAGATCTGGTCTTCCAGGTCAAACGGCGGCACTACGGTGGCGCGCAGCAAAGTGCGTTGCGCATCGGTTTCGATTGCCGGCACCACAATGAACGTTGCGGCAAGTGAGGCGAGTAGCAGCCCCACTATTGCGGGCATACGGCCTGGCCGCCAGGTACCCATGCGCCATGCCGCCCACACTATGAGCATAAGGGGTAGTGCCA
>Ga0180219_1001834_pt1 | contig 13110 bp, 12 predicted proteins | sample eDN3rd30CBELigMG_FD_151338 | JGI IMG/M metagenome (GOLD analysis project Ga0180219, IMG submission 151338) | Enriched Miracle-Growth compost microbial communities from Emeryville, California, USA - eDNA 3rd pass 30_C BE-Lig MG (version 2)... ...
GGTCTTGTCTGCTATAGCTATGCCAAGGATTTGCCATTGTGTCTGAAAGGACGCGAAATCGCCTATCTGCGTCCGGCGTGGGCGGAAGTGCGGGTGATGCTGGACAAGGGGCTGCCCATGGGATTGCAGATGATCGTCATGTCCGCCTCCGGCCTCGTGATGATCGGTCTCGTCAATCGCGAAGGGTTCCTCATCACCGCGGCCTATGGCGCGGCGCAGCAGATCTGGACCTATCTCCAGATGCCCGCCATGGCGATAGGCGCGGCGGTCAGCGCCATGGCGGCGCAGAATATCGGCGCGGGACGGTGGGACAGGATCGGCCGGATCGCCGGTTACGGCATACTCTATCTGCTTGCGATCACCGGCGCGATGATTGCCGTGATCCTGCTGTTCCACGAACCCTTGCTGGCCCTGTTCCTCGGCAGCAACGAAGCTGCCAGCGCTGCCGCATGGGAGATGCAGCTTCGCGCGAGCTGGAGCTTCATGCTGTTCGGGCTGGTCATGATCCTGTTCGGCGTGATGCGCGCCAATGGCGTGGTGGTGCGTCCGCTGCTGATCCTGATCTTCACCCTGTTCGGTGTTCGGCTGGGCTTCTATTATTGGGCCTATCCGCATATCGGCGCGAATGCGCTGTGGTACAGTTTCCCGGTGGGATCGAGCGTGGCGCTGGCGCTGGCGGCCGCCGTCTACCTGCACGGGGGATGGCGCAAGGCCAAGCTGATCGTGCCGCTGCACGAAGAGGAATGCCGCGAATCCGTCCATGCCGAAAGCGAACCGGCCGGACGCATCGCGCCAGCCGGATAAGGCTGGTCAGCGTCCCTGAGAGCGCCAGCGTGTGATGGTGCGGTCGAGAATGTCGGCCTCGCCGCCCGTTTCGCGCCATTGTTCCGTGAAGCTGGGGTCGCCTGAAGCGGGTCGCCGCTCCTCTTCCAGCGTGTCGAGCGCGACGCGGATCGGTACGGCGACGCCTTCGCCACAGATGATCGCCTCGCGATTGCGGAGCGCAGGGATCGAATCGAGGAAACCGCGCGCGCCCTCCGGCATGGCGGCCTTCACGAATGCCTGGTCGCGATCATTGTTGAGGCGCATCGAAATGATCGTGCCGCACTGCGAAAGCACGCCTTCGGCCAGGTCTGATGGGCGCTGCGTGATAAGGCCCAGCGACACGCCATATTTGCGGCCTTCCTTGGCGATCCGCTCCAGTATGCGGCGGACGGCCTGACCCGATCCCGCCGTGGTGCTGGGGATGTATCGATGCGCTTCCTCGCAGACGAGGAGGATGGGCCGCTGGGGCTCATCCCGCGCCCAGAGCGCATAGTCGAACACCAGTCGCGACAATACCGACACGACGACGGATGTGATGTCGGAGGGCATGGCCGACACGTCGATGATGGAGATCGGCTTGCCGCCGGAAGGCAGGCGGAAAATCTTCGCGAGGAAGTCCTGCATGGTGTCCGCCACCAGCATGCCCGAGAACATGAAGGAATAGCGCGGGTCCGACCGGATTTCGTCGATCTTGGTCTTGAGCCGCATATAGGGCAGGGTGCCGGTGCCTTTTTCCAGCTTGCCCATTTCATTCTGCAGGATGTTGGTGAGGTCCGACAGCAGATAGGGGATGGGGGAATCGACCGTCAGGCGACCGATGCTTTCGGCAAGCCGGTTCTTCGAGCGCGCGGCGAGCAGGCATTTGGCGAGGATGTCGCTGTCCACCGTCCGCTCGGACCCCTGCGACGTCACGAACACCTCGCAATGCTCTTCGAAATTCATGAGCCAATAGGGCAGCGCCAGATTGTTGACATCGAACACGGCGCCGTTGCGGGCAAAGGCGGCGCCATATTCGCCATGGGGATCGATCATGACGATATGGCCCTGCGGCGAAAGGTCGCAGATACGGTGAAGGATCAGTGCGGCGCTGGTCGACTTGCCGGTGCCGGTGGAACCCAGCAGCGCGAAATGCTTGCCCAGCATCGAATCGACATACAGCGCGGCGCGCGTGTCTGCGGTGGGATAGACCGTGCCGATCTGCACATGCGGCTTGTCGTCGGCGGCGTAGATTTGCCGCATATCTTCGCTGGAAACCGGGTGGATTTCCGCGCCAGGCCGGGGGTAGCGGGTCACGCCGCGACGGAAATGGTGGATGCAGCGGGTGACCGGTTCTTCCTCGCCCTCGCCCAGAAAGTCGATGTCGGCGATGATGGTGCCATCATTGGCGCGATCCAGCGCCATGGCGCGGATGCTGGCGATCAGCCAGCTCTGGCCGACGCGCATCTTCACCTGGCTGCCGACCTGCCCCGCAGTTGCGATGCAGGGATCGTCATGTTCGCCCAACTGTTCCAGACGAACGGCGTCGAGGATGATTTTGGAGCTTGATCCGGCCGTTTCGAACACCATTCCGATCGGTCCGACGAGGGAGAGGGGCACAGGCGCAGCGGCCGGTTTGAAATGAACTGCGTCTGACATGTAGTTCATGATTATTTCCCATCCCCCCATGGCCGGTTCATCTTCCGGCAAACAGGAGGACGCTAGCGCCGATTGGTAAAAATAGGCTTATGCAGCGCAGAATGTGCGGAAATGGGCGCATGATGGCGCGCAATAGGTTAAGCGCGGCTTGTCGAAGGTCCGTTTTGGATCGGATTGGAAGCGGGACGGGCGGAGGAACATGAATCAAGTCGGGGCATTGAACATGCGTAACGATCCGGAGCTTGCGTGCAGACAAGATTGACGATGAACCCCGCGCGCCAGTCGGATGCCATCTCCATTGCCCGCGTCCTGTGCATATTGGGTGTGGTCTATGTGCACGCCTGGACGGGGCTGAGCGGCGCTGATCTGGCGCAGCTTCGCGGCACGCCGCAGGAAAGCCTCCGCTGGGTGCTTATGGAGATTTTCGGCCATAGCGCCGTACCCTTGCTCGGGCTGATTTCCGGCTGGCTGGTGAGCGGTTCGTCCCGTACGCGGGACTGGAGCAGCCATATCGGCCGCAAGGCGCAAACCATATTGCTGCCCATGCTGACATGGAATGCGCTGGGCATCCTACTGGTGTCCGGCGCGGCATTCCTGTTCCACATGCTCGCGCCCGTGCCGCATTCGGCGGAATGGATCGTGCAGGAACTCTTCATCGTCAGCCGCAATCCCGACATCAATGTGCAGATGCCTTTCCTGCGCGATCTCTTCCTGTGCATGCTGGCGGCACCCCTGCTGGTGCGATTGCCGGGCTGGTTGCTGGTGACGGTGGCGGGCATGGCGCTCGCCTGCCAGATCAGCGGGCTGGGGCCGCCCGTGCTGATGCGGCCGTCGATCCTGTTCTTTTTCGTCATCGGCATGCTGGCGCGGCGCGGAACGCTGGCGGACCGGACGGCGGCGCTGCCTTTTGCGGTGGCCGCCGCGCCCTTCCTCCTGCTCATGTCGTTTCAGCTCTTGCTGATCCTGCCCCCCGGTCCCGATCCGTCCGGGGTGCCGGGCGCGACGCTCGACATGGCGGTGCGGATCGCCGCGGCCCTGTTCTTCTGGCGGCTGTCCTGGGCGCTGGCCGACAGTCCGGCGCGGGGCTTGCTGCTGAAGATCGAGCCCTATGCCTTTCTGCTGTTTTGCGTGCACCTGATCCTGATCTGGCTGGGCGGCCCGTTGCTGGGCATGTTGTTCGGGAAGCTGGGTTCGCCCCTCTATCCGGTCTACCTGATCGCGCAGCCGTTCCTCGTCCTTGCGGCGGTGGTCTTGCTGGGCACGCTGCTCAGCCGGATGGCGCCGGGCGTTGCCGCGTTCCTGAGCGGCGGCCGGTTGCGCGAGGCGTAAGGATCAGGCCGGCTCGCGGGCGTTGATCGCCTGTGCGGCGGCCATGGCGATGGCGAAGCTGTGCTGGCGGGCTGCCGCGTCGAAAATCTGTCCGCTGACGATGATTTCATCGGCGCCGGTGCGGTCGATGAAGGCGGCCAGGTCGCGCTCCACATCGGCCTGCGTGCCGATGCTGGAAGCGCTGAGCACCTTGTCCAGCATCTTGCGGGCCTGAATGGGCAGCGTTTCATAATAATCGCGCACGGGCGGCTGCAACTTGCCGGGCTGGCCGAAGCGGAGGCTGACGAAACTCTGCTGCATCGACGTGGCGATCCACTGGGCTTCGTCCATCGTGTCCGCCGCAAAGACATTGAATCCGGCCATGACATAAGGCCGGTCAAGCTGCACCGAGGGACGAAATTCGCTGCGGTAGAGGGCGATCGCCTCATCCAGCGCGGCGGGTGCGAAATGGGAGGCAAAGGCATAGGGCAAACCCAACGCGGCAGCCAATTGTGCCCCGAACAGGCTCGACCCCAATATCCAGAGCGGCACATCCGCGCCTGCGCCCGGCGTCGCCTGAATGCCCAGGCGTGGATCGTCCGCGAAAAAGGCCTGAAGTTCCATGACGTCGCGAGGGAACTGGTCCGGCCCGCCCGTCAATGTCCGCCGCATCGCCTGCGCGACACGCTGGTCCGATCCCGGCGCGCGGCCAAGGCCCAAATCCACCCGTCCGGGAAACAGGGCGGCCAATGTGCCAAATTGCTCGGCGATCAGGAGCGGCGCATGATTGGGCAGCATGATGCCGCCCGCGCCGATGCGGATGGTCGATGTCGCATGACCGGCATGGGCCAGCACAACGGCTGTGGCCGCCGAAGCGATGCCCACCATGCCATGATGTTCAGCCACCCAATAACGGTGATAGCCCAGCTCCTCTGCATGGGCGGCTAGTGCGGCAGCGTGGGAGAGGGCGGTGGAAGCGTCGCTGCCTTCAGTGACAGGGACGAGATCGAGCAGGGAAAGAAGGGTCATGACCCGCATATGGGGACAAGCCCCGTTTTGTTTCAACACGAAATCTGGGCGGTTTCACACCGCCCGGCCAAATCCGGCTGTCGCGCTCACCGCGCGGCGGCCGAAAGCGGCTGGTTTCCGCACGGCCAGCGGATTGGCTTCCCGGTCCAGCAGTGCGAGCGTTTCGGCGAAACATGGACGCAGGGCGACCACGATCTCGATCAGTTCTTCCGGGCTTTCATGACATTCGACGCAGCGGCGGGCGACCATTTCGATCTGTTCCGCCATGAAGCTCAACCGATGGGCGCCGAATTGGGCGGCTTCCCCTTTCAGCTTGTGGGCGGGAGCCACCAGGGCGGCGGCGTTGCGGTCGCGAAAGGCTTGTTCGATCAGGCCGATCGCCTTTTCGCCATCCTCGCGAAAATAGCCCAGAATCCGCATGAACGCCGTGGCCAGTTCGGCTCGGGTCCGCTTGAATTCCTGCCAGTTCACCAATTCGGCATTGCCGTGGGGCACCCTCGCCACTCCTTGCTCAAGCGGAACGGCATAGGGAGGCCGCGTAAATAGCAGGTTAAGGGCGCGAACCTGTCTCCCGGTGCCGGACGATCGAAAAGCATCCGCCATCCATCGTCGCGAAGGCCCAGCCCTGTTCCCGCGCCAACGCTTCCAGTTCGCCCGGCGCGATGGGGTCGTCGGCTTCGATGATGATCGCATCGGCGTCCCGCATGGCGCGGGCGGCGCGCAACGCGGGCCATGGGCATTTCATGCCCCGCGCGTTCACATGGGTCGGCGCGGCGCTATTTGCTGGCATAAGGGTTCTTGGCGCTCCGCAGCGTCAAACGCACCGGCACCGCGCCGAAGCCCAGTTCCTTGCGGATGCCGTTCACCAGATAGCGGCGATAGCTTTCCGGCAGTTCATCCAGCCGCGTTCCGAACAGCACGAAGGTCGGTGGCCGCGTCTTGTTCTGGGTGATGTAGCGCAGCTTGATCCGCTTGCCGCCGGGGGCAGGGGGCGGGTTGGCTTCCAGCGCCCGTTCGAACCAGCGGTTGAGGATGCCGGTCGACACGCGCTGCGACCATGAGGTGCGCGTTTCGAAGGCGACGCGGATGAGGTCGTCCAGTCCTTTGCCGGTCGCGGCGGATACGGTCATGATCGGCACGCCGCGCACCTGCGCCAGGCCATCGGACAGCGCCTGCTTGATGCCCTGATAGAGCGCCGAGCCATGTTCCACCGTGTCCCATTTATTGAGCGCGATGACGAGCGCGCGTCCTTCCTCCAGCACCTTGTCGGCGATGCGAAGATCCTGCGCTTCCAGCCCTCGCGTGGCGTCGAGCAGCAGCACGACGACCTCCGCGAAGTTGACGGCGTTGAGGCCGTCCGACACGGCGAGCTTTTCCAGCTTGTCCTGCACCTTGGCGCGTTTCCGCATCCCGGCGGTGTCGATCAGGCGGACGGGGCGCTCTTCACCATCGGGGTTGGTCCACGCCCAGTCGACGGCGATACTGTCACGGGTGATCCCTGCTTCCGGGCCGGTCAGCAGGCGGTTTTCGCCCAGCAACCGGTTGATGAGCGTGGACTTGCCCGCATTGGGACGGCCGACGATGGCGAGTTTGAGCGGTGCGCTTTCATCGTCCTCGTAAAATTCCTTCTCATGCTCCTCGCCATCCTCGCGTTCGAGATGGGGGAGGAGCGCCTGGAACAGGTCCGCAAGGCCCTGCCCATGTTCGGCGGAGAAAGGAATGGGTTCGCCCAGGCCCAGGCTGAAGGCTTCCATGACGCCCGGATCGGCCGCCTTGCCTTCCGCCTTGTTGGCCACCAGCACAACGGGCGCAGGACTTTCGCGCAGCCAGCGGGCGATTTCCTCGTCCAGCGGGGTAATGCCCGCGCGCGCGTCGATCAGGAACAGGGCGACATCGCAATTCTGGACCGCCGCCTGCGTTTGCATCCGCATCCGGCCGGGCAGGGTCTGGGGATCTTCTTCCTCATACCCTGCCGTGTCGATGATCGTGAAGTCGAGGCCGAGGAGATGCGCCTCCCCCTCCCGCCGGTCGCGCGTGACGCCGGGCTGGTCGTCGACCAGCGCCAGTTTCTTTCCGACGAGCCGGTTGAAGAGGGTGGACTTGCCCACATTGGGCCGCCCGACAATAGCAACTGTGGGCAGCATGATGAGGGCCCGTTTCCTTCTTTCCGTAGCGCCTTACCGTAGCGCCGTCAGCTTGCCGTCATCGGCAAGAATATAGAGCGTGTTGTTGGCCACCACCGGGGGCAGCGACATGCGCTTGTCCATTTCGATATCGGCCTGCACCGCGCCGGTCGCGGGATCGGCATAGACCAGATCGCCGTGCGTCGATACCAGAACCAGGCGATTGCCCGCCAGAACCGGGCCGGTCCAGCGAATCGCTTTGTCCTTCTTCTTTTCCTTCTGCCAGCGGCGAAGCTGGCTGATCCATCGGATTTTGCCGGTGGCGCGCGCCACGCAGAGCAGCTTGGCGTCGCTGGTGACGACGAACACCCATTCGCCCACCACCCACGGCGTCGAAATACCGCCGATATTGATTTCCCACAGGCGCTGGCCGGTAACGAGTTCATAGGAGGCCATGCGGCCCGCCTGTCCGATGGCGAACACGCGGCCACGGTCGATCACCGGGTCGGCGTCGATGTCCGTCAGCGATGCGACCGCCGTGGAAATGCTGGTGCGCGAAAGAGCATCGCCCCAGAGCGAGCGGCCATTTTCATAACGATAGGCGGTGAGTTCGCCGGAGCTGTATCCCGCGATCACCGTGCCTTGCGCGGCGGCGGGGGCGGCGACGCCGAACACGCCCGTCACCTGAAGCGTCCCGCTGTCGGTCCACTGGACTGCGCCATCCGCCTGATTGAGCGCGAAAATCTGGTTGTCCTGCCCCATCACATAGGCATGGCCGTTGGCGAGTGTCGGCGCGCCGCGCAGCGGGCCGCCGGGCCGCTTCTTCCAGATGATGGCGCCGTTGCTGGCATTGAGCGCGGCCACGTCGCCGATGCCGGTGCTGGCGAAGACTCGGTCGTCCACGACGCTGACGCCGCCGCCGAACAGGGCGCGGCCATTGCCTTCGGAAGGCAGGGGGGTCTGCCACAGCTTCGCGCCGCTATTGGCGTCATAGGCGATGACATGGGCACCCGCGTCGATGACGTAGAGCTTGCCGCCCACGATGACCGGCGCTGCCGCCAGCCGCGCCTTGGGGGTGCTGCCCTCGATGGACGCGGACCAGATTTGCCGCGGCGAAGCGCCCAGCGCGAGATGTCCCATGGTCTTGGACGGTGCGCCGCCCGGCTGCGACCATTGATCGTTGGCATAGGGTTCGGGCAGCGTGACCGGCACGTCGGCCAGCGTCGGATCGACCTCCACCCCCTGTTCGGCGGTCAGGATCGATGTCCGCTTGCCGACCACGGGTGTCTTTGGCCCGCCTTTCTTGCCGCCGACGATGCCGCAACTGGCCAGCATCGCTACCATGGCGGCAACGGTCAGGGCACGGCCCATGGCCGAAAACTTGGTCATTTCCTGCATCCCCATGCGCTCGCTTATCCCTCAGAGCCTTCGGTCGGCGTTTCGACCGCGTCCACCCCCAATAGCCCGGCCATCTGTCGCGCGCGTGAACGGATGGACTGCGGCACATTCTTGTCCTTGGCCATGGCCGCGAAAAGCGGCCCGGCGAGATCGCGTTTGCCCATCTTCATATAGGCGATGGCGACCATTTCCCCGGTGCTGCCGAACCACGGCGCGCCTTCGACGGCCAGCGGCTTCAGCCGATCGACGATCTGCTGGGGCTTAAGGCTTTCATATTCCAGCGCCGTCTGCCGGATCAGGGCGAGGTCGCGATAGGGCTGGTCCAGCGAGCTGTCCTGCGCCATCGCCTGATAGATGGCGATCGCGGTCTTTGCATCGCCCTTGCCCGAAGCGGTGCCCGCCTTGATGAGCTGGGCCGAAGCGCGATAACCCGGCTGGCTTGCCTGCGCCAGCGCATCCAGCTCCTTCGCGTCCGGCGCGCCGCCGCCCATGGCGGTGCTCAGCACCTTGTCCATCTGTTCGGACACGGCTTCCGATTGGGTCTTGCTGTGATGCTGCCAATAGAGCCAGCCCCCGAAAGCCGCGAGGCCGACGACCACCGCAACGGCGATCCAGCGCCCGAACCGCTGCCAGAAGGTCAGCAGCCGGTCCTGACGGACGGCATCGTCCACCTCGCGCATGAAGGCTTCGCTATTTTGCGGCGTCAGGGCCACGCTCGTCTCCGGGAAATATGATGGTCATTATGTCGAAAGGCGCGATCATTAGCGGTCGCGGGGCAAGGCGCAAATCACTTTTTGGGCCGATAGACCTGATCTTCGGTCGGAAAGGTGCGGGCGCGCACGTCGGCGGCATAGTTTTTGACCGCCCCTTCGATCGTTTCGGCCAGATTTTCATAGCGTTTCACGAAACGCGGCACCCGATCGAACATGCCCAGCATGTCGTCGATCACCAGCACCTGCCCGTCGCACCGGGCCGATGCGCCGATGCCGATGACCGGGATGTCGATGCTGCCCGTGATGGCGTCGGCCAGTTCCTCCATCACGCCTTCCAGCACGACGGCGAAGGCCCCGGCATCCGCCACGGCGCGGGCGTCGGCCATGATCTTGGCATGTTCCTGCTGGCTCTTGCCCCGCGCGCCATAGCCGCCCAGCGCGTTCACCGCCTGCGGGGTAAGGCCGATATGCGCCATGACGGGGATACCCCGCTGGCTCAGGAAAGCGATGGTTTCGGCCATCGCCTGCCCGCCTTCCAGCTTGACGGCGGCGCAGCCCGTTTCGGCAAGGATGCGGCTGGCGGCGGCAAAGGCCTGCTGCGGGGAAGCTTCATAGGCGCCGAAGGGCATGTCGACGATGACGACGCTGTGATAGCTGCCGCGCACTACCGCCGCGCCATGGGCGATCATCATGTCGAGCGTCACCGGCAGGGTGGAAGGCAGGCCGTAAATCACCTGCGCCAGCGAATCGCCCACCAGCAATATGTCGCAATGGGGATCGAGGATCTGGGCCTGCCGCGCGGTATAGGCGGTCAGCATCACCAGCGGCTCGTCCGTTTTTCCCTCGAACTTGCGCCGCTGGATGGCGGGCACGGTCAGGCGCTTCATCGGCGCTGGGGTAGGATTGGCGCGGCTGGTCGACGTGTCGAGCGTGAAGGTCGTGGACATGGGCCGTGCTCTACCCCAGCCGCTTCCCCGGCGCAAATGCCGGGCCAGCCGGATCGGCATTATGTGCCGCCCCGACTGGCCCGGATCGTATCAGAACGAGAATTTGATCGTTCCGCCCCACGTCCGGGGGTCGCCGGGCTGACCGGCGATCAGGCCGGTGTTGCCGGGCGCGACCTGAAGGTTTTCGATATAGTTCACATCGAAGGCATTCCGCACCCAACCGAAGATGTCGAAACCCTCGCCGCGGAAACCGGCGCGGAAGTTGGTCAGCGCATAGCCCTTCACCTCCGTATAGATTGACGGCGAGGCGTTCGAATTCCAGCGCGAGCGGTAATTGCCGTCGACACCCAGATAGACCTGGCCTTCCTTCGCCAGCAGCGTGACCGGGGCGTTGACCTCCGCGCCGTAGGAGAAGGCCCATTTCGACACGCCGGGCAGGCCCTGACCGGAAATGTCGCACTGCCGCGGGCTGAGCGCGCCAGGGACGCCGGGCTGCGAATAATCGGGCGTGGCGTCGGCGGGCTGCAACGTGCCGCCGGACAGTTCGGGCGGGCAGGGGGCGTTGGTGAACTTCTTGTACTTGGCGTCGGTATAGGCGCCGTTGGCGTAAGCGGTGAAGCGTTCGCTGGCGACGACCTTGAAGTCCGCCTCGATACCCTGCGACCGGACCTTTTCCGCATTGGCCAGATATCCGCGCACGGTGCCGAACTGTCCGCCGTTCACCGTCGCCTGGAAATTCTTGATGTCGGTGCGGAAGGCGGAAAGGTTGAAGGTGGCCCGGCGATCCCAGAACTGGGTCTTGAGGCCCACTTCGAAATGGTTGACCGATTCCGGCTTCACCGTGCCCGCGTCGTAATTCACCGTATTGTCGGCATTGAGCGGCAGGCCGTTCTGGTTGATGCCCAGCGTCTTGAAGCTCTTGGCATAGGTCGCATAGGCCAGGATGTCGCGGGCGATCTTGTAATTGACGTTGAAGTCGTAGGTGAAGTTCCACGCGCTGTCGGACGGCGCGCTGACCTGCGGCTGGTAAACGCCGCATTGCGCGGCGAGCACGGCGGGCAGGGCCGTGCCCGGCGCCGGGGTGCAATTGAGGGTCTGGCCGGCGCCGTCGGTGACGACGCGCTGATAATAGCCGGACTTCTTGTCATAGTTGAGGCGCGCGCCCGGCTGGATCGTCAGGGCGTCCGTCACCTTCCAGCTGAGCTGACCGAACAGCGCCGCGCTGGTGCTCTTGAGATATTGCGTGTTGGTGGCGGTCAGGCCTTCGAGGACGCTGGGATCGCTCGCCAGTGCGCCGGACAGGCTCCACCGGCTGGCGTCGGAGCCTTGCTGCTCGGTGCCCTGCGTGTCGATCCGCTGCTTGAAGCCGAACAGTCCGACCACGAAGTCGATCTTCTGGCTTTCATAATTATAGCGGAATTCCTGGCTGTACTGGTCCTGCTGCGAAGGGTTTTGCGACTTGGACACGATCGACAGGCCGGTGAAATCGCGATCATTCTCCGGCTTCCAGTCCCAGAAGCGCCAGGCGGTGACGGAGGTGAAGGTGCCGGCGCCGACATCCCACTTCACCCGGAGCGACGCGCCGCCGATCTTGTTGCCCGCATTCAGGCTGGCGTCGGTGTCGGTCAGGCGGTCATAGGGATTGGTGCTGGGCACGGCATAGTTGCGGCCGGGACTGGCGGCGTTGATCGCGTTGACGAGTTCGTCATATTGCCGGTTGGGCGCGCGCTGGGTCTTGCCGACGCGGACATAGACGGTGCCGCAGCATTCCGGGTTCTGCTTGCTATAGTCGCCCGACAGCGTGATGCTGAGATCCTCGTTGGGCTTGAACAGCAACTGGCCGCGAATGCCCAGATTGTCCTGTTCGTTGACCCAGCGGTCGGTGGTCGTGTTGTAAAGCGTGCCGCGCCGACTGGTCGAGGCCACGGCGATGCGCGCGGCGATGGTGTCCGACAGGGGGCCGGAGATGGCGGCCTTGGCCTGCTTGTAGTTGAGATTACCGACGGTCAGTTCGGCGCGGCCCTCGAAATCGAAGGTCGGCTGGTTGGTCGTGATATTGATCGCGCCGGCGGTAGTGTTCTTGCCATAGAGCGTGCCTTGCGGGCCACGCAGCGCTTCGACCTGAGAGACATCGAGGAAATCGAAGGTCGCGGCGGCGACACGCGAATTATAGACGTCGTCGACATAGATGCCGACACCCTGCTCAAAGCCATCGCTGGTCAGGCCGAACGGCACGCCAAGGCCGCGGATGTTGACCGATGTGTTGCGCGGATTGGTGGTGTAGACTTGCAGCGTCGGCGCGAGCTGCTGGAGTTTCACGACGTTGAAGTTGCCGGTGGCTTCGATGCTGTCGCCACGGATCACGGAGATCGCCAGCGGCACTTCCTGCGCCGTTTCCTGACGGCGGCGGGCGGTGACGATGATCACCTCGCCACGGCTGCTGGCTTGTTCGGTGCTGTCCGCGGCGGGCGAAGCTTCCTGTGCAAAGGCCATGGGTGTGATGATGGATGTGCCCGCCACGCTGGCGAGCAACAGGAAACGCGCAATCATATTTTTCCCCTTCCGGATGTCCGGTGAATGTTGATCGCGGCCTTTCCGGTGGTCCGGTCAAAACCGATGCTTGGGGTATTCTCATTGGTGCGGCTTACCCCCCAAAGCCGCTCGCCGCCCTTTTCGGCGGCGCAAATCATACGGCCCCCGTTCCCTGTCAGGCGTGGAGGCGCGTTTTTTCCGTCACGTCGATCTGCACCACGCGCGCGTCATGCACGGTCAGCGTGATGGAGCCGAAGCGCAACGCTTCCAGAACGCCGCGCACCTTGTCGATGCTGATCGTGATGTCGGGTCGCGTTGTCGCGGCGCGGTCGTGGCGGATATCTGTCATGGTCTTTTCATTCATAAGTGTTGGGCTCGCTATATCTCAACTATAATGATAGACAAATAAGCAAATATAGGAGGCCTGCAAGTTTGTCTTGCAACGCCTCTTGGGTCAGCGCGAAGCGCTGACACTGATGCGATGGGCGTCCTGATGCACGGGATGGATGGCAGGGCGAATTTGCCGCATGGCGCTGGCCTGATCGTGTGCCTGATCGATCAGGTTTTCCAGCAGGCTCTGGCCAAAGGCCCAGTCGCCCA
>Ga0180219_1001836_pt1 | contig 13108 bp, 12 predicted proteins | sample eDN3rd30CBELigMG_FD_151338 | JGI IMG/M metagenome (GOLD analysis project Ga0180219, IMG submission 151338) | Enriched Miracle-Growth compost microbial communities from Emeryville, California, USA - eDNA 3rd pass 30_C BE-Lig MG (version 2)... ...
GCCCCGAAGGTCTTCGTGATGCCCCGGAGCTCGAGCTTCATGCCGATGATCCTATCCACGAACGAGGGCCGGGGAGGCGGCTTTCGCCGACCTCCCCGGCCCCTGGATCGTTCTCGACTCGGCTCAGCCGGCGAGGTAGGACTCGACCTGGATCGAGCCGTCGATGATCTTCGCCGCGATCGCGTCGAGACGCGAGCCGAGGTCCGCGGGGACCTTCGAGGCGAAGTCGTGGAACGGCGCGATGCCGACGCCCTCGTTCTCGAGCGTGCCGACGTACGGGGTCGGGTCGAACGCGCCCGCAGCCGCGTCGGAGACCGCCGAGTCGACGGCGACGTCGATGAGCTTGCGCACCGAGGTGAGCAGGAGCGGGCCGACGCTCGGGTCGGTCTCGAACACGTCGGCGTCCACGCCGATGAGCGCGATGTTCGCACCCGAGCTCTGGATGATGGTCGCCGCCGCGAGGTAGATCGGGCCGCCGACCGGGAGCACGACGTCCGCGCCCTGGTCGATGATGCCCTGCGCGGTGGCGGTCGCCGCCGCGTCGTTGGCGAAGCCGCCCGTGAAGGCGCCGCCCTCAGGGTTGTTGCGGTCCCAGCCGACGACCTTGACGGACGCGCTGTTCTCCGAGTTGTAGTACTCGACGCCCTGGGCGAAGCCATCCATGAAGATCGACACGGTCGGGAAGTTCATGCCGCCGTAGGTGCCGACGATGCCCGAGGTCGAGTAGGCCGCCGCCGCGTAGCCGGCGAGGAACGCCGCCTGCGCGGTGTCGAAGAGGAGCGGCTTGATGTTCGGCGCGTCGGTCTGGCCGTCGAAGTCGTTGTCGGCGGCGTCGTCGACGATCGCGAACTCGATGTCGGGGTTCGCGAGCGCGGCCTCGACCGTCGCGGCGGACAGCGCGAAGCCGACCGTCACGATGATGGTGCAGCCCTGGTCGACGAGGCTCGTGATGTTCGGCGCGTAGTCCGACTCGTCGTTCGACTCGACGAGGATCGGCTCGACGCCCGCGGCGGCCGCGGCCGCGCGGATGCCGTCGGCACCGAGCTGGTTGAAGGACTTGTCGTCGAAGCCGCCGGCGTCGGAGACCATGCAGGGCAGGAACTCCGAGGCGACCGGGGTCGACTCGCCCGACGTCTCAGGCGTCGTGGCCGGCGGGGCGGCGCACGCGGCGAGCAGCGCCGCCGTCGCGGCGATGGCCATGCCGCCGAACGCGGCCTTGGGGATAGTGATCACGGGTACCTCCTGGTCAAGCTCCGGCGCACGCCAGGAGCCGCTTTGTGACGAAAGACTACTCAGCACTCTTGTACTGCGACCCCTCGGATGCCGAGGCGTGATTGAAGCGTTATTGCTCCGTGATCGAGAACGCGATCCCGGGGCTCACAGCACGTCGCCGCGGCCCGAGATGCGCAGCGCGTCGACGACGGACTTGACCCGCTGGGCGTGCTCCGTCGTCGTCACGAGGAGCGCGTCGGGGGTGTCGATGACGACGATGTCCTTGACCCCGATGAGCGAGACGACGCGCTTGCCGTTCGCGACGACGACGCCCGTCGACTTGTCGGCGAGGACGGTGGGGTCGTCGCCGAGGATCGCGAGGTCGCTCTTGCGGCCGCCCGCGTGCAGCCGGGCGATCGAGGCGAAGTCGCCGACGTCGTCCCAGTCGAAGTCGCCCGGCACGACGGCGAGCGCTCCGGCGGCCGCGGCGGGCTCGGCGACGACGTAGTCGAAGGCGATCCGGCGCAGCCGCGGCCAGATCGCGTCGACCGCGGGCCCGCGTCTGGCGGGATCGTCCCAGGCCTCCGCGAGCGCCTCGAGGTCGTCGGCGAAGGCGGCGTCGTACGCGCGGATCCAGTCGAGGACGACCGAGGCCTTCGCGATGAACATGCCGGCGTTCCAGAGGTGCTCGCCGTCGGCGACGTACCGCCTCGCCGTCGCGAGGTCCGGCTTCTCCTCGAACGCGAGCGCGGCGACCGCCCGCGGCGCGCCCGGGATGTCGAGCGGCCCGTCGGCGTGGATGTAGCCGAAGCCGACGGCCGGCTCGGTCGGCGTGATCCCGATCGTCGCGACCCGTCCGGTGCGCGCGATCGCGACCGCCTCCTCGACCGCGCGGCGGAAGCCGCGGGCGTCGCGGATGACGTGGTCGGCGGCGAAGGAGCCGATGACGACGCCCGGCTCGCGGTGCTCAAGGATCGCCGCGGCGAGCCCGATCGCCGCCGTCGAGTCGCGCGGCTCCGACTCGAGCAGCACGTTCGGGTCGATGAGGTCGGGCAGCTGCGCCTCGACCGCCGCGCGGTGCGCGCGGCCCGTGACGACGACGACGCGGTCGGCGCCCGCGAGCGGGACGATGCGGTCCCAGGTGTCGCGGAGCAGGCTGTTGCCCGAGCCGGTGAGGTCGTGCAGGAACTTCGGCGCGTCCGCGCGGGAGAGCGGCCAGAGCCTCGATCCGATGCCGCCCGCGGGGATCACCGCGGTGAAGCCGGCGATGGTGCCGCGCCCGGGCATGGGCTCGGTGCTCTCCATGAGTCCATAGGATAGAGGCGTGGCAACGAAATCGGCTGGGACCCTGACCGTCGATCCTCCGGGAGCACCGCCGCAGCCGAAGAAGCTGGGCGGCACCCTCTACCGCGGTCGTGAGGGCATGTGGTCGTGGGTCCTGCACCGCATCACGGGCGTCGCGATCTTCTTCTTCCTCCTCGTTCATATCCTCGACACCGCGCTCGTCAAGGTGAGCCCCGAGGCGTACGACGCGGTCATCGGCGCGTACAAGACCCCGATCATGGGCCTCGGGGAGATCGCCCTTGTCGGCGCGATCGGCTACCACGCGCTCAACGGCCTGCGAATCATCCTCATCGACTTCTGGTCGAAGGGCGCGAAGTACCAGAAGACGATGTTCTGGACCGTCATCGTGCTCTGGGTTGTCCTCATGGCCGGCTTCGTCCCGAGGCAGCTCATCCACATCTTCGGAGGGGATGCATGATGAGCGAGACCAAGACCATCGGCAGCGTCCTCGTCCCGGCTCCGGGCACCAAGTACGAGCGATTCGCGCGCAGCCCCAAGCGCGGCATCAACCTCGAGAAGTGGGGCTGGATCTACATGCGCGCCTCCGGCGTGCTGCTCGCGGTCCTCATCTTCGGCCACCTCTTCGTCAACCTCGTCGCCGGCGAGGGCGTCAAAGCGATCGACTTCGCCTTCGTCGCGGGCAAGTGGGCCGATCCGTTCTGGATCGTCTGGGACATGCTGCTGCTGTGGCTCGCGCTCATCCACGGCGCGAACGGCATGCGCACCCTCGTCAACGACTACGCGACGCGCAAGGGCCTGCGGGTCGTGCTGCTCGGCCTCATCGGCCTCGCGACCGTCGCGCTGCTCGTGCTCGGCACGCTCGTGCTGACGACGTTCGACCCGTGCCTCGGGATCACCCCCGAGACCGCTTCGCAGATCCCGCAGTGCGTGATCGAGTAAGGAACCAAGAGAAGTGACCACTGCCACTGCCGAGGAGTCGACCGTCGTCGACGGCGTCCACTACCACCAGTACGACGTCGTGATCGTCGGGGCGGGCGGCGCGGGCATGCGCGCCGCGATCGAGGCGGGGCCCAAGGCCCGGACCGCGGTCATCACCAAGCTCTACCCGACCCGCTCCCACACGGGCGCGGCGCAGGGCGGCATGGCCGCCGCGCTCGCGAACGTCGAGGAGGACAACTGGGAGTGGCACACCTTCGACACCGTCAAGGGCGGCGACTACCTCGTCGACCAGGACGCGGCGCAGATCCTCGCGAAGGAGGCGATCGACGCCGTCATCGACCTGGAGAACATGGGCCTGCCGTTCAACCGGACGCCCGAGGGAAACATCGACCAGCGGCGCTTCGGCGGCCACACCCGCGACCACGGCAAGGCGCCCGTGCGCCGGGCCTGCTATGCGGCCGACCGCACCGGCCACATGATCCTGCAGACGCTGTTCCAGAACTGCGTGAGGCTCGGCATCGAGTTCTACAACGAGTTCTACGCCCTCGACCTCGTCCTGTCCCCCGAGGGCTCGGCGACGGGCATCGTCGCCTACGAGCTCGCGACCGGCGAGCTGCACGTCTTCCAGGCCAAGTCGATCGTCTTCGCGACGGGCGGCTTCGGGAAGATGTTCAAGACGACGTCGAACGCGCACACGCTCACGGGCGACGGCGTCGGCATCATCTGGCGCAAGGGCCTGCCGCTGGAGGACATGGAGTTCTTCCAGTTCCACCCGACCGGCCTCGCGGGGCTCGGCATCCTGCTCACGGAGGGCGCGCGCGGTGAGGGCGCGATCCTGAGGAACGCGAGCGGCGAGCGCTTCATGGAGCGCTACGCCCCGACCATCAAGGACCTCGCGCCTCGCGATATCGTCTCGCGCTGCATGGTCCAGGAGGTCGCGGAGGGCCGCGGCGCCGGCCCGCACAAGGACTACGTGCTGCTGGACTGCACGCACCTCGGCGCCGAGGTGCTCGAGACGAAGCTGCCCGACATCACCGAGTTCGCGCGCACCTACCTCGGCGTCGACCCCGTCGTCGAGCCCGTGCCCGTCATGCCGACGGCGCACTACGCGATGGGCGGCATCCCGACGAACGTCAAGGCCGAGGTGCTGCGGGACAACGAGACCCCGGTCCCCGGCCTCTACGCCGCCGGCGAGTGCGCCTGCGTCTCGGTGCACGGCTCGAACCGTCTCGGCACCAACTCGCTCCTGGACATCAACGTCTTCGGCAAGCGCGCGGGCAACAACGCGGTCGAGTACGCGAACCGCGTCGACTTCACGCCGCTGCCCGCGGACCCTGCGAAGGAGATCCGCGAGCTCATCGAGCGCCTGCGTGCCTCGAAGGGCACCGAGCGGATCGCGGCGCTGCGCAAGGAGCTGCAGGACGAGATGGACAAAGGCGCACAGGTGTTCCGCACCGACGAGTCGCTGCGCCACGTGCTGCGCGTCATCCACGGGCTGCGCGAGCGCTATAAGGACATCGGCATCCACGACCACGGCAAGCGGTTCAACACGGACCTGCTCGAGGCGATCGAGCTCGGCTTCCTGCTCGACCTCGCGGAGGTCGTCGTCTACAGCGCCCTCAACCGGCAGGAGTCTCGCGGCGGGCACATGCGCGACGACTTCCCGAACCGCGACGACGAGAAGTACATGCAGCACACCATGGCCTACCTCACGGGCGACCCGACCTCGCCCGACCCTGAGGACCACATCCAGCTCGACTGGAAGCCCGTGGTCTTCGTCAAGGACGAGAAGGGCGAACTGATCTACCCGCCGCTGGAGAGGAAGTACTGATGTCGACGGTCACTGCCGACGAGCTCGAGGCCGTGGGCGGCCACGACATCCAGGCCGCAGAGTTCGGCACGGTGCAGGAGTTCACCGCGACGCTCATCATCCGACGCTTCGATCCGGACGTCGACACCGAGCCGCACTGGGAGGACTTCGACGTCCAGGTGTACTCGACCGATCGCGTTCTCGACGCCCTCCACAAGATCAAGTGGGAGACGGACGGCTCGCTGAGCTTCCGCCGCTCGTGCGCGCACGGCATCTGCGGCTCCGACGCGATGCGCATCAACGGCCGCAACCGGCTCGCGTGCAAGACGCTCATGAAGGACCTCGACCTGACGAAGCCGATCTACGTCGAGGCGATCAAGGGGCTGCCGCTGGAGAAGGACCTCATCGTCGACATGGACCCGTTCTTCGCGTCCTACCGCGAGGTGAACCCCTTCCTGCAGGCGCACACGACGCCCGAGAAGGGCAAGGAGCGCAAGCAGTCGATCGCCGCGCGCGAGATCTTCGACGACACGACCAAGTGCATCCTGTGCGCGGCGTGCACCTCGTCGTGCCCCGTGTTCTGGACGGACGGCCAGTACTTCGGTCCGGCCGCGATCGTCAACGCGCACCGGTTCATCTTCGACGACCGCGACGACGAGGCGAAGGTGCGGCTGTCGATCCTCAACGACAAGGAGGGCGTGTGGCGCTGCCGCACGACCTTCAACTGCACCGAGGCATGCCCGCGCGGCATCCAGATCACGCAGGCGATCGCCGAGGTGAAGCAGGCGATCATGCGGGGGACGCCGTAGCCTGCGGGCTGAGCTCTCGCTCGGGGGCTGAGGAATCCGGTCGGATTGCTCAGCCCCCGAGCTGTTTCTCAGCCCGGGCGGGGCGAGGACCGGCTCGGCGTACTCGGCTAGCGTTGCGCTGGTGAAGGCGAAGCTCGCGGCGCTCATCGAGTGGGTGCAGGCCACGAGGCCCGCGCGGGTGTGGGCGCGGTTCGGCCGCGCGAACGGTCCCCTGCTCGCGCACGGCATGTCCTACCAGTCGATCTTCGCGGCCTTCGCGGCGCTCTGGGTCGCGTTCTGCCTCATCGGCCTGTGGCTCGGCGGCAGCTCGCCGCTGCGCGACGCCGTCATCGACACGATCGCGGCCGCGGTCCCCGGCCTCATCGACCAGGGCGAGGGCGGGGCGATCTCGCTCGACCGGTTGCTGTCGGCGCAGATCCTCGGCTGGACCGGCGCGGTCGCCGCGGTCGGCCTCGTCTGGACGTCGATCGGCTGGTTCGGGGCGGCGCGGTCGGCGGTGCGCGCCATGCTCGACCAGGTCGATGTGCGACAGAACGCGATCGTGCTGAAGCTCAAGGACGCGGCGCTCGCGCTCGGCTTCGGCATCGCGCTCGTCGTCTCCGCCGCGCTCTCGCTCTTCGCGACGAGCCTGCTCGGCCTCCTGCTCGACTGGCTCGGGATCGGCACGGGGCACCCGCTCGCGGATGTCGCCTCGCGCGCCGTCGGCCTCCTCGTCGCGTTCGCCTTCGACTTCGCGGTGCTCCTCGCCCTCTACTCGGTGCTCTCGGCGGCGCGACTGCCGAGGCGCGCGCTCGTGCAGGGCGCGCTCGGCGGCGCGCTCGCGCTCGGGGTGCTCAAGGCGCTCGGCGGGCTGCTGCTCGGCGGGGCCGCCTCGAACCCGCTGCTCGCGTCGTTCGCGGTCATCATCGGCCTCCTCATCTGGTTCAACCTGATCTGCATGGTGCTGCTGCTCGCGGCCGCGTGGATCGGGGAGGCGGCCGAACGCGATGGCGGCGGCGTGGATGTCGGGGGCCGCAGGTAGCATCGGAGCCGTGCCGAAGAAGCCCCTGCGAATCGCCACCGTCAACGCGAACGGCATCCGTGCCGCGTACCGGAAGGGCATGGGCGAGTGGCTCGAGGGTCGCGGCATCGACATCCTCGCGATCCAGGAGGTCCGCGCCGAGACGGACGACGTCGTGCGGCTGCTCGGGCCCGGCTGGCACGTCATCCATGACGCGGCGACCGCGAAGGGCCGGGCGGGCGTCGCGCTCGCGAGCCGGGACGACGGGGGGCCGCGCGAGCCGGAGATCCACCGGATCGCGCTCGGCGCCGACGACTTCGACAGCGCGGGGCGCTGGCTCGAGGCCGACTTCAAGGTCGGCGACCGGATCATCACGGTCGTGTCGACGTACGTGCACTCCGGCGAGGTCGACACCCCGAAGCAGGTCGAGAAGTACAAGTTCCTCGACGCGATGACGCAGCGCCTCCCCGAGCTCGCGAAGCACTCGGAGCTCGCCGTCGTGCTCGGCGATCTCAATGTCGGCACGACCCCGTTCGACATCAAGAACTGGCGCGGCAACCAGAAGAACGCCGGGTTCCTCCCGCAGGAGCGCGCCTACTTCTACCGCTTCTTCGGCGCCGCGGGCGAGTCCGTCGAGGGTCCGGACGGCACGGTCGCGCCGGGACTCGGCTGGGTCGACGTCGGCCGCTCCTGGGCGGGCGAGGTCGACGGTCCGTACACCTGGTGGTCGAACCGGGGCCAGGCGTTCGTCAACGACGTCGGCTGGCGGATCGACTACCAGGTCGCGACGCCGGCGCTCGCGGCGCTCGTCAAGGACTACCGCGTCGACCGCTACCCGTCGTACGAGGCCCGCTGGTCGGATCACGCGCCGGTCATCGTCGACTACGACCTGTAGCCCACTGGCCCCGAGCTCGGCGCGAGCGACGCGTCGGACGGTGCTGCGCCTCGAGGCGCGTCCAGTCGGTCCTGACGGGACGGTAGCCGTCCGAGCGCACGGCCGCGATCGTGCCGACGATCGCCGCGAGCGCGAGCGACGCGAGGATGATTGCCAAGGTCATGGCAGAAACACTATGATCGTGCGTTAACCGCCATAAGTGGCAGTCGAGACATCATTCGCAACAATCCTGCCAAAGGAGTCGCAATGAGGACCGTCGCCGTCGTCGTCCAGGACGGATTCGCCCCCTTCGAGTTCGGGCTCGCCTGCGAGGCCTTCGGGATCGACCGCTCGGACGACGGCATCACGCCGTTCGACTTCCGCGTCGTGACCACCACGCCCGGGCCGGTGATGTCCAGTCTCGGTTTCGCGATCGAGGTGACGCACGACCTCTCCTTCGCCTACGAGGCCGATCTCGTCGTGATCTGCCCGATCCCCCGCACCCGCTGGGGCTCCAGCGACCCCGAGATCCTCGACGTCGTCCGGGGCGCCGAGCAGCGCGGCGCGTGGCTCCTCAGCGTCTGCACGGGCGCGTTCGTCCTCGCCGCGGCCGGCGTCCTCGATCACCGCCGCGCCACCACGCACTGGATGTACGCCGAGTCCCTCACGGCGATGTACCCGCAGATCCAGGTCGACCCCGACGTGCTCTTCGTCCACGACGGCCGCATCATCACGAGCGCCGGCACGGCGGCCGGCATCGACGCCTGCCTGCATCTGCTGCGGATCGAGCTCGGCGCGGAGGTCGCCAACCGGATCGCCCGCCGCATGGTCGTCGCGCCGCAGCGGGACGGCGGCCAGGCGCAGTTCATCACGCGGCCCCTCCCGACGGCGACGAGCGACTCGCTCGCACCCGTCGCGGACTGGATGCTGAAGCACCTCCGGGAGGAGCTGACGGTCGACGAGCTCGCCGCGCGAGCGCACATGTCCCCGCGCACCTTCGCGAGGCGCTTCCGCGCCGACTTCGGCACGACCCCGGCCGCGTGGCTCGCGCGCCAGCGGGTCCTGCACGCGCAACGACTGCTCGAGCAGACGGACCTGGGCCTCGACGCGGTCGCGGCGGAGAGCGGGTTCGGCTCGGCCGCGGTGCTGCGACAGAACTTCATGCGGACGCTTGACACCACGCCGAGCGCCTACCGGTCCCGCTTCGCCTGCCGCGACGTCGCCGACGAGCCCGCCGCGTGAGGAGCCCGCGGCCTGGAAGAATGGTGCGGTGACCAAGCCCCGACTGTTCTCCGGCATGCAGCCGTCCGCCGATTCGCTCCAGATCGGCAACTACATCGGGGCGCTCCTGCAGTGGCGCGAGCTGCAGGAGACCCACGACGCCGTGTTCTGCGTCGTCGACCTGCACGCGATCACGGTCGAGCAGGACCCCGCGCAGCTGCGCGAGGCGACTCGGCGCACCGCCGCGCAGTACATCGCCGCCGGCATCGACCCCGCGAAGTCGATCCTCTTCGTCCAGTCGCACGTCGCGGCCCACCCCGAGCTCGCCTGGGTGCTCAACACGATCACGGGCTTCGGCGAGGCGAGCCGGATGACGCAGTTCAAGGACAAGTCATCGAAGCAGGGCGCCGACAAGACGAGCGTCGGACTGTTCACCTACCCCGTGCTGATGGCAGCCGACATCCTGCTCTACGACACGCAGATCGTGCCCGTCGGCGACGACCAGAAGCAGCACGTCGAGCTCACCCGGGACCTTGGGCTTCGCTTCAACTCGCGCTACGGCGACACCTTCGTCATCCCGACGGCGCAGATCCCGGCCGAGTCCGCGCGCATCTACGACCTCCAGGAGCCCACCGCCAAGATGTCGAAGTCGGCCTCCTCCGAGAAGGGCGTCGTCTGGCTGCTCGACAACCCCGCGGCTTCCGCGAAGAAGATCAAGGGCGCGACGACCGACTCCGAGGGATCGGTGCGCTACGCGCCGAAGGACAAGCCCGGCGTCTCCAACCTCCTGACCATCTACTCCGCCCTCTCCGGCCGACCGATCCCCGAGATCGAGGCCGAGTACGCGGGCCGCGGCTACGGCGACTTCAAGTCGGGCCTCGCGGAGGTCGTCGCCGAGACCTTCGGCCCGATCCGGGCGCGCGCGCTCGAACTGCTCGACGACCCCGCCGAGCTCGATCGCGTTCTCGCCGGCAACGCCGACCGCGCCGCTGAGATCGCCGACGCGACCCTCGCCCGCGTCTACGACCGCGTCGGGTTCCTTCGCAAGAGGTAACACTGCCTGATGCCGGGGAATAGCCCTCCCCATGCAGGGTTAGAATCTTCGTGCAACATGCTCCGGGGTCGGTGAAATTCCGAACCGGCGGTGACAGTCCGCGAAGCCCTCTCCGAGGGCCCGATCCGGTGGAATTCCGGGACCGACGGTGACCGTGGTGAATCCACGGGAGTCCGGAAGGGAGGCGCATGGGAGGCGAACGATGTCGATCGACGGCGGAATCACGGTCCTCGAGACCGCGATGCGCCGCGCCCTCGAGCTCGCCGCGAACGGCCCGCTGAGCGGCGGCAACCCGCGCGTCGGCTGCGTCATCCTCGACGCCGACGAGCACATCGTCGCGGAGGGCTGGCATCACGGCGCCGGCACCCCGCACGCCGAGGTCGATGCGCTCTCGCGCACCCCCGCCGGCGCGGCCCACACCGCGATCGTGACGCTCGAGCCGTGCAACCACTCAGGCCGGACCGGCCCGTGCGCCGAGGCGCTCATCGCGGCGGGCGTCCGCCGCGTCGCCTACGCGGTCGACGACCCCGGGCACGAGTCCGGCGGCGGCGCCGAGCGGCTCCGCGCCGCGGGTGTCGAGATCGTGCGGGGCGTGCTGGGCGAGCAGGCCTGCGAGTTCATCGAGCCGTGGCTCGTCGCACGCCGCCGCGAGCGCCCCTGGGTCACGGTCAAGTGGGCAGCGACGCTCGACGGGCGGGCTGCAGCCGCCGACGGCACGAGCCAGTGGATCACCGGTGCCGAGGCGCGCACCGACGGTCACCGGCTGCGTGCCGAGTCGGACGCGATCCTCACGGGCACGGGAACCGTGCTCGCCGACGACCCGTCGTTGACCGCTCGCGGCGCGGATGGCGTTCTGCTCGCCCGGCAGCCCCTGCCGATCGTCGTCGGCACCCGCGCGGTGCCGGCCGACGCGGCGCTGCGCCGTCACCCCGCGGGCCTGCTGGAGGCGGGCGACCGGGACCTCGGGGAGCTCCTCGACGAGCTCTGGGAGCGCGGCATGGCGCGGGTGCTCGTCGAGGCGGGCCCGACGCTCACGAGCGCGGTCCTGCGCGCGGGACTCGCGGACGAGCTCGCCGTCTACCTCGCGCCGAAGCTCCTCGGCGGCCCGGCGACAGCGATCGGCGAGCTCGGCATCGCCACGATCGACGACGCGGCCGAGCTCGAGCTGCGAGACGTGCGCCGCCTCGGCGCCGACCTCGCCCTGACCCTCCGTCCCACCCGCGCTTTTCAGGAGTCGGGCGGGGTCGGCGTGCAATACGCACGCGAAGGGCGCGCGACTCCTGAAAACGGAGGCGGATAGGAATGTTCACGGGGCTCATTGAGGAGATCGGCGAGGTGCTCGCCGTCGAGCCGAGCGGCGACGGCACGCGGGTGACCGTGCGCGCGCCGCTCGCCGTCGAGGACGCGCAGCACGGCGCGTCGATCGCCGTCAGCGGCGTGTGCCTGACCGTCGTCGGATGGGGCGCGGACTGGTTCGCCGCCGACGTCATGCGCGAGACCGTCGACGTCACGACCATCGGCGACAAGGCCCCCGGCGCCCGGGTCAACGTCGAGCGGGCGCTGCGCGCCGACGACCGCCTCGGCGGCCACATCGTCCAAGGACACGTCGACGGGACGAGCGAGGTGCTCGAGGTCCGACCGGGCGACGCCTGGCGGGTCATCCGCTTCTCGCTCGACGCCGCGCACGCACCGCTCGTGACCGGGAAGGGCTCCATCACCATCGACGGCGTGAGCCTCACCGTCAGCGACGCGGGCGACGACTGGTTCGAGGTCTCGCTCATCCCCGAGACGCTCGAGGCGACGACGCTCGGCGCCCTGCGCGCCGGCGACCGGGTCAACATCGAGACCGACATCCTCGCGCGGCACATCGCGCGACTGATCCGATTCCAGGAGGGAACGCGATGAGCGTTGCGACGATCCCCGAAGCCCTCGAGGCGCTGCGCGCGGGCAAGCCCGTCCTCGTCGTCGACGACGCCGACCGCGAGAACGAGGGCGACGTCATCGTCTCCGCAGCGCTCGCGACGCCCGAGACGCTCGCCTGGATGGTCCGAGTGACCTCCGGCTACCTCTGCGCGCCGATGCCGCGCGACCTCGCCGACCGGCTCGCCTTGCCGCCCATGGTCGCCGTCAACCAGGATCCGCGCTCGACCGCGTACACGATCTCCGTCGACGCGGCCTCGGGCGTGACGACCGGCATCAGCGCCGCCGACCGCGCGCGGACCCTCAACGTCCTCGCCGACCCCGCCTCCGAGCCCGAGGACCTCATCCGCCCGGGCCACATCCTGCCGCTGCGCGCCGTCGACGGCGGCGTGCGCGAGCGCGCCGGTCACACCGAGGCGGCCGTCGACCTCATGCGACTCGCGGGGCTGCCGCCCGTCGGCGCGATCGGCGAGCTCGTCACCGACGACGGCTCGATGATGCGCCTGCCCGAGATCCTCGCGCTCGGCGAGGAGCGCGGCCTGCCCGTCGTGACGATCGCGGACCTCATCGTCTTCCTCGCCGACCTCCCGGCGGGCCAGGAGCCGCCCGTCGCGCGCCCCCGGGTCTCGCTGCGCGCCGAGGCGAACGTGCCGACCGAGCACGGCACCTTCCGCGTGCGCGCCTACCGCGACGCCGCGACCGGCCACGACCACCTCGCCCTCATCTCCGACCCGATCCCCGAGACTCCGCTCGTGCGCGTGCACTCCGAGTGCCTCACGGGCGAGGCATTCGGCTCGCTCAAGTGCGAGTGCGGCCCGCAGCTCGACGCGGCCCTCGAGGCGATCGCGGCCGAGGGCGGCGTCATCGTCTACCTGCGCGGCCACGAGGGCCGCGGCATCGGCCTCGTCGACAAGCTGCGCGCCTACCGGCTGCAGGAGGACGGGCTCGACACCGTCGAGGCGAA
>Ga0180219_1001838_pt1 | contig 13104 bp, 18 predicted proteins | sample eDN3rd30CBELigMG_FD_151338 | JGI IMG/M metagenome (GOLD analysis project Ga0180219, IMG submission 151338) | Enriched Miracle-Growth compost microbial communities from Emeryville, California, USA - eDNA 3rd pass 30_C BE-Lig MG (version 2)... ...
GCCACTAGCTAACTTATCCGAATATGTGAGTGTCTGATTCAAAATTATCCTGATTGATTTCATGATCTTGCGATGCGTCTGGTGAGGAGTTGGACGGAAGCGAGGAATAGCCAGGCGGTTGCCGATGCGATGGTCTGCTCGAAGTCCTTGGCGAGGCGGCGGTTTCGGTTGAGCCATGCAAGAGTGCGCTCAACGACCCAGCGGCGCGGCAGGACCACAAAGCCCTTGGCGGCATCGGATCGTTTGACGATCTCGACGGTCCACTTGCCGAACTGGCGCAGCGCCTGCCTGAGTTTGTCCCCGGCATATCCGCCATCGGCGAAGAGATGCCGCAGCCAGGGGAAGCGTTTGACGATGTCGCGCAGCACCAGCGGCGCGCCGTCGCGATCCTGGATGTCGGCAGTGTGGACTACGGCATGAACCAGATTGCCCTCGGTATCGGTGAGGATATGCCGCTTGCGTCCCTTGACCTTCTTGCCCGCGTCATAGCCGCGAGGGCCGCCGCTTTCCGTGGTTTTGATGCTCTGGCTGTCGATCACTCCGGCGCTTGGGCTGGCCTCGCGACCGTTCGCCTCGCGTGCGGCCATCAGCAAGCAATGGTTCAGCGTCTGCCACAAGCCGTTGTCGCGCCACAGGTAGAACCAGCGCCGCACCGTCGAGACCGGCGGGAAGCAGGGCGGCAGCATCCGCCACGGCAGTCCGCCGCGCAGCAGAAAGAGGATCGCCTCGACAGTCCGCCGCATCGGCCATTTGCGCGGGCGCCCGACATGCGACGGCGGCGGGAAGAACGGCTCCAGAACGGCCCACTCCGCATCGGTTAAATCGCTTGGCAAAGCCAGTCCCGCGCGGGCATGATGCGCGCGAGTGGTGTCGGTCCACATCGTCGAACTCCGGAAGTTTGTTGCAAAACCCCAGAATCAACGATCAGGCGCGGCGTCAAGCTAACCCGCTGATACCACTCAACTTAATTTCGGATCAGACACTAAGGACTTGAAATATATCAAGCCTATCGGCCGTTACGGGCGTGAAGGTGTTCTTGCCTCTATCAAACATAGCCAAAAATCCGTGTCGTCCTATAATGGCATTGAGCTTGTCTTTGGTGTTGCCGAGGAGGCAAGACAAAGTCGTGGGTATGATCTTTGTGAAGATAAAGAAGTCCTGGCTGATCTATCATCAATGGCGAAGGCTGCTGATGCTCCAGGGTATGAGAAGACCATCTACCGCGACCTTCTGAATGGATATTGCAAGCCGAGTTAGAGCCGTGTGGGGCGGTCGATCGGGCAATCGCAAGATAGAAGTTATAGCACCCCGCCCGTTGGTCGGGGTGCTATAATGTGTTGTCTGCCATAGTTTTTGGTTGGGGCGGTGATGGTATCATGGACGCGGGAATAGCGCCATGATGGCCGCCTGCTGTCGGTTGAGAACCGTCGGCGAAGTCACGCTCATTTGTTGTTCGGAGCTGGATCAACGAAATATATCAGACCACTTCTTTCATGCATCAATGATAGGCTTTAGCTCATTGGGGGAGGGTCGCGTCCGTCAATGTGGTGTAAAATCGGGTGTGGCCACTGGGCTGCATTTTCAGGCGGCCTTGGGTGTAATCTGTAGCGGCTGTGCCTCCTCGATCATTGGTGTGGCAAGGGCGGCCATGCCCTCGATCTGCATGTAGCGGTGCTGGAGCTGGTATTCGTCATTCTGCTCGAGCAGGACGGCGCCGACGAGGCGGATGATGCTGTCCTCGTTCGGGAAGATGCCGACCACATCGGCGCGGCGCTTCACTTCCTTGTTCAGGCGTTCCAGCGGATTGGTGCTGTGGAGCTTGACCCGGTGCTGCTCGGGGAAGGTCATGTAGGCGAGCACGTCGTGCTCGGCATCGTCCATGCAAGCGCCGAGCTTTGGCCAGCGGGCGCGCAACTGATCAGCGACCTGCCGCCAGACCTGCGTCGCAGCGGCATGGTCGGGCTGAAGGAAGACCTGACGGATTGCAGCGGCAACGACGGTATTCTGGCCCTTGGGCACATAGGCCAGGGCATTGCGCATGAAGTGGACGCGGCAGCGCTGCCAGGTCGCGCCCATGACGCGGGTAATCGCCGCCTTGAGCCCCTCGTGGGCATCGGAGATGACCAGCTTCACGCCGGTCAGGCCGCGCCGGACGAGGTCCTTGAGGAAGCTCGACCAGAACGGCTCGGCTTCGGAAGGACCGATGTGCAGGCCGACGATCTCGCGCTTGCCCTCGGTGTTGACGGCCACAGCTATTATCGCGGCGACACTGACGATCCGCCCGCCCTCGCGCACCTTGAGATAGGTAGCATCGAGCCAGAGGTAGGGCCAGTCGCCGGCGAGCGGCCGCTTGAGGAAGGCGTGGACCCGCTCGTCGATGTCCTTGCACAGCTTGGATACCGAGGACTTGGAGATGCCAGTCATCCCCATCGCCTGCACCAGTTCATCGACGCGCCGGGTGCTGACGCCGGCGATCCATGCTTCCTGGATCACCGCGACCAGCGCCTTCTCGACGGTCTTCCTTGGCTCCAGAAAGCCGGGAAAGTAGGCGCCGGTCCGCAGTTTGGGGATCTTGAGATTGAGCGTGCCGAGCCGGGTGTCGAGACTGCGGTCGCGGTAGCCATTGCGCCAGGTCGTGCGATCGCCGGAACGCTCGTGCCGGCCGGCGCCGACCAGGCCATCGACGTCGGCCTCCATGATGATCTGTAATACGTTCTCGGCGATCGTGCGCAGGAAATCTCCATCTCCGGTCTTCGCCATCAGCTCGGCAAGCGGTAACGATCGCAGTACCCGCCGTTCCTGATCGATCACGGCCGCACGCCGCCGGTTCTGCTTGGCGACCTCGGCCTCGACGAACTCGCGCCACGCTTCGACGCTGGCGAAGTCCCGGCTACCGCGACGGCGCAAAGCTTGGTCGAGCCGTCGCTTGAGGTGACCATGGGAGCCTTCGATCGACCCGTTCTCGTGAGCTTCGCCGCGATTATTGCGGGTAGCGACCATGCCATAGTGACGGCACAGATCATCGTAACTACGGGTGAAATCCCGTTGAGCGTCTGCGTCGAGGTTCTTGTAGGCAGCCGACAGGGAATCGTTGCGATGCTCGATCGGTGCGCCGCCCAGCTTCCACAGCGCGTCCTGTAGATGTTCAGACAGTGCGGCGAAGCTCTCTCCGCCCAGAACGACGGCCGCGTGTTCCCAGCCACTTGCAGCCAGACGAAAATGATAGAGGCGATGATCGAAGGGCTCGCCGGCGATGGTCACCCGCAGGCTGTCGCAGACGGTGAAATCCGAAAGACCTTGCCGACCGAGGTCGTGATGCTGCGGGAAGAATATCTCCTTCTCGGTTCCGTTCAGCGCTCGCCAACGAGCAATCCGGCGTTCGAGGGTACGCCTGATCTTATCGGGGACCACATCTTCGCCGAACTCGTCCTGGAGCGTCTCGAAGATGGTGACCGCAATGATACCCTCGATCTTTAGCAGCTCTTCCACGCGCGGCCAGAATAGCTCGAGGGGGTCGGCGCGAGTGCGCCAGTGGCGCGGCTGCTTCTTCTGGGACGGTAAGCGCGGATCCTTCTCGATCCTGCGTGCGGTGCGCGCACTGATACCGGCCTTGGCGGCGGCGACAGCCTGGGGGTGATGGCGACGTTCAACCATGAATAGAAGCACCTGTTGATCAGATATGTGGGAAACCCCCAGTTCGACCGCGACACGGCGCATGTTGAGCGCGGAGACGCCCTCCGTGCGCGCAAGCCGCAGCAAGGCCTCCATAAGCCGCTCCCGATCGAGCGCGGGGCCTTCTTCCAGCCTGCGTCTTTCCGGCCCGCGCCTGACGCCATCGGCCGAAGCGCTCACGTCCGATATATTCGCGTGCTGGCGCGCCTCCCCGTCCGCGATACAGCGTTCATGGCATGAAACCTCCCGCATTGGCATCCAGCGAGGCGCCGGTGATCGCGCTGGCATAGTCCGAAGCCAGGAACAGCGCCGCGCGGGCGCATTCGTCGTCCGTCGCGATGCGGCGCAGCGCATGATGCGAGGCCACCTTGGCATAAGCTTCCTCTTCGGTGCCCCATCGCTCGCGATCCATGGCAAGCGCGCCGCGCACCGGATCGCCCCACATCCATCCCGGATGCAGGCTGTTGACGCGGATGCCGTCCGGTCCGACTTCCGCCGCCAGCTTGCGGCTCGCATTATAGAGCGCGGCCTTGGATGCGGCATAACCGCCTTCATCTTCCATGGGCACCATCTTGGTGCCCATGGTGGAAATCATCACGATCGCGCCACCGCCCTGCGCACGCATCTGGGGTAGCACCGCGCGGGTCATCTTGATCGTTCCGATGACGTTGGTTTCGAATTGCTTATACCAGTCCGCGAAATCGCTCGACTGGATCTGCGCGCCCATCGGCCCATGATAATAAGCATTGTTGACCAGGGCATCGATCCGCCCGAACCGCTCGATAGCGGCTTGTGCGAAGGCACGGCATTGCGCCTCTTCGGTAATGTCGGTGACGTGCTTGACTATCCGGGCCCCCGCGCCTGCTTCTCCGATCCGTCGTTCGGCCTCGTCCAGCCTGTCCGGGCTGCGCGCCGAGATCGCCACGCCCGCGGCGCCTTCGATCGCGGCGTGCAGCGTCAGCTTCATGCCAAGCCCCGGCCCGATGCCGGAGATCACCACATATTTGCCTTCCAACAACATGCCTGCTCTCCCTTCTTTTTTCGGCCGAGCCACGCATGGCCAATAATTCTACAGCGTAGAAATCCTTGATGGATGGTCAAGCGGAGAGTGTCGGTGCGTCCTGTATCCAGGCGTCAGTGGAAGGGATGTTTTCCCCAGAGGCAATCAGGGCCATCGCTTCCTAGATTTTTCGCGGGCGGGGTGGCGCACCGAAATCCCATTCCTCCGTGCTGCGCGCCGAATGCGGATGGGGTCGCGGCGGATAGCCCTGACGCCAGACGCGCAATTCGAACAGCTCGATACTGCGCCACCCGTTCGGGGTCCGCCTGAGCTTGTGATTGTAGTAACCGCCGCCGAGCGAATAAAGGTAAGGCCCGTCAAAGGCAGAAGAGAAGCTGCTATTCTCCGGCCGCGCCATGGTGTTTGGATTGAAGAAATAGGCGCGCACCGTCGCCGTGTCGCCGTTCAGTTTCACCAGCTTGTTGGCGATCAGATGCTGTCGCGCCGCCCCACTTGCGGCCAGCGCCTTGCGCAGCCATTCCCGCACTTCCGGATAGGGTGCCCGCGGCCCGCCAGCCGACGTATAATCGAGAATGGCATCGGGTGTGAAAACCGTATCGAGAAGCTCGAAATTCTCATCGTCGACGGCGATCGTATAGCGCGTCAGCAGATCGTCGATCGCGAGTCGGTCAGGGAGTTCGTCGAGCGTCGGGTCTTTGAATGGTCCGTCATTCTGCATATTTTTCCTCCATATCAGCGCCCTCATCCGTTGCTCAACATGCCGCGATGGGCCGACCGGGTTTATGCCTCCGGCATCGCGCAAGCGAGCCCGGAGAGAAGCCTGATCCGTAAATCATCCGCCACCGCCACCGCATCGGCTCCCTCTGCCGGAAACACCGGCCCGCTTCTGCGGTTCCCTAGTGATCATGCATGCTCACCGATCGGGCGGCCACGATGGTTCCGTACAAACATCTTTGTCACTTTCGCGATAACGTGCGCTGTTGCCGCCCGCTTGCTTAGGGTCCAGCCTTTTGCCCGGAAGCGATCGGAAAGCGATATTCGGGTGAAGGCATGATCAAGCTGATCTTCACGATGAAACGCAAAAGTGGCATGAGCCGCGTGGCGTTCATCGATCATTACGAGAACAGCCACGTTCCCCTGGCGCTCGGCTTCATGCCGCCCTTCGGACCCACATTGATCGCGATCGGCCGAGAACAAAAACTGCCACGGCCCCTCGGATAAAAACATCACAAAGAACAGATGGGAACATAGATGGACATCACGGGCAAGCGCGTCATCCTCACCGGAGGGGCCAGCGGGATCGGCGCGTCTGCGGTGCGCGGGCTGGTTGCGGCAGGCGCGCGCGTCGTCGTGCTCGATATCGCCGATGAAGCCGCCGGCGCCCAGAATACGAGCTACGCGCATTGCGATGTTGCCGATCGCGCGACGGTGGATGCGGCCTTCGACGAGGCGGTGCGGACGCTGGGCCGGCTGGACGCGCTGCTTCATGTCGCGGGGTATGAGCTAACCGAGCCCGCCGAGGGTATTGGCGATTCAGGCTGAGGGAGGGATAGCGCTTTTGCTTTCCAATCGGCGGCAAAACCTGGATGCGCCGATAGCGTAGCTCAATGTCGGCATGATCATCCTTGCCAACGCTGACCCGATGCACGCCCTTCACGGTGGTTTCGCTCATTTCATCGGCTATTGTATGGCCACCGTCACCGGCCAGACGGTCGACACAGGTGCGCACCAGGAAATGCGTGCCGAGCGCCTGTGTTTCGCAGAAAAACTCGTAAATGTCGTTCTCCCGGTCGCCAATGTGAACCAATCGCCCCGGGTCGCCCAGCAGCGCCGTCGACTGGCGCATATTTTCGAGCCAGCGGTAGCTCTCCTTCTCCTCGATCGGCACCCGAGTGGGGTTGATCCGCCGCTTCAACGCGTTGGTGCCCTTGAACTTGGTACGGGTCCAGAATTTCGCCGCTGTCAGGCCTAGTGGCAATCCCTCGGTTGTGACCGCCAGGCTGGAGTGCATGAGCAGGCCGCAGACCGTATGAAGCCGAAGCCGACCATTCTCATCGCGCCGGCTCGGTGAAAGACCGATGGCACCAATCCGCTCGGGATTGCGCCGTTGATAGGAAAATTCGGTGGTGTCCTGCAAAACGAGGATGAACCCGTCAAGGGCAGCCACACGCGCCTGAGTTGCCTGAAAATGCCCGGCGAGAATCTCACCCTCGTTGACCGCGCCGTTCGACAAAAAGCGGTACGCCGCCTTGGTATTGGCCCAGTCCTGACAAGCCATCGGAATCGGCGCGCCGATCGCACCTGCCATCTGCTCAAGCATCGTGCGAAGCCGTTCGCCCAGCCGCTTATCACGAAAGGCGCCGGGATCAACTTCTCCATCAGCCCATCCGGCCGCATCGAAAACAGAATTTCCCACCTTGCACCCCCGCTCCAGCGAAATGGTGCTTGGGGATGAATCATGGGCCGCTCCCTTCAGGCAATAGCCATGAGTCGAAGCACTCCATCGTACCGTCTGCGAAGGCAAGGTCCGATATCTAGGGTTTTCCAATTGGCCCGACTGGATGGTGGCCAAGGCGGTTGCCCTACAACGGCAAAATGGCTGGGCACGGTTCGTGACCGGTCAACTCTATTACTCACTGGTGGGGCGCGAACTGGAAGAGGCCACGATACCCGCTTGTCGCGATGCCGGCGTAGGTATCATGGCGTGGAGCCCCTTGGCCGGTGGATTTCTTAGTGGAAAGTATACGATCGATGACCGAAGGGCAGCAGGGCAGCTTGATCATTTTTCCTTCATCCCGATCGATAGGGGTTATGCCGAGCGGGTCGTTTTCACGCTCGTAGACATAGCGGCCAAGCATGATACGACGCCCGCATCGGTCGCGCTTGCGTGGCTGGTCGAGCAAGCTGGCGTGGCCACGGTCCTACTGGGCGTTACGAGCGTGTCCCAGTTCGAGGAAAACCTCGCTTCTTCCTCTTTAAACCTGGACCAAGCGGACATGCGCCTGCTCGAGGAGGCTTCTGCGCCCGCTGAGACCTATCCACACTGGTACAATCGCGTGATGGCGGACGAGATCACAGCGATGGCGCTCGGCCCACGGCGCGCAACCCCGTCCAGCGATCAGCGGGCGACGGCTTATTCAGACGGCTGGCCTATCAACGCGCCATGAGTTAACATGCGCCAGAGGCAATAACAGATCGTTTTTGGCCGTCTTGGTCGACAGCTACGATCGCGTAAAGCTTCGGGCCAAGCACGAACGGGTCAGCCCGTGTGCATTGAGAAGGTGGAAAGACATTAGCGAGACAAGCTCTGTTAACACGGGACTGGCGCTCGGGGCGAAATCTGCTTCACGCGGGAGCGACCCGCTTCGCACGAAGCGTCGCCGGCGCGCTCCCGGGCGTGACCGGTTGTTGGCGACAGCGGAACGGATCTTCGCTGAGCAAGGCATTGAGGGCGTATCGATGCGCCAAATCACGATCTCAGCGGGGCAATCCAACAATTCGGCAATCGCCCACCATTTCGGAAGCAAACAGGCGCTCCTCGAGGCGGTGTGCGATCTGCGGTTGGAGGAGCTTGAGGCCGCCCACAAACGGCGGCTCGAAGAAGCTGAGGCCGCCGGTAACTTGGGCGTCCGCGAACTGCTGGGGGCTATTCTGCTTCCTCTTTCAGAGGATGTCGGGGAGGAAGGAGATCCAATCTTCGCACGCTTCTTAAGCCGCCTAGTCTATCTCAGTCCCGAGGAACATCCGATGTATCGCGACGAGCGCAGACTTGCGACAGCGCGGCGGATCGACCGACAATTGCAAGAACTGCTTCCCTTTTTGCCCAAGGGACTATTCTACGTTCGGTATCGCTTGGTGATCGGAATGTATTTGGCAGGGATCGTAGAGCGCTCACGTATCCTTGAGGCTGCAAAGGGATTTGGCGGCGAAGCCCGCAGCATCACGGACGATCTTCTTACGATAGCGACAGCGGCGCTCAGCGCGCCCCTGACAGAGGAATAGTGTACCTGCCGACCCCTTGCTGAAAACTGGCATCTGTCAGGTAAGAGCATTCATCGCCTCCCACGCTATCGCGGTTGATCCATCGCAAGAGCGTCCAGTCGTGGTGACCATCTAATTATCAGAAATCAGCGCATTGCTTCAATAGAATTGTTCCCCAAGGCATAGTCGTTGCCTCATCAAGAATGCTCCCAAGGATGTCGATTGTGGAGCAGGCAAATGAGGAAGGTTAGCATGACGACGCGCGATGACATGATTGCAGCAACTGGCGAGCGATATCGAAACGAGGATCGCGCGGATCGAGGGAAGATCCTCGATGTATTCACGGCCATTACAGGCCTTCACCGCAAGCATGCGGCACGCATCTTGCGCGCTACAGGGCGGCGTGAGCGGGGCGCGCCAAGACCGGAGCGGCGTCTCTACAACGACGAGATGGACAGCGCGCTGGTAACGCTGTGGGAGGCCTCTGACCGGGTCTGCGAAAAGCGGTTACACGCGATGCTGCCCTTGCTTGTCGAGGCCATGGAATGGCACGGACATATGACCTGCTGCCAGCCATCCGAGCCGGGATCCTAACAATGAGTGCGGCGACGATCGATCGCCGTCTGGTGCCGTTTCGCGAAGGAGCCAAGCGACGGCGACGGGCACCACCTTCGGCGGCCGTAAAGGCCGCGGTCCCGGTCCGCACCTTTGCAGACTGGGGTGACCCTCTTGATGGCCGCAGCCGGCGTCGCGGCGAAGGAGGCCAGTGATGACGGGCAATGATCTCCTTCCAGTCACGGTGCTCAAGCGCAAAGCTGTGGTGTATGTCCGACAGTCGACCCCGGGTCAGGTCCAGAACAACCTAGAGAGCCAGCGCCGACAATATGAGCTTGTCGATGTTACCCGCCGCCGCTCCGGCCCCGAAATTACCGTGATCTGACTCATCGCACCGTCCTTAGTATCGGTGCAAACACCGGCGCTTGCACCGGTGCCATCTCGAAATATCAGCCGATCACCGCAAGGCGGTCCTCACCGGAGCGATACGGTTGAGGGGGCGATCCAGCCAGACACGCGGCTTGAGGACTTTCTGGCCAGCCTCAAAGATGCCTGGCAGTTTGGCACCCTGAAGGAACCGGCGCGTCCACTGCGTACCTGGAGGACGCGCGCCGATTCCTTCGCGGCGACGGCAACCGAAGTGACAGCACTGTTTGAAAACGCGATGGGCCGAACGTCTCGTGATTTGTTCGATCAGCTTTGCGCGGACCATCCCGGCCTGTACCTCCCGGGCCAGCTGAGGACTTTCGAACGACAACGCAAACGATGGCGAGCAGCGAAGGCCGACGCACTAATCCTCGGGGCCTCCGCAGTAGCGACTGAATAGTGGCGCGAAGGGCGCTCCATCCATTGCCTGTTCGCGCGCCGCTTCGCTACGCTCCGCAACCCGCGAACAGGCAATGGATGGAAAGATCTGGCCTAATCAGCTATGGGAACTATTCTGTTGAGGCAGCGGTAAACGCCTCGGGAACATCTTTGCTTGAGGCAACACGCCGATCTCCCTAATTGCCGCGCTATATCCATCATCAGCAGCACGGCATCGGTCAGGCTTTCCTCAAGCCGGATGCCAGCTGCGGCAAGGATCGCATGACGGCGCCGGTCAGGCAGTTCCGCCAGATGCTGCGGCGTGATGCGCGCCGCCTCGTCGGCGATCCGGTCGAACGCCGTCTGCGGGATGGTCGCGGCGCGCGATGCTGCCAGGCCCAGCGCGCGAACATGGTCGAGCCGTTCGATCAGTCGCAAGATATTGCGCGGTGCCGGCGACAGGGCGGGTTGCACAGCCATGAAAGCCAGGTCGCGCTTTTGTCGTCGCGTCGCGACAGGAGGGCGTCGAGCCGTGCGCGTTCCGCTCGCTCACCGAGAACATCGACACCACCACGCCGGGAGGGATGCTGGTGTTCAACATCTTCGGTTCCCTCGCGCAGTTCGAACGCGATCTGATCCGCGAGCGTACCCAGGCAGGCCTGCGCGCCGCGCGTGAGCGCGGTAGCAAGGGCGGTCGCCGCCCCGTCGTCACCCCCGACAAGCTACGCAAGGCGCGGGCGCACATCGCGGCGGGCCTAACCGTGCGCGAGGCCGCTGCGCGCCTAAAAATTGGAAAAACCGCCCTCTACAAGGCTCTCGAACAAACCGCCGCGACCGCCCAATCCTGATGTTTCCCGTTCGTTCTCTCTTGGCGTACGTAAAACTCACTTTATGGGATGGCCCGCCCCTTTTCCCCAGCATCGCATATGGGTGTTCAAAAAGGGAAGGAGCGAGCCGTTGTCTATTATTATCCTTGGCGTTGATCTGGGCAAGAACGCATGCAGCGTGGTGGGCGTCGATGCAACGGGCGCAGTCATCATGCGCCGTTCGATGCGCCGCCAGACGCTGATCGAGTATGTGGCGCAGCTTCCAGCATGCATAATTGCGATGGAGGCATGCTGTGGGGCGCACTACATGGGCCGCCTGTTTGCGGCTCATGGACATGAAATTCGCTTGATGTCGCCCGAATATGTTCGCCCATATATCAAAGCGCAGAAAAACGACGACCGAGACGCGGAGGGGATAGCTGAAGCCGCCTCGCGCCCAACGATGCGCTTTGTTGCGCTGAAGAGCCAGGAACAGCTCGACATCCAGACACTGCATCGGGTCCGGTCGCGCCTTGTGGCCGAGCGCACCAACCTGATCAACCAGTTGCGAGCGATCCTGCTGGAGCGGGGCGTGACCTTCCCGGTTGGGCGGCGTAAGCTTGAGATCGGCATCGACGAGATGCTCGCCGGAATGGCGGTGCCATTGTCGCGCGGATACAGCAACTGGTTGCCGATCTTCGCATCGAATGGAAGGAACTCGACGCGAAAATCGAAGCTCTGAATGGCGAATTCGTCGACATGGCTCGCAATGATAACGCTACGCGGAAGCTTACCTCAATTCCTGGGATCGGCGTCCTGAACGCAACGGCCCTGATTGCTGCGGTGGGCGATGCAAGCGCCTTCGCCAAGGCGCGGGACCTGGGTGCCTGGTTGGGCCTGGTTCCTCGGCAACACACCACAGGAGGCAAGCCCCGGCTGCTTGGCATCTCTAAGCGAGGGAACACTTATTTGCGTACCCTGCTCATTCATGGTGCCCGAGCAGCATTACCGTCACTATCGCAAAGCGACACGCCCCTGGGGAGATGGCTCAAAGCGATGATCGAGCGCGGCGTTCATCGTAACGCCGTGGTCGTGGCGTTGGCCAACAAGCTGGCGCGGATCGTTTGGGCCGTCTTGTGCAAAGACGTTGGCTTCGAACGCAACTACCCCGTAGCGGTATGATCAAGATCGGCTCCGTGTAAACACGCACGTAGCCCAACGAGGTTTGCAGGAAGGATCGTAAAGATGGCCTGAAAGTCGATCGGCGTTTGGAAAGCATGGTACACGAAATGGCATATTGATGCCGTCCACTTTAGGAGGCTCCAAGCGCGCGGATGTCCATCTTGGCCATGGGCTTGCTCATGAGACCGTATACGTTGACGCAGACTTATCAGAACACCGTAAAATCCTACTTGCAAACGGGCGGGCCATACGTTCGTGTAGTCACCCCTTAATCCCTCCGTCTCGCCTCGTTCGTATGGCCAACGCACTATGCTTCGCCGCCTAATCGTACAAAGTCGAGCTTAGGATCCAAAATCCTATGGTGTATAGTCTTTACGGATACTGTCAGATCTGCACAGTGGATCAGGGTAAGATCGGTAGATGAGCCGTCGATCGGCAACCCCCTTCCGCCGAGCCTGTGAATTAAATATCTTCCATTCTGGTGCGGCTTCTACTGATAGAAAGTTTCTTCCCAATCGCCAGCGACAGTCGCCGGCAACCTGTCCAATGGGCGTCAGTGGGACGGTCAGCGCGGCAGGGGATCGGGCGGCGTTTCCGAAGTGCGCAGGGCAAATTCCTCCACGCGCTTCCTGATCTGTTCCTGCCGGTAGCTGAGGTCAGCCCGCGGCACTCCTGGTCCGATAATCGCGTCGATGTCCTTCAGTTTCACGACCTTGACCAAATGAGCTGTCGGGTTGCCGCCGGAGGGCACATTCTGCCAGCGTAATTGCATCCATCCTTCGTGCAGACCGGCCGTGTCGATCCAGTTCGCGACGCCGGGATCCTGCAATGCGACGATGTAGGTATAGCTGCCATCCGGATTACGCTTTGCCTGGGTTTTGTTGAGGCTGGAGGTCCGCAACACGGTTTCGGGCCGCAAAGTCCAGGGATCGGTCACCTGGAACCCGATATAGTCAGAGCCACCGTCCCACATCGTGATGACGATAGCCTCGTCATCGGCGATCCTGAACCGGCCGCCACCGATATAGCCCCACCCGCCCTCGCTGTCGCGACGCTTGGGCATCACCAATATATTGGGTTCGG
>Ga0180219_1001840_pt1 | contig 13086 bp, 8 predicted proteins | sample eDN3rd30CBELigMG_FD_151338 | JGI IMG/M metagenome (GOLD analysis project Ga0180219, IMG submission 151338) | Enriched Miracle-Growth compost microbial communities from Emeryville, California, USA - eDNA 3rd pass 30_C BE-Lig MG (version 2)... ...
AGTCAGTCCTGCTGCTCGACGTCCGGGTCCGCGACGACGACCGTGCCGTCGACGATCGCGTCGCGGGCCGCCGTGACCGCGCTGACGACGGCGGGGCGTGACGTCGCGACGCACGTCGTCCCCGAGCCGTCGAGGCTGGCCAGCGCGAGCGCTCCCTCGGCGAGGCCGTAGGACGTCGTCGTGCCGGTCTGCCCGGAGGCGACCGCCTCGATGCCCGCCCGCGCGACGACGTCGATGCGCTCCACCACCGTGTCGGCGACCCGGCCGGGCGCCAGCGCGCAGCCGTCGTCCGCCGGACCATACTCGCTGCCGAGCACCAGGGCGTCCGAGCCCGCCAGGGTCCCGGCGCCCGTCGTGAGCGGCACGAGGTCGCCCGAGCGCCCGAGCGCGACCTGCTGGAGCACGTCCGCTCCTGTCCCCGCGAGGTGCGCGGCGGCCGTCGCGGCTCGCTTCGCCACGCCGCCGCGCACCCCGATCGCGGAGATGTCCGCGGCGGCGTTCGCGTACCCGACGGCGACCGTGACGTCGTCGGACACGCTGCGGGCCCCGTCGGTGAACGGCTGCGTCCAGCCGTTCGACCACACGTCGTCCTGCGGTGCGAGCAGGCCGACCGTCCCGCTCGTGGTGAGCAGGGCAGCCTCGACCCCGGTCAGGTAGCTCGTCTCGTGCTCGCGGAAGACGACGGAGGTCAGGTTGTCGGTCGGCTCGGCGGGCGTCGCGTCGAGGAGCAGGAACTGCTGGTCGAGGTTGGTGGCCGCCGCGCCGTCGATCGCGGGGAGCGTCTCGTCGCCGAGACCGAGGACGAGGTCCGGTGCGATCTCGACGGCCTCGGTGACGGTGCGCTCCACCTCGTCGGGGCTCGTGCTCTGCAAGACGTCGAGGTCCGCGCCCAGCTCGTCCGCGACCGCGGTCAGCGCCGTGATCGCGGTCGCCGTGTCGCGGTCCTCGGCCTGCGGTCGTGCCGTGACGAGCACCAGGGAGAGACCGGTGGTGCGGCCCGCGGCAGGAGCGGCTGCGGGGGCGGTCGCCGCGGGGACGGTGGCCGTCGTCGTGCCGGCACCGGCGGTGGCGCGGCCGCACGCCGCCGTCGAGCAGAGGACGGCGAGCGCGACGGTGCAGGTGAGGAGATGGCGGGCGACGGAGTGCACGGAGAGGGGCTCCTGGGATGCGTCGTCGTCGGTCGGGCGGGACCCGGGCGGGCCCTGCCCGACCGACGGTGGGCCTGCGGGTGGGCTACTTCTTCTTGACCTTGGCCGTGGCCTTGGAGGCCACGACCGCGTTCGCGTAGCCGCTCGCCCTGCCGGTCACGCGCACCGTGATCTTCTTGCCCTTGAGCTTCTTGGTGAGCTTGAGCGTGGCCTTCGTCCCGCCCTTGACGGCCTTGCCGTTCGCGTACCAGCGATAGGTGAAGGAGGCCTTCGGCGACCAGCTGCCAGCCTTCGCGGTGAGCTTCTTGCCCACCTTCGCCTTCCCCTTGATCGTCGGCTTCTTCGTCGTGAGCACGCCCTTGGCGACCGTCACGGCCCCGGAGACGGCCGTGGTCGTGACGTATCCGGGGCGGGTGCCGCTCACGCGGACCGAGAGCTTCTTGCCCGCGTCCGCGGCGACCGGCCGGTAGGTCGCCTTCGTGGCTCCAGCGATCGGCGAGCCGCCACGCAGCCACTGGTAGGTGACGGTCGTGGCCGCGGGCGTCCAGGCCTTGACGGTCGCCGCGAGCGAGGAGCCGACCCGCGCCGTCCCGGCGACCGTCGGGGCCGAGGTCACGAAGGTCGCGGCGACGACGGTGACCGTGCGCGTGGCGGTGGCGGTGTTGCCCGCCGCGTCGGTGACCGAGTAGGTCAGCGTGTAGGTGCCGAGCGCCGAGGTGCTCACCGTCCCGGTGACCGTCACCCGCGAGGAGAGGTCGCCGTCGACGTCGTCGTGCGCCGTGACCCCCGCGAGGGCGTCGAAGCTCGTGCCGTAGGTGACGGTGGCGTCGCCCGGGGTGGTCAGCGACGGGGCGTCGTGGTCGGCGCGCTCGAGCTGGACCTTGTCGACCACGGTGTTGTCGTCGCTGCGGTACGTGGTGACCGTGATGGAGCGGTTCGTGACCTCGACGTTGGAGTAGTTGCGCTTCTTCTCCTGGTTGATGACCGCGGCGAAGGGCGCGTCGGGTGCCTTGACGTCGTAGTACTTGCTGCCGGAGGCCGAGTTGGCGGTGACGTACAGGACGTCCCCCTGCTCGGCGGTGACGGTCGGCTGCGCGACGCCGCCGACCTCGGCGACCTCACCGTCGTTGATGAGCCAGCTGCGGGTGTAGCTGTGGTCGTGGCCCATCAGGACCAGGTCGATGCCCAGGTCGGACAGGATCGTCGGCAGCTTGCTGCGCCGGTCGAGGATGTCCGTGTCGTTGGTGTGCTCGGCGACCGAGTAGATCGAGTGGTGGAAGGTCACGACCTTCCACCGCGCCTCGTCGCCGTGCTCGGCCACGACCTTCTCGAGCCACTCCTGGTGGTTGTCGTTCTGCCACGTGTTGGAGTTCAGCGCGATGTACAGCACGTCGTTGTAGAGGAACCAGTAGTCACCGCCCGACGAGCTGCCCGAGGTGGCCGCCCCGTAGGTCGGGTCCCAGTTGGGCATGTCGAAGTGCTGCTCCCACGCCTTGGAGCCGACGTCGTGGTTGCCGATGAGCGTGGCGGACGGGATGGTGCGCAGCTGCGAGGGAGCGAGGTAGGCCGCGTACTGAGCCTCGTCGTTCGCGGTGTTCACCTGGTCGCCGACGGACAGCACGAACTCCGAGGCCGGGAACGTCGTGGCGGCGACGTTCATGGTGTCGACCCACCCGGCCTGGTCGCTCGCGACGTTGCCGGAGGCGCCGATCTGCGGGTCGCCGACGAGCAGGAAGCTGTAGTCGCCCGTGAACTTGCGGGTCGAGAACTCCTGCGTCCCCGACCATCCGTTCGTGGCGTCGCCGACGCGGTAGACGTACGTCGTGTCCTCCACCAGGCCGGTGATCGTCGCGTGCTGGTAGAACTGTCCGTCCGTGGTCGCGCCGCTCGTGGCCGCGAAGGAGGTCGCGTCCGCGGGGAACACGCCGCCGACGACGTCGGACTTCTTGGCGAGCTGGACCGACTGCGCGGCCGCGAGGCTGGAGTACCAGGCCACGTTGCGCTGCGTCTGGTCCGAGCCGACGTTGAGGTTGACGTCGGAGACGACCGCCTTGGGCGGTGCCGTGGCGGCCACGAGCGAGGTGAAGTCGAGGTAGACGTCCGAGCTGTCCTGGCGACCCTGGTGGACCTCGACGGCCAGCGTGTTGACGCCCGCGTGCAGGGTGCTCGTCGGGATCGTGAAGGTCTGGCTGCGCGGGCTCGCGTCGTTGGAGCCGCCGTACTGGAGGTTCTCGGTGATGGAGCCGTCGTCGAAGCCGGCGACCTTGGTGCCGTTGACGTAGGTCGTGATCGAGTCGTCGTACTTCACGGACGCGGTGATCGTCGCCCACGAGTCGAGCTGTGCCTGGGTCACGCTGATCGTGGTGCGGAAGAAGAACGCGGTGACGTCCGGCACCGACGTGCCGTTGATGTACTGGTTCAGCAGCGTGGTGACCGGGAAGCTCGTCCCGCCCACGTCGCTCGCGGTGCTCGAGGTGGCGGCACCGTTCTTCGCCCCGAACGCCCCCTTGCCCGTCTTCCAGGAGGCCGCGGAGAAGCTCTCGGCGGTCCAGCTGGTGCGGGCGGAGGTGCCTGCGGCCGGGTCGGTGTTGTCGTCGAGGTAGGACCACGTGGTGGAGGCGGTGCTCACCAGGGTCGTCTCGGCCGCGCTCGCGGACGGAGCGGCGGCTACGGCCATGACCCCCGTCGAGGCGACGAGCGCCGCCAGTGCGCTCAGGGCCGTCAGGCGCACGGAGCGCCGTCGGTCGGGGGCGGTGGTGCGTGTCGTGTGCGACATCAGAAACCTTCGCTGTGTGTGCTGCGGGCATGGTGTTCTGCAGACCTGCCGACGTCGTCGGCCTGGTGCTCCCACCGTCGTGCCACGTCATGAACCGGCTCCGGACCTCGGGTGAACGAGGGTTGAACGCCCCGTGGCGGCTCGGCGCACGACGAGGTCCCGCTCGCCCGGCGTTCGTCCCAAGGAGCAGGCCTATCCTTGAGCGGTGCCCCGTCTGTCGTCCCCAGCCACCACCGGTGCCGCCGTCGGCCGCACGACGGGGCCCACGGCGGACCGCGGCGCGGACTCCTCGCGCCGGCTCCTGCTCGTCGCGCTGCCGCTCGTGCTCGTGGTGGGGGTCGTCGCCCTCGTCCTCGCCGGCTCGCTGACCGGCGCCTTCGCCCCCACACCGCTGCTCGACGCCGGTGGTCTCGCCCGGTGGGGCCTGCCCGTGACGACCTTCGTCGAGGAGATGTCCTCCGCGCTGACCCTCGGCGGCCTGCTGCTCGCCTGCGGGATCGTGCGGCCCGGCGCGACCACCCGAGCGGCGCTCGGCGTCACCGGGGCCGCCGCCTGCGTGTGGGCGGTCGCCGCGGTGCTGCGCCTGGTGTTCACCGCCTCGGTCGCGCTCGGCGTCCCGGTGACCGACGCCGGCTTCGGTGAGCAGTTCGGGTACTTCGCGATGCACATCGGGGCCGGTCGCACGCTGCTCGGCGTCACGATCATCGCCTGCCTCACCGCCACGCTCGCCCTCCTCGTGGCGACGCCCACCGGGGCGGCCTGGACGGCGGCGCTCGCGGTCGCCGCGCTCGCGGTGCAGGCCCAGTCCGGTCACTCCTCCGCCGCGGGCAGCCACGACCTCGCGATCACCTCGATCTTCCTGCACGTGACCGGTGCCGCGGTGTGGATCGGGGCGCTCGGCGTCGTCGTCGTGCTGTGGCTGCGCCGTCGCCTCGCGTCGGACGAGCTGCCCGACGTCGTCGCCCGCTACTCGGCGGTCGCCGGGTGGGCCTACGCGGTCGTCGCCGTCTCCGGCGTGGTCAGCGCGATGATCCGCCTCGGCTCCTGGGGGGCGCTGTCCTCGCGCTACGGGCTGCTCATCATCGTCAAGGTGGTGCTCTTCGTCGTCCTCGGCGGCTTCGGGTTCTCCCACCGCCGCTGGGTGGTCTCCCGGCTCGGCGCGCTGGCCGACGGCGCCCGCGCCACCGTGAGCGCCCGCACCCGCTCGCGCGAGGCCCACCGTCCGGACGCCCCCGTGCGCGCCGCCGCCGGGCGGCTGTTCTGGCGGCTGGTCGCCGTCGAGCTGCTCGTGATGGGCGTGGTCAGCGGCGTCGCGGTCGCCCTCGCCTCGTCCGCCCCGCCCGACGACAACGCCCTGACCGAGCTCACACCCGCCGTCATCGTCACCGGGCACGCGCTGCCCCCCGCGCTGACCTTCGCGCGCTACTTCACGCAGTGGCGCGTGGACCTGCTCTTCGCGGTCGTCGCGGCAGCCGGGCTCGTGGTCTACCTGGTCTGGGCGGTGCGGCTGCGCCGTCGCGGAGACCGCTGGTCGCTGTGGCGCACGGCCTCCTGGTGCTTCGGCATCGTGCTGTTCGGGTGGGTCACGAGCGGCGGTCCGGCCGCCTACGGCCACGTGCTGTTCAGCGCCCACATGCTCGAGCACATGATGCTCGCGATGGTCATCCCCATCTTCCTGACCTGCGGGGCCCCCGTGACGCTCGCCGTGCGAGCGCTGCCGGGCCGCAAGGACCAGACGCGCGGGCCGCGGGAGTGGATCCTCGTGCTGGTGCACTCGCGCTGGGGCCAGTTCTTCGCGAACCCGATCGTGGCGGCCGTGAACTTCGCGGGATCGCTGGTCGTCTTCTACTACTCGCCGGCCTTCGAGTACGCGCTGACCACGACCATCGGCCACGTGATCATGGTGGTCCACTTCTCGCTGGCCGGGTATCTCTTCGTCAACGCGCTCGTGGGGATCGACCCGGGCCCGACGCGCCCCGGCTACCCGCAGCGCCTGCTCCTGCTGCTGGCGACCATGGCTTTCCACGCGTTCTTCGGCGTGGCCCTCATGTCGAACGACAACCTGCTGGTGGCCCAGTGGTTCGGTCTGCTGGGACGGCCGTGGGGGGAGAGCGCCATCGCCGACCAGCAGTCGGGCGGCGGGATCACCTGGGGGATCGGGGAGATCCCGACGATCGTGCTGTCGATCATCGTGGCGGTGCGCTGGTCGTCGTCGGACGAGCGCGACGCCAAGCGACGGGACCGTCAGGCCGACCGCGACGGCGACGCCGAGCTCAACGAGTACAACGCGATGCTGGCCAGGCTGTCCGAGAAGGACTGACGCGGAGCGCAGCGGAGGGTGGGGGCGCGCCAGCGCACCCGCCCGTAGCGGAGCGCAGCCTCGGTCCGACCAGAAGTCACAGGGGACTGAGGCCCCCGTAGGCACAGCGCAGCCTCAGTCCGACCAGAAGGGGCAGTGGGCTGAGCCCGCCCCCGGTGGCGGCCAGGGGCGGGCTCAGGTCTTGGGGGCCTCGCTCAGTGGCGGGCGCCGAGGGCGCGGAAGACGGCGGTGTTGTGGCCGAAGGCCACGACGGCCTCGGCGACGGCCGAGTCCAGCTCCGCCTCGTCGAGCTCGAGGCCGTCCAGGCGCTCGCGGTACACGTCCTTGAAGGGCTTCGCCTTGGGGATCTCGGTGAACGTGTAGAACGACACGCCCTCCTCGCCGAAGCCGTAGTGCCGCTGGATCATCCGCTTGATGATCTGGCCGCCCGACAGGTCGCCGAGGTAGCGGGTGTACGCGTGGGCGGCGTAGGCGCCGAGGTCGCCGTCGAGCTCGCGCAGCCGGGCCGCGTAGGCCTCCGTCTCGGGCAGGACGTCGATCGCGTCGCGCCAGTCGGCACCGAAGAGGAACTGCAGGTCGGCCTCGATGGAGGGCGTGCGGGTGAGCTCGTCGAACACGAGGCTCGCGCCGCGGGCGTCGGCGCGCTGGGCGGCGCTCGCCTCCTCGAGGGCGAGATAGATCGGGTAGTGCTGCGCGAGGAAGTCCGCGTAGGCGTCGCGGTCCAGCTCGCCGCTCATCAGACGCCCGACGAAGCTCTGGTTCTCCGCCTCGTCGTGCACCTTGCGGGTGCCCTCGCGCAGGCGGGCCGAGAGGGTCACCGGTGCGCCGGGGTCGACAGACGCCGTGCCGTGCGGGTGCCCGTGCGCGTCGGCATGAGCGTGAGAGTGAGGGGACTCGACGGTCGCGGTCATCTGTACTCCTGCGGGGTCCGGGTGGGGCGAGGGGGTCGTCCACCGTCTGGCGGTGGTGCTCGGACGGCTGGATCGGGGTCGGATCAGGAGCCTCCGGAGCGATCTGACGAAACGTCAGTACGGCAAGGCTAACCTATTTCGTCATGCTCGTATAGCGAAAATGATGAACTTTCACGACGTTCTGTCATCTGCTCACGATGCGAGACAAGTGCTGGGCGCTGCCTGTGCCGAGCGCCCGCGCGGGTAGCGTCGCTTCGCGACACGACGGGAACCTCCGGCGTGGAAGTCCCCGGCCGCAGCACAGACCCAGGTGCCGCCGCCCCAGGCAACCAGGAGCCACCGTGACGAAGAAGACGACACCCGCGCCGAGCCGTTCGCTGCCGAGGCGGGCGGCGTCGCTGCTGCTGCGTGCCGCCGACCGGGTGGTCTCTCCCGTCGTGGCCAAGGTCTCCGCGGCGCGAGGCACCCGCGGCCGCGGCGGGGCGCTGGCGCACCAGAAGCTGCTCGCGCAGTACCGTGTGGCGAACCTCGTCACCAACGACAAGGGCGAGGTCCCGGTCGGCTGGTGGGTGCTCGCCCCGAACTTCGGTGACCTGCTCTCGCCCTGGCTGATCGGCAAGATGACGGACCGTGAGGTGGTCCACGCGGACCCTCTCGAGCCGCACTACCTCGCCATCGGCTCCATCGCGAAGCGCGCCACGAAGACCTCGATCGTCTGGGGCTCCGGCTCGTTCGGCACCGAGCCGCGCGGAGAGCTCGAGCCCGAGGCGCGGTACACCGCGGTCCGAGGTCCGCTCACCCGCTCCCGGCTCAGGCACTTCAAGGCCGACGTGCCCGCGGTCTACGGCGACCCCGCTCTCCTGGCGCCGTTCTACTACTTCCCCGAGGTCGAGGTCGAGCACGAGGTCGGTATCGTCCTGCGGTGGTCCGAGCGCAACCGGGCGAAGGCCGAGTTCGGCCCGGGCGTGCTGCCGATCACCCTCGAGACGGACGACATCGAGGGGACGATCAAGGCGATGCTCTCGTGCCGTCGTATCGTGACGTCCTCGCTGCACGGCCTGATCATCTCGGACGCCTACGGGATCCCGAGCGCCTGGATCTCGTCCTCGACGCCCAAGGGCGGCGAGTTCAAGTACTACGACTACTTCGCCACCGTGAACAAGTTCCGCACCATCCAGCGGTACGGCTTCGGCGCGGGGTCGGCACCGGTGACCGTGGCGCGCGTGCTGCGCAAGCTGCGGTTCGACGACGCCGCCATCGAGTTCGACTACGAGGCGCTGCTCGACGCCTGCCCGTTCCTGGAGCGCACGACGGCGAAGGTCGTGAAGACCCGCGCGGCGGGCGAGAAGGCTCAGGGCGACTGAGCCGCGTGTCAGACCCTCGCGCGACGCTGGGGTGACGACGGCTGGTCGGCCGTCCGACCGAAGCCGCCTGAGGAGTCGTCATGGCAGCCCCCAACCTCTTCCTCGTCTATGTCACGGAGGTGGAGCGGGCCACCGCGTTCTACCGCGACCTGTTCGAGATCGCCCCACTGATGGTCACTGCGCGCTACGTCCCCTTCGAGGTCGCCCCTGGGGTGCTCTTCGCGCTGTGGAGCGGGCGGGCGGAGCAGGTCGATGCGCGGGTGCCGCGCACGTCCGAGGTGGGCCTGATGGTGCCGGGACCCGCGGCAGCGGTCGACGACCTCTTCGAGGTCTGGGACGCGAAGGGCGTGACCGTCGTCGAGGAGCCGCACGACGAGGTGTTCGGGCGGACCTTCGTCGTCGCTGACCCGGACGGGAACCTCGTCAGGGTCTCCCCGGCGGACTGATCGCCCAGGACGGTGCTGGGACAGGCGCGGGGACCGGACGAGCGGGACCAGCGGGGACGGCCGCCGGCGGGTCTGGCGTGGCTGCGCGCGAAGCCGCGCCGAGAGTCAGTCCAGGGTGAGGGGACCGGTCCAGTTCGCCGTGGTCAGCCCAGGGCGAGCGCGCGGCGCGAGCTGGCGGCGCGCTCGGGGAGCGTGCCGACGGCACGCAGGACGAACTCCTCGGTCGTGTCGATCGCGCGCGAGCGCTCCGGGTCACGGTCGGGCACCTGACGGCCCGAGAGGCAGCCCGAGACGAGGACGACCGTCGTGTCGACGTCCTGGGCGGGGAAGTCGCCGCGGCGGACACCCTCGGTGATGATCGAGCGCAGCAGCGCCTCGACGGCGAGCACGTGGTCGCGCAGGTGCACCTGCGAGGTGCGAGAGAGCACAGCCCTCAGGTCCGGCCCGGGGGCCAGGTGGAAGACGCGCTTGAGGTTCAGCTGCGCGCGCACATAGGTCCGCAGCTTCTCGACCGGGTCGGCGACGCCGTCCAGGGCGCGGTGCAGCGAGGCGACGTACTGGTCCGTCTCGTGCTCGATGAACCCGAGCAGCAACGACTCCTTGTCGGCGAAGTGGTTGTAGACGGCGGTGCGTCCCACCCCGGCGGCGGCGGCGATGTCCGCGAACGAGATGGCGTCGAAGCCGCGCTCGGTCATGAGGGTCGACAGTGCGGTGAACAGCTTGTGACGGGTCTGCTCGCGATGCTCGGCGAGAGAGCCCCCGATGATCTTCGGCATGGTGACACGAGTCTACGTCGTGTCAGGACGATGGCGAACCGGGCTGTCCACATATTTTGTCCACAGGGCTGTGGGCAAGTAGGCCGTGACGCGGCTGAGGCTGTGGACGAGTCTGTGCGTAGCGCCAGGTCAGAACTTGGCCCGTCCCCCCACTTGCGACACGCCGAAATACCCGACTAGAAAGGGTGACAAGTGATCCTCGGCAGCCGCTGGAGCTGTGCTCCACGGTGCCTGGGACCCCTGGTCGATCGGAGAACGACGTTTCGCCGCACCTCGGTGCGCTGTGGGTGACGACACAGAGGACCGTCGCGTCCGAGAGACCCACCGTGAGGTTCCACGGCCCGTCCGGTGGAACCGCCGCAACGTCAAAGCGGTGTCGTACGGCCCGGACACGTCCGGGCCGGACTAGTGGTGCACACGAGGACCCCTCAGAACCGTGATCTGAGGGGTCCTCGTGTCGTTCCCCGGCCCGGGTCTGCTTGTGGACGGCCGTGCGGCGGCGCTACGTTGACCGTGACAACGCTGTCACTCCTCGATGACGAGGCACCCCTCGAAGGCGAGGGTCCACGCACGGCGACCAGGTGCCGGGTCGCCGTTCACGACGCGAAAGGCGCACCGTGACCGCTTCACCCTTCAGAACGCTCCGCTCCTGCCTGCCCTCGACCTCGAGAGCACGACAGGCCGTCGTCGCCCTCCTGGCGGCGGTCAGCCTGCCGCTCGTCTCGTTCGCCGCGCCCGCGCACGCGGCGCAGGCCCCGTCGCCACAGGTCGACGCGTCGTCGACCGCCGCGGCCGACGACGGCTGGTACACCAGCTGGGCGCAGTCCCAGCAGCGCATCTCGACCAAGACCTTCACCAACATGTCGATGCGCATCGTCACGCACCTGACCCAGGGCGGCGACAAGGTCCGCATCCGGCTCCAGAACGAGTTCGGCACCGGTGCCGTCCTGCTCGACCGCACCGCGGTCGCGATCAGCACCGGTGGTGCCGGCATCGTGGCGGGGACCAACCGACCGCTGACCTTCGGCGGCAGCCAGAGCGTCAGCATCCCGGTCGGCGCGGAGGTGTGGAGCGATCCCGTCGACCTCGACGTCCTCGCCCAGCAGGACCTCGCCGTCAGCTTCTTCCTCTCGGGCAGCCCCAAGCTGAGCCTCCACGAGCTCGCAGGGCGCGACAACTATGCGACGCCCAACGGTGCGGGCAACAAGATCGACGAGCTCTCCGGGGACTCCTTCAACGCCGGCGACATGCGGTACACCTACATGGTCAGCGCGGTCGACGTCTACAACACCGACCTCGCGGGCACGGTCGTGGCGTACGGCAGCTCGGTGGTCGACGGTGTCGGCAGCGACAACTGCGGATCGGGGTGCAGCGCCTTCGGGCAGAACAAGCGATGGGTCGACGACGTCGCCCGGCGCGTGGTGGGCGAGCTGCCCGCGGGCCGGCAGTACGCCCTCGTCAACGAGGGGATCAGCGGCACCACCAGCTCGCCGCGCTGCGCGGGCGGCGCCACCGACGGGGTGTCCCGGCTCGACCGTGACGTCCTGGCGCTGACGGGCGTGACGGCCGTGATCTTCTACTACGGCACCAACGACCTGGCCAACGGGTGCAGCGCCGACGTGATCCTGGCGAGCTTCCGGTCCACGTTCCAGCGGCTGCGCGACGCGGGGATCAAGGTGTTCGTCACGCCCGTGACACCGCGCCCGGGGTACACGGCAGACATGAACGCGTTCCGCGCGACGATCAACGCGTTCGTCCGTGCCGGCGGCAGCTGCTCGGGAACCTGCGACGGGATCCTCGACTTCGACGCGGTGCTCAAGGACCCGGCGAACGCGAACTCGATCAACCCGCTCTACGACAACGGCGACGGTATCCACGCCAACGTGGTCGGGCAGCAGGCCATCGCGGACTCCGTCGACCTCGACCTGCTCGCCTCCGCGGCTGCCCCGACCTTCACCTCGACGGCGCCCCCGGGGACCGTCGTCGGAGCCCCGTACGACTTCACGTTCACCGCGACGGGCCATCCCGCGCCCACCTACGCCGTGACGAGCGGCGCCCTCCCGAGCGGGCTGAGCCTCGATGCGGCGACGGGGCACCTTTCCGGTGTCGCGACGACGGCGCTGGCCTCCACGTTCACCGTGACCGCGAGCAACAGCGCCGGACCGTCCGACTCCGTCTCGTGCACGATCCACGTCAGCCCGGTCGCGGTGGCCCCGCGCATCACCTCGTCCGCCCCGCCCGCCGCGGCGATCCGTTCTCCCTACGGGTTCACGGTCCGAGCGAGCGGGTACCCGGCACCACGGTTCGCCGTGACGACGGGAACGCTCCCGGCGGGCTTGAGCCTCGACCCGGCGACCGGCGCGATCACCGGCGTCCCGACCGCACCCGGGTCCAGCACGTTCACGGTGACCGCGAGCAACGGGACGGGTGCCGACGCCAAGGCCGGCTACACGATCACGGTCGGCTCGGCCCTCTCGACGGTCACCGCCCGGGCGGCGACCGTGGCCCCGCGCTATGGGGCGACGTCGCGCGTCACCGTCACCGTGCACAGCTCGGGCGCTGCGCCGACCGGCACGGTCACGGTGCGCAGCGCCGGGAAGGTGCTGGCCTCGGGCACGTTGGCGGCACCCGTCGGGGCGTCGCGCGACGGTGTCCTCACCCTCACGACCGCAGGTCGTGCGCTCGCACCGGGCAAGCACGTGCTCACGGTCGCCTACGCCGGCGACGCGAACGTCCGGCCGTCGTCGACGTCGCTCACGCTCCAGGTGGCCAAGGCGGTCGCGAAGATCACCGCCAAGGCGCCCAAGAAGGTCACGACGGCGGGGCGCGCGACGGTGACCGTCCGGGTCGCGGCGGCCGGTGTCCCCAAGGTCGGTGGCACCGCGGCTGTCTACGACGGCAAGCGCAAGGTCGGCTCCGCGACGGTGTCGGCGAGCGGCAAGGCCACGGTGAAGGTCAAGAAGCTCAAGGCGGGCAAGCACCATCTCGTCGTGCGCTACAAGGGGACGTCGACCGTCGGCGCCTCCTCGTCGAAGAAGCTCTCCGTGACGGTCAAGCGCGGCTGACAGCCCGTCACGGTGGGATCGGTCGCCGGGGCGCCCCCTCGGCTCGGCGACCGAAGGTGGACGGGCCGGGCTCTGCGGAGCCCGGCCCGTCCGGTGCCGTGCTCCATCGGCACAGTGCAAGATCACGAAGGCCCTGACCTGGCGAGGTCAGGGCCTTCGTGCTTCGATGCTGTGGAGCGGACGACGGGAATCGAACCCGCGCTATCAGCTTGGGAAGCTGAAGTTCTACCATTGAACTACGTCCGCGCTGAGCATCTCAGGGCAGTGCCCCAGGGTTGCT
>Ga0180219_1001841_pt1 | contig 13082 bp, 13 predicted proteins | sample eDN3rd30CBELigMG_FD_151338 | JGI IMG/M metagenome (GOLD analysis project Ga0180219, IMG submission 151338) | Enriched Miracle-Growth compost microbial communities from Emeryville, California, USA - eDNA 3rd pass 30_C BE-Lig MG (version 2)... ...
TTCATGGCCTTGCACATGATGTACGACAGGTACGCACCCGACGAGCCCACGAGCGCGCCGGTGACGATGAGCAGGTCGTTGTTCAGCAGGAAGCCGGCGGCAGCCGCCGCCCATCCCGAATAACTGTTGAGCATCGAGATGACCACGGGCATGTCGCCGCCCCCGATGGAGGCGACCAGATGCCATCCGAGTGCCAGCGCGAGCACGGTCACGACGACCAGCAGCCACAGCTGCGGAGTGACGACATACCAGACGGTCAGGGCGATGAACACGACGATCGCGCCGATGTTCAGCGCGTTCTTGCCCGGCAGCATGAGCGGGCGCGACGACATCTTCGCCGACAGCTTGAGGTACGCGACGATCGAGCCGGTGAGTGTCACCGCGCCGATGAACACGCCGATGAACACCTCGGCGTGGTGGATGCCGAGCAGGTTCGCAGCCACGCCCTCGTCGTGCAGTGCCCCGTTCCAGCCGACGAGCACCGCGGCGGCGCCCACGAAGCTGTGGAAGAGCGCGATGAGCTCGGGCATGCCGGTCATCTGCACGGTGCGTGCCTTGTACAGGCCGAAGGCCGCGCCCAGAACGACCGCCACCACGAGCAGGATCAGCCCGAGCATCGCGCTCGGCTCGCCCCAGGCGCCGGCCAGCATGAGCCACAGCGTCGCGATCAGTGCGATGGTCATGCCGATCATGCCGTAGACCACGCCGCCGCGGGCACGCTCGTGCTTGCTGAGCCCCGCCAGGCTCAGGATGAACAGGAGGGCGGCGACGATGTACGCCGCGCCGGCCACCGCGCCGGCAACGGCTGCCGCGGTCACTTCTGCTGTCCCTTGACGAACATCGACAGCATCCTGCGCGTCACGGCGAAGCCGCCGAACACGTTGATGCTGGCGACGAGCACCGCGACCGCGGCGAGGATCTGCACCGCGACGCTGGGCACCATCAGCTGCATCATCGCACCGACGATGATGATGCCGCTGATCGCGTTGGTGACGCTCATGAGCGGCGTGTGCAGCGCGTGCGTGACGTTGCCGATCACATAGAAGCCGACCACGACCGACAGCGTCAGCACGAGGAAGTGCTCGGGCAGCGGCGGCGGCGCGAACGCGCAGATCGCGAACAGGGCGGCCATGCCCAGGGTGATCAGACCCCGTCGCGCGGTGCGCGACATCCGCTTGTCGGGAGGGGCGGTGGATGCCGCGGGCTCGGCGGTCTGCGCGGGTTTCGCCGCCGGTGCCGCCGAGACGGATACCGCCGGCGGTGGCCACGTCACCGCACCGTCGCGGGCGACGGTCACGGCACGCTGCACCACGTCGTCGTCATCGATGGTGAGCACGCCGTCCTTGCCGGGCGTCAGCAGCGTCAGCAGGTTGACGAGGTTCGTGCCGTACAGCTGCGATGCCTGCGTCGGCAGCCGGCGCGCGAGGTCGGAGTAGCCGAGGATCACGACGCCGTTGGCGGTGACGACGCGCTCGTCGGCCACGGATCCTTCGACGTTGCCGCCCTGGGCGGCGGCCATGTCGACGATCACGCTGCCCGGCTTCATGCTCGCGACATCGTCCGCGGTGATCAGACGCGGCGCCGTTCGGCCGGGGATCTGCGCGGTCGTGATGATGATGTCGACGTCGCGCGCCTGCTCGGAGTAGATCTCGGCCGCACGCCTGTCGTAGGCCTCGCTGGTGGCCTTCGCGTAGCCGTCCGCGGAGTGCTCCACCGGGGCATCCACCGCCAGGTAATGCCCGCCGATCGACGCGACCTGGTCGGCGACCTCGGGCCGCGGGTCGGTCGCGCGCACGACGGCGCCGAGGCTTGAGGCGGCGCCGATGGCGGCGAGTCCCGCCACGCCTGCGCCCGCGACCAGCACCTTCGCCGGCGGCACCTTGCCGGCGGCCGTGACCTGCCCCGTGAAGAAACGGCCGAACTCGTGTGCGGCCTCGATGACGGCCCGGTATCCGGCGATGTTCGTCATCGAGCTGAGCACGTCCATCGACTGCGCGCGCGAGATGCGGGGCACGGCGTCGAGCGCGAGGGCGGTCACGCCGCGCGCGGCGAGCTTCGCGAGCAGTTCAGGGCTGTGCGCAGGGCTGAGCAGAGCGGCGAACACCGCACCCGGGCGCAGCAGCGCGATCTCGTCATCGGTGGGCGACGCGACCTTCAGCACGACGTCGGCCGCCCACGCCTCGGCGGCGTCGACGAGGGCGGCGCCCGCGTCGGCATAGGCCGTATCGGGGAGGCTGGAGGCAGCTCCCGCACCGCGCTCGACGACGACGTCGTAGCCCAGCTTGCGGATCTTCTCGACGGTGATCGGGGTCGCGGCGACGCGCGTCTCCCCGCGGTGTTCGGCGACGATGCCAAGACGCATGGATGCTCCGTGATCGGGTCGGGTCTCTGCGACCGACTATAGGACGGCCCCGGGCGCCGCGCCCTTCTCGCGAGGTCGTACCTTATTTCGCGAGGTCGCACCTGGTTTCGCGAGGTCGTACCTTGTTTCGCGAGGTCGTACCTTGTTTCGCGAGGTCGTACCTTGTTTCGCGAGGTCGCACACCCTGAGCCGCGGCATCCCGCCCCGTAGACTCGTCTCCATGACCGTCGCCTCCACTCCCGCGCTCGAAGCCGACCGCCAGACCCTCATCGGGCTCATCAACGACGAGGCTGTGTTCCACGGTGACTTCACGCTGTCGAGCGGCAAGAAGGCGACGTACTACGTGGACATGCGCAAGCTCACGCTCGACCACCGTGCGGCGCCCGCGATCGGGCGCATCATGCACGACCTCATCCGCGACGTCGACGGCATCGTCGCGGTCGGCGGACTGACCCTGGGCGCCGACCCCATCGCCAACGCCGTGATGCACGAGTCGGTGCGCACCGATCGTGCGCTCGACGCGTTCGTCGTCCGCAAAGAGCCCAAGGACCACGGCCGCGGCCGCCAGATCGAGGGGGCGGATGTCGTGGGCAAGCGCGTCGTCGTGCTCGAAGACACCTCGACCACCGGCCAGTCGGCGCTGAAGGCCGTCGAGGCGCTGCGGCGCGAGGGTGCCGAGCCGGTCGCCGTCGCCGTGATCGTCGACCGCAAGACCGGCGCACAGGCGGCGGTCGAGGCGGCGGGTCTGCAGTGGCTGGCCGCGATCGACCTCGACGACCTGGGCCTCGACCCGCAGTAGACGCCGCGGGGCAGGCCGGTTTGGTAACGTTGCCGAAAACGCGCCAGATCGGACCGCGATGGAAGACCTCTCGACGCTCGGCAAGTCACCGCGCCGCGCGACCATGAAAGACGTCGCGGCACGCGCCGGCGTCGGGCTCTCAACGGTGTCGCGGGTGGTCTCGGGCAAGGGCGGTGTGGCCCTGACCAAGGTGCGCGCCGTCGAGAAGGCTGTCCGCGAGCTGAACTTCAGTCGCAATGACTCCGCCCACACGCTGCGCACCGGGTCGTCGGCGATGATCGGCATGGTCGTCACCAACATCTCCGATCCGTTCTTCGCCGCACTGATCAAGGGTGTGGAGGGGCGGGCCCGCGAGCGCGGCCTCGTCGTGCTGGTGACATCGGTGACGGATGACGCGGCCGAAGCCGCGCGCGTCGTCAAGCGGCTGCTGCGCCGCAGCCTCGACGGGCTCATCCTCGTCGCACCGGAGGGGGCCGACCTGGCGTTCCTCGAAGACCACCGCGACACGCCGGTCGTCTTCGTCGACCAGCCTCCCGGCGATCAGCTCTCCGCTGACCTTGTGGTGGTCGACAACGAAGGCGGCGCGATAACGGCGGTCGAGCACCTCTACGCCGCAGGGCATCGCCGCATCGCCTGCTTCGCGCACGAGAGCGGTCGTTATACCTCGGTGCGGCGCGAGGTCGGCTACTACCAGGGGCTCAAGCGGGTCGGTCTGGCATCCGACCGAGCGCTGGTCGTCTCGGTCGAAGACGATGTGCACGTGTGCGCCGAGGCGCTGCTCGAGCTTTCGCGCCTGGCCGACCCGCCGACGGCCGTGTTCACCACGAACGGCCGCACCACCCGGGCGGTCCTGGGGGCGCAACGCCTGCTGGGCTCGCGGCTGGCCCTCGTCGGCTTCGATGACTTCGACCTCGCCGAACTGATGGACCCGCCCACGACGACGATCGCCCAGGACCCCGTCGCGATCGGCGAGGCAGCGGCAGAGCTGCTGCTCAGCCGCATCGGTGGCCGAGGCGGCCCTGCCCAGCGCATCACCCTGGGCACACGCCTCGTCGAGCGAGGCTCGGGCGAGCAGCCGCCGCATCACGATTAGATCACGGCCCGGACACGGTGCGCACACCCGCCTTGCGTTTGGCAACGTTTTCAGTTTCCATAGGATCCAGCCGGCGGAATGCGGGCTGACCAACATCCAACGGAGGATCACATGCGCAAAGCACTTGCAGCGGTCGCGGGGCTGGCGGTCGCCGGCCTTGCACTCGCCGGCTGCTCGGGTTCGGGCGACAGCGGCAACAACGGCGACAGCGCGAACGACGACAGCCAGGTCGAGGTGTTCACCTGGTGGGCATCGGGCTCGGAGAAAGCCGGACTCGACGCCCTCGTTAAGGTGTTCAACGAGCAGTTCCCGAGCACGAAGTTCGTCAACGCGGCCGTGGCCGGTGGCGCGGGCTCGAACGCGAAGAACGCCCTCGCGTCTCGGCTGAAGGCGAACAACCCGCCGGACTCGTTCCAGGCACACGCCGGCGCCGAGCTCACCGACTACATCGAGGCCAAGAAGATCGAAGACCTCAGCGCCTTCTACAAGCAGAACGGGCTGACCGATGTCTTCCCGTCCACCCTGCTGGACCGGCTGACCGTCGACGGCAAGATCTACTCGGTGCCCAGCAACATCCACCGCGCGAACGTCACCTGGGTCAACACCGACCTGCTGACGAAGGCGGGTATCGACCCGAAGGTCGCCCCCGCCGACCTCGACGCGTGGCTGGCCGACATGCAGAAGCTCAAGGACAACGGCGTCGAGACCCCGCTGTCGGTCGCGACCGACTGGACCCAGGTGCAGCTGTTCGAGAACGTGCTGCTCTCGGTGCTCGGCGCAGACGGCTACCAGGGGCTGTGGGACGGCTCCACGAAGTTCGACTCCGCCGAGGTCACCACGGCCATCGACTACTACTCGAAGCTGCTGAAGTTCGCCAACACCGACGGCACCGGTCAGGACTGGCCCGTGGCCACCGACATGGTGGTCGACGGCACCGCGGCCTACAACGTCATGGGCGACTGGGCACTGGCCGAGTTCGACACCAAGGGCCAGACGTACGGCAAGGAGTACACCACCTGGCCGACACCCGGGACCGATGGCATGTTCGACTTCCTCGCCGACTCGTTCACCTTGCCGGTGGGCGCACCGCACGCCGCGGGTGCCGAGAACTGGCTGAAGACGATCAGCTCGGCGGAGGGTCAGAAGGCGTTCAACCTCGCCAAGGGGTCGATCCCGGCGCGTACCGATGCCGATCCTGCCGATTACCCCGAGTATCAGCAGGGTGCGATGGCATCGTTCGCGAAAGACACCGTCGTCAGCTCGCTGGCGCACGGCGCCGCGGTGAAGATCTCGTGGCTGAACGACATCACCTCGGCCATCGGTCAGTTCGTCTCCACGAAGGATGCCGGGACCTTCCAGGACGCGCTCGTCCAGGCACAGACCAAGGGTCTGGCCCAGTAACAACCGCCGCGCGGGGCGGCGTGATCGCGTCGCCCCGCGCGCATCCTCATCTCTGGAGGGCAACCGATGCGCAAGGGCATCCGCAACTGGGGGCCGCCGCTGCTCCTCATCTCGCCGACGATCATCCTCGTCGGCATCTTCGTCTACGTCCTCATCGGCGTGAACTTCTCGACTGCCATGACGAAGGACTCGGCCCTGACCGCGTCGGAGTTCGTCGGCCTGCAGAACTTCACCGACCTGCTCACCGAGCCGCGCTTTCTGCACTCGCTGGCCAACCTCGGCATCTTCACCGTCTTCTTCATGGTGGGCACGATGCTCTTCGGGTTCCTCTGGGCATGGATGCTGGACAAGGGCGTCACCGCCGAGGGAGCGTTCCGCTCCATCTATCTGTTCCCCATGGCGGTCTCGTTCGTGGCGTCGGGCGTGGTCTGGCGCTGGCTGCTCAGCTCGGCGCAGGGCGACAGGGCGTCCGGGCTCAACCGGCTGCTGCAGTCCATCGGCCTCGGCGGTCTGCAGAACGACTGGTACAACGCGCCCGGGTGGGGCATGGCCGCGATGGCCATGCCGGCCATCTGGCAGCTTGCGGGCTATGTCATGGCGCTGTTCCTGTCGGGCTTCCGCGGCATCCCCGAAGAGCTCCGCGAGGCCGCCCGCATGGACGGCGCCTCCGAATGGAAGCTCTACCGGCACGTCGTCTTCCCGCAGCTGCACCCGGTGGCACTGTCGGCCCTGGTGATCGTCGCGCACATGTCCCTGAAGGTGTTCGACCTGATCATGGCCGTCACCGGCTCGGTGTACATCACCGAGGTGCCGGCCACCTACATGTGGGTCGCGCTCACCGGCGCCGAGTACGGCAAGGCATCGGCGATCGCCACGATCCTGCTGCTGCTGGTGTGCGTGTTCATCGTGCCGTACCTCATCTACACGGCCCGCGCCGAAAGGAAGGCCCGGCGATGAGCGAAGCGGCCACCATGGCAGTCACAACCGGCATCGAACGGCGCAACGAGCGCCTGAACAACGCCCCGAGCGGCAACCGCGCAAAGCGCAGGCTGAGCCGCACGGCCAAGTACGTCATCCTGCTCTTCTTCGTCGTCATCGTGCTGATGCCGGTGTACGTGCTGCTGGTGACGAGCCTGAAGGGCCCGTCCGACGTGTCGGCGATCACCTCGTGGCGCCTGCCCAGCCGCTGGCCGTGGCAGGCGGGCCCCGACGGCGCGACCGGCTTCGACAACTGGGTCACTGCGTGGAACACCCTCGCCGCGCCCATCGGGCGCACCTTCCTGCTCGCGATCCCCGCGGCGATCATCTCGGCGATGCTCGGCTCGATGAACGGGTTCGTGCTCTCGCGCTGGAAGTTCCCCTACGCGAACGTCGTGTTCACTCTGATCCTGTTCGGCATGTTCATCCCCTACCAGGCGATCATGGTGCCGCTCGTTCAGATGAAGACCTCGCTGGGCATGCCCTCGAGCATCGTCACCCTGTTGTTCGTGCACATCATCTACGGGTTGCCGATCTGCACGCTCATCTTCCGCAACTACTACGAGGGCGTGCCGAACGAACTCATGGAGGCCTCGCGGGTCGACGGCGCCGGCATGCTCGGCTCGTACTGGCGCATCATCCTCCCGCTGTCGCTGCCCGGGTTCGTCGTCACGATCATCTGGCAGTTCACCTCCGCGTGGAACGACTACCTTTTCGCGCTCTTCCTCTCCGACGCCAACCAGGGGCCTGTGTCGCTGTCGCTGGTCAACCTGTCGCAGGGCGCACAGCTGTCGAACTACGGCGCGTCGATGGCGGGCGCGCTGATCGCGTCACTGCCGACGCTGCTGGTGTACATCATCCTCGGCAAGTACTTCATCGGAGGTCTCATGAGCGGATCGGTCAAGTCGTGACGGAGTTCGCTCTCGCCGTCGACCTCGGCGGCACGAAGGTCGAGGCCGCCCTCGTCGACCGCTCGGGTGCGGTCGTTCCCGGGTCGCGCTCGCGCCGCCCGACCGGCCCCCGCGCCACTCCCGAGCTGCTGCAGGGCGCCCTCATCCAGGTCGTGCGCACCGTGCTGTCGGCGGCGCCCGACGGCGTCATCGGGGTCGGCATCGGCAGTGCCGGACCCATCGACCACGCGGCGGGGACGATCTCTCCGGTCAACATGCCGCAACTGCACGGGATGCCGCTGCGCGACGTCGTCGCCGACGCCGTCGCCCGCGCGGGTCACCCCGAAGTGCCGGTGCGGCTCGGCCACGACGGCGGCTGCCTGGCGCTGGCCGAGTCGTGGGTCGGCGTGACCCGCGACGCGCGGGTGTCGTTGGCCTTCGTCGTGTCGACCGGCATCGGCGGGGGCTTCCTCATCGACGGGCACCTTTTCGCCGGCACCACCGGGAACGCCGGTCACCTCGGCCAACTGCATTCGGATGACGGACTGTCGCTCGAGCGCGTGGCCTCGGGGCCCGCGAGCGTCGAGTGGGCGCAGAAGCAGGGATGGGCGGGCGCCAGCGGCGAAGAGCTGGCGGCGGCCGCGGCATCCGGCGATTCCATCGCCCGTGCCGCGATCGAGCGCTCGGCGCGCGCGATCGGCCGCGCGCTCGCCGACATCGCGGCGCTCGTCGACGTCGAGGTCTTCGCCGTGGGCGGCGGATTCTCGCACGTCGCCGATGACTACATCGAACTCATCGGCGCCGGACTGCGCGACTTCGCGGCGCTGTCGTACGTGCGTGAGGCGCGCGTCGTGCGCAGTGGACTGGGCGGCGACGGGCCGCTGATCGGGGCCGCGGCGCTCGTGCTGCGAGCGGACCCAGCCTCGTCGCGTTCAGAACTCAGCTGATGTCGGCTCTTCGCGACGCCGCCATGCCGCTTCGGTGATTCCACGGCGCAGTATTGCTGCGTTCTGAACGACGCGGCGCGGGTGGACTCACGCGCGGGCGGAGACGGGATGCCGTGATCCCGACCTCGCCCGGCGGGCCGGCGTGCGGCGCAAGAGCGCGACGGCCATCCACGTGAACGACGCGAGCAGCACGAGATGCGAGATGATCGGGCCGGGCCGAGCCGGCAGGGCCAGGTCCACGAGCGGGAAGAGCAGCAGCAGCACGATCGCACCGACCGCCACGCGGCGTGAGCGCCACAGCGCGATCGCCAGCAGCGCGACTCCGACGACGGTCCCGCCCAGGAATGACGCGGTGAGGGTGATGCCGACCGCCGAGCCGGCGCCGGCATCGAACAGGGCGCTGGCGTCGGCCGGCGGCATCCCGCTGACGGCGATGGCGTGCTCGAATCCCTGCGCCATCCGGACACCTGCGAACCCCAGGGAGGACGCGCCGATCGCGATGGCGGCGAGCAGCGCGAGCGTCGGTGAGCGGTCCGACCCGCGCCGTGCGAGTCCCAGCAGCGCAGGCAGCAACAGCGCCGTGCCCACCAGGCCGATGAGCACCGAGGCCATGAAGCGTCCGGGGGCGGCGCCGATCGCAGCGAGGTCGTCGGCGGTCGACCCGCCGGTGAGGGGCGACAGCACCTGCTCGACGGTCTCGGCCAGCGGAGCGGCGATGAGGCACGCGCACAGCAGTACGGTGCGAGGGCGGTAGGTGACGGGTTCGTCGGGCATGATCGTTCTCCGATGCGCGCCGGGTCCAGCCCGGATGCCGAAACGGTATGGCCAGCGCCGGAGCTGCGACATCGGTCGTGAAGGCGGTCCTTCCCGCGCGCCTCGCCCGCGCGGCGGAGGACGACCTCGCCCGATCGGCCGAGGCGACGCAGGCGCCCAGGGGCTATCGTTTCGGCATGCGACGCCGTGCGCGCGTTCCCTGGGGTGACATCGCGATCGCCGGTGCGCTGGTCATAGGGGCCTTCGCATCGACGGTGGTGGATGCTGCGGCCGCGCACCCGCTTGCCGAGATCATCGCGGTGGTCGTGGCCGGCAGCGTCGCGCTGCGCACGGTCGCGCCGTGGGTGATGGTCTCCCTCGCATCTGCGGGAGTCCTCGTGCTGGCCTTCCTCCCCGATCCGACGACGCCGCTGTGGGCGTTCGTCACCTCTCTCGTCGTCGCCTTCTCGCTCGGCTACCGGTTGCGCGGGGTACCGCTGCTCGTGGCGCTGGCACTGCTTCTGGCCGCCGAGTACGTCATCCAGGAGCGCACGAGCACGGCCCTCGTCGAGGTGATCCTGACTCCTCTCATCCTCGTCTCGGCACCGGCTCTGGCGGGTCGGCTGTTGGCCCGCTCGCACGCGCAGTCGCGGCGTCTGCGTGAGTTGGCCGCCGACCTCGAGGCGTCGCGCGGTCGTGTCGCGGCGCTGTCCGCGGAGGCGGAACGCGCCCGCATGGCCCGCGATCTGCACGACGTGCTCGGCCACACGCTGTCGAGCATCGCCGTGCAGGCCGGTGCCGGACAGTCCCTCCTCCCCGCGGGACATCCCGCGCGCGCCGCCGTGGAGCGCATCCGCCAGGCAGCACACGAAGGCCTTGACGAGGTGCGCCGTGTGCTGGCGGACGAACACCCGGCTGTGCACACGTTGGAGGACACGGCCGCTTTCGCCCGGGCAGGCGGCGCCGATGTCGAGGTCACCGGTGCGCCGAGCGGGCTGCCCGACGACGTCTCCGACGCGTGCTTCCGCATCGTGCAGGAGGCGCTCACCAATGCACGGAGACACGCGCCCGGTGCGGCGGTGCGCGTTCGCCTTGCGCGCCGCGCCGATCAGCTGGTGATCGAGGTCGTCAACGATGGTCCGATCGTCCCCGTGCGAGACGATGGGCGTGGCCTGACCGGCATGCGGGAGCGCGTGCGTGCGTGCGGAGGCGAGGTCGAGGCGGCTCCCACCGCTGCAGGCTGGCAGGTGCGGGCATGGATGCCGCTGCCGGGGGTGTCCGCATGATCCGGATCGTCATCGCCGATGATCAGGAGCTGGTCCGGGGCGGGCTGAAGATCATGCTCGAGCAGAACGATGACATGAGTGTGTGCGGGCAGGCGGCGGACGGCGTCGCCGCCGTCGAGGAGGTGCGGCTGCGGCATCCCGACGTGGTCCTCATGGACGTGCGGATGCCGCGTCTGACCGGGCTGGACGCCATGCGTGCGATCGTCCGCGACGATCCGGCGGTGCGGGTGCTCATGCTCACCACCTACGACCTCGACGAGTACGTGGTCGCGGCTCTGCGCGAGGGTGCATCGGGGTATCTGCTCAAGGACGCGGCGCCCGACGAACTGCTTCGTGCCGTGCGGGCGGTCGCCGCGGGCGAGACGGTCCTGGCCAAGCCGGTGATGCGTCGCTTCATCGACGGGTACGTGCGTGCAGGCCCGGCCCGCGGCATCCCTCCTGCTCTTGAGACGTTGAGCGCCCGCGAACGTGACGTCCTGCGGGCGCTGGCACGCGGCGGGACGAACGCCGAGATAGCGGCCCAGCTGTCTGTGAGCCCTGCGACGGTGAAGACGCATGTCGCATCGATCCTCGCGAAGCTGGGGCTGCGCGACCGCGTGCAGGCGGTGATCCTCGCCTACGAGTCCGGTTTCGTGGCACACGGGTGACCGGTGTCGAGGTGATGGGTGTCAGAGCGCACGACGGAAGTGCTCCGCGATGCGGGGGAGGAGGCCGGCGCGCATCCGCGCGCCCTCGGCGTTCCCGTCACAGAAGCTCAGATGACCTCCTGGCAGCGCGGCGCCGTCACTGCCGGGGATGGCGCCGTACCGGTGGCCCTCCGGTTCGATCTCGTCCCCTTCGGCCCAGCGCACCAGCACGGGCCGCTCGATGGCGCCGAGGCTCTCCTCGCTGAGGATCGGGGCGATCGCCGGCGCCAGCAGCACGGCGGACGAGAAACGGGCGTCGCTGTGGTCGGCCGTCGCTCGCCGTATCAGCGCGTCCGTGTCGTAGCTCGCCCGCAGGCGGGCCAGCTGCTCCCGCACTTCCGGTCGGTTGGGCAGAGGCAGAACGGGCTCACCGCCGTAGAGTCGGCGCAGCCTATCGGGGTCGATGCGCGCCCCGAGCAGCGCGGCCGCCGTGTATCCGCCGAGGGAGTAACCGACGACGCCGATCTCGGTCAGCGGATAGGTCGCTGCCAGGTGGTCGAGGGCCACGCTCAGGTCGGCGGGACGCTCCCACCAGAACGAGAAACCCTCCGGCAACAGCTCATCGGCACCGTTGTTGCCGTGATGCTCGATCACTGCGGTGAGGAATCCTGCGGCAGCCAGCCCGTCGGCCACCCAGTCGAGGTCGTCAGCACGGCCGCCCGAGCCGTGCGAGAGCAGCACGGCGGGCAGCGGTGGTGGGGCAGACGGAACCCGCAGATGAACCCGCACCGGCCGCGGCCCGGAGCCGCGCCACGCCGCCCGGGCCCGGTCGTACACCGTCACCACCGACGGCTCTGACGTGAGGCCACGCGAGAGGATTCGACGCCCTCTCAGCTCGCCCCGCGTGCGAGACCGAGCCGCGGCATCCCGCCCCGGTCGGTCAGCCACCGGAGGGATGGTCATCATGGTCGTCGTGCTTCTTGCCGTAGCGGCGGATGTACTGCGCGACGAACACGACGAGCGTGCCGGCGATCACGAGGGCGGTCACCGCGAACAGCAGGGTCTGTTCGAGCGTGCTCACGGCGGGGTCAGGGCTCCACGAGGTCGGCCACCGAGTCGACGATCTCGTCGGGGCGGAACGGGTAGCGCTCGAGCTCGTCGCGGTCGGTGATGCCGGTCTTCACGAGGACCGTGTGCAGGCCCGCCTCGATGCCCGCGATGACGTCGGTGTCCATCCGGTCGCCGATCATGCCGGTGTTCTCGGAGTGGGCGCCGATCTGGTTCATCGCCGAGCGGAACATCATCGGGTTCGGCTTGCCGACGACGTACGGCTCTTTGCCGGTGGCTTTGGTGATGAGCGCCGCGAACGAGCCGGTCGCCGGCACCACGCCCGCCGGCGTCGGGCCGGTCGAGTCGGGGTTCGTGATGATGAAGCGGGCGCCGGAGTTGATGAACCGGATCGCCATGGTGATCGCCTCGAACGAGTACTGCCGGGTCTCGCCGACGACGACGTAGTCGGGCTGCGTCTCGGTCATGATGAAGCCGGCTTCGTGCAGCGCGGTGGTGAGCCCCGCCTCGCCGATGACGAACGCCGACCCGCCGGGCATCTGCGACTTGAGGAACTGCGCTGTGGCCAGCGCAGAGGTCCAGATGCGGTCTTCGGGCACGTCGAGTCCCGACCGCGCCAGCCGCGCCGAGAGGTCGCGACGGGTGTAGATCGGGTTATTCGTGAGGACGAGGAACGGGATGCCGCGGTCCCGCCACTGCGCGAGCAGTTCGGACGCGCCGGGGATCGGGCGGTTCTCGTGGACCAGCACGCCGTCCATGTCGGTCAGCCAGCAGTCGATATCGGCTCGGGTCCGCATGCGCCCAGCCTAGTGCGGCCGGCGAGCGGCCGAGGATCTGTCGCTATTGCACGCTTCGGGGCTGTGGAGCGCGCAACGGTGA
>Ga0180219_1001844_pt1 | contig 13070 bp, 16 predicted proteins | sample eDN3rd30CBELigMG_FD_151338 | JGI IMG/M metagenome (GOLD analysis project Ga0180219, IMG submission 151338) | Enriched Miracle-Growth compost microbial communities from Emeryville, California, USA - eDNA 3rd pass 30_C BE-Lig MG (version 2)... ...
CACGCCTTCGTCGACGACTTCCTGCATGGAGCGGCTGTTGTCGTCGAGGCGGCAGTCCATGCCCCATTTGATGAAGACGTTGACGATGCCGGTGTCCTGACAGATCGGGCGGTGCCCTTCGGCGCACATGCGGCTGTTGGTCAGAATCTGGGCGATGGCGTCCTTGGCCGCCGGATTGGCTTCGGCGTCATAGGCTTTTCCCAGCGCGCGGATATAATCCATCGGATGATAATAGCTGATGAACTGAAGCGCGTCCGCGACGCTCTCGATCAGATCGGCGGTCTTGATGACGGTCATCTACCCTGGTCCCTTGGCAATTTTGTCCTTTGCCTTGGCCTATAGGCCAATGAAAGGACGAGTCCAGTAGGACGCGGCCTTCCCCGCGTCTCCGCGCGAACCTGCACTCAGGCCGATTTTGTCAGCCTTTCCCGTCGGCGAAGGGGAAGTTGTGGAACCAGGGCCGCATCTCCTCCAGCACGCGGGCGACGCTGGGCCGCGCCTCCAGCCGCGCGATATAGGCGGCGAGGTTCGGGTGGCTTTCGCGGAACGGGACGACGTAATCGGTAAAATAGAGCGAGGGCAGGGCGGCGCAGTCGGCCAGGCTGAAATCCTCGCCCCGCCGCCCAGGTCCGGCCCGCGATCCTGTTCTCGATCAGGTCATAAGCCCTGGCGCTCGAAGGGCGTGTCGTTTTCGTAAAGGGGGATCAGCACCTTCCAGCAATAGGAGGAAAGGGGATGGTAATAGAGAATCATGATCCGGCCTCTTTGAACAGCAGCGGCTTCCTTACCACATTATGCCGCCCGACCGGCCCAAGCCATTGAGAGAAGCAATTTTCCCGACGCGCGCATTTTCGTGGCAAGCCAAATTTATTTTCATGCCCGCATGAACCCTCTTGCCTTTTCGGGAGCCAAGGGAAGTCCGTGCGTCGCACCGATAGAGCGCCCCAGGCCTGCGGCGAACCGAGTCAGGGCGGCGGTGAGCCGAGTCTTCAACCCATCATTTACCCTCTTGCGCGTGGCGATGGCTGTGGCACTATCCCTTGTATCGGGATAACGGGGGTCACCCAACAGATTGTGATTGCTTCGCTGGATGGTTTCCAGCGTCGGGGCGATTTTTGCCCTTGCGATCCGGTCGGCTGGACCCATTTCCGTCCCGCCACGGTTTGGATCATGCTATGCTCCCCGCTTTGCCGGGCCTTGGCTTGACCGAATCGAACGGAACAGGAACATTCGGGGGCTCGCATGGATTTTCGAGATAGCGCACAAGGTATTGGCGACGTGGCAACCGTGATGGAAGATTTGGTGGAAACGCAGGCGGCGGCGCAGCAGGCGTCCGGACCCGCTCCGGCGAAGGAGGCGATTTCGTCGTCCAAGATATTGGACCGCCGCTTCGATATCGTGACCGATCCGTCGCGCGACGCGCTGCTGACGGAGTTCGGCAAGGATACGCTCAAGGACCGCTATCTGCTGCCGGGCGAGAGCTATCAGGACCTCTTCGCCCGCGTCGCAGCGGCCTATGCCGACGATCAGGACCATGCCCAGCGCGTCTATGACTATATCTCGCGCCTGTGGTTCATGCCCGCGACGCCCGTGCTGTCGAACGGCGGCACCGGGCGCGGCCTGCCCATCAGTTGCTACCTCAATTCGGTGGACGACAGCCTGGAAGGCATCGTCAACACCTGGAACGAGAATGTCTGGCTCGCCTCGCGCGGCGGCGGCATCGGCACCTATTGGGGCAGCGTGCGCGGCATCGGCGAGCCGGTCGGCCTCAACGGCAAGACCAGCGGCATCATCCCCTTCGTCCGCGTGATGGACAGCCTGACGCTCGCCATTTCGCAGGGATCGCTGCGCCGTGGGTCCGCAGCCTGCTATCTCGACGTTTCCCATCCTGAGATCGAGGAGTTCCTCGAAATCCGCAAGCCCTCGGGCGATTTCAACCGCAAGGCGCTCAACCTCCATCATGGCGTGCTGCTGACCGACGAGTTCATGGAAGCGGTGCGCGACGGCGCGGAATTCAATCTCAAATCGCCCAAGGACGGCTCGGTCCGGGGCAAGGTGGACGCCCGCGCCCTGTTCCAGAAGCTGGTCGAAACCCGCCTTGCGACCGGCGAACCCTATATCGTCTTCTCCGACACGGTAAACGGCACGATGCCCAAGCATCATCGCGATCTGGGCCTCAAAGTCTCCACCTCCAACCTGTGTTCGGAAATCACCTTGCCGACGGGTCGCGACCATCTCGGCAATGACCGCACCGCGGTCTGCTGTCTTTCTTCCCTCAATCTCGAAACATGGGATGAGTGGAAGGAAGACAGACAGTTTATCGAGGATGTCATGCGCTTCCTCGACAATGTGTTGCAGGACTATATCGACCGTGCGCCGGACGAGATGGCGCGAGCCAAATATAGCGCGTCGCGCGAACGTTCGGTGGGGCTGGGCGTCATGGGTTTCCACAGCTTCCTGCAGGCGCGCAATCTGCCCTTCGAGGGGGCGATGGCGAAGTCCTGGAACCTGCGCATCTTCAAGCATATCAACGAGAAGGTGAACGAAGCCTCGATGCAGCTCGCGGTCGAGCGCGGTCCGTGCCCGGACGCCGCCGACATGGGCGTGATGGAGCGCTTCTCCTGCAAGATGGCGATCGCGCCCACCGCGTCGATCAGCATCATCTGCGGCGGCACGTCGGCCTGCATCGAGCCGATCCCGGCCAACATCTACACCCACAAGACGCTGTCCGGCAGCTTCGTGGTCAAGAACCCCTATCTGGAAAAGATCCTGCGGGAAAAGTCGAAGGACAGCACGAACGTCTGGAACACGATCCTCGAACGCGGCGGATCGGTCCAGCATCTCGACTTCCTCTCCCAGGAGGAGAAGGACACGTTCAAGACCAGCTTTGAAATCGACCAGCGCTGGCTGCTTGAACTGGCCGCCGACCGCACACCCTATATCGATCAGGCGCAGTCGCTGAACCTGTTCATCCCGGCCGACGTGGAAAAGTGGGATCTGCTGATGCTCCATTTCCGCGCGTGGGAACTGGGCATCAAGTCGCTTTATTATCTCCGTTCCAAATCCGTGCAGCGCGCCGGTTTCGCGGGTGGGGTGGAAGCGGACAACACCATCGACGCGCCGAAATTCGAACTGGCCGGCGGGAGCACTGACTATGACGAGTGCCTTGCCTGCCAGTAAGACGCATCCCGCAGCCCTCTTCCCTTGGGAAGAGGGTGGGGAGAGGGAGCTGTCCCTTCATGGCAAGCGTCTATTCCGTCGTTTCGAACAGGTCCGCCGCATTGGCCGCCGTCGCGGACAGGCGCACGGTGTCGCCTTCGACTTCGGCAATCAGCCCACCGTCGAAATAATGATGCTTCGCCCCTTTGCCGTCCGGCCCCTGCGGGCTATCGGCCTTGGTCAGCTTGATCCGGTTGCCGTCGACATGATCGACGGTGCCCAGATGCACGCCGTCCGCGCCGACGATATTCATATGTTCCTTTATTTGGGACAGATCGGCCATCGCCATTCTCCTTGGTTGGTCCGGTCCCAACGCATGAAACGCCATCCGGTCGCAGGCTCTGCCCGCCGCCCGTCCCACAGTTCGCTCTTTAAGGCCCAAGGATAACAGCCATGCCTCTTCTTCAAGCCAGCAAGGTCTACAAGCCCTTCGAATATCCCTGGGCCTATGAGTTCTGGAAGCGCCAGCAGCAGCTGCATTGGTTGCCGGAGGAAGTGCCGCTGGGTGAGGATTGCCGCGACTGGGCGCAGAAGCTTTCCGACCATGAACGCAACCTGCTGACGCAGATCTTCCGCTTTTTTACTCAGGCGGACGTGGAAGTGCAGGATTGCTACCACGAAAAATATGGCCGCGTGTTCAAGCCGACCGAAGTCAAGATGATGCTGACCGCGTTCAGTAATATGGAGACGGTCCACATCGCCGCCTACAGCCATCTGCTTGACACCATCGGCATGCCCGAAAGCGAATATAGCGCCTTCATGCAATATAAGGAAATGAAGGACAAACACGATTATCTGCAGCAGTTTGGGGTCGACAGCGACGAGGATATTGCCCGCACACTGGCTATGTTCGGCGGCTTTACCGAAGGGTTGCAGCTTTTCGCGAGCTTCGCGATGCTGATGAACTTCCCGCGCTTCAACAAGATGAAGGGCATGGGACAGATCGTCACTTGGTCCGTCCGCGACGAGACGCTGCACTGCGAAGGCATCATCAAGCTGTTCCATACCTTCGTGAAGGAACGCGACTGCCTGACCCCCTCGGTTAAGGACGACATCGTCGATATGTGCCACAAGACGGTGCGGATCGAGGATGCGTTTATCGACCTGGTATTCGAAATGGGGCCGGTGCCGGGCATGACGCCCAAGGACATCAAGCGTTACGTCCGTTACATTGCCGACTGGCGGCTGGGGCAGTTGGGTTTGAAGCCCATCTATATGATCGACGAGCATCCGCTGCCGTGGCTGACCCCGCTGCTCAACGGCGTGGAGCACGCGAACTTCTTCGAAACCCGCGCGACCGAATATTCGAAGGGCGCGACCCGCGGCCAGTGGACCGAAGTATGGGACGCCTTCGACCGCCGCAAGAAGCTCAAGGGCAGCGACCCCGCCAACAGCGACGAGGCAAGCGACCCGGATATGTTCAAGGCGGCGGGCATCGCGGCGGAGTAAAACGGCAAATGCAAGGGCGGTCCGATGGCAGAGCCACCCTTGGCTTTTTCGAGCATTGCACTTTCCCAGGTGGTGGCTGGTTTCCGCTAGGAACGGGCCTTCGCCTCAGGGTTATTCGCCGGATCTCGCGCGATTGATGCCGCCCGATGTCTGCACAGTGATTATCCGATTATCCTGATGCTTGGCTGAACGATCTGTTTTATTCCGTTCATGCAACATTTCCCCTGAGCGCGGGTTCTATGGCCAGAACCGAGTTGAGAAGGGAAGGATATCCCATGAAAATGCATTTCAAACAGCTGCTTGCCGCTTTTTCGCTGGGCGCGATGACGTTGATCGGTGTGGCCGTAACCCCGGCCCATGCCGATCCGCCGCGCTGGTCGAGCCATGATAAGGGACACCGTGACAACTGGAAGGGCAACCGGCACGACAATGGTCGCCACCAAGGCTGGCGGCGTCCAGGCAAGAGCGTCTACAATTATGATTGGAACCGACCCGACCCGCGCTATGGCAAGCGTTATCGGCCGGATCGTTATTATCGCGGCGGCTATCAGCCCATTCGCGTGACGCGCAACACGCGTATTTATCGCGGTTATGACGACCGCTATTATTGCCGCCGTTCTGATGGCACCACGGGCCTGATCGTCGGCGCGGCTTTGGGCGGCCTGCTCGGTAGCCAGCTGGATCGCGGCTATTCCAACACGGCGGGCATCTTGATCGGTGGCGGCGCTGGCGCGCTGCTGGGTCGGGAAATCGACCGCGGCAATCTGAACTGCCGCTAGGGCATCCTGCGGAAAATCGGGGACCGGTTTCCGCTGAAGCGATGCGACAGCAAAGAAGGAGCGCGCGCGACCTGCAGTCGATTTAACGCAGCGCGCTCCAGCTAGGGCGAAGGGCGGGGACATGGCCGCCGCCCTTCGCCGCGCCTCACATGAAAAGATAATCCGCTAGCGCCTCGACCGCAGGGGTTTCTGTTGCGCTGGCGCTGATCGCCTGTCGTATCTCGATGGCAGGCAGAGGGGCCTCCAGCGCCAGCCTTTTGATCCCGTCGATCCGTCCCATGTCGCGCGCCATAGGGCCGAAGGCCGGGAACCAGCCCATGCCCTTCCGCAATGCCGTCATGATATCGAACAGATTGTCCGACTCCAGCGCGGGTGGCCCCGGCGTGATGCCGCCATGCCGCAGGGCATCCTCCGTTATCGCGCGCAGCCCGTTGCCCGGCTCCATCGTTAGCATAGGCGCGGCCTCGACCTCCCAGAACGACACGATTTCCTGCTGCGCCAGCGGATGCGCGCTGCCCGCATAGAGGCTGAGCGGCTCCGACCAGCCATAGCGTGAGTGCAGTCCAGCTGGTTCCCCCAGCGCATAGAAATAGGCGATGTCGACCTTTCCCCGGTCCAAGGCCTCGCGCGCTTGCTCCGCAAGCAGGATATGTAGGTCCAGCGTGATTGCCACATCGTCATTGGCTTCTTCGAACGCGGCCAGCGCCTCCTGGAAATGCCCGAAGACAGGCGGCGGTGCGCCTAGCGTGATCAGCTTGCGTGTCGCCTCGGCAGGCGACGGCGAGGTCGGTTGGGCCGGCGGTTCAGTCCCCATGATCGCCTGTTCCGGATTGTGCTGCCCCAGCAATGTCATGGCCTGCGCCGTCTGATGTCCGGCGCGCGTCAGTCGCGCCGCGCCATGCAGGTCGTCGAACAATCTGTAGCCAAGCCGCATTTCCAGCGCGGCGATATTGCGCGCGATCTCATCGATGCCGATGCCCAGATCGCTGGCGCAGCGCGCAATGCTGCCCGCCGCCACCATCTGCGCGAAAAGGTCAAGTTGGCGCAGGGAAGGCTTGGCCATGAACCGGGTGATAGAGCAAAGCATGTCCCGGGTTAAGCAGGAACTTGGCCATGAACTTCGATGCGATATTGACGAAGCCCATAAAATGATGGCAGGGCGCTTTTCCTGACGGGCGGGTATAGCTCAATGGTAGAGCACTAGCCTTCCAAGCTTGTGATGCGGGTTCGATCCCCGCTACCCGCTCCAGTATTACATTGCCCCGTTCAGGTGGCCGCCGATGCCAGCCAGGTGTGCATAGTCGCGATATCTTCGCGATCCGCAGGAGGATGGTGCACGGTGCTGCTTTGCCACCCTGTTGCCCGCGTGCTGCTATGCTGTCGCGGCTTTCGGGCCGGATATCCGAAAGCCGCGAAAAAGCGTCAGGCCCTGGCTGCGACGATGATGATTTCCACCTTATATTCCGGGGCGGCGAGCTTTACTTCGCCGGTGGCGCGGGCGGGCGCGGGGTGTCCCGCGATCCATGCATCCCACACGCCGTTCATTTCGGCGAAGTCGGCCATGTCCGCCAGCCAGATCGTCGCGGTCAAGAGGTGATCCCTGGAACTGCCGGTTTCCTTCAAAAGTTGGTCCACCTGTGCCAGCACGGCGGTGGTCTGCGCGGTGACGCTTTCGCCCGGCGCACCCACCTGCCCGGCTAGATGGACGGTGTTGCCATGCACGACGGCCTGACTCATGCGTGGACCGCATTCGATCCGTTGGATAGTCATGTCTTACATCTCCTTGATGTTGCCGCTGGCGCATGGCGCGCGAAAGGCGTGTCGATAATCCGCCGCCCATTGTCCAATCACGCGCTTCCTGTCCAGTGCCGCCAGCGCTTTTCGCGATGCGTCAGGATTCGGGAAATACCTAGCCCAGGGTTACGGCTCTGCTTTTATGGATGGCCCGGCGCAAGGTCGGGATGCGCGGCCTTGATGGCTGGATGTTTGCGGGCATGGCTCACGGCTGCCATCAGGGCGGGATAGGCCTTGAGGGGCACTGCGAAGCGTTCCGCCGAATAAACCTGAGGGACGAGATGGCAGTCGGCCATGGTGAGGCTGTCGCCAAAAGCGTAGAGGCCGCCATGACGGACGACCATCTCCTCCAGCGCGACAAAGCCGTCCGCGATCCACCGGCCGGTCCATGCCTTTCGCGCATTTCCATCTGCGCCGAGATCGTCCCTTAGCGCGTTCAGCACCCGCGCATTGTTGAGCGGATGGATATCACAGGCCACCGTCATCGCCATGGCGCGCACGATCGCGCGGTCATCGGCCTCTCGCGGGAGCAGAGGAGGATCGGGATAGCGTTCTTCCAGCCATTCTATGATGGCGCTGCTCTGCATGAATATTCGACCGTCTGCCTCCAGTGTGGGCACCAGGCCTTGCGGGTTGAGCGCCCGATAATTGGCGGCGTGCTGTTCGCCGCTCAGCAGATTGACGGGCACCTGCCGATAATCCAGTCCCTTGACGTTCAGGGCAATGCGCGTGCGATAGCTGGTTCCAGACCGCCAATAGCCATGCAATATGAGGTCCATCATATCACAACTCCCATTGTGGGGCCGGTGCGATGCGGGCACGGCATTCGCCAAAGCCGATCCGCACGAAGCCTGATGCCTCTGCAAAGGCGGTGATGACGATTTCGTCTCCATCCTCCAGGAAGGTGCGGCTTTCTCCATTGGGCAGGCGGATGGGCACTTTGCCGCCACTGGTGAGTTCGAGCAGGCTGCCCTTGCTCTCGTCTGCCGCACCCGACAGCGTACCCGTGCCCAGCAGGTCGCCGGTGGAGAGATTGCAGCCATTGACGCTGTGATGGGTGAAAAGCTGGGCAACGGTCCAATACATGGCCGTCATCGAACCTTGGCTGAGGCGATGGAGCGGCTGCCCGTCGGCCTGCATCCGCGCAGTGGACAGATAGACTTCCATCGTCACGTTCAATGCTCCGCTCTGCTGGTCGTCGGAGTCGAACAAATAGGGAAGCGGCGCTGGGTCGCTTTCCGGCCGCGCGGGCTGGGCAATGCGATAAGGCCCCAGCGCATCCATGGTGACGATCCAGGGCGACACGCTGCTGTGAAAACTCTTGGCGAGGAAGGGGCCGAGCGGCTGATATTCCCATGCCTGTATATCCCGCGCCGACCAGTCATTCAGGATGGAAAGCCCGGCCATATGATCCGCCGCCTGCTTAATCGGGATGGGATGGCCCAGCGCATTGCCGCGCCCGACCCAGATCGCCATTTCCAGTTCGTGATCCAGCCTTTTGCAAGGGCCGAACAAGGGCGTCTCCGCTCCCGGCGGCATGGTCTGCCCATTGGGACGAACGACATCCTCGCCTGAAAGCCGAACGGAGGATGCGCGGCCATGATAGCCGATAGGAACATATTTATAGTTGGGTAGCAGTGGATTGTCGGGCCGGAACAGCTTCCCAACGTTCACGGCATGATGGATGCCGGTATAAAAATCCGTATAGTCGCCGATATGAACGGGCAGGTGCAGCTTGCACTGATCCACGGGATAAAGCGCTGGACGAGCGGATTTTTCTGCGGCCGGATCGGTCAGCAGACGGAACAGGCCATGGCGCAGCGCGCGCAATGCATCATTGCCTGCGGCCAACAGATTGTTGAGGGTGGAACTGTCCGCCAGCCGCGCCGCGTCGCCTGCGTCTTGCGGCAGGAGGGGAGCGACCGCCCCTAGGTCGAGAATTTCCGTGCCGATCGCGACACCGCCGCGCGGCCTTTCTGATGATGGCGAGAATAATCCCAAGGGGAGATTCTGGACCGGAAAATCGCTATGTCCGTTCGCGCTCTCAACCCAGCTTCGGGCGGCGGGATCGTGCGTGAAATCGACCCGGGCCATCAAATCTCATCCTCCTTGTGCAGCCAGTCCGCATGGCGGGGCGCTTTCTTGGTTTGTGACCATTCCTCCAGCATCAACGGCGCGAGGCGCGTTAGTTCGGCATATTGTTCCTGCGTCCCGATATTGCAGGCCAGTTCGATGCGATGGCCGCTCGGATCGAAGAAATAGATGGATTTGAAAATGCCGTGATAGGTGGGGCCGAGCACTTCGACGCCCTCTCCCTCGATATGCGCCTTGGCGGCGTGCAGGGCATCCATGTCGGGCACTTCGAAGGCAAGATGCTGGACCCAGGCCGGCGTATTGGGATCACGCCCCATTTCGGGCTGATTAGGCAGTTCGAAAAAGGCCAGTATATTGCCGCCCCCGCAATTCAGGAACACATGCATATAGGGGTCATAAGTTCCGGTCGAAGGCACATGATCCTCGGCAAAGGCCGTGGTGTAGGTCATGCCCAACACCCGCTGATACCATTCCACCGTCTCTTTCGCATCACGGCAGCGATAAGCGACATGATGGATGCGGCTGATCCTGAATGGAGGCATGATCCTCTCCTGGCTGCTGCGCGCTCCGCCGTCCTTGCGACCGGCAAACTGGTATCAGTTGACACTATTTTACGCTTTGCGAAATATAGTGTCAACTGATACCAGTTTGCAATGTCCCGAAAGACGCTGCGGCTCGATCAGTTTCTGCCCTATCGCCTGTCGGTCGCGGCCAATCGCGTTAGCAACGCGATTGCCAGCGCCTATGACAGGCTTTTCGCGCTAAGCATCCCGGAATGGCGTTTGATTGCCGTTCTGGCGGAAAGCGAAGAGGCCACGCAGAATGAGATCGGCCAGAAAACCGTCATGGACAAGGTGACAGTCAGCCGCGCCGCCATTTCCCTGACGAAACGGGGATTGATCGAGCGCTCGCCAAATCCTCGCGATGGGCGGTCCCATATGCTTTTCCTGACCGGGGAGGGACGCGATCTCTATCGCCAGATTGCTCCCAAAGCCCTTGAACTGGAGCAATATGTATTCTCTTCCCTGTCCGGCGATGATCTTGCGCGGTTATGCGATATTCTGGATCATGTGGGGCGCAAGGCCGATGAATTGTCCGGCTGAGGGATTGAATCCCGTCGGCATGCCGCACAGCGGACGGAAATAACAGGGACAAGAAAGATCATGGATCTGCGTAGAGATATGGACCGGGGCTTTTCGGCTGGCTATGCGGAGGAGGCATCAATCGCACATGAAAGGAATCGTAATGAATAACAGCGATCTGGCCGACAGCATTGCAGCCGCAAATGGCTTGTCGAAAGCGGATGCGCGCAAGGTTGTCGACGGCGTGTTCGCCGCGATCGCCGACGCGGCGGCCAAGGGGGAGGAAGTATCGCTCAATGGCTTCGGCAAGTTCAAAGTGAAAGATACGCCCGCTCGTGAAGGACGCAATCCTGCGACCGGCGCCACCATTCAGATCGCCGCTTCCAAGAAGCTCGCCTTCGCACCGGCCAAGGCCGTGAAGGACAAGCTGAACGGCTGATCCGGTAAATGAACTTCGACGATCAGCTCTACCGTTATTTCGGGAGCACTGGACTGGACGGTCTGGCACCTGAAGTCATTGCGGCTGGCGTCGAGAAAATGCGCGTCGACTTCGGACTGGAAACAGACCGAAGTCGACGTTTCGCTCTTTGGTCGCTGTTGTTCCTGCTTGGGGATGCGCCGGACATCGACGTGGCGTTTGCGGATTTCGCCGATCGCGATGCGGCGCGCAATTTCACGGAATTGATCGAGAAGGCGGATTGAAATCGCCGCTTGCCGGTACTTTTTTAGCCATATTGGGGTGAGATGCCACACCCGATAATAGATGCATCAACAGCATTGATTTACTTCTGCTGAAGAAAACTCCAATAAATGGCATTATCCGATTCGATAGAGAAGGCGGCATATTATGACTGACAGCGTTCATCCAGATCTCAACATGCTGGCGGTTCAACTTCTGAGCGCTTATGTTACCAACAATATAGTTCCCCGAGAAGATTTGGTGGAACTTATCCGTTCGACGCGAGCGGCATTGGATGAGCCGGTGAGGGAGGCCGCCGCTCCGGTCGAAGAGGCGCCTGTCGCCGCTGTCTCTGTCCGCAAGAGTCTCGCTTCCGCCGATCATATTCTTAGTATGATTGATGGAAAACCATATAAGACATTGAAGCGTCATCTTGCGACCCATGGTATGACCCCCGATGAATATAGGGAAAAATTTGGCTTGCCCAAAACCTATCCCATGGTCGCGCCAAGCTATTCGGAACGTCGACGGGCGGTTGCCAAGGAAGTGGGTCTGGGCCGGAAGCGGTCCGAAGGGACTGTGCAAAACATTCCGGTGAATGAAGCTCCGAAAGAAAAGGCAAAAGCCGCAACTGCCAGGAAGGCTGCCCCGCGCAAGCCGCGCGCCGCTGCCGCTGCCGCTGACAGCGCCGCTTCGGTTGCAACGGCGCCCAAGGCGATTATATCGGCTGGCAGGAAGGCGAAAGGCAGGAAGGCCACGACGCCAAGGGCCAAGTCGGTTGGAAAATCCATCGAACGCAAGGCTGAATAGCTTTTACGCGCGAAGCGGGGAATGAAGCGGGTCGCTCCATTCCCCAAATTTTGCGGGTCTCCAAAAATTTTCGGTGGCGAGCTTCGATGAACGGCGTCATGAAACCTTCGCGCCTCCGATAGAGGTCATGCGAGGTGGTGGAGGATTTTGGACAGATGGCGGGAGCCGCATTCATTACTGGAGCGACGGCGGGGATCGGAGCCGCTTCGGCGCGGCGTTTCGTTGATGCAGGCTGGAAGGTGATTGTCACAGGCCGTCGCGCAGAACGCCTCGCGGCATTGGTGGAGCAGCTTGGGGCGGACAAGGTTCATGCGGTTAGCTTCGACATGCGCGATGATGCCGCGATTGATCATGCCATTGCAACTTTGCCGCCTGCCTTTGCCGACATTGACTTGCTCATCAACAATGCCGGTCTGGCATTGGGAACCGCGCCAGCCCAAAGCGCCGATCTTGCCCAATGGCGGCAGATGATCGACACTAATGTGACGGGACTGGTGACCATCACGCACAAATTGCTGCCAACCCTCATTGCGCGCAAGGGTGGGATCATCAACCTGAGTTCAGTCGCCGCGACCTATCCTTATGCCGGCGGGAACGTCTATGGTGGGACTAAGGCATTTGTCCATCAATTCAGCCTGGGCCTTCGCTCCGATCTGCATGGTACGGGCGTCCGCGTGACATCCATCGAGCCGGGCATGGTGGAAACCGAATTCACCCTGATCCGTACTGGAAGCAAGGTGGCGTCCGACAGTCTGTATCAGGGTGCCGCACCCATGACGGCAGAGGATATAGCCGAAACGCTTTTTTGGGTCGCAACACAGCCCGCACATCTCAATTTCAACACTATCGAACTCATGCCTGTCAGCCAGTCCTTTGGCGGTTTTCAGGTCGCGCGTGATAGCTGAAAAGCCTACCCGGAATGGGGCCGATTGGCGCCGTTCCGGGCAGGCTATGATGAGCTAGCTTCTGTATTTCCTGCTGATCTTGGCGGCTTTGTTGGCCGCTTCGGCAAGTTCCGCCGCCTCAATGCCATAAATAGCGGCGGCTGCTTGAAGTAGAGAGGCAGAATAGCCAGATTGACCCTGAGAGCCTGAACGAGATTTATCGTGCATAATACATCCTTTCACGGCGATAATTATCTAACCGGAATGATGTGAATGGTGG
>Ga0180219_1001845_pt1 | contig 13069 bp, 12 predicted proteins | sample eDN3rd30CBELigMG_FD_151338 | JGI IMG/M metagenome (GOLD analysis project Ga0180219, IMG submission 151338) | Enriched Miracle-Growth compost microbial communities from Emeryville, California, USA - eDNA 3rd pass 30_C BE-Lig MG (version 2)... ...
CAGCCGCGCGATGTGTGCGATCTCGTCGATGCCGACGGCGGTGTTGGCCTCGTATCCGCCGCGCATGTGGCTCACATACACGCCGCCGGCACGTGCGACCGGCGCGCACAGCGCGGCGATCTCGTCGGCCGGCTGGAAGATGCCCGGCACGTAGTCGAGTCCGGTCGACAGGCCGACCGCTCCGGCGCGCAGCTCGTGCTCGACGAGCGAGACCATGGCGGCCCGCTGCTCGTCGTCGGCCGGGCCCTGCGCGCGTCCGCACACCTCGTACCGCACGGTGCCGGCCGGCACCAGGTGCGCGACGTTCAGGCGCGTCGCGCCGTCGACGGCGGCGAGAAGCTCGGCGGTGCCTCCCCCGGCGTATGACGGATGCGGCCCGTTGATCGCCGCGAAGTACTCGCTCGCGTACGCGCCGTCGCCGGGCGCGTACGAGATGCCGTCCTGCCCGACGATGACCGACGTGACGCCCTGCCGCAGCATCGCCCGCTGCACATCGTCGTCGGCGTACAGCCCGTCCAGGTGCGCGTGCGCGTCGACGAACCCGGGCATGACGAGACGGTCGGTGCCGTCGATGACGGTGTCGACGGCATCTCGCCCCGCGGCATCCGTCGCGGCCTCGCCGACGGCGACGATGACCCCGTCGTCGACGAGGACGTCGGCGCGCCGCTCACCGTTCGCGTCGACGACGCGACCGCCGCGCAGAAGAACAGAGCCCATCAGAAGTACGTCCGCACGAGGTCGACGACCCGGCCCGACTCCCACGAGTCCACGACCGGCAGCACGCGCCACTTGTCGAACGCCGTGCACGGATGCGACAGGCCGAGCGCGACGACCGCGCCCACCGGCACGTCGGCGCGCAGATAGCTGTGCTGGTCGTTCATCGCCGAGATGCTCGCTCCGTCGAGCGGGTGCCAGGATGCGCCGAGGTCGGATGCCGCACCCCGCGGAATCGGCAGCCCCTCGTCGTACGGAAGGTCGCGCTTGCCGCCGTCGAGCAGCGCGAGCCCCGGCTCGGGGTGAGAGACGACCCGCGCGACGCCGTGCATCGCGGTCACGAAGCGCGGCGCATCGTCGGACCCGCGCCCCTCGTCGAACGGCGAGATCTGCCGGTAGAACCCGTCGTCGTGCACGATGTACGCGCCCGAGCGCAGCACACGGTGCAGCCGCCCCGCGTCGGAAACCCCCGCGTACACCTCCGCGACGACGTCGAAGTAGGCGCTGCCGCCGGCCGTCAGGTACAGGTCGCCGGGCTCGTACAGGTGCCCGATGCGCTCGTGCAGCTCGACCTGCTGCTGCAGGTAGGTGCGCACGGCGGCGAGCGCGGCATCCGTCCGCTCGTGAGCCAGGCTGCCCTCGTACCCCGCCACACCCGCCAGGCGCAGCTCAGGGGTCGCAGCGACGCGCTCGGCGACGGCGATCGCCGCCTCGATGCTGCGGGCGCCGGTGCGCCCGCCGTCGGCGCCCAGCTCGACGAGCACGTCGACCGGGCGGGGCGTGCCGCGCAGTCCGTGGGCCATCGCGTCGACGGTCTCGACCGCGTCGACCCAGCTCACGAACCGCAGCGTCGGGTCGGCGAGCTCGCCGGCGAGCCAGCGCAGCGAGCGCTCGTCCACGGCGGCGTTGGCGAGCATGAGGGATGCCGCACCGAAGCTGCGCGCCGTGCGCACCTGCCCCATGGTGGCCAGGGTGATGCCGAGTGCCCCGGCATCGAGCTGGCGCTGCCACAGCGCGGGCGCCATCGTCGTCTTGCCGTGCGGCATGAGCGCGAGGCCCTGCTCGCGGCACCAGGTCGCCATCGTGTCGACGTTGTGGCGCATCGCGGCGTCGTCGAGCGCGATCAGGGGCGTCCAGAACTCGTCGATCTGCGGCGACGTCGCGAGGAACTCGGCTGCGCTCAGGCCGATCGCCCGCTCGGGCAATCCCTTGTCGCGCGCGGTGAGCAGCATGTCCGCGGGCTGCGCCATCGGTGCGCTCATCGTCCGACCAGCTGCGCGAGCGCAGGCAGCTGCGCGGGGTCTTCGAGCGCCGAGCCGACCGCGACCACCCGCACGCCCGCGTCCAGGAAGGCGGGGGCGGATGCGGCATCCATCCCTCCCGTCGCGACGAAGGTCGCCTGCGGGAACGGGCCACGCATGGCACCGAACCAGCCCGTGCCCAGCAGCGAGGCAGGGAAGGCCTTCAGCCACGTGAGGCCTTCGGCGAGCGCCCGCTGCACCTCAGTGGGCGTGGCGACGCCGGGCAGGGCGGGCAGGCCGGCCGCGTGCGAGGCGCGCACGACCTCGACGTCGAAGCCGGGGCTGACGGTGAAGGCCGCGCCCGCGTCTTTCGCCTGCCGCACGTGCTCGGTGGTCACGACGGTTCCCGCACCGACCTGCAGGCCGCGGGATGCCGCGGCCTCGGCCACGACACGCAGGGCCTCGACGTCGGTCGGGGTCTGCACCGGGACCTCCACAGCGGTGATGCCGAGATCCCACCCCGTGGTCGCGACCTGCAGGCTGCGCTCGACGCCCATGCCGCGCAGGATCGCCATGAGACGCACCTCGCCGAAGATGTCGTGGAACGCGGAGTTGTCGGTCATCACGGGGCCTTTCCGGAGGGGATGTCGTCGACGAGATCGCTCGTCGACAGGAGGACGAGACGGGCGCGCGCATGCCCGGCGGCCAGCCGCCCGGTCGCGTCGGCGCCGCTCAGGAGTGCGGCGAGGTAGCCGGCCGCGAACGCATCGCCGGCGCCCACCGGCTCGACGACCTCGGTGGGGGTCGCCGGCACGAACGTGACCGTGTCGCCCGCGGCATCCCGCGCATACTCGGTCGCGCCGACGGCGCCGTCCTTCACCACGAGCCGGGCGGGCTCGGGCAGCAGCCGGCGCACATCGTCGGGGGTGTCGCAGCCCCACACATCGTGGGCCTCGTCGAGGCCGACGAGCACGAGGTCTGCACGGCGGGCGAGTGCCCGCAGCGTGGGCGCCGCTTCGCCCGGTTCCCACAGCGAAGCGCGATGATTGACGTCGAAACTCAGCAGCGCGGGGCTCGCCGTGACCCGCGTGATCACCGCGTCGATGAGGGCCGCGCAGGTCTCCGACAGAGCTGGGGTGATGCCCGAGATGTGCACGACCTCGGCCTGCTCAAGAGGCACGTCGGCGATGGCGTCGGGATCCATCTGTGACGCGGCCGAGCCACGGCGGTAGTAGAGCACGCCGCGGCCGGGATCCTTGAAGTACACGCCGGTCGGGGCATCCTGCACTGTCCGCACCCACGTGACGTCGACCCCGCGCCGCGCGACGGCCTCGCGCACTCGGCCGCCCAGCACGTCGGCACCGACCGCGCTCACCCATGCGGTGTCCACACCGACCGCTGCCGCATGGATGGCGACGTTCGACTCGGCGCCGCCGATGTGCAGCCGCAGCTCGTCGGCGGCGGCCAGCGACTCGGCGTGCGAGGGAGTGACCATCACCATGGTCTCGCCCAGGGTGATCAGGCGGGGGGTGGATGCTGCGCTGTCCATCAGTTCGCGGATGCCTTCACCTTCACCGTCTTGATGTTCTGCGTGGCGGCACGGGCGACATACCCGCACCGGACCACGGCTCTTCCCGAGTAGACCACGGCCGGCCCCGGTGCACCACCCGTTCGCGGCGGCGCGGAGGGGCGCACGAACACATTGTCTTGTCGCGAGACAATCTGTTCATTATAGGAGCGGGAGATGGATGCCGCTCTCCCGCTCGGGCGCGGTGTCGCCGTCACGACGCCGCCGCTTCGAGCGCGCGCGGAATGCGGTCGAGCACGGGCAGGGGAGTGAGCCCGTAGTGGTAGAAGTCGATCGACGCCGCACCCGCGCCGCGCGCGCCACCCACCTTCGCCGCGAGGTTCGCGACGCTGTCGCAATCGGGCGCGCCCGGGCGCAGCAGAACCCGCAGCGCGCTCGACGGCGCCAGCGCCGCGCGGTAGCGGGTCGTCTCGTCGGCGACGCGGCGGGGGTCCCGCGCGTAGGCGAGGATTCCATAGTCGGCATGCCGCGAGAGCTCTGCCGGGTCGATTCCGTATCGCCACGCATCGTCGAGACCGCTCGCCGGCCCGGGCAGACCGTCGGCGTAGCCCTGGTAGGCGCCCGTGATGTCGAGGAAGCACAGTCGCGTCCCCTCGGCGGCGAGCGCCGCGGCGACCTCGGCGACGAGCGAGGTCACCGTCGCGACACGCGCGGCCGCGACGGCTGCGAGCGCTTCACCGCCCCGCTCGCGCAGCGCCTGGGGCGTGAGCGGATACGGCTCATCGGCACCCGCATCGACGAGTCGCCGCGCTGACGCCCGTGCCTCGTCGACATCGACGCCGGCGACCGAGGCGCGTGCGACGCAGTGCGCGCAGAAGCAGAGCGCGAGGGCGAACTCGGCGAGCTCGCCGAGTTCGACGAACGACCTCTCATGGTGGTACCCGTGCCCGAACGGGGCGAAATGCAGCGACTCGGCGAGCACCGCGCGCGCCCCGGTGGCGGCGACTGCCACGGCGAGCTCGACGCAGTACGCCCGCACGGCCGGGTGCGCCGGGCAGAGCTCGCCGAGCGTCGCGCGCCCGCCGAAGCAGTTCACATGCGTGATGTCGGGATGCCGCGAGCCCAGCGCCTCGTTGTGCAGGAACACCGCCCAGCCGAGCGCCTCGAGCCCGTACTGCCGCGCCCCCGCGATCACCGCCGGCACTAGCGCGGCATCGTCCGACGCGCGCGGCGGCACGAGAGTGCCGAAGGCACCGTCCGCCGGCGCGAAGTGGATGCCGTCGCGGCGCCAGGTCACCCGGTGGGGCGCATGCGGAGTCACATCGCGCGCCGCGTGATAGGCGAGGGCGACGGCCACCGCGTCGACGCCGAGCGCGGCAGCGCTCTCGAGCACGGTCGCCACGCCCTCGGCCGCGAACTCCTCCGCGCCGACGAACAGGGCGGCTGCGGCATCCCCCCTCATCGTTTCGCCTCTCGCGAGTACAACAGCAGGAGCCCGATGATGAGCAGACCGAGGGCCACGCGCCGCCACGCCTCGGAGAAGTCCCAGGCCGACAGCAGGGCCGTCAGCAGCGTCAGCAGCAGTGCGCCGGCGACGGTGCCGAGCGCGTGACCGCGCCCGCCCAGGATCGATGTGCCACCGAGCACGACCGCGGCGATCGACAGCAGCTGGTACGGGTTGCCCATCGTCAGCGAGCTCGTGCCGGTGAAGCCCAGCAGGACGAGGCCCGAGACACCGGAGAGCATGGCGCAGCCGATGTACATGACCATGGTCGTCGCCCGCACGGGCACCCCGCCGGCGCGCGAGGCGCTCGTGCTGCTGCCGAGGGCGAACGCGTAGCGCCCGAACCCCGAGGCGTGCAGCAGCCACACCGTCACGGCCGCGAAGCCGAGCCACAGCAGGAACGCATACGGCACCCCGGCGATCGCACCGTTCGCGATCTCGTGCAGCAGCGGGATGTCCGCCGAGGCGGGGCTGCCGTTCGTGTAGATGAGCAGCACGCCGGTGAGGATCGTCACGGTCGCCAGCGTCATGACGATCGGCGGGATGCCGAGGAACGTCACCCCCAGCGCGTTGACGAGGCCCACGACCGCGCTCGCGGCCAGGGCCACCAGGATGCCGGCGACGGGACCGCTCGTTCCGGTCACCTGCGCGCAGACGACCGCCGCGAGGGCGACGACCCCCGACACCGACAGGTCGATGCCGCCCATCACCACCACGAGCGTCTGGCCCAGGGCGACGATGCCGAGGAATGCGGCCGTCTGCAGCAGGTACTGTGTCGTGGCGGGCGATCCGAAGGCCGGCGACACAATGACGGCGATGATCCACAGCAAGGCAAGCGCCAGGAACGAGAGGAGCGCACGGTTACCGGCGCTCGCCCGCAACCACGAGGGTGCCGCGGCGATGCTCACGGTCTGGGTCATCTAGACCACCTGCTTTCGACGCATGATGAGGAACTTCGAGGCGAAGGCCACGATGAGGATGCCGCCCTGCACGACGAGCTGGTAGAACGGCGAGACGCCGATGAACAGCAGCAGGATCGGCAGAACGGCGACCACGAGAGCGCCCATGACGACGCCGCGCATGTGGCCGACCCCGCCGAGGAAGCTCACCCCGCCGAGGATCGCCGCCGCGATGGAGTTGAGCGTGTACGGGGTGCCGAGGTTGGCGTCGCCCGTGCCGGTCTGCAGCGTGAGCGCGATGCCCGCGATGCCGACAAGCGCTCCGCTCAGGCCGTACGCAGCGATGCGCACGCGACGGACCGGGATGCCGCTGGCGAACGCGCCGTGCTCGTTGCCGCCGAGCGCGTAGACCGAGAGGCCGAAGCGGCTGCGGGCGACGAGCTTCCACGCCACGAGCACGACCAGCAGCACGGCGAACCCGATCGCGATGCCGTTCCACCCGCGGTTGTAGGCGCGTACGAGCCCGTACGGTACCTCGCCGCCCGGCTTCGGCAGGATCGCCAGGGTCACACCCGACCACAGAAACGAGGCCGCAAGAGTCACGATGATGGAGGGGAGGCGCGCGAGCGCGACCAGCATTCCGTTGATCAGGCCGACCGCGATGCCCGCGAGCATCGCCACGAGCATCGCCGGCACGACGCCGAGGGGTGTCGCCAGCACCGCGAAGATCGACATCACGAGCGAGAGCACGGCGCCGATCGACAGGTCGATGCCGCCGGTGAGCATGACGACGGCCTGCGCCATCGCCGCGATGATCAGCGGTAAGAACTGTGCCGAGAGGATCACGATCGACGCGCCGCTGAACAGGCTCGGGTCGTACACGGCATAGACGATCAGCAGCAGGACCAGCAGCACGAAAATGCCGGCGATCTCGCCGCTGCGCTTGAACAGCGCACCCCCGCCGCGGGTGATCATGCCCGGCGCTGTCGGCCGGGCGACGTCAGTGGTCATCGAAGCCCCTCCTCGATCACGGTGTCGGTGTCACAGACGGCAGCCTCAAGACCACGCGCGTCGGCGCCGACGACCGACGCGTGCACGAGCCGCTCCTCGGTCACCTCGTCACCGCGCAGATGCGCGACGACCAGCCCCTCGTACATGACGTGGATGCTGTCGCACAGGCCGATGAGCTCGAGCGTGTCGCCGGACGTCACCAGCACCGCGCCGCCCTGCGCGGCGAACTCCCTCAGCAGCCGGTAGATCTCGCGCTTCGTGCCGACGTCGATGCCCCGGGTCGGCTCGGCGAGAAGAAGGACCCGTGGCTCGGAGGGCAGCCACTTGGCCAGCGCCACCTTCTGCTGGTTGCCGCCGGAGAGGCGGCGCACCTCCTGCTGGGGACGCGCCTTGATCTGCAGTCGCTCGATCATGTCGGTGACGAGCCGGCGCGCCGCACCCGGCATGATCGTGCCCAGGGTGCGGGCCTGCGCGATGAGCGACATGTTCGGCAGCTGGATGTTGCCGGCCACCGAGAGATCGACGTGTACGCCCTCCACCTTGCGATCGGCCGGCACGTAGATGACGCGGTGGGCGATCGCCTGGCGCGGCGACGAGAGCCTCACCGGCGTGCCCGCCAGGCGCACGTTGCCCTGGTGACGGGCGAGGCCGAACAGCGCCCGCAGGACCTCGGTCTGACCCTGCCCCTGGAGCCCGCCGATGCCGGTGATCGTGCCGGGCGCGAGGTCGAACGAGACGCCGGAGACGTGACCGGGCACCGCGAGATCGTGCACGCTCAGCAGCGGCTGCGCCGCGGCATCAACCCCCTCCGACTTCTCGGGGAAGACCGATGACAGACTGCGCCCGAGCATGAGTTGGACGATGCCGTCCTCATCGATGGCGGCGACCTCGCGCGTGGCGACATACTCTCCGTCTTTGAGGACCGTGATGCGATCGCACAGCGCGAACAGCTCGCTCATGCGATGGGTCACAATCACGACCGACGCCCCGCCGGCGACCAGGCGCCGCACGACGCCGAAGACGTGCTGGGTCTGCGTCTCGTCGAGCGCGGAGGTGACCTCGTCGAGGATGAGCAGCTCGGGTCGGGAGACGAGCGCCTTCGCTAGTTCGAGCAGCTGCATCTCGCCGAGCGTGAGCCGGCCGACGAGCCGATCGGGGGGCACCTCAAGCCCCACCTCGGCGAGGAACGGTGCCGCCGCAGCCGCGAGGTCGCGGTGCAGCGCGATGCCGCGCCGCGTCGGCCAGTGGCCGAGGAACAGGTTCTCGGCCACCGACTGGTGGGGGTTCAGGCTGAGCTCCTGGTGCACCGAGCCGATGCCGGCGGTGCGGGCCGCGACCGGGGTCCAGTTGGCGGGCAGATCTTCGCCGCGGAACGCGATGCGACCCGCGTTGGGGCGGATCATGCCCGTGATCAGCGAGAGCACGGTGCTCTTGCCCGCGCCGTTCTCGCCCGCGAGTCCCAGCACTTCACCGCGTCGGATCTCAAGGCTCACGTCGTGCAGGACGGTCACTCCCGAATAGCTCTTCGTGACCCCGTGCGTCGACAGCAGCACATCATGCTCCGCGGGGCGCGCGCTCGGCGCGTCCGCGGATGCGGTGCTCACGTCCATATGGGTGGCTTCCTTGTCGTGGATGCCGCGGGTGCCGCGACTCGTTCGCCCGGCACCCGCGGCGAGGGGTCAGCTCAGGCCGAGGATCTCGTTGATCTCGGTCTGGCTGAGCTCGTTGATCGGGTAGGAGTCGTCGGGCTCATCCGTCTTGACGAAGTCGGCGAGATTGTTGTCGGTGATCTCGGGCAGCGGCACCTCGATCCAGTTCGCCACCTTCTTGCCGTCGGCCACGGCGACCGCGGCGTCGAGGGCGACCACGCTCAGGTAGTTGGGCTGCGCGGTCGACATCGAGGAGAAGCCCTTGGCCTTGTTGGCCTCCCACTCCTTGAGGAACCCGTTGTAGTTCTCACCCGTGATCGGGATGAGCTTGCCGTTCGTCTTCAGCAGCGTCTGCAGCGCGGCCGATGCGAGCGCGCCGCCCTGGGCGAACACGCCGTCGATGTCGGGGTTTGCGGCATAGGCGGAAGCGAATGCCTGCTCGGCCGGAGCGATGTTGTACTCGCTGTTGAGCGTCGTGACGATCTTGATGCCGGGGTTGGCGTCGAACACCTTCTTGGCGCCCGCCCAGCGGTCTTCGCTCACGGCGACGCCGGCCGGGCCGTTGAACGCGAGCACGTCACCCGAACCGCCGAGCTTGTCGACGAGCCACTGCGCGAGCATCGACCCCCACTTGCCCTGGTCGGTACCCACCTTGATGACCTTGTCGCTGGTGACGAGCGAGTCGAAGTTCACGACGATGATGCCGGCGTCCTGCGCCTCTTCGAGGACGGGGTTGAGCGCGGTCGAGGACCCGGCGTCGACGAGGATGACGTCGTACTTCTGCTGGATCATCGTGCGGATCTGCGAGATCTGCTGGGAGGTGTCGCCGTTGGCGTTCAGGGTCTCGAGGTCGGCGACCTTGCCCTCCTTCTTGAGCCGGTCGGCCTCGTCATTGAGCAGCTTCTGGGTTTGCTGCATCCACGATGGGCTGAGGTAGATCGTCGACCACCCGACCTTGAGCGCCCCGTCCTTCTTCGTGTCGGCACTGCCGGCGCTGTCGGCGCTGCACGCACCGAGCGCGAGGGCGACGGCCATGACGGCGGCCGCTGCGATCGTCTTCATCGGCTTCGAGAACATGCTTCTCCTTCGGAGCTGTTGGTGGCGGGGCCGGCGCGGCGTGCGCGAGTGGTGCTGGTGGTTCGGCCTCGTGTCGCGGAGTCGACGCATCCTCTGCGAGTGCGTCATCAGGGCGACCAGAGGAAAAGCTAGCGGATGATGAACACAATGTCTACAGTAAAGACAATTCGTTCATGTATGGTTTTGAGGACAGAGTAGAGGGGTGGGGATTCACACGCACGACACCTACGAGAGCGCCGACGAGGTGCTCGAGGTCTACCGGCCCGTCATGCGCGCGATCGCGGCGGCGGGCGGCCCGTCGTGCGAGGTCGTGCTGCACAACCTCGACGGCGCCGACGTCGACCTCGGCCATACGATCGCGGCGATCGAGAACGGACATGTGACCGGGCGCGAGGTGGGCGGCCCGTCGACGAGCCTCGGCCTGAGCGTCGTGCAGAACCGGCAGGAGGACCACGACGCGTTCGGCTACCGCGGGTTCACCTCCGACGGACGCGAGCTGCGCTGCTCGAGCGTGTACTTCCGCAACCGGTCGGGTGACATCATCGCGGCGCTGTGCATCAACGTCGACCTCGCTCCCGTGCAGCAGGCGCGAACGCTGTTGGATGCGCTGCTGCCCACCCCCGAACCGCAGACGCCGACCGCGCCCGCCGAGCACATCGGGCGCGACCTCGTCTCGGTCATGGACGCCATGATCGGCGACGCGATCGCCGGGGTGGGCCGCCCGGTCGCGCAGATGAGCCGCGACGACAAGATCGGGGTGCTGCGCCGGCTCGATGACAGCGGAGCCACGCAGATGCGCAAGTCGGTCGAGACGATCGCCGTGCGCCTGGGCATCTCGCGCGTCACTGCCTACGCGTATCTCGATGAGGCGCGGCGCGCAGAGGGCTGATTCGCTCACCAGTTGATGACTCAGGAACATCAAGACGTGAGCGCAGCGAGAGGTACTCGCCGCGGGCCGCGGGCCGCGGCATCCACCCGCCCTTCGATACTGTGAACCGCATGGGGGATCGCCGGCCGCTCTACGTCGAGATCCTGATCCGCGCCCCGATGGAGCGCGTGTGGGAGCTCACGCAGAACACCGATGAGCACCCGCGCTGGGACGCCCGGTTCTCGGCGATCACACCGACCGGACGGCGGGATGACGGGGCCCAGACCTTCCGATATGAGCTCGATCTCGGCATCCACACCATCCGCGGGACCGGCGTCTCGCTCGGCGAGAAGGCGCAGGCCGACGGGGCGCGCACCTCGGCGCTGCTGTTCGACACCGACGACCGGCTCTCGCCGCTCGGCGCGGGTCGCGGGTACTGGCGCTACGTGCCCCATCCCGAGGGCGTGCGCTTCATCACCGGCTATGACTACGAGCCCGGATACGGCACGATCGGGGGCGTGCTCGACCGCCTGCTGATCAGGCGCATCGTGTGGCGCATGACGGCCTGGAGCTTCGACCGGCTACGGCTGTGGGCCGAAGGTACGGTCGAGCCCGAGCAGATTCGGTGGTGGCGGCTCCGCGCGCCGCGCGCCCGCGCCCGCAACTGCCTCGCAGCCCCCGAGGGCCGGTCGACTCGGCACGTGATGGCCGACGCACCCGAGACCCTGACACGAATCGAGGACCATGACTGACGGGCAGGCGCCGGGCGTCTTCGCGCGCGGGATCGGCGCCGACTTCGACCGACTGCACCCCATGATGCAGAAGCGCTTCGGCGTGAGCGTCGCGAACGGGCGCGCGTGCGTCGGCACCGGGGTGATGCACGAGATCCGGCGCAGCCCGTGGTGGGCGCGCCCGTTTCTGCTGCTGGGCGCGACCCGCAACATCCTCTTTCCCGAATCGGGGTCGGAGGTGCCGTTCCGCATCGACAACTATCCGTACATCGACGACTTCGGCCGCGAGACCGTGACGTTCGTGCGCACCATGCACGTGCGCCCGGGACGGCGGCGGCGCTTCGACGCGACCATGATCTACAGCGAGCGCCGCGGCTGCGTGGTCGACTATCTCGGCACGCACCAGCACCTGCCCGTCGACCTCGACCTGTCGGTGACCGAACGCGGCGGGCTGCGTCTGGTCTCAGGCGAGCAGCGCTTTTACGAGGGACCGATCGCGTTCCGCTTTCCCCTGCTCCTCAGTGGCCGCGCCCATCTCACCGAGCATTACGACGACGACCGCGAGTGCTATGTGATCGACCTCGAGGTGCGCAACCGCGTCGTCGGTCTACTGTTCGGCTATCGCGGCGAGTTCACGTGCGAGTTCCCGGATGCCGCCGACATGCCGGTCTCGCTGAAGCCGTACCGCGAGGAGCGGCGGGAGTGACCGACTCGGCCCGCAATGTCAGACATAGGTAGCACAATGGCCGCATGCGAAGCGTGAGCAAGCGCGAGCTCAATCAGAACACGGCGGCGGTCCTCGCTGAGGCCACGTCGGAGGAACGGCATGTCTTCGGAAACGGGCACGACAACTACTCACCCAACGCCGGCGCCGTCCGTGGATCGCGCGTCCACTATGACGATTGGGATGCGTTTCAGCGCGACTACGGCACCGAGATGGACCGGATAGGCCACCCGGGTGGTAGCTACATCGGAATGAAAGAGGACGGCGTCTCGCCGTCGTTCGAGCAAAGGGCACTCCCCGCATCTTCGCTCGAGAAGGAGTTTCACAACTACAGCGCTGGAGGCACGCTCCCTGAGGGGTGGAAGGTCGAGGCCAGCGAGATTGCACCCGGATTCGCGCAGCCCGGCGGCGGGGTCCAGGTCCGCTGACGGCGCCTTCGCCATTCAACGAGCCGACGGATCCCTCACACCGGGACGATTCCCGCACGCGGGCATCGCCGCTCCCATCTACGACTACGCGACGACGGTAAGTCACTCGCCACAGTCGTTGTGCGACGCATATCTGACGCCGGATGGCGCGCCTCTCTTCACACTGTGGCAGCCGCGTCGCTCGGGCTGAGAATCCTCAACGCCCCAGCCAGACACAGACACGGTTGCGACCGGTGAATCGACGCACCAGCGCACGGTTGCGCACCGAGGACGGAACAAGAACATGGATCCCGGTGAAATGATGACCGACAACGACAGTTAACGCGGCGGCGCGGGTGAAGGTACCGGACTCGGGCTCGGGGCCGCGCGCTTCGTCGGCTCCCCCTTCGATGCTGCCGGCGGCGTGACCCGCGTCGCGTCGTACTCGACCGCGGTGACCGAGGTCGCGCCGCGCAACTCACCGAGCACGGACCGCATACGCGTGGCGCGGGGGTCGGCTGCGGCATCCACCATCTTCGCGGTCGCGACATAGGCGGTCAGGTGATGCGCGGCGTCGGTGAGGTCGCCCAGCTGGGCGCCCGGCGTGCCCGCGCGCTCGACGACCATGCTGCCCTCGCCGCCCACGCGCGCGTCGGATCCACCGCCGGCCAGGCTCTGCACGATGTCGTCGGTATGCCGCAGCTGCACGCTCAGCG
>Ga0180219_1001847_pt1 | contig 13062 bp, 8 predicted proteins | sample eDN3rd30CBELigMG_FD_151338 | JGI IMG/M metagenome (GOLD analysis project Ga0180219, IMG submission 151338) | Enriched Miracle-Growth compost microbial communities from Emeryville, California, USA - eDNA 3rd pass 30_C BE-Lig MG (version 2)... ...
CATTGGAGGTTGAATGCAGTCCCATCGGTTAATTAACAAAAGGTTAGATAATAAGAGCCGTGTAAGCGGAGACGCTTACGCACGGTTCTGTGAGAATCTCGGGCTGAAATGCCCGGGTTTACTTGACAAGTATGGTTATCAATTAAAATAACGATGCGTTTTTTAGTTCCATTAATCGGATTACTTATAGTAGGCTGTGCGTTTAGCTATGCACAGCCTACTATGAAGAAGCAAACTGCTAGCAACGGTTATAACGTCTTATTTATTATGGTGGACGATTTGAGGCCCCAATTGGGATGCTATGGCGATACGCTGGTCAAAACCCCTAACATTGATCAACTGGCGGGTAGGGGTACCGTTTTCAACCGAGCCTATTGCCAGATGGCGCTCTGCAATCCTTCACGCGCGTCGTTGTTAACCGGACTACGGCCTGAAGAAACCGGTGTTTTTAATCTTACGACCCATTTTCGCGAACAGGTGCCGGACGCGGTAACACTGCCGCAACTGTTTAAAAACAACGGATGGTTCAGCCAGGGGTTATATAAGATCTTCCACTTGATACCGAGTGACCCGCGCGCATTTGGTAACATGGATGACCCCATTTCCTGGTCAGCTCCGCTATGGCTACCCACAAGATCCGTTTATGGACCTAAAGGTGAAGCCGTCCGGCAACAGAAGCTGGCAGAAATGGAAGCGAAAGGCGAGCAGATGGATTACGGTAACATTCCCCGTGGTTTTGCTACCGAAGCCCCGGAAATGGCCGACAGCCTGCTTGCCGATGGGCAGACCGCCGAACAAGCGGTAAAGGCATTAGCTGAATTGAAAGACAAACGGTTTTTTCTCGCAGTAGGCTTTTATAAACCCCATCTTCCATTCATCGCTCCCAAGAAATATTGGGATATGTATCGCACGGAAGACATTATCCTTCCGGAAAATCGGTATGCGCCGATGGGTGCCCCAAAGTTTGCTTTGACGAAATACGCCGATCTGCGGGTATATGAAGATTACAAGCACGTGCGTAACGAAGATGACCTGCCGCTGGACCGACAACGCGAACTACTCCATGGCTATCTAGCCTGTATTAGCTACGTCGATGGGCAGGTCGGAAAAATACTGGCTGCACTGGATAGTTTGAGTTTGCGGGACAGCACAATTGTTGTATTGGTAGGGGATCATGGCTACCAAGTTGGGGAGCACAATATGTGGGCAACGAAACATACAAATTATGAAACATCAGCCAGAGCGCCGTTGATTGTTGCCAAGCCTCGCCAACGTGCGCAGGGGCACGTTTCCCAAGCATTGGTTGAATTTGTCGATATCTACCCCACAATCGCCGATCTTTGCCATTTGGATTCACCGGAGGCATTAACGGGACAAAGCTTCGCCGCGTTACTGGACGACCCGCGGGCGGAATGGGATAAGACAATAGCCAGAAGCCAATATCCAAAGAACGTAAAAGGTGAACGATTGATGGGACGTAGCATCCGTACAGATCGATATCGATTGGTTGAATGGCAGTCAAAGTCGGGGGAAGAGCCTGTTTGGGAGCTATATGATCATGCTAAAGATCCCGACGAAAACCGAAATGTTGCGGAAGCTCCTGAATATCAAGAGGCGCTGCAAACGCTGAGTCAATTATTACACGACAATTGGGAGTAAGTATTCAAAACAAGTATAAAATAATGAGGAATTTTAAAAGATTGTCATGCATCTTATTCATGTTCTGCTGGATATACGATGCACATGCGCAGACAAAAGTAGTGGATCTCTGCATTTACGGCGGTACTTCCGCCGGTGTAGTGGCGGCTTATACGGCATCAAAGGCCGGGAAATCGGTAGTGCTTATCGAACCCAGTCAAATGCTCGGCGGCATGAGCTCCGGTGGACTTGGTCAAACGGACATCGGCAATAAATATGTCGTGACCGGCTTGGCGTTGGATTTTTACAGGAAAATCGGTGAGCAATACGGCGCGTTCGAGCAATGGATCTTCGAACCCCATGTGGCCGAAGGAATATTTAATGCGTATATGGAGCAATGCGATGCCGAGGTGGTTTTCGGTCAGGTGCTACTGGATGTTAAAAAGGCAGGAACGAACATCGAAGAGCTTGTTTTGCAATCGGTGGACCAACTGGGTGCCCCATCGCTGTCCGTGAAGGCCAAGGTATATATGGATTGTTCTTACGAAGGAGATCTGATGGCTAAAGCTGGCGTTTCCTACCACGTAGGGCGTGAGGCAAACAGCGTATACGGTGAAACGATCAATGGCGTACAGCTGATGAAAGGTCATCAGTTTCCGAATGGTGTCGATCCGTATGTCGTAAAAGGCGATCCAAGCAGTGGTTTGCTGTGGGGAATACGTGACGGTGAACTACTGCCGGACGGCACAGGCGATAAGAAGGTGCAGGCCTATAATTACCGTATCGCGCTCACCAATGTGCCGGAAAACCGGATTCCGATCACGAAACCGGACAACTACGATCCCACGCGTTATGAATTGCTCAAACGTCAAAAGGAAATTCAACCGTGGAAAGGGCTCAACGATGTATTTATCTGGAGCTTAATGCCCAATGGCAAAACGGATATTAACAACCGGAATGGTTTTTCCACGGATATGATCGGCATGAATTGGGAGTATCCGGAAGCAGACTTCGAGCGCCGGCAGGAAATAATCAAAGCCCATGAAGAGTATACTAAGGGATTGCTGTACTTTGTCGGAAATGACGCTTCGGTACCCGAATTTATCCGTAAGGAAATGCAACAATGGGGGTATCCGAAAGATGAGTATGTGACCAATAACCACTGGAGCCCTCAGTTGTATATTCGCGAAGCGCGGCGGATGATCGGTGAATTGGTGATGACCCAAAATCATTGCCAGGGACGCGAGGTAGTGGATGACGAAGTTGGGTATGCTGCCTATACCATGGATTCGCATAATTGCGATCGATTGGTAGTTAATGGAATGGTCAAAAATGAGGGGAATGTGGAAGTAGGTGGTTTTCCACCTTTCCCGATTTCATATCGTGCCCTTGTACCGAAACGCGACGAGGTAACGAATCTATTGGTACCCGTCTGCCTCTCGGCAAGTCACATTGCCTTTGGCTCCATACGGATGGAACCTGTATTTATGGTGCTGGGCCAATCGGCGGCAGTAGCAGCTTGCATCGCTATGGATGACGGAATATCCGTACAGCAGGTGGATGTTCAGCAAGTCAAATCGATATTGGCCAATAACCCGAAGGCCGATGGTCGGCAAGTCGATTATTTGATAAGCAGCACGGATACAGACGCAGTGGCTTTCAGTGGCAATTGGGACCCTGGTAAATCAAAGGGCTATGGACGTGGCTATGTTCAGGCGGAAAGCGCCGCTGGATTAAGTGCGGCTACGTTCACTGCTACATCAATCGCAGACGGTACGTACGATGTTTATACCTATTTTCCGAAGACCGCCGAAAGCTCGCGTAAATTGACGTACGCGGTTTTTGATGGCAAAAGGGAAAAGGAACTGGTATTGGATTTATCCAGTGTAGAAATCAAAGGACAGACCTCCAGCACTTGGGTGCCGTTGGGAAGCTATACGGTGACCAAGGGAGGGACCAGACCACCATCGGTTACCCTTAGCACAAAAGGAGCGGATGGAACAGTCGCCGCGAATGCGGTACTTTTTGTACCTTCGGACGATCAATAGATATTAACCAATTGCTTATTATGATTAGATCCTTCTTTTTATTCCTGTTCGTGTGCTGCCACCTGGCCTGCAGCACCTCCGATCCGAACGTGTTTGAGGCCGACTTGATTATCTACGGCGGTACTTCGGCAGCCATAACAGCTGCCGTGCAGGCCAAGAAATCCGGTAAATCCGTTATTGTGGTGTCACCAGACGAACACTTGGGTGGCCTCTCATCGGGTGGTCTGGGTTTTACCGACACGGGCAATAAATCGGTCATCGGCGGCTTAGCACGCGACTTTTACCACCGTGTTTACATGCATTACGAGGACAGTGCTGCTTGGCGGTGGCAAAAGCATTCCGAATATGGTAATAAAGGCCAGGGAACACCCGCCATGGATGGCAATGCCCGTACCATGTGGATTTTTGAACCGCATGTCGCCGAACAGGTGTTCGAGGACTATGTGAACGAATTTACACTAGACGTTCGGCGGGATGAGTGGCTCGACCGTGAAAAGGGGGTAGCCAAAGAAGGAGACCGGATCGTGGCAATTACCACACTCAGCGGCAAAACGTACCGGGGTAAAATGTTCGTTGATGCAACCTATGAGGGGGACCTGATGGCCGCAGCTGGGGTGAGTTATCATGTAGGCCGTGAGGCCAACAGCGTGTATGATGAAAAGTGGAACGGAGTGCAGACCGGTGTGCTACACCACGGCCATTGGTTTAAAAGTGATATCAGTCCGTACAAAGTGCCTGGAGACAGCACCAGCGGGTTGTTGTACGGCGTTTCGGGGGAGGACCCCGGTAAATACGGCGAGGGCGATCATCGCCTGCAGGCCTACTGCTTCCGGATGTGCCTGAGCAATCATCCGGACAACCGGGTGGCTTTTCCGAAACCGGATAATTACAACGCCGAAAATTACGAGTTGCTTGCCCGTGTGTTCGCGTCGGGATGGCGGGAGACGTTCCAAAAGTTTGACCCGATTCCCAATCGGAAGACGGATACAAATAATCACGGGCCTTTTAGTACCGACTTTATCGGGATGAACTATGACTATCCGGAGGCGAGCTACGAAAGGCGCCAGGAAATTATTAAGGAGCATACCGACTACCAACAAGGATTGATGTACTTCTTGGCCAATGATCCGAAGGTGCCCGAAGAAGTGCGGAGCGAAATGGCGCAGTGGGGACTGGCAAAGGACGAATTTACCGGTAATGATAACTGGCCGCATCAGTTGTATATCCGGGAAGCCCGTCGCATGGTTGGACAGTATGTGATGACCGAGCACGATACATTCAGTGAACGGGAAATCACTGATCCAGTAGGAATGGGGTCTTATACACTGGACTCCCATAACGTACAACGCTATGTGAAGCCGGACGGTTTTGTGCAGAATGAAGGCGATATCGGCGTGCATCCGAAGAAAGGACCCTATCAGATTTCCTATGGATCATTAGTGCCTAAAAAAGGAGAGTGTGCCAATCTGTTGGTGCCTGTATGTGTTTCAAGTTCGCACATCGCCTTTGGCAGCATTCGTATGGAGCCTGTATTCATGATTTTGGGACAAAGTGCAGCACTGGCAGCTTCATTGGCGATTGACCAAAATGTGGCTGTACAGGATGTACCCTATGCAGCACTTGAAACGCAATTACTCGCCGAAAAGCAAGTGCTGACTAATCCGGGAAACTAGGAAAAGGATAGCATCACCTCATAAAAAATGCCCATCGTAGCTACTATCAACGCAGCGATGGGCATTTTTTATGGGGTTAATTGTATCTAATTTGCTATTTATCTTGATTTTTTCCCAAATTCATACAACTTTGCAAAGTGAAAACAACTGATATAAACAGATACAAGACATCCGATCGCCTACAGCCAGTGTTTAACCCCCTTAGATTGCTTTGGATTCTAACTGTTGTCGTGTTCACCTTAGTGAGGTGTGGCAACAAGGAAGAACACGGCGTGCTAAGTCCCCAGGCTTCCATTAAAGCAATGGAAGTGGAAGATGGGTTTGAAGTGGAACTGGTCGCATCGGAACCGTTGGTAGTTGCGCCCGTGGCGATGACGTTTGATAATCATGGTCGCATATGGCTGGCCGAAATGGAGGGGTATATGCCGGACACATTGGGTACGGGCGAAGAGGAACCCGTAGGCCGGATTGTCATCCTGACAGACGAAGACGGCGACGGTCAGGTGGACGACCGGAAGATTTTCCTGGACTCCCTCGTAATGCCCCGCGCGCTTTGCCTGGTGAACGGGGGATTGCTCGTCGCTGAACCTCCTAAGTTATGGTTTTATGAAATGAAAGATGATAAACCGCGGGGCAGGACATTGGTGGATAGTGCCTATGCCGAAGGCGGCAATGTGGAACACCAACCTAATGGGCTTTTCCGTGCATTGGACAATTGGATTTACAGCGCTAAATACGATTGGCGATATAGAAGGGCCGATGATGGCCAGTGGCTTAAAGAGAAAACACATTTCCGCGGCCAGTGGGGAATCAGCCACGACGATTGGGGCAGGCTTTATTACAACGATAATTCGAGTAACCTTTCAGGTGATTATTTCCCGCCGGGTCTCGGTGCAGGTAACCCCAACCAACGCAGGGTGGCTGGATACGGCGAAACCATCGTAGCGGATAAGCGGGTTTATCCAATACATCCGACTACAGGCGTCAACCGGGGATATATGGAAGGGATATTGGACAGCACGGGACGATTGGTGAATTTCACCGCGGCATGTGGTCCGTTGATCTATCGCGGTGGCTTGTTATCGGGTATGAATGCTTTTGTGGCCGAACCCTCAGCTAACCTGATCAAACGTAACGTGCTGCATGCGGAAGGCTTTCGCGTGGTTGGCAAACAGGCCTACGAAGGACGGGAATTTCTGGCAAGCGACGACGAGCGGTTCCGACCTGTAAACCTGTATGATGGCCCCGACGGTTCGCTGTATATTCTCGATATGTACCGGGGCATTATCCAACACAACACGTACCTGACTCCCTACCTGAAAAGCGAAATTGCCAAACGTAATTTAACCTTGCCATTGAGTATGGGACGGATTTATCGGGTATTTCCGCGAGATGCCAAGCGTGTGGTGGTTACCATTCCGGAAAATACGGATTCGCTGATTTCGCTGCTGGCACATCCAAACGGATGGGTACGTGACCAGGCGCAGCGTACGTTGATAGATCGGCAGGCCATTGAGGTGGCAACCAAGTTGCGTAATTTGCTGAAAAAAGATAACGAACCTTTACCGGCGGTTCATGCACTGTGGACGTTGGAAGGGTTGGGCCAGTTGACATCGGACGACATCCGAATTGTGCTGGAACACCCCCGATGGGAAGTACGTGCCCAAGCATTGGCAGCATTAACTTCATTGAAAAAAACAGTCGCCCCGGATCAATTGAAAGACTTGCTTACCGTTGCCATTTCCCCACAGGATACCGTGCTTGCTCCCTATGCGATGTTGGCCATGGCATCGTTGGCTAATGAACGCTTTCCTGAGATACCCGCTTTAAGCAATCGGTTGGCGGAGGCTTACGCAAATGATCGATATGTGTCCGATGCCTTTATAAGTGGTCTTGGTGGGCATGAACTAACGTATCTCGACGAGATGGAACGTAAAAAAGTTGATACCTCAACCGTACTGCATCGTCGTCTCGTTGCGGTGGTTGATGCGATCAACGAAAAAAGCAAAAGCAAAGACCAAGCGTTGCTGGCGAAACGGTATCCAAAGGGAACGGTGCTTTTTCAAACGGCATGCCAGCCCTGTCACGGTGAGGATGGAAGGGGAGTGTCGCCTATCGCGCCGCCTTTAGCCGGTTCGGAATGGGTAAAAGGAAACAAAGAAAGGCTGATGTCACTGGTGTTATACGGTTTAACTGGACCTGTTGACGTTGCCGGTCATACCTATAAAACGCCGGAAGTAAGTGGCGAAATGCCCGGGATAGCGCATAATCCAGCAATCGGAGATGCCGAATTGGCCGAACTATTAAGTTATATTCGTAACGCTTGGGGTAATAATGTCGGTGATGAAGTGCTGCCGGAAGACTTGGGTGCGATCCGATCCCGGTTCGGCGATCGGGCGGAGCCATTTGTACAAAGCGAGTTACATAAGTTGTTTGGCAAAGATTGATTACTTTTACCGATATATGGCTACATTATCCGAAATTACTGACAACAGGATCATTGCGATTATCCGAGGTCTTCCGCCGAAACATGTGTTGGAAGTTGCCCAGGCTTTGTATGCAGGGGGTATCCGCGTATTAGAAATTACGATGAATTCTGAGGAACCATTGGATGCTATCCGGAAGGTAACCGAAACATTTGGCGATCGGTTGGTGGTTGGAGCGGGAACGGTGCTCGATACGAAGATGGCAGCGGCAGCAGTTGCCGCGGGAGCGAGGTTTGTGCTTTCGCCGATTGTGGAACGCGACGTCATTCAGGTAACCAAAGATCTCGGCGCGGTGAGTATTCCCGGAGCCTATACGCCGACGGAAATTTATACGGCTTTTAAATGGGGAGCCGATCTCATTAAGGTATTTCCTGCTACCTCACCGGGTTATATACGGGAGCTTGCCGGCCCACTGCCGCAAATCCCGCTGTTGCCTACAGGAGGGATTACTCCTCAGAATATTAACGATTACCAAGATGCAGGTGCTGTGGGATTCGGTATCGGGAGTGCATTGGTCAATGCCAAGCAACCCATCACCGCCCAATCCCTGGCAGCCATTACTGAAAAAGCGCGGCAATTTGTTGCCGCAATTGCGGATCGATGATAAATCATTTACCATGAGAATCAAATCCTATGAATTATTTCTCGTGCCTCCGCGGTGGCTGTTTCTGAAAATTGAGACAGATGACGGCTTGGTGGGGTGGGGTGAACCGGTGATTGAAGGAAAGGCAGCAACCGTGAAGGTAGCAGTCGATGAATTAATGACCTACCTGATCGGGAAGGATCCCTTGCCCATCGAAGATCATTGGAACGTCATGTATCGGGCGGGTTTTTATCGGGGCGGCCCCATTCTGATGAGTGCGATCGCAGGTATAGACCAAGCGTTGTGGGATATCAAAGGGAAATACTACGGCGCTCCTATCCATCAGTTGATCGGTGGCAAAGCACGGGATAAGATGAAGGTATATTCCTGGATTGGCGGCGACCGCCCGGCCGATGTTGGCATGGCGGCAAAGCAAATGGCTGATAGTGGATTTTTGGCGGTTAAGATGAATGCGACGGAAGAAATGCAGTATGTAGATAGCTATGCCAAAATCGATGAAGCGGTAAGCCGGATTGCGGCGATACGCGATGCCGTGGGGCCTGATTTTGGGGTGGGGATCGATTTTCATGGACGGGTACATAAACCCATGGCAAAACTATTGGCGAAAGAACTGGAAGCCTATCGACCCATGTTTATCGAAGAACCGGTATTGCCGGAAAATAATGAGGACCTGCGGGAAATTGCCAATCACGTGTCCATTCCCATCGCCACGGGTGAACGCATGTTTTCGAAATGGCAATTCAAGACCTTGCTGAATGCGGGGTATGCGGATATCATCCAACCCGACCTATCGCACGCGGGGGGAATCACCGAATGCAAAAAAATCATTTCCATGGCAGAAGCCTTTGATGTGGCTGCGGCACCACATTGCCCGTTAGGGCCCATTGCGCTGGCAGCCTGCTTGCAGGTGGATGCGACTTGTCACAATGCATTTATTCAGGAGCAGAGCTTAGGCATTCATTATAATCAGGGAAGCGACCTGCTGGATTATCTGGAAGATAAATCGGTTTTCCAATACCAGGATGGGTACGTAAATATCCCGGAAGGTCCGGGACTGGGTATCACCATCGATGAAGCGCATGTGCGGAACATGGCGGCGGTGGGACACCAATGGCAGAATCCCGTTTGGCGTCATGAAGATGGCAGCGTAGCGGAATGGTAGGCAATGGAAGTGTTTCTAAGTTGCGATTGGGGAACAACGGCCTTCCGGCTTCGGCTGGTTCGGACAAGTGACCTTTGCGTCCTTATCGAAACAACACGGGGACAAGGTATCGCCGAAACGTACAATCGCTGGATAGATCAAGGCGGGTCGCGGGAACGGCAAGCATTTTATGCATCCATATTGAAGGAGCGGATCGCTGAATTGAGTCAACATTCCAACCGGTCGCTGACCGGAGTTCCGGTGATTCTTTCGGGAATGGCTTCTTCATCCATCGGAATGAAGGAACTTCCCTATCAAAAGCTGCCGGTTCATTTGGATGGCAGGGATTTGATGGTGGAGAAGTTCGAGTCTGATGGAGAGGTAAACCCCATTTTAGTCATTTCCGGTGTACAGACAGCTACCGATGTCATGCGTGGAGAAGAGACCAAGATCGTCGGTTGTGCCTCGATGCTGGCAGACGACGGTGCAGAGCAACTGATTATACTACCCGGTACCCACTCCAAACACGCGATCGTGAAGCAACAAGAGATAATCGCTTTTAACACCCATATGACGGGCGAATTTTTTAAGTTGCTTTCGACACATAGTGTTCTTTCAGCGTCTGTGGAAGAAGCTGATCTCGATGAACCGGCCAATCAGGAGCGTTTTCGCGAGGGAGTTAGCGCGGCGCGAGCCTCCGGATTGCTGCACGCAGCCTTTCGCGTGAGGACGAATCAACTGCTTAAAAATGTTTCAAAGACGGAGAATTTTCATTTTTTGAGTGGGCTGTTGATTGGTTCTGAGTTAAAAGACATATCTTCTAGTGTACCGGTTTATTTAGTTGCCGGATCTGTACATAATACCTTGTATAAAACCGCCTTGGAAGAGCTTAATGTGCCGATCGGGGAAACGATGGATGCGGATGTAGCACTGATTAAAGGACAGTACACGATGCTTTCGGCACACTATTAATTTTTTTTGCTATCGTAAAAATTTCCAATTATAAGGAATAACAACTTACTGCTCAGGATAAGTTGGATGATTGTCTGTTTGTCTGTACATTTGTAACATATTGGTGGGTGATGAAAGGGAGGAATAAAAATGGTTAAAGGCAATTGACGAGTGGGGGACATCGAAATTGAAGACGATTAGACTTGGACGTAAAATCAATTTTACATAAATTTGAATGAAATACCGGCGTTAAATCAATTATGAGACTTCATCTTTCATCAAAGTGGTTAGTGGGCATCGCAATTGCGGTGTTTGTTGCGGTACTTTCTGGCTATTTTTTCGTTGGACGCGGAACCACCGGATTAGGTGGGTCCATGCAGTTACCCGCTGTCGTTGACTACAATTTCCACATCCGTCCGGTGCTGTCCGACAAATGTTTTGCGTGCCACGGGCCGGATAAGAATGCACGCGAGGCGGATCTGCGGCTCGATACGGAAGAAGGGGCGTACAAGGCATTGGTGGAAACGGCGGGGATGCATGCGATCGTTCCCGGCCATCCGGACCGGAGCGAAGCGTACCGCCGCATCACCAGCAGCGATGAGTCGGTTAAGATGCCGCCGGTATCGTCCAACCTGGCGCTGACAGACTACGAAGTGAGGCTCATCGAGCGGTGGATTAAGCAGGGTGCGGAATACAAGCCCCATTGGGCATTTGTCCCACCGGAAAAGACCGGAATCCCCGAGGTGGATGATGCCGGGTGGACCACCAACGAAATCGATCATTTTGTGCTGGCCAGGATGGAAATGATGGGACTCCAACCCAATCCGGAAGCCGATAAATCCCATCTGCTGCGCCGGGTGTACCTGGATTTAAGCGGCCTTCCACCCACGGAGGAACAGCTTCAGCGCTTTCTGGCCGATGACTCGCCGGGGGCCTATGAAAAGGTGGTTGATGAACTGCTTGCATCGCAGGCCTACGGTGAGCGGATGGCCATGCACTGGCTGGATGTGGCGCGCTATGCGGACTCCTACGGTTACCAGGACGACGACATACGCACACAGTGGCCGTGGCGCGACTGGGTGATCCATGCGTTTAATGAAAACATGCCCTACGACCGTTTCGTGACCTGGCAGCTGGCGGGGGATATGCTGCCCGACGCGACGAAAGAGCAGATCCTGGCTTCTGCATTTAACCGGAACCATAAGATTACGGAAGAGGGTGGTGTCATTGAGGAAGAGTACCGGGTGGCCTACGCGTTGGACAAAACCAATACGTTCAGCAAGGGTATCCTGGGCATCACGATGGAATGCGCCCAGTGCCACGACCACAAGTATGACCCTTTTACACAGAAGAATTACTTTCAGCTGTATGCTTTTTTCAATAACTCCAGGGAAAAAGGACTGGAGGGCCTCGTAAATTCAGGGCCCTCCAAGACCCCCAGGCTCACCATCACCCAGGCGGACGTGGACAGCATGCTGCAGTTCATCAACAAAGCCGGCGACACGTCGGCGGTTTCGGTCTCGGTCATGGGCGAACGGGACGAAGTGCGGCCCACTTTTGTTTTGGACCGGGGTGTGTATGATGCGCCCACGGAACGGGTATATCCCGGTACACCCGAATCCATCCTGGCATTTGACAGCACCCGGTATGCACCCAACCGGCTCGGGCTGGCTGCCTGGGCCTTCAGCAAAGAGAATCCGCTGACGGCAAGGGTGTTTGTCAACCAGCTATGGGCGATGGTCTTTGGCCGTGGCCTGGTGGGTACCGTGGCGGATTTCGGCAACCAGGGCGAACTGCCCAGTCACCCGGAACTGCTGGACTGGCTGGCGGCGGATTTCCGTGACAGCGGGTGGGACGTGAAACGGCTGATCAGACAGCTGGTGCTGAGTGCAACCTACCGGCAATCGTCCCGTGTCACCAAGAAACACCTGGCGGAGGATCCGGAAAACGTCTATCTGTCACGGGCGAAGCGGATCCGGTTGCCGGCGGAATTCATACGGGACCTGGCATTGGCAAGCAGCGGGCTGCTCAACCGGGAGATCGGCGGACCGAGTATCAAGCCCTACCAGCCGGACGGGATATGGGAGGTTACCAGTTCGGGCAGAGGCACGTTGGCCAACTATGTGCAGGACCACGGCACCGACCTTTACCGGCGTGGGATGTATGTGTTCATCAAACTGACGGTGCCGCCGCCCAACATGCTGATTTTTGATGCCAGCAACCGGGACATGTGCGAGGTAACCCGCCAGCGCACCAACACGCCGCTGCAGGCACTGGTGATGCTGAACGATCCGGTGATCCTGGAAGCATCTCGTGTACTGGCCGGACAGCTGCTGCAGACGGCGCCGGACGCAGCGGCACGGGATCTCATCATGCATGCATTCCGGCGTATCCTGAGCCGGGATGCCGGTGAAAAGGAGCTGACGTTGCTGGAATCCTACTATGCGGATGAACTGCAACGTTACCGGGAATCGCCGGCCGATGCAGCCGCGTTTGTCGATGTGGGTGAAGCACCCCACAA